>Ga0335071_10002524_pt1 | contig 19605 bp, 11 predicted proteins | sample Lox_Sample_15_FD_206724 | JGI IMG/M metagenome (GOLD analysis project Ga0335071, IMG submission 206724) | Soil microbial communities from Loxahatchee National Wildlife Refuge, Florida, United States - Lox_Sample_1.5 | ecosystem: Environmental > Terrestrial > Soil > Wetlands | place: USA...
AACGGAAGCCGGTCTGGAGTACAGGGTTCCATCCACCAAATTCCCGAGAAGAAGGTTAACGTATGAAGAGTCCATACCTGTCAAAACTCCCGACCCAGCCAGTGAAATATCGATTATGCCGTAAATAGTACCGTCTTGCAGCGCTGTAAAATCAGCAAAGCCGCTGGGCATGCCGGGAGTGGGTGGCGTCCCCAGGCTGACGAAATCGGCAACGCAAAAACAACTGTCGACGGAATATGCACTCAGCAGATCTAAGCCGTTATACAACTGATACGTTTCCGTTGTGGACCCTTCTATCAAGGTGCCCCCCGGCGTAGAAAAGTAAAGCCAGAGAGCATTACATGGTCCGAAAGGGCAAGGATTTGCGACTGGGTCTGTTGTGAATTTGACGACCAAGGTGTTGCCGGATACTAATGGTTCCGCGTTGGCGGAACCGCCGATCGCCGCGAGAGCGAAGGCACAGATGAGAACACAAAACAACCGGGACGGAATCCCGATCACGCTGGGTCGACGCAGCGTCTGAACTACCGTGAAACGCTTTGGCAAGAGTTTCTGCATTGCCCCGACGAAGCTTTGCAGTCTAGCATTACCACTTGTTTGTTCGCAAGAGCCTGACAGTCCTGTACTTACTATCTCCACAATCTCTCGGAACAGGAAGACAAACCCACCTTACTGCCGGGCGCCACGGATTCTGGCACGGGTGAATCCCTGGCCACTACTTCGCGCGCCCAGTATAGCCCTGCGCGATGGTTGGAATCGCAACGATCATATTGCGCGCGCTCGGCGTTCCCCATCCGCCGTAAAACACGATCCCGAAGAGCGTTTTCTTGTCGCGGCCGCCGAAGAACGTGCCGTGAAGCCCTTGCGGACCAGGGATTGTGCCGAGGAACTTACCGTCTGGCGCAAAGACATCCACCGACTTGCCCGTCGCTACATAGACGCGGCCCTGCTGGTCGACGGCCGAACCATCGCCGCCTACGCCTCCCTGCAATTTACCGAACTCACGCTGATTGGCGAGCGAGCCGTCCGGCTTGACGTCGAACGCGAAGACCGTCGCGCCGTTCGTGACATACAGCGTCTTCTCATCAGGGCTCAGGATAATACCGTTGGCGAGCGGAACATCTTTCCCATACTGTGAGACGACGCCTTTGGGATCGGCGTAGAACACTCCGCTGTCCTTGACCCCGGTCACCGAGAAGTACACACCACCGCGGGCATCGGCGATCAGATCGTTGACCACGCCACCGACGCAGTCGAGCGGCTCGCCGTGGAACGAATTCGCCAGCATCTTCCGCAGCGGCTCTAATTGCTCGATGGCCGGGCCGGGCCCGCGCTCGGCGACGAACAGCGCACCGCTCTTACTGCGGGAAACTGCGCCGCCGGTATTCGTGTTGCTGTAGACGACCTTGGCGAGCCCCGTCGATGGGTCCATCTGCATCACGTTACTTGCGTCGTTATTCGCGAACAACACCGTGCCGTTGTCGCCGGCGATGGGGCCGTCCACGTTATTGCCCTCCCACGACCAGACCACCTTCCACGACTGCCCCGCGGCGAGAACGCCGGCAATTGCGTTCGTGGCAGGAAGGGCCGGAGGCGGAGGCGCGGCGTTCGCGCTCGCCGAGTTGCCGGCGCCGGGGATCGAGAATGGCTTGGGCGGATTGGTGCACTTTGCCAACACGCTCTTCAGCCCGGGATTCTGCCAGCTTTGCAGGCTGCCGCCGCGGGGAAAGGAAGACGATGGGCTTTGCGCAAAGACAACCGTAGCGGTGCAGCAGACAGCTATCGTCAGAGCAATTTGTGGTTTCATTCGTGGATGCCTTTCGATTGCACATCCCAGTTCGAATTCGTGCAGAGTCCGCAGCTCTTGCCTACGAACATCGTGCCGGCTTTCTTGTCGCGTTTGAAGGTCCATAGGAGCCAGTTCGATGCCACATTGGCGAACTCGCCGCCGCCGGGATGAAAGACAGTGGCAGTGTGGCCGGCGTTGTGCCGGGCGCCGTAGAAAGCAGGCACGTTGTTGATCATGTCGAATGTCGCGCGCGACGTCGCCAGCATGAAGTCGGGGTCGCTGCCATTGATAAGCAGCACGGGTCCGTGCAGTTTGGGTAGGTCGTCGGAAGTGGGATACGGCGACTTCGGAGCGCCGGCTGCGGCCTTCTGCACACCGGAATTGAATACGCCAGTGGTTTTAACTCTGGGGTCAGCGCCGAGCGCCACGGAGAGAAATCCTCCACACGACTGCCCCATGACTGCGACTTTGTCCGTGGCGATCTTGCCTTTCAACGGCGACCCGGCGCGTTCATTTTCCTTGTCCGCCCAGTCAATTGCAGCGCGCAAGTCGTCAGCATTTGCCTGCCGCCGCGCAGCGCCTTCCTGGGGGACCGTGCCCATCACCAGGAAGCCGTGCGAGGCGATTGTGGTTAGAAAGCCAGAGTAGCGAGTGCTGTCGATTGCGCAGCCGCCATTGCCCCACACCATCACCGGCAGGGAGTCCTTCTTAGGGAACGCGTCCAGCACCTCGGGGCGAAAAACGATGTAGCCGGGCGAGCCCGACGCGCCTTCGGACGTGACCTTATAGGGCCCAGGCTCCGCCAGCGGCGCGCCTTCCAGTGGCAAAGCCCGCTCGATCATTTCGCGAGTGATGCCAGGCGGTTGCGCGAAACAAACGCCGGTGATGAAAAACACTGCGGCAGCGGCACTAATGGTCTGATGCATAGTCCGTTCTCCTCCCTCACTGAATCGAGTTACAACAACGCACGAGTAGTTCCCAGCGCATGTGCCCTGGATCGGATTGGCGTTTGTCAAGTATGACACGCAGCGCGCCACCGCAGTTCGAGCCGCGGGAGACGGCGTTCCGACATAGGAATGTCCCGCCACGCAAAGGCGGTTATCAGCAAACTCTGTTAGATTTTTGACTCGCCCGGCGGTGGAATGCTTGCACCTTTCTTCAAATCCGCTCGCCTGTGTTAACATTCTCTCGATCGATTCCGGGGAAGGCGGCCTGATTTGACGTTCACACTTGCAAAAACGCGGGTTTTTGTTCTTATGTTGGCGTTCGGCGTCAGCGCTTTGGCCGCCACGATCCAGGGTGTGGTGCGAGATCCGAGCGGCGCGGTGGTCGCCCGGGCCGAAGTCACCGTGTCCGGCGCAGCGCTCAGTGCCCCGCGGACAACGCAAACGGACGCTCAAGGCCGCTTCTCCGTCGATGGTCTTGCGCCCGGCGACTATCAGGTCAGCGCACGCGTTCCGGGCTTTGAACCGTTTCAAAACACCGTGACCGTCGGCCAGGAGCCGGCTGTCGAGTTCAACATTCAGCTCACGATCCAGGCGCAGGAAACCGTCGTCGAGGTGGCGGGAAAACGCTCCGCGCTCGCAAATTCCGATCCCAACTACCGCGCGCTGCGCGATTCCGGGTTGGCTGAGGCTTTCAGCGTCGAAAATGCGGTGCTCCGTCGCGATGTCGGCGAGTTGCGCCTGAAATCGGGCGTGGTCGCGTTCCTTTCACCCGTTTTGGGCCGCGTGGCCATGGGCGTGTTCGTTGGCCAAGGATCGCTGCATTTCGCGCCAGCCTTCCGGTTGGAAGCAGACTATTTCAGAATGCTTACTGATGAAGCGGTAATGGACGAAGAATTTGACGCCGCCGTGCTGTGTTTCACCGATCGTACCTACGAGGAGCTGAAGAGCGTGGGCTTTGGGACACCGTCGAAGAGCGGCGCCGAGGATGTGCTACGTGCCTTCCGCAATCGTATGCACCAGCGCATCGAAAACCCGCAGAGTATGCTCCAGGCCATATTGTTCAACGAAGACATTCCCAATGTGGAAGCCGAACTGGCGGCCGAGCTATACAACCCTCACAGTGCTCCCTCCTTCGGCGCCTACTTGCATGGCCGCCGCTATCATGATCTTCGTTTCCTCATTGCGCCGCGCGGCGCGCTGCGTCACATGCCTTCGCCTGAGGAGGTCGGGCTGATCAACGTCGATCCTGGAGACAGGCGCGATGCGATTCTCTACTTGAGCCACACCAACGCGGAGTTCCAGGGCGGGACTGCAAATTCGCGCGAAGACCGGCGCATCGTAGGTGCGAAACATTACCGCATCGAAACTGTGATTGCCAGAAGCGGGCGCCTCACCGCCAACGCGGACGTGACCTTCGAGGCACTCCGCGACGGCGATCGCATCGTCGATTTCGGATTGCTCCCCTCTTTGCGCGTCACCAGGGTGGCGGCCGCGGATGGCAAAGAGGAGTCCTTCATCCAGGAGGACCGCAAGCAGGACGGTTCCTTCTACGCCCTCCTTCCGCAACCCACCGTCAAGGGGCAGTCTTACACGCTCCATATCGAGTATGAGGGCAATAAGGTGATCGCTGACGCCGGACAGGGCAACTACGCGGTCGGGGCTCGCACAACCTGGTATCCCAGCCTGAATAGTTTCCAGGACAGGGCCACCTACGACCTGATATTCAAGGTACCCAAGCAATTTACGCTGATCGGCGTGGGAAAACCGGTGAAGGAGTGGCGCGAGGATGACTACGCAGCATCGCAATGGGTTTCCCAGACGCCGCTCGCGGTTGCCGGTTTCAACTACGGCAACTTCAAGAAGAAGGAGCGACGCGACGATACCACGCACTATGGCCTGGAAGCTTACGCCACAACCGAACTCCCCGATTATCTGCGCGGCCGGGGCTTCGGCGTCATGTCGCCGTCAGCCATGGCCGACGGCGCCGCCGTAGACGCAGAGAATTCGATTCGGCTTTACACGCGCTATTTCGGCGAACTGCCCTACGGAAGGATCGCCATTACGCAACAACCGCAATTCAATTTTGGCCAATCCTGGCCGACGCTGGTCTACCTGCCGGTGAGCGCTTTTCTCGACAGCACGCAGCGCTGGTCGCTGATGGGCGGCAACGCGTTTCACTTCGCCGACTTTATCCAAGAGGTCACGCCCCATGAGGTAGCGCATCAGTGGTGGGGCCACCTGGTCGGCTGGGCGACTTATCACGATCAGTGGCTCTCCGAAGGTTTTGCAGATTTCTCCGCCGGCCTGTTCCTGGAGGCCACGGAAAAGAAGCCGGATAAAGCCGAACAATTCTGGGAGCGCGGGCGCAAGATGATTCTGGAGAAGAACGAGTTCGGCCGGTCGGCGAACGATGCCGGTCCGTTGTGGATGGGATTCCGGCTGGACACTTACAAAACCGGCAGCGCCTACCGGAGACTCGTTTATCCGAAAGGCGGCTACATTTTGCACATGCTGCGCCGGCTGATGTGGGATCCCCAAACGCACGATGAGGATTTCATCGCGCTGATGCACGATTTTGTGAAAAGTAACACGGACGCCAACGCTTCCAGCGAGGATTTCCTGGCCGCGGTCAACCGGCACGTCAAGAAGGCGATGGATCTGGAGGGAAACGGACGCGCCGATTGGTTTTTCCGCGAATGGGTCTACGGTACTGAAGTCCCCAGCTATCATTTGGACTATTCCCTGACGCCTGCCGATCAAGGCAAGACGCTGCTCACCGGCAAGGTCACCCAGAGCGGTGTGTCGGATAGCTTTGAGATGCCAGTGCCGGTGTACGTCGACTTCGAAGGATTCCCTCAGCGGATCGGATCGGCGACCCTATACGGAAGCCATACTTCGAACGAATTCAAAGTGCTACTTCCAAAGAAACCGAAGCATGTTTTAATCAACGCCTATCACGATGTCCTGGCCAGGGAAAGCACGGTCAGCAGCAATTAGGTCCATCGCTCGCTGGCGGGCATACCTGGCCGCGCCCGGATCTTAGCTCGCTTGGATTTCCTTCGTCGTAACGGCCTGCTGCAAAACCTTGACCAGGTCATCGAGTTTCACCGGCTTCGGAATGAAGGAGTCCATTCCCGCATTCAGGCAACGCTCGCGCGAGCCCTTGAGCACGTCTGCCGTCATAGCAATAATTGTCAGCCGGCGATTTGGCCCTTCGCGGCGGCGAATCTCGGCCGCTGCCTCGTAGCCATCCATCTCCGGCATCTGACAATCCATGAAGATCACGTCGTAGGTTGCCGTCTGCACCATGGCGAGTGCCTCCTGGCCGTTCGCCGCCACATCGGCAGGCAAGCCCAGCTTCTCCAGCATCCGCACCGCAACTCTTTGATTTACGTTATTGTCCTCGGCAATCAGCACGCGGAGGGAGCTTCCGGCGAATCTGCCGGCCACGCTGGATCGGATGGCAGCCGTTGCGTTTTTCCCGGCTGGCTCGCCGGCGTCGATGTGTGCAGCCTGTTTTGTTGACCACGCAGATGCAAGGGCGTTTAACAACTGCGATGGCCGCACGGGCTTTGCCAAACACGCATGGATCGTGTTCGATTGCAGCTCCTTCACCTCGCTCAGCAACCCGACCGACGTGAGTATCACGATGATTGGCGTGTCCAGCGAAGAGTCTTCTGTGATCGCAATGGCCAGTGCGGCTCCATCCATGCCTGGCATCTGATAGTCGGCAATGACGAAGTCATAAGGATCCCCGGCTGTCTGTGCGTCCCGGACGGCCTGGAGTGCATCTTCGCCCGAGGCAAAGCTGCCGTTCCGCATCCCCCACCCGGATATCTGCTCGTGAATGACGCGGCGGTTGACCTCGTTGTCATCCACAATCAGGACTCTCAAGTTCCTCAAATCCGCAGTCGGGACCGGGGCGGTTGAGGGCCCTTGATAAAGGCCAAGAGGGACCGTCAAGGAAAACGTCGATCCCTTGCCCACCACGCTTCTTACAGCAACACCGCCATCCATCAATTGGGCCAACTGTCTTGAGATCGCCAGGCCGAGTCCCGTGCCGCCGTACCTTCGGGTTGTGGATGTGTCTGCCTGCGAGAACTTCACAAACAGCGATTCGATCTTCTCTTGCGGGATTCCAATGCCCGTGTCGGTTACTGAAATCTGCATTCTGGCGGCTTCAGCATCTTCTGCCACGGCCTGAACTGCCACCAGGACCTGGCCGGTGTGAGTGAACTTGATAGCGTTGCCGGCCAGATTTGTGACGATTTGACGGATTCGTCCGCTATCTCCTTTGAAGTGCCGCGGCGAGGTGGGTGGGTATTCAACCAGCAGGTCAAGGCCCTTCTCTTCGGCCCTCGGCGCCAGCATGGCCGCAACCTCTTCGATCAACAGGCATAGATCAAAAGGATGAGACTCAATGAGCAGCTTGCCGGCCTCGATTTTCGAGAAGTCCAGAATGTCATTGATCACTGTGAGCAGTGCGTCGCTCGAATGGCGAATAGTGTCGGCGTACTCCCGCTGTTCGTGCGTCAACTCGGTGTCCAGAAGTATGTCCGTCATCCCGATGACGCCGTTCATCGGCGTGCGTATCTCATGGCTCATGTTCGCCAGAAATTCACTCTTCGCCAGAGCGGCGCTTTCGGCCTCCAGCCGGGAGGCTCGCAATAGACGCGCTTGCCAACCCAGCAGGACCAGCAAGCTCGCCAGAAGTCCCACGCCGCCGAATAAATACCGGTTTCTGCGTTGTGCCTCTTCCAGATAATAGGTGGAAAGGACTTGCGTGTCTGGGTACAAGTACCAGCGCAAGCAGATCGACGCAAAGGATCCATCCTCGATCAGCTTAATAATCTCTTCGCGGATCTCATCAGCCGCCCGGCGGGCCTCAGGACGGACGAGTGAGGCGCCTACACCGAAACCCATGTCGCCATGCGCGATTGCGATGAACCGCAACCGCGAAGCCCCGCAGGCTTCCAAATGCCGCAGATCGCCTAGCTCGTTGCTTCCCGCCGACAAAATGCCTGCTTCGGCGGCGCCTGAGCATACCGCCATTAGCACGCTGTCGGCGGAGGAGCCTGTGGTCATCAGCCGCGCGCGTGGTACCGCCGAACGCGCCAAGCCCTCATAGAGCGTGATGTTCGACCGCGCTACCGAACGGCCGGCCGTGTCGTCCGGGCTGAAGATCTTGCTGGATTCCAGCGCGACCAGCCAGTTACTCTCAATGTCCCAGGGTTCGGAAATATATAGGATTTTTCGCCTCGCGGGGAGGTCTCCCAGAGAGGTCCACAGGTCTACCTTCCCACTGCGGAGGCCCGCTTCTGGTCCCTCTGGTGCATGTACCCACTCGATGGGGATTCGCAGTCGCCGGCACGCCTCAGCGAAGATATCGATGTACGGACCCCGGGGCGACCCGTCCGGCGCCACGGTGTTGTAGGGGGGCGTGTCGACGTAGCCGACGCGAAATGGCTTCCCGGCTCTTGCCGGGTCGCCTGATCGGTTGGAAACCAACCACCACGCTCCGCCCGCTGCGAGCGCAACAAACAACCCAAGGCACACCAGAGGCTTCCAACCGCCCGCGCTAAGGTCGGTACCCGGCCGCATGGTTAGTGATCGGCATTTCGGGCGGCCCTCTTCACATCCCTTGGCGCTGAGGCCAACTTCCGCGGGATCGTCGCCTTTACTACAGTCCAGGAAAAGCGGCAGCTATTTCGGCGTGAGGTGCACCAGCGCGCTGCCGGCCAGCACGTAGATCGACCCGTCCGGAGCCTGGTGAATGTCGCGAACCCGCATCTTGTTTTCGGTGAGGAGGTGCTCCTCGGCGACGACGCGATCGCCATTTAAGACGAGCCGAACCATTGCCAGAGCCTGCATTCCTCCGACAAACAGGTTGCCTTTCCACTGCGGAAACAGATTGCCGGTATAGAAAAGCATGCCGGAGGGTGCGATGTCGGGAACCCAGAAATACGCGGGCTCTTCGACGCCGGGCATCGACGTTTTCCCGTTGCCCACGGGCACATTCTTGCGGCCGTCGGTTCGCTGAAAATCGTACTGCACGCCGTAGGAGACGTCGGGCCAGCCGTAATTCTTTCCCGCGCGAACGATGTCGATCTCGTCGCCGCCTTGCGGGCCATGGTCGGTAACCCAAAGTTCGCCCGTGGCGGGATTAATGGCAGCGCCTTCGGGATCGCGGAGGCCATGGGCAAATGTTTCAGCCGGGACCGTCGCGCGGCTCAGCCAGGGATTGTCTTTCGGAATGGAGCCATCCCGGTTGATGCGCAGCACCCGGCCGGAGAAATTGCGGCCGATGTCGGGATTGTCGGTGAAGTCGTGTTCCACGCCGTCGTATTTCGATTCATAAAAGCGGAAGCGGTCGGCGCCGGTGATCAGGATCGTGCCGTCGGGAGCGAAGACGATGCGACGCTCGGCGCCTTCCACCAAGATCTCCACATCTTCCAGGCTTCGTTCGTCTTTGCTGAGGCGGGCGCGAGCCATGCGCTCGGTTCCGATCTTCATGAGACGACGCTCCGCCAGCGTCTTGGTCCACACGTTTTGGTAGAAATGCTCGACTGGCCAAATGGCGGGCACTTCACCTGGGGGAGGCGCGAAATACGTAAAGTAGACCAGCCGATTCTGTGCGAAATCCGGGTCGAGCACGATGTCGTGCAGTCCTTGGGCGGCCACCACTTTGACTCCCGGCACTCCCGACAAAGGCGCCGTGACGACGCCGTCCGGCCGGACGATGCGCATGTCGCCGATGCTCTCGGTCACGAGAAAATTGCCGTCGGGCAGAAGCGACATCGACCAGGGGCTGGTTAGCCGGTTCGTGATGGTCTCGACCTTCACCTGCGGCGAGGGCGTCGCCGGTGCCGGGGCATTGGTTTGGCCGGGGAATGCGGGTTTTGGCTTGTGCGGGACATCTCCCGCGAACGGATTTCTCTGCGCAAGAGCCAGCGGCGACAACGCTGCGGCGACCGCCGCCACGACAATAAACTTCATCACTTTCGTCATGGGAGCAATTCTACGCCATTCACGGCGGTACAATCCGCTGTATGACTACGACGTCTTTCCGAACACTAGCGAGGTTGGGGCTCTTATTGATGGTGGTCGCGATCGCGGGCCGTACACAGGATTTCGCCGATTTGAAAGCGGCGCTCGTGGACTATTCGAAAGCGGACTTGGCGCCGCGCAAGGCGTGCGAGGAGCTGGTGAAGCTCAAGTCGAAAGACATCGCGCAGATCATGGCCGTGGCGGTGGCGGCGACGGAGACAGCCCCGGCTTTCTGCCAAGTCACCGGAACACTCTCGCCCGAGATCGCGTTCGAGGCGGCTTTGCCGGCGAAGTGGAACGGACGCTTCTACATGATCGGCAACGGCGGTTTTGCAGGCGATGCGCTGGACAATCCAGCCCGGTTGACGCAGCGCAATGAAGCCTTGAAGCTCGGATTCGCGTTCGCGCAGACGAACACCGGTCACTACGCGAGCAAAGAGCCAGGCGCCACCTTTGTGATGAGCAATCCGCAGAAGGCGATCGACTACGCGTATCGCGCGGTGCACCTGACTGCGAAGACCGCCAAGGATCTCACCAAGGAGTACTACGGCAAGTCGATTTCGCATGCCTATTGGAACTCGTGCTCCAACGGCGGACGGCAGGGCCTGATGGAGGCTGAGCGCTTTCCCGAGGATTTCGACGGCGTCATCGCGAACGCGCCCTGGGTGGACCAGACCGGTTTCACGATCGGCGCGATCTGGAATCAGAAGGCGCTGAGTGGCGCGCATGTGACCGCGGCCAAGCTGGCCATGGTCGCAGACAAAGTGATGGCGAAGTGCGATGCGATCGACGGCCTGAAGGACGGACTGATCGACGATCCGCGCAAGTGCGACTTCGATCCCGCGCGCGATGTTCCGGCTTGCAGCGCGGGCGCAGATGGCGACGATTGCCTGACCAGCCAGCAGGCGGAAGCCATCGCCAAGGTCTATAGCGGTCCGATGAGCCACGGCAAGCCGTTCTTTCCGGGCTACATGCCGGGCAGCGAAGCGGTGGTGAACGGTCTGTTCGGCGGCGGTTCGGGTAGCGGCTGGCTAAATGTGATTGTCGCGACACAGCCGGACCGGAAACCCGCGGATTTCAACCTCGGGGAAGGCGTGATCCAGTACCTGGCGCCTAAGCCGCCGAAGCCGGATTACGATTACCAGACGTTCGATTTCGATCACGATATCCACGTCGTGGATGATTGGAGCAAAGTCGCCGACGCGAAGAACCCGGATCTGGCGAAGTTCAAGAAGCACAGCGGCAAGCTGCTCATGACCTATGGTTGGGCCGATTCGATCCTACAGCCCCTGATGGGCGTGAATTACTACGAGCAGGTTGTGGCGAAAAATGGCCCGGATGCTCAGGGGTTCGCGCGGTTGTTCATGGTGCCCGGGATGGCGCACTGCGCGGGCGGAATCGGTCCGGACCGCCACGACGGCATGACGGCCATGATCGATTGGGTGGAGAAGGGCAAAGCGCCGGAATCGATGGTGGCCAGCAAGGTGGTCGACAAACAGGTGGTGCGGACGCGCCCGTTGTGCCCGTATCCGCAGGTGGCGCGCTACTCGGGTCAGGGAAGTATCGATGATGCGGCTAACTTCCGTTGCGTCGCCCCCTGAGCTGACGCCGGCCGGTCGATGAATTTGTCGGCCCAGGCCAGGAAGTATTTCCAGTTGGGCGCATCGGTGTGCCCGCCGTCGTGCTGCCGCCAGGCCAGTTCGCCGTTCAGTAATCCTGTATTCACCGGTGGCATTTCCGCGGTGCGATATTCGTCGGGAACTCCCATGTCCTTTGCGCCGAGTAGCCGGAATACCGGTTGCGCAGCGACGGCTGCCATGAAGCTGCCCTGCTGATCCAGCCACTTGGCGTCGCCCTTTTCAGGGATGCCGGAGCTGATAAAGGTCAGCCGCGGAGCGCACAACGCGATCAGCTCGTGAGCATCGACGGGTAGGTCGCCTGCATTCTTACTTCCGAAGCTCGCCTCAGCCGCGCCGTATTTCAGGAAATTGCCGGCCATCCAGTGATACTCGCCGGTTCCGGCCAGATTTTCCACCGCTTCGCCCCAATTCCTGCGATACAGCTTCGCGCCGCCTTCCCCGGACGAGCCGATGAGAACGAGCGCGAAACGCGCATCGAAAGCCATGGCGACCAGAGCGGCCTTGCCGTAGCGCGAAACGCCCTCAATTCCGACATGTTTCGCGTCGATCGCCTGGTCGGTTTCCAGGTAATCGAGGCCGCGTGATGCGCCCCAAGCCCAAGCGCGCAGCGTGCCCCAATCGTCGGGCTTGCGCGGCTGGCCGTGATTGGTGAGCCCGATGATGCCGCGAGTCAGTCCGGCGCCGTTGTCCGCCTGAATGTCGGGAGGCGCGATCTGCGCGTAGCCCCAACCATCGGCAATGAGCTGCTCGGTGGCAGGAGGAGGAGCATTCTCGGGCGGCCGCGGCAGGCGGCCGTTGTAGATGAACATCATCATGACCGGGACTGGCCCCTTCGCATGCGCAGGCATCACCTCGGTCATCGGAATGTCGACGACGATTTGCGGGTAGGCCGAATTGTCCACGTGCCCGACGAGCTGCTTGCTGATTGCCGGATGCGCGCCGACCATCATTTCCGTGGCGCTGGTCACGGTCCAGGTCACGTTCGGCACGTTCTTGGGAACGCGGCCCAGGACCTCGCGTTCGAAATCTTCAATGATTTCAGGCCGGCGCTGCTCGAACCACATCCTTGCGCTGGTGACTTTCTTGCCGTTATTCAGAGTCAGGGGATCGGGAAGGTTGGGAAAGGGATTGGCCTTGGACTCGTCGTAGTTGGCGTGATTGGGCGCGTTCTCGTCGCCACTGGGACCCGGGCGCAGCGCTCGGATGCCGAGCTGGTCCATCATATTTTGATGGTCTTGCTCCGCGGTCCTGTTCACAGGCTGTTGACCAGCCAACGGTACCGCGGCTACGATTACCAAGCACGCGATAGACTTCATATGCTACCGAGCGTATCGTATTCTTTGATGATGGGAAAGGAGACCACGCATGACAAAGAGTGGAGTCGCAGGGCTGGCGTTCGCGATGGCGGCATTCCTTGCCGCGCCCGTAATGGCCGCGGGCGGCGATGCGGAGCGCGAAGCGAAGGATCGCGCGGAAATCGACAAATTAATGTGGCAATATGTCCGCGCGCTTGATACCGAGAACGCGGATGCCTACGCCGCCGTCTTTACCCCGGACGGACAATTCGGCAACGGGCCGAACGCGGTGAAGGGCCGCGAAGGATTAAAGAAGATGATCGACGGCTTCCGGCAACGCGGGGCCGAGGCGGAATCGAAGACTGGGGAGAAACGGCCGGCGATGTACCACGTGATCACCAACAGCTACTTGGAATTTGTCGACAAGGATCACGCGCGCATGCAGGCGTACTGGATGACGGTGTTTGCAGCCGGGAGCGAGAAGACGCCGCCGCGTGTGGCTGCCGCCGGGAGAGAAATTGACGAACTCGTCCGCATGAACGGGCAGTGGTTGATCAAGCTGCGGGACGTCGCGCCGAAGGAATAAGCGAAACTCATGCGATTCAAAAAAGCGTCGTTCATATTGATTGCGCTGGCCGGCGTCGCCCTAGCGCAGCAGCCGCCCCCGCCGCCTGCCGGACCGCCGCTTGCGGCATGCGGCGTCCATGGCGATATTGAAGTCCTGTGCGGAACGCGCTCGCCGGAAGACCTGGAACTGACACCGGACGGCAAGTATCTCATCGCGACCCAGTTCATCAACCTGGGGCGCACCGGATCCGCCGGCCTCGGCATGGCGCTTTTCGATCTGTCGAAGAAGACTTTTTCCAAGATGGCGGTCACCGATCAGCCGGATAAATCTTGGGGCGATGCCGCCTGTCCCGGTCCGATCGGCGACCAGTTGGTCTCGCATGGCGAATCTTTGGCGAAACGTCGTGACGGAAGATGGGCACTGTACGTGGTGAACCATGGCGGCCGGCAGTCCATCGAGATGTACGAGCTGAAGCCGGCGGCTGGCAGCTGGGCGCTGGTGTGGCACGGATGCGAAGTGGCTATGCACGACTACAATGACGTTGCGATTCTTCCGGATGGCGGCTTTGTCGGTAGCTATCCGACGGGGCTTTCCAACGGGGGCACCGGAGGTCCGTTCGGCGGCTCGGTTACGGGCTACGTCGCACACTGGACGCCGGGCAAAGGCGAGTCCGAAATCGCGGACACCAGGATGCGCTACCCGAACGGTGTTGTGGCGAGCGAGGACGGTCGTTTTATATATATCAATGAGTTCGCGGCGCGCCAGGTGATCAAATACGACCTGGCGAACGGCAAAGTCTTGGGATCAGTGAAGGTGAATTTCCTTCCGGATAACCTGACCTGGACGAAAGCCGGGCGGCTTTTAGCTGCCGGGGTGAAAGGTGCGCGCGGGGACTGTCCCGAAGGGAGCGGAAGGCCGTGTATTCAGGGCTTTGGCGTGGCCGAGATCGATCCCGCGAAAATGCAGATGCGACCCATTTTCGATTCGGCCGCGCATGAGCCGCTGATTGGGGGCGTTTCGGTGGCTTTGGAGGTCGGCAACTCCATCTATCTGGGCGCTTTCCAAGGTGAGCGGCTGGTGAAGATCCCGTATCCGAAATAAGTCAATCAGGATCGGTGATAAGCCGGATCAAAATGGGCCCGGCCAATTGCATGCAATCCAGTTATACAATGGTTTCGCTGAGGCCAAGTGAGACACTATTGCGGTCTTCTATTCCGTGCGGTGGCCGTCGTGGGGAGCTCCGTTGCCGTTTTCGCGCAGCAGGGGTCGCCGGCCGCTGAGCAAGCTGTCCTGAACAAGTATTGCGTTACCTGCCATAGCACCAAGCTTCACGCCGGCGGGTTGTCCTTGCAAGACGCTGATTTGAACAATCTTCCAGCCGCCGCAGAGACTTGGGAGAAGATGATCCGCAAGCTGCGCACGGGCTCCATGCCGCCGCAAGGGATGCCGCGGCCGGATGCGCCTGCTATCGACGCTCTGGCGTCGTTCCTGGAGACTTCGCTCGATCGTGCGGCCGCCGCGAAACCCGATCCGGGGCACGCCGCGATGCATCGGCTGAATCGGGCCGAATACGCGAACGCGATTCACGATCTGGTGGGCTTGGACGTAGATGCCACGGCTCTGTTGCCGCCGGACGACGAGAGCAACGGATTCGACAATATTGCCGACGTACTGCGCATGTCGCCGTCGCTGATGGAGCGGTATTTGTCGGCGTCCTGGAACATCAGCCGCGAAGCGGTGGGCAACATGAATATTGCGCCCGCGACGACTACTTACCGCGTCCGGCCCGATCTCTCGCAAGACCAGCACATAGAGGGGCTCCCGCTCGGGACACGCGGCGGCATCCTGGTGCACCACTATGCGCCGCTCGACGCCGAGTATGTGATCAAGCTCCGCCTGTGGCGCAACACGTTCGACCTGATGCGCGGCATGGAAGACACCCACCAGATCGAGATCAGCGTGGATGGGAATCAGGTGCGGCTGGTGACAGCCGGCGGACACGACGAGTTTCTGAAGATGACGGCCAACCCAGGGGTATTCGGGGCGGATCTCGACAAGCAGTTGACCGTGCGTATTCCGCTGAAGGCGGGCCCGCATGTGATCGCCGCGTCGACCATCCTACGTAGCCACGCTGAGAAAGACGACCTGGTTAAGCCGTTTTTGCGGACTACCATCGACGGCTTGGACATCATGGGCGATCCTTCCGTGGATCGGCTGACCGTGGAAGGACCGCTGAATCCGACCGGACCCGGCCAGACGCCATCGCGCGCGAAGATCTTTGTTTGCACGCCGCAAAACGAGAAGCAGGAGCTGCCGTGCGCGCGCAAGATTATCGCGACGCTGCTTCGCCAGGCGTACCGCCGGCCGATCAAGGATGGCGATCTGGAGACGCCGCTGAGCTTCTACCAGCGGCGGCGCAACGGCAAGGGCAGTTTCGATGCGGGAATCGAGTCGGCGTTGCAGTTTGTTCTGTCGAGCCCTGAGTTCCTGTTTCGGTTTGAGCCCGATCCGGCGGATCTGGCCGTCGGTGCGGCGTATCAGCTCGGAGACATCGCCCTGGCTTCCCGTGTGTCGTTCTTCCTGTGGAGCCGCCCGCCCGATCAGGAATTGCTGAATCTGGCGGGGCAGGGCAAGCTGCACGAACATGCGGTGCTGGATCAGCAAGTGAAGCGGATGCTGGCGGACGGCCGTTCGGACGCGCTGGTGGACAATTTCGCCGAGCAGTGGCTGTTCCTGCGGAACCTGAAGAACTCGTCGCCCGATCCGCAGATCTTCCCCGACTTTGACGACAACCTCCGCCAGGCAATGCGCGAAGAAACGAAGCTCTTCTTCCAGAGCATCGTGCGGGAAGATCGCAGCGTGATGGACCTGCTGAACGCCGATTATACGTTTGTGAACGAGCGTTTGGCGCGTCATTACGGCATTCCGAACGTCTACGGCAGCCAGTTCCGTCGCGTTGCGCTCACTTCGGAAGATCGCCGCGGCCTGCTGGGGCAGGGCAGCATCCTGACAGTCACGTCGTATCCGAATCGCACGTCGCCGGTGCAGCGCGGCAAATGGATCCTGACGAACCTGCTCGGCATCCCTCCCACGCCGCCGCCGCCCAACGTGCCCGCGCTGAAAGAAAATGGCGAGGGCAAGCCGCTGTCTCTGCGAGAGCGCATGGAACAGCACCGTGCCGATCCGGTTTGCGCCGGCTGCCATAAAGTGATGGACCCCATCGGTTTTGCGTTGGAAAATTTCGATGGCGTGGGGCAGTGGCGCACGGTCGACGATGGCGCCCATATCGATCCCTCGGGCACGCTGTATAACGGAGCGAAGGTGGATGGTCCGGCTGCGCTGCGGAACATGCTGGCCAGCCACTCGGACGTGTTCGTCGGTGTGATGACGGAAAAGCTTGTGACCTACGCGCTGGGCCGCGGAGTTCAATATAACGACATGCCGGCGGTGCGCAAGATCGTGCACGATGCCGGCGCTCACGATTTCCATTTTTCGTCGCTGGTGCTGGGAACCGTCGAGAGCGTTCCGTTTGAAATGAAGATCAAGACCGCCGGCGCACCGGTAGACAGTTCGCGCTGAGGAGGATGAGGATGCAGTTCATCACGAAGAAGCATTTGTCGCGCCGCACAATATTGCGCGGCCTCGGAACGGCGATCTCGCTCCCCTTGCTGGATTCGATGATTCCTGCGCAGACGCCGCTGGCCAAGACCGCGGCTGCTCCCGAAATCAAGCTGGGAATGTGTTTTATCCCGCACGGCGCGGTGATGGCGAATTGGACGCCGGTGGGCGAAGGCACGGATTTCCAACTCTCGCGCACGCTCACGCCACTGGAGCCGTTCAAGGACAAAGTAGTCGTGGTGAGCAATCTTGCGCACAAGATGGCTGCGCCCGGCGGGCCCGGAGACAACGGTGGCGATCATACTCGATCGCCTGCGGTGTTTCTGAATGGCGTTCACCCCAAGCGAACCGACGGCGCTGACATTCAGGCGGGCGTAACCATCGATCAGATTGCCGCGCAGAAGATCGGCCAGCAGACGCCACTGCCGTCGTTGGAGCTCGCTACGGAGGATTTCAGCGGCCTGGTGGGATCCTGCGACGTCGGCTTCAGTTGCGCCTATATGAATACGATCTCGTGGCGCACGCCGACGACGCCGCTGCCCATGGAAATCAATCCGCGGGTGGTTTTCACGCGGCTGTTTGGCGACGGCGCCAATACGGAAGAGCGGCTCCAACGCATCGAAGAGCAGCACAGCATCCTCGACGCCGTCATGGGCCAGGTGCGGCATATGGAAGGCAATCTCGGACCCACGGACCGGAATCGAGTGGCCGAGTATCTGGATACAGTTCGTGAAATCGAGCGGCGCATTCAGCTTGCCGAAAAGCAGAACGCCAACTCCACGCTGACGGTTCCGACGTCACCCATGGGCATCCCGGACGATCATCAGGAGCACTCGAAACTGATGTTCGATCTGATGGCGATCGCCTACCAGGCCAACATCACGCGCATTTCCACCTTCATGATGGCGCGCGAGGTGAGCTACCGGACGTTCCCCATGCTCGGCATTTCCGAGGGTTTCCATCCAGCGTCGCACCATCAGAACAATCCGGAACGGCTGGAAAACCTGACCAAGATTAACACCTACCATGTCGGTTTGATCTCCTATTTCCTCGGAAAGTTGAAGGCCACCCCGGATGGCGACGGCAACCTGTTGGATCATTCTCTGATTCTTTTCGGAAGCGGAATGAGCAACAGCAACGTTCACAATCACGCGCCTCTGCCGGTTTTTGTGGCGGGCGGAGCCGCGGGACGGATGAAGGGTGGACGCCACCTGAAATATCCGGAAGCCACACCGATGGCGAACCTGCTGATGTCGATTCTGGACAAAGCCGGTGTCCCGCAGGAGCGTGTCGGAGACAGCACTGGGTTTTTGACTGAGCTGTAATCGGAGGAGCGGGATGAAAACACTTTCCGGCGTTCTTCTTTTCGCGTCGATGGGTCCGTTGTGTTTCGCAGCGGGCACGGAAGTAGCTGATGCAGTTCAGAATCGCGACATTGTCACACTGCGCACTTTGCTAAAGCAGCACGCGGCGGTGAATGCCGCTCAGGCGGACGGGACCACCGCGTTACACTGGGCAGCCCATTGGAACGACGCCGAAGCAGTGAACCTGCTCATCAAGGCGGGGGCTAATGCGAAGTCTGTGAACCGGTACGGCGCCACTCCGCTCTCCGAGGCAGCGCCGATGGGCAACGCCGCGATCATTGAAGAATTGCTGAAGGCGGGCGCGGACCCGAACACGCGCACCACCGCCGACGGCGAGACGGTCCTGATGACGTCGGCACGTGCCGGCAATGTGGACGCCGTCAAGGCACTGCTGAGCCACGGCGCGGATGTGAATGCCAAAGAGGCCTACAAGGGCCAAACCGCGCTCATGTGGGCCGCAGCCGAAGGGCATCCGCAAATCGTGAAATTGCTCCTGGAACACGGCGCGGATTGGAAGATTCAGTCTTCGTTCCGCGAAACGAAGATTCCCAAACTCAGCGCGGCGTCTTCGGTTTCCCCTATCTCCCGCGGCGGCTTGACGGCGTTTCTGTTCGCGGCGCGAGAAGGCGACCTGGAAACCGCGAAGGTGATGCTCGACGCGGGCGTGGATGTCAATCAGACCGACGTCGATGGTACCAGCGGGCTTGTGATTTCGGCGATGAACAAGAAGTACACGTTCGCGAAGTTCCTGCTGGACCGCGGGGCGGATCCGAACGTGACCGACGTGAAAGGGCGCGCGGCGCTGTATGCCGCGATCGATGCGCGCAATGAGGACTGGACGGCTCTACCGATGCGCAAAGAGCTGGATTCGATGCCGAGCATCGATCTGATCAAGGCTATCGTCGCGCACGGCGCGAACGTGAACGCGAAGCTGACGAAAAATCTTCCCGGCCGCAGCGGCATGGACTTCGGCGATGCCACACTCGACGAAGGCACGACGCCTTTGATGCGCGCTGCTCGATCGGCTGACGCGGAGACGATGCGGATCTTGCTGGCTGCCGGCGCCGACCCAAAGCTCGTCACCAAGGACGGCAACAATGCGCTCATGTTCGCCGCCGGAATCGGGTATCGCGATAAACAGACGCAGGGCACGGAAACCCAGGCGCTCGAAGCCGTGAAGATCTGCATGGATCGAGGGCTCGATTTGAACCAGAGCAACGGCAAAGGCGAGACTGCGCTGCATGGGGCGGCGAACCGGGGATCCGATCTGCTGGTGAAATTCCTGGTGGAACATGGCGCGAAGCTGGACGCGCAATCCAAAGCCGGCTTTACGCCGC
>Ga0335071_10002525_pt1 | contig 19604 bp, 17 predicted proteins | sample Lox_Sample_15_FD_206724 | JGI IMG/M metagenome (GOLD analysis project Ga0335071, IMG submission 206724) | Soil microbial communities from Loxahatchee National Wildlife Refuge, Florida, United States - Lox_Sample_1.5 | ecosystem: Environmental > Terrestrial > Soil > Wetlands | place: USA...
GTGTAGGCATTAGCGACAGAAGTCACCACGGTCAGAATCACTCCGCGCCGTGCCTCCTCAGTACTCAGGAGGTCGGCACGCGCCGCTTCCGTTGCTCGACGAAGCTGCCCCCATAGATCGATCTGCCAGCTCGCGTTAAGGTACGCTTGGTAAAGATCGCCCGGGTTCTGGAGCGTGGGCGACGGAAGAGGGTTTGCGTTGTTGGAAAAACGCTGCCTCCCTGCGCTTCCCGTGGCCGTCATCTGGGGAAACAGTGCTGCGCGTGTGACGCCGTAGCGTCCCATGAATTCTTCAACTCGTGCTGCAGCGATCTTCAGATCTTTGTTCTCTCTAAGGGCGCTCTGGATCAACTCAGTCAAAACAGGGTCCTCGAACTGCTCCCACCACTCTGTGTTGACAAGATCCTTCGCTTCCGGTTCCTCAACGCGCCACGACGTCGGTGAATCCACAGATGGACGCTTATAATCGGGACCGATCGCGCAGCCTGTGATCAGCAGAAAAACGGACATCAGAACAGAGAGCGAAAAAAGTACTGATGTACGCACGTCACTTTGCCCCTTTCGGCTCATCGGCTCGTTCAGTGCCAATTGGTCCAGCCTCCTGTTTGTGCGCACTGCCTTTCTCCTTTTTCCAATCGACCACTTTTCCCACCACATAGAAAGTGACAGGAATGAGGAAAACAGCAATCAGTGACGCGGCAGCCGTGCCTCCCATCACCGCAGTGCCCATGATCTGCCGGGCCACTGCGCCTGCACCGCGGGAGAAAGCGAGAGGAAGGACGCCAAGAAGAAATGCGAAGGAGGTCATGAGAATCGGTCTGAGGCGCAGCCTGGCTCCTTCGATCGCAGCTTCAGCAAGAGGCCTTCCCCGTTCATGTCTCGTTTTTGCGAACTCGACGATCAGGATGGCATTCTTTGCGGAAAGGCCGATGAGCACGATGAGACCAATCTGGGCATATACATTATTGTTCACCGCGCTGCTCATCTGGTGGCGCAACGCTATCGCTGCAAATGCGCCGAATACAGCGACAGGCGTACCAAGAAGCACGCTGAAGGGCAGAGACCAGCTCTCATATTGCGCCGCAAGAATAAGAAACACGCAGAGAAGAGAAAAACCAAAAATAACCGACGCAGGTATGCCTTCCTGGGCCTTCCTTTCCTGGAAACTCATGCCGATGTAATCAAAACCCATCTCAGGAGGCATCGTCTCTTTGAAGACGTCTTCGAGGGCTGTCATGACCTGGGCCGAGCTGAAACCCGGTTTACCCGTGGCATATATCTGCGCCGCCTTGTAAAGGTTGTAGCGCATGGTGAATTCCGGACCCGGCCGAGACTCAATCGTGGTCAGCGCGGAAAGAGGCACGGGATCGCCCCTGTCGTTGAGCACGTAGAACTGCCCGACGTTCTCTGCCCTGGTACGATACTCTCCCTCGGCCTGGACATAGACCTGCCACTGACGGCCGAAACGGTTAAAGTAGTTGATGAAGTAGCCTCCCATGAAAGCCTGGAGCGTCTGATAGACCTGCGAGACGTCCACCCCCTGCTTCAGCACCTTTTCGCGGTCCACCTTCACATAAAGCTGCGGCACAGATGGAAGAAAGGTTGTCGTTACCCGCGCCATCTCCGGTCTCTTTCTCGCCGCTTCAATAAACTTGTTGACGTTCTCTGCGAGAAAGCTGATGTCCTTTCCCGCCCGGTCCTCAAGAACCAAGTTGGCTCCGCCGGCAAGCCCGATACCTGGTATAGCCGGCGGCTGAAAGGCATACGTGACTGCCTGAGGCAGCTTGCTCAATTCGTCGTTGAGGTGGGCCATAATGGCCTGGTACGATTCCTCCGGCTTTGTCCGGTATCTCCATTCCTTCAGCGTCACAAAAAAGAAACCGCTGTACGTGTTCTGGGCAAGACTCATCAGGCTGTTGCCGACCAGCGTCTGGTAGTGCTCAACGCCTGGTGTGTTCCTTATGATCTCCTCAATTTTTCTGCAGACCTGATCGGATCGTTGAAGCGAGGCAGCGTTGGGCAGGGCCACATTGATATACATATAGCCCTGATCTTCCTCAGGAAGGAATCCTCGCGGGACTGAATTGCCGAGAAGAATACCAACAACCGAGACTACCACGAGAAAGAGCAGACTGAGGGCGCTCTTACGGATCAGGCTTCCGCACACACTGAGGTAGGTTTTGGAGGCCCTGCCGAACATGGTATTGAACCACCTGAAGAAGGGACCCAGGAAGCTCCTGCCCTCTTTGCCCGGCTTGAGAATGAGCGCGCAGAGCGCCGGGCTGAGGGTAAGCGCGTTGAAAGCGGAGATGAGAACCGAGATGGCGATAGTGACCGCAAATTGCTGATAGAGCCTTCCGGTGATGCCAGGTATGAAGACAACCGGAATGAAGACTGCGGCAAGGATCAGCGCAATGGCCATCACAGGACCCGCAACCTCGCTCATAGCTTTGAGGGCTGACTCTTTTGGAGAAAAACCCTCCTCCATGTGGCGCTCGACTGCTTCCACCACAATGATGGCATCATCCACGACCAGACCGATGGCGAGCACCAATCCGAAGAGGGAAAGAGTGTTGATTGAAAACCCGAGCAGAGGGAAGACCGCAAAGGTGCCGATCAGCGAGACCGGCACGGCAAGGGTTGGTATGAGCGTGGCTCTCCATCCCTGAAGAAAGACGAACACCACCAGTATGACGAGTACTATAGCTATCAGAAGTGTCTTGAATATCTCCCGGATGCCTTCGCCTATGGACCGGGTGGTGTCGAGTGCAACAGTATAGTCGAGGTCCACGGGAAATCTTGTTTTTGCCTTCTCCATTACCTGCTTTACGCCTTCGACAATGGAAAGGGCATTGGAGCCGGGCAATTGATAGATGGCCATGATGCCGGCCGGCTGGCCGTTGAGCCGACCCAACAGGTTGTAGGTCTGCGATCCCAGTTCGATACGCGCCACATCACTCAAATGAACAATCGATCCGTCTGCATTAGCCCGTATCACGATCGATGCAAAGTCTTGCGGAGAGACAAGGCGGCCCTGGGTGCGAACCGTATAGGTGAACTCCTGTCCCGGGGGCACCGGCTCACTGCCGATCTGTCCCGCGGGGTTGACCGTGTTCTGCTTCTGAACAGCGTTGATAATATCGGGAACCGTGATACCCAGCTTGCCGAGCGTATCGGGCCTGACCCATATGCGTATCGCGTAGCGGTCGGCACCGTACACGCCCACCTGCGCCACGCCCGGCACACGCACAAGTTGGTCGTTGAGGTTGATGAACGCGTAGTTCGCGAGGAATCGTCCGTCATATGTCTTATTGGGAGAATGGAGCGCGATCAGCATCAATGGGGCAGCTCTCGACTTCTGTATAGTGACGCCGTAATTGCGTACGTCTGCGGGGAGCTGGCCCTGAATCTGGTTCTGACGCATCTGGGTGAAGATAAGATCCGTATTCGGGTCAGTCTTCACGTCAAAGTTGACGAACATACGCATGGTGCCGTTGCTTGCGTTGACTGAATACATGTAGTTCATGTTGTCAACGCCGCTGATCTGCTCCTCCATGGGCGTTGCCACTGATTGCTCAAGCGTCTCTGCGTCAGCGCCTGTGTATCGCGTGAAGATCTGAATCTCCGGTGGAACGATTTCCGGGAATTGGGCAACCGGTAAGCCCACCATGGCAATGATTCCGAGGATGATGAACATCACGGAAATAACCATCGCCACAATAGGCCTATTTATGAAGAACTTTGACATAAGGGCGTGTCTCCCTATTTCTTCCCGGTTTTTTGGGGCGTCTGCGGCGACTCTGCTCTTACGAGCACAACCGTGCCCTGTTTCACTTTCTGGAGCCCTTCGGTGACAACCCGTTCACCCGGCTTCAAGCCATCATCTATCACCCACAAGCCGTCGATCTGTTGACCAGCTTTTACCGGCCTCATTATCACCTTGTTGTCCGGACCCACGACGGCCACCTGGTATCCTGCCTGCAGTTCCATGACGGCCCGCTGCGGCACGAGAAGAGCGCCCTTCTTAACCTCTGTCTGCGCGCGAACCCTGGCGAACTGTCCGGGCCGGATCACGTTGCCGGGATTGGGAAAAAGCGCTGCGACTTTGATGGTACCGGTTTTTATGTCCACCTGTCGGTCTGCGAAGGCGAACGAGCCAGTATGGGGATGCACTCTTCCATCGGCAAGTATCAGCTGGAGCGGCATGCGTTGCCCATGCCCCTGACCGTTCTGCACGTACTTAAGATATTCCTGCTCATTCATGAGGACGTAAACCTTGATCGGATCCACGGTCGAAACCGTCGTCAACTCCTCGACGGAACCCGGACCGACAAGGTTGCCCAACTGCGCCCTCGCAATGCCCGCTATGCCGTCTATCGGGGAAGTGATCTTGGTGAACCCAAGGTCGAGCGTGACTTTGTCAACGAGGGCCTGGAGTGCGATCACCTGCGCATGCGTGGCTGCCTCGGCCCCCACCGCATCATCGTAGTCTTTCTTGCTCACTGCCCTCTGCTCTACAAGAGGCTTGATCCTTTCGAGATTGGCCTTTGCCGTTCCCCAGCGTGCCTGCTGCTCCGCGAGTTGTCCCTTTGCCTGCTCCAGAGCAGCCTGGAACGTGCGCGGATCGATCTCGAAAAGGACCTGGCCCTTCCTGACAAAATCGCCTTCGTTATAATCGCGCTTTATCAGGTAGCCCTGCACTTGTGCACGGATGGTCGCATTTACGAGGCCGTCTGTAGAGGCGGTCCACTCCGAGTAGAGCGGCACATCCTTTCTGGTAACCTCGGCTACCTCAACCATGGGAGGGGCTGAAGCGTCCCTCGTCCCCGCCCTCTCGCATCCGGGCAGGAGAAGTGTCGCTATGAAGATCATGAGGAAACTCCCGCAAAAAAATTCTGCCACCTTACACTTACCCGCCATTCACGGTCCTCCTCAACGAAACTGCACCGGCTCTTTCCGGTGTAGCTTTTTTGCGCGCACGCTCTTGAGCATTCCTACAAATAACGTACCAGATTGTTCATCGATACAGCCCCTTCCCCGGCGGAAAGCCGCCGTGAGGGACAACCATCTTTTATCGGACCACAGCCCATTCACCACAGCGGGATACTTCGACAATGTATGCGAGTCACGATAACAAGGCAGGTTCAAAGAGAGAGTGATGTCCGGTAACAGCAATGAACCCAACACTCCAATTTCTATGCGTGCGCCGCTGACAGTCGCGGCCAACTGCGGCTGAAACGACGTCCTTCGCCCAGCCTAAAACAAGGAGCCGCACAAGCGGTTCAGCTCTTTTCGTTCCGCAAGACGTGAAGAAATGCATCACGACGCTCCCCAGCCGTGAGAAAATACCATATCTAATGAAGAAAAAAAAGCAAAGAGTCATTAGATTGACACGCTCCCACCCTCTTCCGGTCAGCTCCATCCGCCGAGCAAGAGCGATTCTCAGGTCAAAAAGGCTCATTCGCAAGGCTTTCAAGCATGATCCCTTGAATCTAGCACGCTTCTTGCAGCCAGCCTCTGCGTGTCTAAGTCCCAGACGATACAATCTCTTCCCGGAGCAGAGCCAAGGAGGCCCAAGAGAAGGCATTCTCCATTGACTATTCCGGAAAAGGTGAGCCGACTTCTGGAGATGTACACTTTGATTGCCCAGGGCCGTCAACCCTCAGTCCACCTGTTGATGGAGCGTCTCGACATCTCCAAGAGAACTGTCTTCCGTTACCTGAGGATCATCGATACAATCGACAGGATCTCCTACGATCCGAGACAGAAGGGCTACGCCTTCGCTGAGGGCAATCGGGCTGACAAGTTGCGGCTGAGTCATGATGAACTGGCTGTCGTCCTCGCTGCTGGAGAGGCTGTATCCCACCTGGGGAGATCGTTTGGAGAACGGTTCAGAAAGCTGATCAGTAATCTCGATCTCGCTCTAAAGCCAGGTTCAGGCATGTAACGTGCGGTAGCGATGCCATAATTCTGGCATGTGTATTCTCTTCTCCTCCCTTGCGCCGCAGCGAAGCTGTGAGCGTCCAGCCTTGCTTTTACGAGTCATCGACAATCTGCTGCCATCCGTGCGAATCCAGTAATAGCAAGGGTCGGCAACGATTCTCATCTTTAACTTTGGCCTGAATCTTGCTATCAAGCCAAACATGCCATGCGAAGATTTCTAGGACGTGTTCTTTTTTCAGCCGCCCGGAGTGCCGCTTTCATGGCATTGTGCAGAACCAATCGCACAGTTACAGTAATGTGCCACGCAACTATTTCGACCACTGTTCTCCAGTATTGACTTGCACGAGTCAGCGGCGGTAGCCTATCTATTTTAGAGTCCCACAAAAGAGGAGAGACATGCATCTCACGCAGAAAATAGAATCAAAAAAAGCAAACATAGGAATCATCGGGCTCGGTTACGTCGGGCTGCCTCTCGTCATCGAGTTTTGCAAGGCGGGGTTCAATGTCACGGGCTTTGACGTCGATGACAAGAAAGTGGCTCTCCTCAAGAAGGGGCAGAGCTATATCAAGCATATCGATGCGTCGCGTATTCTGCCGCTTATCCGGGCGTCACAAAAAAACGCACCGCCATTTTCTCCAACCTCCGATTTCTCGCGCCTCGCAGAGATGGACTGTGTGCTCGTGTGCGTGCCAACACCTCTGAATAAGAACCGTGAACCGGACATGACGTATGTCTTCAACACGACGAGAGCTATAGCACGATTCCTCAGGAAGGGTCAGCTGATCGTTCTGGAGTCGACCACGTACCCAGGCACCACGGATGAGGATATGCGCGCCATGCTGGAGGAATCGGGCCTTAAGGCGGGTATCGATTTTCATCTGGCTTTTTCACCTGAAAGAGAAGATCCGAATAATCCCCAGTACACGACTGCCATTATACCTAAGGTGGTAGGCGGTTACACTAAAGATTGCCTGAAAGCAGCCACGGCACTTTACAGCCAGATCATGCAGCGCGTCGTCCCTGTCTCTTCAACTAAGGTCGCTGAAGCAACGAAGCTCCTGGAGAATATCTATCGTTCAGTCAACATCGCGCTCGTGAATGAGCTAAAGATACTTTTCGACCGCATGGGCATAGATATATGGGAAGTGATCGAGGCGGCAAAAACCAAGCCCTTTGGCTTTCAAGCGTTCTATCCGGGACCGGGATTGGGCGGACACTGCATCCCTATAGATCCCTTCTACCTGACGTGGAAGGCACGGGAGTATGAGGTCGCCACAAGATTCATCGAGCTGGCAGGCGAGATCAACACGAATATGCCCGCGTACGTCGTGCAAAGGCTGGCGGAGGCGCTCAATGATAAAGGTAAATGTCTGAAGGGTTCCCGCATCCTTGTGCTCGGTGTCGCTTACAAGCCCAATGTGGATGACGACCGGGAAAGCCCGGCTTTCGTTATCATGGAACTCATCGAGAAGGCCGGAGCAACAGTCGACTACAGCGATCCTTATATACCCAGGCTCAAGAAGGTTCGCAAATTCAGCTTTGAGAAAACATCAGTCAAGCTCACGCCCAAAAACATCAAAGACTTCGATGCGGTCGTGATTGTCACCAATCACGCAAATGTCGATTATAAGCTCGTGCACAAATACGCCGGACTTATAGTGGACACCAGAAATGCCATGAGCAAAACAGGTATCAAGAACGGCAACATTTATAAGGCCTGATGAAAGTTTCTTCGGAGCAACAGCCATGGACATTATAGCCGCAGCGCTCGGCCACCCCGAGAAGAAATCCTGAGAATTGTATGGCATCTGCTCACTATCCTCCAGCCACCGTGCTGTTAACCGGAGCTGCCGGTTTCATCGGCTGGGAAACAGCCAGACGGCTTTTCGACCGAGGAATCCGTGTTGTAGGGGTCGATAACCTTAATGACTACTACGATGTGAAACTCAAGTTACACCGGCTAGATGATCTGCAGCAATATGCCGCTTTCAGCTTCCACAAGATCGATATAGAAGATCGATCAGCTCTGGAAGAGGTCTTCCAAAAAAATAGAATTGATGCGGTAATCAACCTCGCGGCAAGGGCGGGAGTACGTTACAGCGTCGAGAATCCGTACGTATATATCTCTACAAATGTGCAGGGAACGCTGAACCTGTTGGAATTGATGAGGAACTACAAAATAGACAAACTTGTTCTGGCTTCCACTTCATCCCTTTACGCCGGGCAGCAAATGCCTTTCTCCGAGAGCCTTCCAGTAAATACCCCGATCTCACCTTACGCCGCCTCAAAGAAAGCGGCTGAAGCGATCTGCTATACGTATCATCACTTGTTCGGCACAGACGTGTCCATCCTGAGATACTTCACAGTATACGGCCCCGCAGGAAGGCCTGACATGAGTCCATTTCGCTTCATACAATGGATCAGCAAAGGAAACGAAGTCGCGGTCTATGGCGATGGTTCGCAGAAACGCGATTTTACCTACGTCACTGATATTGCCGAAGGTACGGTGAAAGCATTGAAACCCGTCGGATACGAAATCATCAATCTGGGGAACAGCCAACCGCATTCCCTTCATCAGTTGATAACGTTAGTGGAAGATACCCTTGGCAAAAAAGCTCGCGTGAACTATCTCCCGTTTCAGAAAACCGATATGGAGGTAACGTGGGCAGACATAGCCAAGGCATCTCGGCTTATAGGTTGGAAGCCCAGAGTCACCCTGGAAGAGGGCATCAAGCTCACGATAGATTGGCATAGAGCTAACCAGCATTGGCTGAGACATATAGCTACCGATCTTTCGAAATAAGGAACGTCGCTCGTCTAAGAAGACTCAACACAAATATTAGGGAGAGAACAATGAGAAAATCAAGAAGAAAGACTTACATGTGTCTAGTTGCGCTATTTCTGTTTCATGCAGTATGTATTTCCTTCGCGCTTGCTCAGGAGGCCGTCTCGGTAATGACACTCTCTAACGGGACAAAGGTCGCCATGACTCAGGCCCAGTTCGACAGCCTCGTGACGCAGCCTGGCATATCCTACTATGGCCCGACGGCGGGACTTCCCAAGCTGGGAGCGACACAGATGGCCATACCTGTGCCGAGCAGTCTGGGCGGCACCTTGGGTGGGGGCTTTATCGTGGGTGAGCCTGGAACTATTGCCGCCGGGATGAATGCCGTAGGAATTACTTCCGCAGCTACCGGCGCGACAGTGGCGGGCGGAACGGCCGCATCGGGGTCGATCACTGCAGGTGCAACAGCAGCCGGGGCCACAGCAGCCGGCGGCGTAGGCGCAAGTACCATAGCGGTGGGCGCCGGGCTTATCGACACAGGCATAGGCCGCACTCGCTGAGGGTTCAAGTTCCCCGACCATATACGTCTAGCATCGGGAGCCGGGATGTAGTAAGCTACATCACCGGCTTTTTTGTCTCTGGCTGATCTGAAAAGTAATAAATGAATATGTGGTAACACATTATGAAAAAGGTGATCTCTTTCGACCTTGACGGAACGCTCGTTCAGGGGAAATTCGGCGATATGGTATGGCACCGCGGCATCCCGGGCAAATACGCCGAAAAATATGGCGTGCAATTCGAGGAAGCACAGAGAATCATCCTCAGGGAGTATGAAGAGATTGGTGACTCGAACCTGCTCTGGTATGACGTGGATTACTGGCTCGCCAAATTCGGTTTGCAGGTATCAGCACATGACTTACTGGACGCATACGCTGCGCACATAGAGGTGGTGCCCCATGCCCTTGAGGTGATCCGCAGGCTTAGAGAGCGCTACAGGCTCGTGATAGCTTCAAATGCTGCCCGCATATTTGTGGACAAGGAGCTCGCCCAGGCAGGCATTGCAGATCATTTCGAGTATGTGGTATCAGCGACCTCAGACCTCGGCATGGTAAAGAAAGAAAAGAGATTTTATCACAGGCTTGCAGCCACTCTCGGTATTACACCAGAGGATCTTGTGCACGTGGGTGACCATGAGATTTTCGACTATCAGGTGCCGGGTTCCCTTGGGATTGAATGCTACCATTACAACCCCTCCGGCGAGAGCAATGGAAACGTCATTACTGACCTGAGGGAACTCCTGAGAAGACTGTGACAGCTTACGTTACGGGTTACGAGTTACGTGTTGCGAGTTACGGGTTACAGACTAACTGGTGACGGAGGAAGCATGAAGAGGTGCTACAAGTGCGGCACTACGATTGAGATAGAGAAAGTCTCGCGACGTGATGAGTGTCCGAACTGCGGCTCCGATGTTCGAGTCTGTCTGAACTGCGCTTTTTTCTCCGAATCAAAAGCCAATTCGTGCGAAGAGTCCCAGGCTGAACCGGTCAAAGAAAAGGATAGAGCTACCTATTGCGATTTCTTCCGTTTCAGCGAGAAAGCCGGGCGATACGCGGTCAATGGCATAAAACCGGCGCAGAAGAACTCGGCCAAAGCGGAGGCCGAAAAGCTCTGGAATGAGCTTTTCAAAAAACCTTAGCCGACTGCGTCCCGCTCAGCCCTGGTATAGATGATCCTGTAGCGATCCCTGTCAACGTCAAAACACGCGGTGCAGCCGCTCTCCTCGCAATCCCCAACCTTCAGCTCTTCTTGGGCCGGCATCGGTTCAAGAAGCACCTCAAAGCCTATCTCCCGGTAAAGATCGACTGCCTCCTGGAGTCTCGGCCCGGCCGCAACAAACCTTCGCTCCCATCCTTCCCGAGCTAATTTTTCTTCTCTCTCCGTCATAGCCCCAGATTATACACAATCGGCTATATCTTTAGAAGAGCGCGCAGCAGCTCTCCTCCCTACTGCACACCTATCCCTATTCAGTACTGAGTACCTCTAAAGTTTCCGGCGAATTTCTCCGAAAACTAACAGAGCCCTAAAGCAAAGCTTCGTAGCAAGTATGGATACGATTCATCTAGATCCTTTTATAGTGGAGATGCAGACCCCGGGCCGCTGATCTCGCGTCCGACAAAAAGGGAGAGCACCGTGGCAACCGATGACTGCGCGTATTCGAATAATAATAGCGGCATGATGGTCAATCTGCCCGGAGGTGCACCTCGCGTGAAAAGCTCCGGGAAAACATCTTCTCAGGGCGGAAGCGCCGACCTTTCGTTGATGGGAATGCTGGCCAAGATGGGTCTTCTCTCACCTCTCGCGTTTCGCCTCTGGTGCTACGTGCGTCCATTCATTGCCTGATGGCTGCATCCTCTCACACCTACGTCGCCTACAAAGGCTCGAGCATGGGGCCTCTCTTTAACCCCGGGGATATCCTTCAGGTTATCCCATATGCCGGCAATAAGATCAGATGCGGTGACGTGATTTTCTACTCATGTCTTTCGCAGAATTGCAGCGTCGTGCACCGCGTGAAAGCCTGCGAAGCACGCGGCATCAGAACAAAGGGGGATAACAATAGACGGGCTGATCCGCGGATTGTGCAGCCACACCAGGTCGTGGGTTATGTCGCGTACGCGTTGAGCGGACAGCGTTGGCGGCGCATCCGGGGAGGCTATATCGGTTCATATGCGGTAAAAGGAGCGCGAGCCCTTGAGCGTATCAGCGCGTGGGCCCGTCTCACTCGTTCCGCCCTTCACGCACGAAGCGCCGTCTCCTGAAAACCTTGCGGTGGAGGGCAGATACCGTTGCCTGAATCCCGGTCGGCGAGGACTGCGCGGCTTCGCGGGAAAAGCCCTCTTTTCTGTGCCTCTTCACAATACCAGAAAGCTGCCCATAAATTCTTGCTCCGATAGTAGTTTTGGGCAACACAGCTCCCGAGACACATACTCTTCATCAAACAGTCTTTGCAGATGCCCTCGAACTCGTGGGGCAAGCCGTCGCGCAGTTCATTGAGCACGGAGGAGTCGCGCCAGACATCTTCCAGCCTGTCGGTAGAAGCGTGACCAAAGACAAGCTCAGGGACGGTCTCGCCGATACCGCAAAGCGCATACGAACCATTGGCAAGCACACCCAGGATTCCCAGGATTCCGCAGACGCCGCAGCCCTGTTGATCACCAAACATCTTGCTCATCGGCTTGAAAGCAGCCGGATGGCTGTAAAACAGACGGAGGCCGGTTGAGAAAGAAAGCTTCTTTTCGGTCCACGCGCCCAACTCTACAAGTTCGTCAATTGTCAGTGCCTCTCCCTGTTCATGCATCTTCTCACCCCTAGCAGTCGGCTGCACAAGGTTGAATTTGACAGAGCCCGCACCCAGTGACTCGGCAAGCCTCACCACTGCGTCCATCTGGTCTTTGTTTCGGCGCACAATACTCATGATCACCTGTGGCCTGAAACCCACGGAGACAAGGTTGCGGATGCCCGAGAGCGCCGCTTCAAACGAACCGTTAACGCCGCGCATCCACTCATGGGTCTCGGCATCGGCTCCGTCAAGACTGACCGATACAAACGTGTTCTTGCACGATTTGAGCTCCTGAGCCAGTTCGGGGGTACACAGAACACCGTTCGTTTCGACCGTCAGACCCAGATCCTCCCTGCGCACGATCCCGAGCAGTTCCATGATCTGCGGGTGCATAAGCGGCTCACCACCCGTTAATTTCACGCTGGTCAGGCCGAGAGGTTTTGCCTGCTGAAGTATCGATTCAAAAAGTTCCACAGGGAGTGCCGGATAGCTTTTCCCTCCACCCTGGAACTTGGGAGCAATCCAGCAGTGACGGCAGGCGAGGTTACAACCCTCGGTGAGGTAGAAGTAGATGCAGTTGAGACCATAACGCGGCTGACAACTGCAGGACGGGGAGGGGTTTGTCTGTTCTACCTTTTCTGGTTCCCGTTCTGGAATCGGCGTGATCGATTTTATTAGCTCCATGAAGTCCCCCGTAATTTTTCTTCTGCCTGTACCATACTACACGGGACGGCAGAACGATGTGTTCACATTCTTTAAGCGCAGCACGCACAGCCTGCGTCTTCAGGCAGGCGTCCACCTTCTTCCAGGAATTTCCTGAGGCAGGCGTCCGGTGCAGGATGGTAAGCGCTGCCCGTCATCGTGTAGGCCAGAGCGGGGCAGCTCCCCGTACAGTAGCTCATGTACTCGCAGCCCCGGCAAAATTCAAAGCTCGAGAGCGCGATGGATCGTCGCTCTCTCAGCCGCTTCAGTTCTGGATGGTGTTGCCATATCTCCCGAAGATCGTCATGGTTTATGCGGCCCAGCACCAGATGAGGCATCTGTGCACAGGGTGTAATAGCTCCATCGGCTCGCACTGCTATCTGGTTCATCGGTCCTCCGCAGCCGGTGAGGAAGCCTCGGCCGGGCATCTCTCTCCCTTGCTTGCGGGCCTGCTCCATTTCCAGCCAACCCCTCCCCTCCGCGAGCGGGCCGGCAGCAGCACTGATACGACCGTTATACTTCGCGTTCAGCCTCAGCAGCGTTTCCATGGCAAGGCAACGCTCCTCGGCTGTGAGCTGAACAATCCCGGCGTTCTTCCGGCACAGGCCGAGGTGAGAAGCAGAGTTGGTAGAAAACCCCGAAAGACCTACCTCTTCCAGCAGGAGTCGCGCAACATTTTCAAGGTCCCGCACGTTCCTGCGATGGATCGTCACCCGCACTGTGACGGGCAGATTATGACGCTGAAGATGTTTTATTCCGTTCATTGCTTTCCGGAAACTTCCCCTGCCCCGGCAGGCATCATGCGTGATCGGTACTGAACCGTCGATGGAAACTTGCACGCTGTCGCAGCGCCTCGTTGAGGCGATAAAGGCAGCCATCTCGTCGGTGATCAATGTGCCGTTGCTCAGAATCTTGAAACGCATTCGGTTGCGGACAATGCCCTGGATAAGCTCTCTCAGGTCTTCTCTGATGAAAGGCTCACCGCCGCAGAGCGTCACATCCATGACAGCGCACCGGCCCAACTCCTCAAAGAACGAGAGCCACTCTTCTGTGGGGATGTCCCTGCCCACATCCCCGGCGCTCGAGAAATGGCTGCAGTATTTGCAGCGAAGGTTGCACCGGTCCGTTATGTCAATGTCCATCGATTTCGGCGTTCGCATGACATTCATAGGTTACCTCCGGAGTGCGACTGTTCTCCCTCATCAAGGCACCACCCTGTTTCGAACGTGTGCCCCGCTTTCGAACGGTATGCTGCAATCTATGTACCAGGAACCGGAAGCACCTCAGACGTGGCACGCCATGTGCAGGACCTGTGACGGACATTTGCCGGCCGGAATACCATTGCAAGCGATGGGCCCGTCCATGTCGCACGATACACATCCTCTTTGAGAGATAGGGACACATGAAGACATGGCTCTCGTACGTTAAACAGGGATTCTCAAGGAAGATACCTGTTGACCAGATATCCGCCCAAGGGGAACTACCTACCGACCTCCGGAAGAATCTCAAGCACATCTATCCTTTTGTCCTTCAACACTGGCGCAAAGGCATCATCGGTGCGGCGCTGATCCTTATCGGTACGCTCCTGAGCTTCCCGCAGCCTCTCATCTCACGATACTTCGTGGATACTGTCCTGACGGGGCGGCAACTGAAGCTCCTGCCCGGCGTAATTCTGCTGATGATTACGATTTCCGGATGCTCAAAACTCTGCGGTCTGTTGCAGCAATTCTACGTTGCTCGTTTCGAGCAGAGCGTGACCATGGACATTCAGGAGAGCTTACTCGGTCACGTGTTGCGTCTCCCGAAAGCGTTCTTCGATACCAAAGAAACGGGGTATCTCATGTCCAGGTTGTCGTCTGACGTGGGAGGCCTGCAGTGGTTCTTCTCGAGCACCATTGTCTACATCATCACAAATATTCTGAGATTTATCGGCGGTCTCTGCTTCCTCGTCTGGCTTGAATGGAGGCTCGCCCTCGCAGCCATACTCGTCCTTCCGGGTCTCGTTCTCATGATCCGTTATTTCTCGGGCAGACTGCGGGTCATGAGCCATTGGATGATGGAACAGCAGGCCAATGTGTACAGCCGGTTTCAGGAGTGCCTGTCGTCGGCGTCGCTCATCAAGGCTTTCTCGACAGAGGAGCGGGCAGTTTCGACGGTGATTTCAGGCGTGCGCAGGATCTTCAACCTTTCGCTCGAACAGTCTACGGTGAACTCGATCGGCGGGCTTGCTATAGGTTCCATGCCGAGTGTAGTGAACCTCTCGGTGCTCGCGATCGGAGCTTATTGGGTCATAACGGGCCACTGGACGCTCGGTTCCCTCTTCGCCTTTCAAAGCTATCTCGGATACGTGTTTGGACCGGCGCAGTTCCTGGCGTCAGCCAACATGGGGCTCCAGGGCGCCAGAGCCTCTCTGGAACGTGTCTCCGCGCTCTTTGAGCTGGTCCCGGAGGAGAACGCCGGCACGGGTCGATACATAGATCAGCTGCAAGGCAATGTCGAATTCAGAGATGTCTCCTTCTCGTACGATGAGCAGAATCCCGTTCTTCAAAACATCTCGTTTAGCGTCGCACCAGGGGAACGCATCGCCGTTGTTGGTCCCAGCGGTGTAGGCAAGACAACGCTTATCAGCCTGCTTCTCCGCTTTTACCGTCCGACCTCAGGAGAAGTCTATTTTGATGGGATTCCCGCAGATAATATTGAAGTTAGTGCGCTGCGTCGCCGTATTGGCTACGTTTCACAGAGCACGCTGCTTCTGACGGGAACTGTCATTGATAACCTGAAGTACGGTAATCCTGAAGCGAAGGACGAGGAAGTATTCCAGGCTGCCGAAGCCGCCAACATTCACGAGTTCATCCTTGGTCTCTCCTCCGGTTACGAGACGGAGATCGGTCAGAACGGCGTCAGCCTTTCAGAAGGGCAGCGCCAGCGACTCTCCATCGCGAGAGCGCTAGTCAAGCGTCCGGACTTGCTGGTTCTCGATGAGCCCAGTTCCGCGCTCGACAATCTCACGGAGAAATCGATATTCCACTCGCTCCCTTTGCTCGTGCGCAACAAGACGCTCTTCGTTGTGGCACACCGGCTCTCCACCATCCAGGACTCAGACCGGATTCTTCTCTTGAACGGATGCCGTTTAGCAGCCGTAGGTACTCATCAGGAGCTGTTCCAGAACAACGAGTATTATCGTTCTCTGGTCGCATGCCAGCAGGTCGTTGCCGACGATAAAGCATCGGCACTGAGGATATTCCAGGTAAAGTAAACAAGCAGGAGACGATGGGCAGGTTGCGGTAATGGCAGGACGGATGCCGGCACACGCGGGCATCCGTCCTGCTGAATTTATTCTATTACCGTCAATGACGGCAGCTTTGTGGGTTGCACTCCAGGTCTTCCATCACATCCTGAATCTGATCTTGTATCTCAGCGGCAAGTTGCGCAACACAGGCTTTCTTGGACTTCAGGCGTTTGCTGACACGGTCGTAGGCATTGTCAAGCTTGTTACAGGCCTTTTTGATCTTCCCCTTCTCTACCGCATGAGCTGCCATGGTGAGCAGCTGTTCCAGCCCTTTCATGTGAACCTTGCCGCAGTCTCCTCCCGCGAGAGCTTCATCGATGGTGTCGATGATGCCATCGATCTTGTCTTCAGGAGAGGCAGACATGGGAGGTGGAGGCGGAGTGGCGATAAAGCCTTTCATTATTGCAAAAAAGCCAATCTCCAACATGTTGTACTTGGGATCGTGTATATCCAGACAGAGCCTAATGTCTCCGTAGGGGCCGATCACTGCCTCTGTTCTGCCTGCGCCGCAGCGAAACAATCGATGGTGCGGTATCTGATAGACTCTTTGTATTGCTGTTCCCGATTTTCGGTTTTTCTTCTTTGAGTCATCCGATGTCTCGACCTGCCGCTCCGTATCTTCTTGCGTAGCCTCAATTGTATGGCGAATCTCTTCGGGAGTGAGGGCAAATTCTAGAGCGTCTTTTCGGCCATCCCAGTCAGGGCTTACTTCATAACCCAGGCGGAAATGCGCTCCGAATTTCTCTACCGCGAAGTGCCTCATCTTTACCAGCTCGCTCTTGTTTATGGTCATTGCGGTGGTTTTCAAATATACGTCAATCCCTCTTCCCCGCAGAAGCTCTATGGCATTCATAACCTTCTTGTATGTCCCCGCTTTTTGAGTAAACCAATCGAACGTATCTCGATTCACCGTATGAAAGGAGATGTCTATTTTATTTAGGCCGAGTCTTTCCAGCCTATCGGCTTTGTCAGGCGTTATCAACGTCCCGTTGGTGAGAATTACAATGTTCAACCCCTTCTTCTTTGCGTGTGCCAATATTTCAAAAATGTCCTCACGCAAGAACGGCTCGCCCCCTGTGAAACCCATGTTCAAGCATCCCGCTTGCGTCAACTGGTCCAGGATATTGAAGACCTGCCCGGTATCCAGTTCTTTGCGTCCCCTGTAACAGGTCTGGGGCGCCACATAGCAGTGGCGGCACTTGAGATTGCACCTATACGTAAGCTCAACCATCGCCTTGATCGGGAAGAACTTCCGCCCCGCTTTTTTAAATAACCGCGATTGCAGATTATGATAGTCGAGCGTTTGAATCATGCGAGCTAAAGAGTTCTCCTTTAGTTTCTTCCTGCCGATGTGCTAATTCGCAGAAGAATTCTATCGGCTGTTCCATATCGCCGTTTTCGGCGAGTGCCCTTCCGGGACATTGCCGGCAGAGGTACTGGATATCACAGTGCCGGCACCTGGTAGCAGCCTTTGTCGTCAGGCCCAGAAAATAGCCCTGGAGCCGTGCGAAGCTTTGCAGAAAATCATCGCTTTCCACATCAGCACATGGCTCCTTCACAAAGAGACACAGGCGCATCTTCCCATAAGGATCAACGTGAAAAGAGGAAAGGCCGCACGGAAAGAGATAGCCTTCTCTTAAGGGTGCATCGACATTATGGCGTGAAAACTGCTCGCGGCAGCAAGCAAGCATATCCTCATCGGAATTCTGGATATACACTATCTCATCGGGAGCAAGTCTTTGTTTGCAGGGCTCTTTGGATCCGTCAATACCTGCGCAGAGCGCCAGATCGCAGCGGAAGCGCTTCTTCCCCAGCACCCTCTCGGCAAATTGCTTTATCATCACTATCTCATGGCCATTGCTCTTCATGCCGTTAGCTTTGAGTGTTAGAGGTATGTTTCTCTCCGCGAGCAACTTTATTGCTTTCATCACCTTCGCAAAGCTTCCTTCTACCTGCGTCACGTCCTCATAGACTCTTTCTGTGATCCCGTTGAGTGTGATGTCAATGCAGTGAGGCGGAAGATTCGCAAGATACTCGGCTATTTTTTCGTTGATCAGCGTGCCGTTCGTCAGAATCGTAATCAGGAAGCCTTTCTTGCGGGCATAGGTGTAGATATCCAGGGAATCTTCCCTCAGGAACACTTCGCCTCCGCTTAAAGAAAGCCAGAGACAACCTGCTTTGTGGATCTTGTTTATAATGGAGATTACATCGTCGAAGGTTAGCTCCTCTTTATCTCTTTCTTTCGGGATGAAGCAGTGCACGCACCTGAGGTTGCAGCGATAGGTCAGGTCTATCTGTCCGCTGACAGGCCGTCGTTCAAGAAGCATCTTTCGCTGCAGCCGGTCCGCGTAAGCATCTCTTTTCTGTATGTTCATCAAAGAGACGTGCAACCCTATTCCCTCCCTGTACCACGTGGACATCGTTTGTTGAGAGTCGCTCTTTTTTGATGCGCCACCGGCACACTGCGCACTACGTGAAGGATCCGAGATGCAACATGAACTGTAGGGGTTAACAGCGCCCTTCGAGAACACCAGGCAATAAGCCACTTCTCCGTACCTATGCCACCACGAATTTTCTTACCGTCTCGTCGCACTTTTGAGACAATGCCTAGGATGTCGGCTGCTGTCACCGGGTTATCCCCGCCGCCTATTGTGCCGTCTCCCTTCATGCCGTAAGAATCTCCATCGATGTGTATGATCCTGTGTACCAGCAATCTTTCCGATCCCTTTCCAATAAACGCCACTACATCACCAACGCCCGGCAAACCATTTCTTACTGGAGAGACTGTGATCTCATCCCCGTCCTTAATGAAAGGGTGCATGCTGGAACCTCTGGCCCGGAACTGAAATGGTATCCCTTCGGCCAGCGTTATCCGCATAAGTTGAATGAATGCCGGGACTGCAAGGCACGGTTCACCTCCTGCGGCCCGACAGACGCTGCGAGATGCCGCAGATTCAATGATCAGTCTGGAAAGCATTGAACAAATCAGTGCAATATGCGTACCAGTTTCAATTCAATTGAAAGGCGTAGGAACAAAACGGCCGGGGCTGAATTTTTTCACCACTTTCAAAAGACCCATTGGTAAAATTAACTAGTGTTATCAATTACTTATACATATAGCGATCGGCATTCTTCTTGCTCAACCGTATGGTGCGGCCTTCGGACATATGCCCCATTCACTCGATGAGGGGCAAGAAGTGGCCGCCGTTGGAATGTCAGAACACGTCTTTTCGGTTGGGAGGCGCATGGTATTATTCTTCGGATTTCCTCTGGTGATCACGCTTTTGATGATGCCTTCAATTATACGGCTTGCGGGAAAATATGGTTGTATCGATCACCCGGGCGAGAGGAGAGTACATACCAACCCGACGCCTCGATGGGGCGGTCTGGCATTTTTCATCGGCATACTTCCCATCTTCTTTTTCATGAACCTTGATAATCGCCTGATCTCGTATCTGGCGGCCTCCTCCCTGCTTGTACTGGTCGGCGCGATTGACGACTGGAAGCAGCTTAGTTACGCTGCAAAGCTGTTTGCGACCCTTGCAGCC
>Ga0335071_10002526_pt1 | contig 19596 bp, 17 predicted proteins | sample Lox_Sample_15_FD_206724 | JGI IMG/M metagenome (GOLD analysis project Ga0335071, IMG submission 206724) | Soil microbial communities from Loxahatchee National Wildlife Refuge, Florida, United States - Lox_Sample_1.5 | ecosystem: Environmental > Terrestrial > Soil > Wetlands | place: USA...
GCCGCGACGCGCAGCAGGGCCGGCCGGCTGGTCCAGCGCAGGATCGCCGAGCTGGGGCAGAGGTGCTTGCAGAAGGCCCGCGGGTCGCGGAAGGCGACGGCCATGCCGATCGACGAGCCGTAGTAGACGCCGCCAGCGACGAGTGCGGCGGTCAGGCCGTGCGAGCGACCGCTGGCGAGCACGGCGGCACCGCCGCTGATCGCCAGGCCCAGGTACGGCAGCACGGGCCAGGCGCCGCGCCGCGCGCCGGGGATCGCCCGTCGCAGGGGCAGCAGCTCCAGCACCATCGCCCGCCAGCAGCCCCAGCCGCAGAGGACGCGCCCGAAGACGAGCGGGCCGAGGATGACGCTCACCAGCGTGTGGCCGACCGCCGCACCGGCGGTGCCGGCCCAGAGCGCCCCGAAGAAGCCTTCGAGGTCGAGGCTGACGCCAGCCAGCAGCGCCGGCGCGAGGATGCTGAGGCCGCCCGTGAACAGCACCAGCCGACGCTGCCTCTGCTTCTGCGCGCGCGGCGCCGTGGCATAGGCCGTGAGGCACGGGCCCAGCGAGAGGCCGAGCAGGAAGGCGGAGACGGCGAACGCGTGCGCCTCCGCCGACCACAGCAGGCCCGCCGCCGTCCAGGCGACCGCGGTCACCGCGAAGGTCGCCAGGAACACTGCCGGGTGCGGCAGGATCGAGCCGGTGTCGCGGGCCACGGCCGTGCCCCTCGAGCAGTGCCCTACGTCCGCGGCGCGGGCTCGGGGACACCCGGGACGGGGACGCTCGAGGGCAGCGGCTCTTCGGGTCCGGACGCCTGTGGCCCCGCCGCCTGCGGCCCGAAGATGCGGTCGAACGCCGTCAGGCCGCCCATGGCGCCGAGGCCCATGGTCTCGACCGCCGTCGAAGGCACGATGATCATCGAGCCCTTCTGTTTGAGGCCCTCGAACACCATGTTCATGGCGCGCAGGTGCAGCGCGACCGGGTTGTTGCGGTAGTGGCCCGAGGCCTCCTCGAACTTGGCGGCGATCTCGGTCTCGGCGGTGGAGAGGATGATGCGCGACTGGCGCTCGCGCTCGGCCTGCGCCTGCCGGCTCATCGCGTCCTCGAGCGCCTTGGGGATGATGATGTCGCGGATCTCCACCGACTGGACGGTGATGCCCCAGGCGCTCGTCTTGGCGTCGAGCACCTGCTGGATCTCCTTCCCCAGCCGGTCGCGGTGGGACAGCATGTCCGAGAGCTCGTGCTTGCCGATGGCGTCGCGCAGCCCGGTCTGCGCCGAGAGCGTGACCGCGTCCACGAAGTCCGCCACCTCCAGGATCGACTTCTCCGCGTCCCACACCATCCAGAAGGCGATGGCGTCCACGTTGACCGGGACCGTGTCGCGGGTCAGCGTCATCTCGGCGCTGAAACCGGTGACCCGGATGCGCTGGTCGACGTAGTTCGAGATCTTGTCCACCACCGGCACGATGGTGAAGAGACCAGAGCCCTTCAGGCCGCGGAAGCGGCCGAAGCGCAGGATCACCGCCCGCTCCCACTGGTAGGCCATCTGCACAGCGGGCGAGACGAACCCGGCCACGATCACCGCCGCCACCAGCACCTCGCTGGTCGGCCGGTGGCGCAGGTAGAGGTACAGAGCCGAGAGCGTGGTGAAGAGGAGAGCCGACTCCCACACCTGCGTCACCCTCATCAGGAAGGCGAGGCTCAGGGCGACGGCGAGCACGTCGATCACCGTGGGCAGGTCGAACGGGTGCAGGACGAGGTGAAGCACGAGGCCGCCGAGACACAGGAGCAGCAGCAGCAGGATGTTGAGCGGACCGAATCGGTAGTCGGCGGTGAAGGTGGTGGAGAAGCGCTCCAGCGGGTTGGCGCCGGAGAGGCTGACCATCTTCCTGGCCATGATGTCCCCCTTCTCGTCAGCGGCCCTGCCGCTGCATGAGGTTGCCGAGGATGTCGTCGAGGGTGAAGCCGTGGGAGGAGGCGCGGGAGAGGAACTCCTGGCAGATCTGGTCGAGCAGCCGGCGGTGCTCGACCTCGTCGCGCTCCACCCGCTTGTCGCCGATGAAAGTGCCCGAGCCCATGTGCGTCTCCACCAGGCCGGTGAGCTCCAGCTCCGTGTAGGCGCGGCTCACCGTGTTGGGGTTGACCGAGAGGTCGACCGAGAGCTGGCGGACGGTGGGCAGCCGGTCGCCGGGGCCGAGGGCGCCCGTGGCGATCGCGCTCTTCACCTGGTCGATGATCTGCCGGTAGATCGGGACCCCGCTCTTGAGGTCGATGGAGATCGTGAAGGGCACTGCCTCTCCTTCCCCGTTGCGATCGGCCCTTGGAAGTACCGTACTTGTGTACCGGTACTCTGTTGTACTAGAGTATTAGTACATATCGGGCCCGTGTCAATAGCGCATGAGCGTACGCATTTTGGTCGTCCCGGGAGGGCGTTTCGGAACGATTGGAGATGTGACCGGCGGCGCCATCGGCGCTATAACTCAGGCCGTACCGAATGGAGTACGCCACCTACCCCAGCCTGCGCGACCGTGCGGTCCTGGTCACCGGCGGCGCCTCCGGAATCGGCGCCTCGATCGTCGAGCACTTCGCGCTCCAGGGTTCGCGGGTCGCCTTCCTCGACCGCCTGCCCGACCCCGCGGAGGCGCTGGTGGCGGGCCTCTCCGGCCGCGCGCCGCACGCGCCGGTGTTCCTGCCCTGCGACGTCACCGACATCGCCGCCCTGCGCGCAGCGTTCGCCGCCGCCGCCACCCAGCTCGGCCCCGTCCGCGTGCTGGTCAACAACGCCGCCAACGACGACCGCCACCGTCTCGAGGAGGTGACCCCCGAGTACTGGGACGAGCGCATCGCGGTGAACCTGCGTCACTACTTCTTCGCCGCGCAGGCGGTGGTCCCCGGGATGAAGGCGGCGGGCGGCGGCGCGATCGTGAACCTCAGCTCGATCGCCTGGGTCATCCCCTCGACCGGGCTGCCCGTCTACGTCACCGCCAAGGCCGGGATCGTCGGCCTCACCCGCACGCTCGCCCGCGAGCTGGGAGAGGCGAACGTCCGCGTGAACTGCGTCATGCCGGGGGCGATCGCCACCGAGCGGCAGCGCCGGCTGTGGTACACGCCCGAGTACCGGGCGGTGATCGCGTCGCGACAGGCGCTCCAGTGCGAGCTGGTCCCTGCGGACGTGGCGCGGCTGGTGCTGTTCCTGGCCGCCGACGACGCCTCGGCGATCACCAGCCAGAGCTACGTCGTGGATGGCGGCTGGGTCTAGCCGCCGAGCGGCACGCCGATGCCCGCCTCCCACCCCGAGCTGCCGCGCTGAGTGCTACGATCGATCGAGCGGCCTTCGGCCGCCGTGCCAGGGGTCGATCATGCGCAGCCGCCCGCCGTCGGCAGGAGCCCCGCTCCGCCGGGTCTTCGTCCTGACCGTGCTGCTGCTCGCCGGCCCGGCCTGCCACACCTCCCACGCGCCCGAGGAGCCCAGCAGCGCCGGCTCGCCCGAGCCCACGCCGACGGCGGCGACCTCGCCGACGCCCACGCCGTCGCCGGTCGCGATCCCGGGGACGACACCGGAGCCGACGCCGGTGCCGGGCTTCGCTCCTGCTCCGAGCCCCACGCCGACTCCGAGCCCCACGCCGACACCCACGCCGACAGCCACGCCCACGCCGACTCCGGCACCGGTCTCCCTCACCATCACCATCACCGGCATGAACGGCTCGTCGTCCTTCTCGCCGAACCCGGCCCAGGTGAAGGTCGGCCAGGCGGTCCTCTGGCGCAACGCCGACAGCATCGCCCACACCGCCACCGAGGACGGCAACGCCTTCGACACCGGGCCGATCGATCCGGGAGGCCTCAGCGCTCCGATCACGCTGTCCTCGGCGGGGCAGGTTTTCTACCACTGCACCCTGCACCCCACCATGCGGGGGACGCTGGTCGTCAGCGAGTAGCCGCGCTCGGCAGGCCGGAGGGGGCGGCTACCGGCGCAGGCTGTGCAGCAGCGCCCGCAATGTCGGCGCCATGGCGGCGAGCTCGGCGTGGTGGGCCGCCGCCGCCGGCGTAGTTCCTCCCGCCGGAGCCCTGTTCCAGTCGCGGCGGACAGCGGTTACCATGGTGGTCCCATGAAGCGCCGCGCGGAGAACGTCGAGCCGGCACAGGTGCTCGGCTACCTGGCGAACAAGGTCCTCTATTGCTCGCGCGCCTGCGCTACCGCCCGTGGCCAGGGCGGGGCTGTGCCCGTGGACTTCCACGAGTACCAGGCCCTCGCCGAGGCGGGAGCGGTCGACCGCGCGGCCGTGGTGTGTCCGGTCTGCGGCTCCGAGTACCCGTTCGAGCTGGCGGAGGACGAGACACGGTCCTGACGGCTTGACGCCGCTCGCAGGCGGTTCCTATACTCTGCGGGTCATGTCCGGAGCGATGCACCACACCGACGCTCGAAAGCGGGCCACTCGAAAGCGCACGAGTCGCCTCGGCGGCGGTGTGGCCCTGTGCCCGGCATAGTCGAACAGCACAGAGACAGAAGGACCACCCGAACCCGCCGCAGCGGCAGAGGCCGCCGGCGGGTTTCGTGTTTTGAGGGGAGAGGGCGAGCCCGGAAGGAGCCCGGAGCTTTGACGATGCAGAAGAGGATCGAGGTCGGGGTGCTCGGCGCGACCGGCATGGTCGGCCAGCAGTTCATCAACCAGCTCGCCGGCCACCCGTGGTTCTCTCTCACCTGGCTGGCGGCCAGCGAGCGCTCCGAGGGCAAGCCCTACGCGGCGGCCGCGCCCTGGCGGCTGGAGACGCCGATCCCGGACGGCGTCGCCGACCGCGCGGTCGAGTCGTGCACGCCCGGCAGGGGGCCGAGGCTCGTCTTCTCGGCGCTGGACGCGGGCGTCGCCGGCGAGATCGAGCAGGCCTTCGCCGACGCCGGGCACCTGGTGGTCAGCAACTCCCGCAACCACCGGATGGACCCGGCGGTCCCGCTGCTGGTGCCGGAGGTGAACGGCGACCACCTGGCTCTGCTGCGGGTGCAGGCGAAGGGCCGGCCGGGGGGCGGGGCGATCGTCACCAACCCCAACTGCTCGACGGTGGTGCTGACGATGGCGCTGGCGCCCCTGCGGGCCTTCGGCCTGCGCTCCTGCCTGGTGAGCACCATGCAGGCGGTCTCGGGCGCCGGTTACCCGGGGGTCGCCTCGCTCGACATCCTCGGCAACGTGATCCCCTTCATCGGCGGGGAGGAGGAGAAGATCGAGATCGAGACCCGCAAGATCCTGGGCAGCCTCCGCGGCGAGGCGGTGGAGCTGCACCCGGTGCGCGTCAGCGCCGCCACCAACCGGGTGCCGGTGGTGGACGGCCACACCGAGACGGTCTCGGTGGCGCTCGAGCAGAAGCCGACGGTGGCGGAGCTGCGCGCGGCCTTCGACGGCTTCAGCTCCTCGCCGCAGAAGCTGGAGCTGCCCTCGGCCCCCCGGCCGCCGGTGCTGTACCTGGACCAGCCGAACCGGCCGCAGCCGCGCTTCGACGCCTGGCGGGGGCGCGGGATGCAGGTCACCGTCGGCCGGCTGCGTCCCTGCCCGGTGCTCGACTGGAAGTTCGTGGCCCTGGGACACAACACCGTGCGCGGGGCCGCCGGCGCCGCGCTCCTCAACGCGGAGCTGATGCTGGCCGAGGGCTGGCTGGCCTAGAAGACGGCAAGCCACCAGGAGAACGACGGCATGATCCTGATGAAGTTCGGCGGGACCTCGGTCAAGGACCCGGCCGCCGTGCGGCGGCTGGTCGGCATCGTGCGCGCCCGCCAGCGGCCGGTGGTGGTGGTCTCCGCGCTGTCCAAGGTGACGGACGGCCTGATCGGGATCACCGCCCTGGCCGAGAAGGGCGACGCCGCGGCCGCCGGCGAGGCGGTGCGCGCGCTGCACGAGCGCCACCGGCAGATGTGCGAGCTGGTCTCCGAGCCCCGGCGGCGCAGCCAGCTGCTGGCCGAGATCGACGAGCTGTTCGCGGATCTGTCGTCGATCGTGCACGCGCTGGCGGTGATCGAGGAGGTCTCGCCGCGCTCTGCCGACACCATCGTGGCCTTCGGCGAGCTGGCCAGCAGCCGCATCGTGGCCGCAGCGCTGGAGGACGCCGGCGTCCGGGCCCGCTTCGTGGACGCCCGCCGGGTGCTCGTCACCGACGCCCAGCACGGCGCGGCCCAGCCGGACCGGCAAGAGACGGAAGAGAGGCTGCAGGCGCTGGTGGCGCCGGCGGTCGCCGAGGGTGTCGTCCCGGTGCTGGGCGGCTTCATCGGCTCGACCGCCAACGGCGTCACCACCACCCTGGGCCGCGGCGGCTCGGACTACTCGGCTGCGCTCTTCGGGGCGGCGCTGTCGGCCGAGGAGATCCAGATCTGGACCGACGTCGACGGCATGCTGACCGCCGACCCGCGGGTGGTGGCGTCGCCGCGGGTGGTGCGAAGCCTCAGCTTCGACGAGGCCTCGGAGCTGGCGTACTTCGGGGCCAAGGTGCTCCACCCCAGCACCATCCTGCCGGCGGTGGGCCTGGGCATCCCGGTGCGCATCCTCAACGCGCAGCGGCCGGAGGCGGAGGGCACCCTGATCACGGCCACGGTCGAGCGCAGCGGTGACGCCCCGGCCGCCATCGCCTGCAAGCGAGGCCTCACCCGCATCGACATCGCTTCCTCGCGCATGCTGATGGCCTACGGCTTCCTGCGACGGGTATTCGAGGTGTTCGAGCGCTTCCGCACCAGCGTGGACGTGGTCACCACCTCCGAGGTCAGCGTCTCGGTGACGATCGACGACCGGCGGGCGCTCGAAGCGATCGTGGCCGAGCTCACCGCCTTCGCGGACGTCTCCAGCGAGGACGGGATGGCGATCGTCTGCGCGGTGGGCGAGAGCCTGCACGAGGACGCGCGCCTGGCCACCCGGGTGCTCGGCGCGCTCGAGGGCCTGCCGCTGGCTATGGTGTCGCAGGGCGGCTCGCGCAAGAACATCACGGTGGTGCTGCGCGACGGCGACGTCAAGGAGGCGATGGAGCGGCTGCACCGCCGCTTCTTCGAGGAGGAAGGGCGCCCGGAGTCGGCCACCGTCACCGGGGCCTAGCCCGACAGGGGGGCACATGCGGCTGCTGCTGGTCGGACACGGTCGGATGGGACGGCTGGTCGAGCAGCTCGCCCCACAGTACGGCTTCGAGGTGAAAGGCGTCCTCGAGGTCGACAACAACCAGGGCGGCGCGGGTGTCACCCCGGAGCTCTGCCGCGGCGTCGAGGTGGCCGTCGACTTCTCGGCGCCGGAGAGCACGCTGGCGACGGTTCCCCGGCTCGCCGCGCAGCAGGTCAACCTGGTGGTGGGCTCCACCGGCTGGCAGGCGCAGGAGGCGGTGCTGCGCGAGGCGGTGGCGTCCTGCGGCGTGGGCGCGGTGGTGGCGGCGAACTTCTCGCTGGCCGCGAACCTGATGGACGCCCTGACGGAGCAGGCCGGCCGCCTGTTCGCGGCAGCGGAGGGCTACGGCGCCTTCATCCACGAAGCGCACCACAAGGCCAAGAGAGACGCCCCCTCGGGGACCGCGCTCATGCTGCGCGCGGCGCTCGAGCGCGGCGGCTACCGGCTGCCGGTCGACGTCAGCTCCACCCGCGCCGGCTCCATCCCGGGCATCCACACCGTCGGCTTCGACGGGCCCGCCGAGACGCTGACACTGCAGCACAGCGTGCGCGACCGGGCGACCTTCGCCCACGGCGCGCTGCTGGCCGCGCGATGGGTGGTCGGGCACCGGGGCTGGTTCACGATGCGCGACGTCCTCGGGATCGGGTAAGGTCACGGGAGAGGAGACCCCCATGCGAACTCCGTTCACGGGCTGCGGGACGGCCCTGGTCACGCCCTTCACCCGCAGCGGGGCCGTCGACGAGGCGGCCGTGCGGCGGCTGGCGCGACGACAGATCGACGCGGGCATCCACTTCCTGGTGCCCTGCGGGACGACGGGGGAGTCGCCGACGCTCTCGCCGGCCGAGCGCCGGCGGGTGGTCGAGCTGGTGGCCGGGGAGGCGAAGGGCAGGGTGCCGGTGCTGGCCGGCGCGGGCGGCTACGACACCCGCGAGGTGGTCGAGGCCGCGCGGGCCATGCAGGAGGCCGGGGCCGACGGCCTGCTGTCGGTCACCCCGTACTACAACAAGCCCACCCCCGAGGGCCTCTACCAGCACTACCGGGCGATCGCCGAGGCGACCCCGCTGCCGGTCGTCGTCTACAACGTGCCCGGCCGCACCGGCTGCAACGTCGACCCCGCGACGCTCGCGCGCCTCGCCACCCTCCCCCACCTCGCGGGCGTGAAGGAGGCCTCGGGCAACATGACGCAGATCTGCGAGGCGATCGCGGCGGTCCCCGCGGAGTTCGTCGTGCTCTCGGGCGACGACGCCATGACGCTGCCGGCGATGGCGGTCGGCGCCCGCGGCATCATCTCGGTGGCCTCGAACGAGGTGCCGGCGGAGATGGCGCAGATGGTGGAGGCAGCCGAGCGCAACGACTTCGTCACCGCCCGCGTGCTGCACGCGCGGCTGCTGCCGCTGATGCTCGCCAACTTCACGGAGTCGAACCCGATTCCGGTGAAGGCGGCGATGGCGCTGATGGGCCTGCTGGAGGAGACCTACCGGCTGCCGATGGTCCCCCCGAAGCCGGAGACGCGGCAGAAGCTCGCGCGCGTGCTGGCCGCCGCCGGCAAGACCGCCGCGGTGGCACCGTGACTCCCGCACCGACCCTGCGCGTCCGCGTCGAGGACCTGGCGCTCGCCGGCGACGCGGCGCCCCGGGAGGAGGTGCGCACGGTCTTCGCGGAGCTGCGTGCCGCTCTCTCCCACGGCGACGTGCGAGCGGCCGAGCCCGACCCCGCCGCGCCGACCGGATGGCGGGTGAACGTGTGGGTGAAGCAGGGCATCCTGCTCGGCTTTCGCCACGGCGTCCTCCGCGACGCCTCCATCGACCACGGCCGGTGGCCGTTCTTCGACAAGGACACCTTGCCGCTCAAGCCGCTGGACCTCGGCGCCGGCGTGCGCATCGTCCCCGGCGGCTCGGCCGTGCGCGACGGGGCCTACCTCGGCCGGGGCGTCATCGCCATGCCGCCCATGTACGTCAACATCGGCGCGTACGTCGGCGACGGCTCCCTGGTCGACTCGCACGCCCTGGTCGGCTCCTGCGCCCAGGTCGGCCGCCACGTCCACCTCAGCGCGGGGGCGCAGATCGGCGGCGTGCTGGAGCCGGTCGGCGCCCTGCCGGTGATCGTCGAGGACGACGTGCTGGTGGGCGGCAACACCGGCCTCTACGAGGGCGCCGTGGTCAAGCGCCGCGCGGTGATCGGGGCCGGGACCGTGCTCACCGGCTCGACGCCCGTCTACGACCTGCCGAACGGGCGCATCCTCCGGCCCGAGGCCGGGGCACCGCTGGTGGTGCCCGAGGGCGCCGTCGTCGTCCCGGGGGCGCGCGCGGTGACCGTCGGCGCCGGACGCGAGTGGGGCCTCTCGCTGGCCACACCGGTGATCGTGAAGTACCGCGACGAGAAGACCGACGCTCGCACGGAGCTGGAGACATGGCTGCGCTAGGGCTGGTCGACCTCGCCCGGGCACTCATCGACATCGATTCCACCACCGGCCGCGAAGCCGCCTGCTGCGCCTGGCTGGCGGACTACCTGCGCCAGCGCGGGTTCACCGTCGCCGAGCAGCCGGTCGCCGGCGGCCGGACGAACCTGACGGCATTCCTGTCGTCGAGACCCGAGGTGGTGCTCTCGACCCACCTCGACTGCGTGCCGCCCTTCTTCCCCAGCCGCCTCGACAGCTCCCGCCTGCACGGGCGTGGGGCCTGCGACGCCAAGGGTGCTTTGGCGGCGCAGGTCACCGCGGTCGAGCGCCTGCGCGAGGGCGGCGAGGACAGGGTCGGGCTGCTGTTCGTGGTCGGGGAGGAGCGCGGCAGCGACGGCGCCGCCGCCGCGAACACGGTCGCACCCGGCTCGCGCTACCTGGTGGACGGCGAGCCGACCGACAGCCGGCTGGGGCTGGCCACCCGAGGCGTGCTGCGCCTGAAGCTCAAGGCGCAGGGGCGCGCCGCGCACTCCTCCCAGCCGCAGCTCGGGGTCTCCGCCATCGACAAGCTGGTCGACGCGCTGGTGGCGCTGCGCGCGATCGACCTGCCCGAGGACCCGCAGATGGGCCGGACGTTCTACTGCACCGGCCTCATCTCGGGCGGCGTGGCGCCGAACGTGATCTCTCCCCAGGCCGAGGCCGAGCTGAATTTCCGCACGGTCGGCCCCGGCCGCGAGGTCCTGGCGCGGCTCGCCCCGCTGCGCGAGCGGGTGGAGCTCGAGGAGGTCCTCGAGGTGCCGCCCGTACGGATGGAGTCGCTGCCGGGGTTCGAGGCTCAGGCCTTCGCCTTCACCACCGACATCCCGCTCCTGTCCGGCTGGGGCCGGCCGTTGCTCTTCGGGCCCGGCTCGATCCTGGTCGCCCACACCGAGGACGAGCACGTGGACCTCGCCGAGCTGGAAGGCGCCGTCGGCCAGTACGCGGCGATCGCCCGGGCGCTGCTGGCACGCTGATCCGGGTCGGCCGTGGCTCTCTCGGAGCGTGCAAACCGGGGGAAGCGGCCAACAGGCGCCACCAGGACAGACGGCCCGATTCGCCAAATACCGGCCCGAGCGGCGGTCATGGAGCCGATTCGCGCGGTCGCTGATCTCGTCGACCCATCCGTTTGGCCTATTCACCGGGCCGGAGCAGAGACGAATACTCCTGCTGGGCAGTCGGCAAGCCCGAGGTTGGCGTGGCTGAGAAGCCGGGAGTGCCTCACCACTCCGACGGTGCCGCCAACGGACGGGCAGCGCTCACCACCTGCCCCTTCTGCTCCTGCGGCTGCGGCCTCTACATCCACGGCGAAGCGGGCGTGCTCGCCGGCGTCACACCGAGCGAGCACCATCCCGTGTCGCAGGGGCGACTCTGCGCCCGGGGCTGGGCGGCCCACGAGGCCCCCGCGTGGGGCGAGCGTCTGACCGAGCCGCTCCTCCGCCGCGACGGCGTCCTCCGGCCGGTCGGGTGGGAGGAGGCGCTGGCGCACGCGGCCGAGGGCCTCCGGCGCGCCGCTCCGGCCGTGGGAGTCCTGGGCTCGGCGCGCGCGACCAACGAGGAGTGCTACCTGCTCGCACGCATCGGTCGCCAGGCGCTCGGCACCGCCAACCTCGACTCGGCGCACCGCTCCTCGTACCAGGCCCAGCTCGACGGCCTGGCGCTGGTCGGCGGCCCGGGCGCGGCCCAGGGAACCCTCGACGACCTCGAGGCGAGCGAGGTGATCCTGCTGGTCGAGGGCGATCTCACCTCCACCCACCCCCGCGTCGGCCTGTCGATCCTGCGCGCCCTCAGGCGCGGCGCGCGGCTGGTGACGGTCGGGTCGTCGCGGACGCAGTTCGCGCGCCTCGCCGCCGAGCACGTGCCGGTGGTGCCCGGCCGCGAGCGCGAGGCCTTCCTGGGCCTGGTGGCGGCGGCCCTGGAGTCGCGGGAGCGCGCCCGCACCGAGGCGCTTCCCGGCGAGGCCGAGCTGCGCGCCGGCCTCGCCGGACGGACCCCCCTCGAGCCGGAGCGGCGCGTCGCCGCCTGGTTTGCCGATGCGCCGCGCGCCAGCCTCGTCCTCGGCCCCACCAACGCGGACGCCGACGAGGCATTCGAATCGGCGCGGGTGCTGGCCACCCTCCTGGCGGTGTCCGGCCACCTTCGTCGGCCGGGTTCGGCCGTGCTGCTGCTGCCGGCCAGGGGCAACCTCCGCGGCGCCTGCGAGCTGGGACTCACGCCGGACCGGCTGCCCGGCGCTCGAGGACCCTTCGACGAGGAGGCCCTCGGGCGACTGAGGACCGTGTGGGGCCGGGAGCCGACACCTGCGACAGGGCTCGACGCCGAGGCGACGGTCCAGCTCGCCTCCGCCCTCCTCGTGTTCGCCGAGGACCTCCCGGGGGCGCTCCCCTCGCCCGGCGCGGTTCGCGCGGCGCTCGAGCGGGCGCGCTGCCTCGTGGTCCTGGACGCGTTCCTCACCCCGACCGCACGGCTGGCCCACGTCGTGCTGCCGGTCGCCGCCTTCGGCGAGACCGACGGCACCGTCACCAGCTTCGAGGGTCGGGTGCAACGCGTGAGACGGCTGGTGGCGCCCCCGAGATCCGCGCGCCCGGGCTGGCGGGTGCTCGCCGACCTGCTCGAGCGGCTGGGCGCGGCCACCTCGTTCCGCTCCGCGGACGACGTGCTGGCGGAGGTCGCCGGGGCCGTCCCCGCCTATGCCGACGCGGCGCAGGCGGACGGCTCCGGCTGGGGCGCCGCTCTCCGCCTGCCGCGCGACACCGGCATCGCTCTGGGCCCGCTGGAGGCGCCTTCTCCGCCGGTTGCGGGGCCAGTGCTGGCCTGGGACGGCGCCCTCGACTGGGGGAGCGACCCGCTGGTGGCGTTCTCGCCGACCCTGCGGCGCGACCACCTCTCCCGCCGGAAGCTCCACCCCCGGGGCGTGGTCGGACTGAGCCTCGGCATGGCGCAGCAGCTCGGGGTGCGTGCCGGCGACCCGGTGCGGCTCACCTCCAGCAGCGGCGAGACGACGCTGCCCGCCGGGCCGCGCGGGGATCTCGAGCCGGACGTGCTGCTGGTTCCATACGCGTTTCGCGAGGCCGCCGCCGTCGTGATGGGCGGGGCCGCCGCGAGGGAGGTCCGCCTGGCGCGCGGGTGAGGCGCGACACGCCCGTCGGGCCGGAGAAGACCGGTCATGAGGCAGCAGGACGTGGGGACGATCGCCAAGCCGGACCTGCGGGAGTGGGTCGAGAGACTGCTCGCAGAGGCCGAGGTGATCGCGCCGACCCCGGCCCACGGCGGCGACGTGCTGTTCGCGACGATCCGCTCCGCCGACGAGGTCCTCTGGGACTTCGAGAACCCGCTGGCACCCCCCAAGCCGCTCGTCCTCCCCCAGACCGAGCCGCTCGTGCGCATCCGCCGCAGGAACGGCCGCCTCGCCCTCGAGCCGGTCGATGACGCTCGCCCGCGGGTCCTCCTGAACGCACGCAGCTGCGACGTGAAGGGGATGGCCTTCCTCCGGCAGATGATGGCGGCGGAGCCCGCGGACGAGGCGTGGCTGCGCCGCGCCGACCGGCTGACGCTCGTGAGCCTGGCCTGCAACGACCCTTGCCGGCAGGGCTTCTGCGTCTGTTGCGACGCGGGCCCCTCGCTGCGTGAGGGCTACGACCTCCAGCTCACCGACCTCGGGGACCGGCTGCTGGCCGAGGCGGCGAGCGAGCGCGGGCGCAGGACGCTGGCGGCGGCGGGCAGGGCGCTGCGGCCGGCGCGGGAGCAGGACCTCGACCGCCGGGCCGAGCTGGAGGGGGAGGCGCGACGCCGCTTCGGCCGGGAGACCTGCCACTTCGGCTCGGCCATGCGGCGCCTCTCCGCCGGCAGGGTGGAGCCGGAGCTCTGGGAGCAAGCGAGCGACTGGTGCCAGCAGTGCGGGGCCTGCTCCTACCTCTGCCCCGTCTGCTACTGCTTCTCGGTCGCCGACCGCCGGGAGGACGGCGGCTTCCTGCGCTGCCGGCTGTGGGACTCCTGCCAGCTCTCCGCCTTCACGCTCGAGGCCTCGGGCCACAACCCGCGCCACCAGCCGGCCGAGCGCATCAAGCGGCGCCTGTTCCACAAGGTGAGCGCGCAGTACTACCGCCGCGACGGCAGCGTCGGCTGCGTCGGCTGCGGGCGCTGCGTCAGGGCCTGCCTGGGGACGACCGACCTGCCCGCCCTGGTGGCAGCCGTCCGCGAAGGCACCTGGAATGGCTGACCTCTTCCTGCCGCGGCTGGCCGAGATCGCGGAGGTCCGCGAGGAGACCTGCGACACCCGCACCTTCCGCCTGCGGCTGCTCGACGGAAACGGCTTCGCCTTCCGGCCCGGGCAGTTCCTGGAGCTGTCCGTGTTCGGCCATGGCGAGGCGCCGTTCTGCCTCGCCGGCAGCCCCACCCGCAACGGAGGCATCGAGACCACGGTGCGCCGGGTGGGCCAGCTGACGGACGCGCTGCACGCCCTGCGCGTCGGCGACGAGGTCGGGCTGCGCGGACCCTTCGGCAACGGGTTCGACGTCGAGGCGGCGCGCAGCCGGGACCTGCTGTTCGTCGGCGGCGGCATCGGCCTGCCGCCCCTGCGCGGGCTGATCTGGAACGTGCTCGACGAGCGCGAGCGCTTCGGCGAGGTGACCGTCCTCTACGGCGCCCGCACGCCGGCAGACCTCGTCTACAAGGAAGAGCTCGCGGCCTGGGCCGCGCGCTCCGACGTCCGCGTCGAGGTCACGGTGGACCGCGGCGACCGCGACTGGCAGGGCCACGTCGGGGTGGTGCCGACGCTGTTCGAGAAGGTACCCCTGCGGCCGGCCACCACGCTCGCCTACGTCTGCGGCCCGCCGGTGATGATCGGGTTCGTGGTGAAGGACCTGCTGAAGCGCGGCTTCCCGGAGGAGGCGATCATCTCCACGCTCGAGCGCATGATGCAGTGCGGCGTCGGCAAGTGCAATCACTGCGCGATCGGGCACCGCTACGTATGCCGCGACGGGCCCGTCTTCAACTACCGGCAGATGCGGGAGCTCTGCGAGTGAGCCTGGAAGGAGCGCTGCGGGAACGGCTGCGCGGGCGGGTCACCGTCGTGGGCATCGGCAACCCGCTGCGCGCGGACGACGCCGTCGGCGGCCTGGTGGCAGGGCGCCTCCGGCCCGGGCCCGGCCTGCACGTGATCGATGCCGAAGAGGTGCCCGAGAGCCACCTGGGGCCGGTGACCGCCACCCGGCCCGACACCATCCTGCTGGTCGACGCTGTCGACCTGGGCGCGCCCGCCGGCTCGCTGGCCCTGGTCGGGCCGGGCGACCTCGACCGCTTCACGCCGACCAGCCACCGCGTGCCGCTGGAGGTGCTGGCCCGCTGGCTGGCGGCCGAGACCGGCGCCCGCGTGTTCCTGTTGGCGGTGCAGCCGGCGCGGACCGGCGTCGGCGAGGCGGTGAGCGCGGAGGTGGCGGCGGCCGCCCTGCTGGCTGCCGACATCCTGAACCGCGCGCTCTCGCAGCGCAGGGACGGCCTGCCGTGCTGATCCCGCTGCTCCTGCTCGCGTTGGCGCTGCCGGCGGCGGGCGCGGTGCTGGCCGGTGTGCTGCGCGCGCGAGCCTCGCGCGCTGTCGCGGTGACCGCGGCGGGCGCGGCGGCGCTGCTGGCGATCGCCTGCGTCTCGGCGGTGTTCGGGGGTTCCTGCCGCGCGGCCGTGGGCGACCTGCCCTGGCTGCGCGGATACGTCGACGCCCCGCTCTTCGGCGTTCTGCTCGACCCGCTCTCCTCGATCCTGCTGCTGCTCGCCGCCCCCCTCGGCTTCCTGGCGGTGCTGTACTCGACCGCCTACCTGCGCGAGAGGCACCGCGAGCACCCGGTCGGCGAGCGCGATCAGCCGCGCTACTACTTCTGGCTGCTGCTGTTCCTCGCCAGCATGGTCGGGGTCGCTCTCGCGGCGAACCTCCTGCAGCTGTTCTTCTTCTGGGAGCTGACCACCGTCTGCTCCTGGGCGCTCATCTCCTTCTTCCGCAGCGAGGCGAGCCTCCGGGCCGGCTACAAGGCGCTGCTGATGACGCACGCCGGCGGCCTCGCCTTCCTGCTGGCGCTGGTGGTGATGTTCGCCGAGACCGGCTCCTTCGAGTTCGAGGCGCTGGCCCGCCTGGCGGAGCCGGCGCGCGGCCGCGTCTTCTTCCTGCTGGTCCTCGCCGCCTGGGCCAAGGCGGCCCAGGTGCCGCTGCACACCTGGCTGCCCGACGCGATGGAGGCGCCGACGCCGGTGAGCGCCTATCTGCACGCCGCGGCCATGGTCAAGGCCGGCGTCTACCTGGTCGCGCGGGCGGCCAGCGCGGGCTGGGCCATGCCGCAGGGCGTCGCCGTGGTCCTCGGCTGCATGGCCCTGCTGACGGTCTTCGTCGCGCTCTCGTACTACTTCGTCCAGGACGACCTCAAGCGCCTGCTGGCCTGGTCGACGATCGCCCACCTCGGCTACGTGCTGCTGGCGGTCGCCCTCGGCGCGCTGGGTTCGGTGGTGGCGTTCCGTGGCGGTGCCCTGCACCTGCTCTGCCACGGCGTCTCGAAGGGCCTGCTCTTCTTCTGCGTGGGGGCGGTCGCCTACGTCACCGGGACCCGCCGCATCTCGGAGCTGGGCGGGCTGGGCAAGGCCATGCCCTTCACCGCCACCGCCTTCTTCGTGGGGGTGCTCTCGGTGACGGGCATCCCCCCCTTCGCCTGCTTCTGGAGCAAGCTGCTGATCGTCGCCGGAGCCGTGAAGCTCGGCGGGGTGGCGGCCTGGCTGGTGGTCCCGCTGGTGCTGGTCGAGAGCCTGGTCTCGTTCGGCTGGATGGTCCACGTCGGCCAGCGGGTGTTCCTGGGCGAGCCGACAGCCGCCGCCTGCGTCGACAGCGACCCGCCGCCGGCGATGAGCGCGACGCTGGCGCTGCTGGTGCTCGCCTGCCTCGGCATCGCCGCCGTGGGCCTGCCGCTGGTGCAGGCGATGGGGGAGTAGGGCATGGACACCGCCACCCTGCTCGGGCTGTTCGCCTCGCTCGTCATCGCGGGGGCCGTCCTCAGCCTGTTCGCCTCGCCACGCCGCCGGCTGGCGGGCTGGATCGCGACAGCGGCGGTCGCGGTCGCCTCGTTGCCCCTGGCGGCCGTCGTCTGGCAGGCGTTCACGGCGAGCCAGAGCGAGCGGACGCTGCTGCGGGTGCCGGCGCTCGGCGCGACGCTCACGGTCGGCGTCGACCCGCTCTCCGCCGTGTTCCTCGCCCTCACCGGCCTGATCGGGCTGCTGGCGACGCTGTACTCGGTCGAGTACATGACCCAGTTCCGGGAGGACGGGGTCGCCCGCTTCTACCCGGTGCTGCTGGTCTTCCTCGCCGCCGTGGCGGGTGTGCTGGTGGCGCGGGACATGGTCGTCTTCCTGGTCTGCTGGGAGCTGATGACGCTCTCCTCCTTCTTCCTGGTGGCCTTCGAGGGCAGGAACCCGGCCAGCCAGCGGGCGGCGCTCAAGTACTTCGTGATGACGCACGCGGCCAGCCTGTGCCTGGTGGCGGCGGTGCTGCTGCTCTGGCGCGAAGCGGGCAGCTTCCACTTCGGGGCGCTGCGCGCGGCGCTCGTCGGCCTGCTGGCGACCCGGCCGCTCCTCGCGCACGGCGTGCTGCTGCTCTTCTTCCTCGGCTTCGCCACCAAGGCGGGCCTGCTGCCCATGGGCGACTGGCTGCCCGACGCGCACCCCGCGGCGCCGTCCGGCGTGAGCGCCGCTCTCTCCGGGCTGCTGGTGAAGCTGGGGATCTACGGCCTGGTCAGGGTGTTCGTGTCCTTCCTGCCGGCGTCGGCGGCCTCCGAAGGCTGGGGCATCGCCATCGCGCTCGTGGGAGCGGCCTCGCTGTTCCTGGGCACGCTCACCGCCCTCGAGCAGGAAGACGCCAAGCGGCTGATGGCCTTCCACACCATCGGCCAGATCGGCTACGTCTGCCTGGCCCTGGGCGCGGGCGTCGCCCTGCTTCCCCGCAGCCCGGCCCTGGGCGCGCTCGGCCTGATGGCCGCGCTCCTGCACGCCCTCAACCACGCCTGCTTCAAGAGCTGCCTGTTCCTGGGCGCGGGCTCCGTGCTCTTCCGCACCGGCGAGCGCGATCTCGACCGTCTCGGCGGCCTGGCGGCCTTCATGCCGCTCACGGCGGCAACGACGACCGTCGCCTCGCTGGCGATCGCCGGCGTGCCGCCGCTCAACGGCTTCGCCAGCAAATGGCTGATCGTGGTCACCTGCCTGGCCGCCGGCATGACGCAGCCCCTGTTCCTGCTGCTAGGGCTGCTCGCCCTGTTCGTCTCGCTGGCGACGCTCGCGTCCTTCGCCAAGGTGATCGGCACCGTGTTCCTCGGGCCGCCCAGCGAGCATCCGGTGGCGGAGGTGCCGGGGACGATGGCCGCGCCGCAGGCGGTGCTGGCCGCGCTCTGCGTGCTGCTGGGGCTCCTGCCGCAGCTGCCGCTGCGGCTGCTGCACCGGGCCGTCGAGGCGCTGGTGCCGGTGCCCTCGTTCGCCTCGCTGCTGGGCGGCCACTGGGCGGCCGCGGTGGTGCTCGAGGGGAGGACGGTGGCGGTGCTGGCGCCGCTGGCCCTGGCGACGGCGCTGGCGCTGGGAGCCGGGCTCGCCTATGCGGTCCAGCGCGCGGGTGGCGCGGAGGTCCGCCTGGTCCCCGTCTGGAACTGCGGCGAGGAGCACGCCAGCGCGGACGTGCGCTACCGCGCCAGCAGCTTCTACCAGCCCTTCCGGCGCGCGTTCGCGGGGATCTACCCGGCGGCGCGCCTCGCGCCGCCGGCGATTCCACAGGCGTTGCACCGCGCCCTGGACCTCGACCGCTGGCTGTACCTGCCGGCCGCCGCCGCCGTCCAGCGTGCGGCGCGCGCGCTGAGCCGCACGCACGTCGGCGTCCCGCAGGTGTACCTGCTGTGGATCGTGGGCGGTGCGATCGCCGTCGCCGGCCTGCTGCTGGCGGTGGCGAGATGAGGAGCGCGCGATGAGCACGGCAGCCGACCGCGCCGGTGTCAGGCAGCGCATCGAGGCGCTGCTGCGCGCCGACGGCGGCAGGATGCGCCTGACGGACCGCGCCGGCGACTTCCTGTTCGAGCCGCAGGCCGACACCCTGCACGTGAAGGTGGAACGGGAGGCGGTGCGCAGGACGGCGGCCGCGCTGGTCGCCGACCTGGGGGCCCGCTTCCTGGTGACCGTGGGGACGGACCGGCGGCCGCTCGCGGGTGACTACGGCATCGTCCACCTGTTCTCGCTCGACGCCGAGCAGCTCTTCGTCGCCCTCGACTGCGGGGTCGACTCCGGCGACGCGCGCATCGACTCGATCACGCCGGTGGTGCCCGCCGCCGCCTGGGCGGAACGCGAGTTCCGCGACGCGGTGGGCGTCGTCCCCGAAGGGCACCCGGATCCGCGCCGCCTGATGCTGGCCGACGACTGGCCCGAAGGCCTCTACCCGCTCCGCCGCGACGTCCCGCACGACCTCAAGCCTCCTGCGACCGAGGGCGTCCGGCCGCCGATGAAGGCGCCGCCCCCCGGCACCTCGGTGGTGGCGGTCGGCCCCTTCTTTCCGGTGCTGGAGGAGCCGTCCTGCTGGCGGCTGTTCGTGGACGGCGAGCGGATCGTGGGCTGCGACTATCGGGGCTTCTACAACCACCGCGGGATCGAGAAGCTCGGTGACACCGTGCTCACCTACGGCCAGATCCCCTTCCTGGCCGAGCGGATCTGCGGGATCTGCGGCTTCATCCACTCGACCTGCTACTGCCAGGCGGTGGAGAAGGCGGCCGGCATCGAGGTCCCGCGGCGGGGGCGGTACCTGCGGACGATCATGCTGGAGCTGGAGCGGATCCACTCGCACCTGCTCTGGCTGGGGATCGCCGGCCACATCATCGGCTTCGACGCGGTGCTGATGCAGGCCTGGCGCATCCGCGAGCCGGTGATGTGGCTGTGCGAGGCGATCAGCGGCAACCGCAAGACCTACGGCATGAACACGGTGGGCGGGCTGCGCCGCGACCTCGCTCCCGAGATGAAGCCGCGGGTGCTCGAGGTGCTGGGGCCGGTGGAGAAGGAGAGCCT
>Ga0335071_10002528_pt1 | contig 19593 bp, 14 predicted proteins | sample Lox_Sample_15_FD_206724 | JGI IMG/M metagenome (GOLD analysis project Ga0335071, IMG submission 206724) | Soil microbial communities from Loxahatchee National Wildlife Refuge, Florida, United States - Lox_Sample_1.5 | ecosystem: Environmental > Terrestrial > Soil > Wetlands | place: USA...
GAGGTCGCCATCTTCGACCGCAGCTGGTACAACCGCGCGGGCGTCGAGCCCGTCATGGGCTACTGCACCCTGGAACAGAGCGAGAAGTTCCTGGAGCAGGTCCCTGCGGTCGAGAAGGCGATGGTCGACAACGGGATCATCCTGATCAAGTACTGGCTCAACGTCAGCGTCGACGAGCAGACCCGACGGCTCGAGAGCCGCATCGAAGACCCACGCAAGATCTGGAAGCTCTCCCCCACGGACCTGAAGTCCTACAGCCGTCACTTCGACTACTGCCGGGCGCGGGACGCCATGCTGGCTGCCACCGACACGCCGTGGGCGCCCTGGTTCATCGCGGACAACAACGACAAGAAGCGGGGACGGCTCAACATCATCACCCACCTGCTCAGCCAGATCCCGTACAAGCCACTGGCGCCGCTCGACGTCAAGATGCCGCGCAAGCCGAGCGCCCGGGGATACGTGGAGCCGAACCTGCCTCTGCACCTCATCCCGACTCCTTTCTAGGGCGCGTACGCAGCCCGCGAGACTCCCGAGACGAAGGACTGACTGGTCATGACCGAAGCGGCCCTGGTACCCAGCAAAGACGAGACGCCGGCCGGCGGCGGCGCCGCAACGGAGAACTGGTACGCGCTCACGCCAGACGAGGTGACCCAGAAGCTCGGTGTCGACCCGGCCACCGGTCTCTCCGCAGCCAAGGCCGCCGAGCGGCTGAAGGCGAACGGGCCGAACGCCCTGCCCGCCGAGAAGCCACCGCCGGGCTGGCAACGCTTCCTGGCGCAGTACCGGTCCTACATGCAGATCATCCTCGTCGCTGCCGCCGTCGCCTCGCTCCTCATCGGCCAGGTCGCCACCGGGATCGCCGTCCTGCTGATCACTGCGCTGAACGCCCTGGGCGGCTTGCGCCAGCAGGGCAAGGCGGAGAGTGCCATGAACGCTCTGCAGTCGATGCTCAAGACATCCGCCCGGGTGCGTCGGGATGGCACCGAAGTGAAGGTCGACGCCGACCAGGTGGTCGTGGGCGACGTGGTCCTGCTGGCGGCCGGTGACGACGTGTGCGCGGACGGGCGGCTGCTCGAGGCCACCTCGCTGCAGATCGACGAGTCCGCGCTGACCGGCGAGAGCGTTCCCGCGTCCAAGAGCGTCGACGTGATCACCGATCAGAACCCGGTGCTCGGGGACCAGTCCAACATGGCGTTCATGAACACCCCGGTGACGCACGGCAGCGGCCTGATGATCGTCACGGGGACCGGCGCCGACACCGCCGTGGGCAACATCTCCGGCATGCTGAAGTCGGCTCCCACCCTCAAGACCCCGCTGACCAAGCAGCTGGACACCCTGACGTTGTGGATCGCCGCGGCGGCCGGACTGACCATCGCGATCATGTTCGCCCTCGGGATCTCCCGCGGGGACTCGACCCAGAAGATCTTCACGACGGCGATCGCGCTCGCCCTGGCCGCGGTACCGATGGCGATGCCGACTGTGCTGCAGGTCATCCTGTCCAGCGGGTCCAGGGATCTCGCCGCCCACGGCGCGGTCGTGAAGAGCCTCGACTCGGTCGAGACCCTCGGCTCGACCTCGGCCATCAACTCGGACAAGACCGGCACGCTCACCTTGAACCAGGTCACCGTCGTGGAGGTGATCGACCCCACCGACCGCTACGCGATATCCGGCATGGGGTACGGCCTCGACGGCCATGTGGAGCACACCGCGGGAAACACCCACACCATCGAGGCGGCGATCCTGCCATTCCTCATCGCCAACGACGCCAAGCTCGTGAACGGCAAGGTGGTGGGAGACCCGACGGAGGGTGCGCTGCTGGTCCTCGGGCACAAGGCACAGCTGGACATCGAGGGCAACCAGGCTGCCTTCCCGAGACTGGCCACCCTTCCCTTCGACCCCACCTACAAGCTCATGGCCGCCTTCTGCGAGGCCAAGGACGACTCGGGGAAGCCGGTCGTCCGGGCGTTCGTCAAGGGAGCCGGACCGGCGGTGATCGCGAAGGCAGCGACGGCCTTGGCCAACGGACAGAGCGTGCCGTGGGGCGATCGGGAGAACGAGCGCGCCGACCAGGAGATGCAGCGTCTCGGGGGCAAGGGTCTGCGCGTCATGGCTGCAGCCACGAGGGACATCGACCCCAAGGACTTCGACCCCGACGGTGACCTGCTGTCGATGGTCAAGGACCTGCAGATGACCGCGATCGTCGGGATGATCGACCCTCCTCGCGCCGAGTCGGTGGACGCGGTCAAGGCGGCCCAGGAGGCCAACATCCGGGTGCGAATGGTCACCGGGGACGACGTCGTCACCGGGGCGGCCATCGCCAAGCAGGTCGGCATCCCCGGAGAAGCGATACTCGGCACCGATCTGGCCGCGATGTCCGAAGCCGAACGACTCGAGCGCATCGACAGCATCGGAGTGGTCGGACGGGTGGCCCCCGAGCACAAGGTGCTCATGGTCCAAACCCTGCGCAAGAAGGGCGAGGTCGTGGCCATGACCGGCGACGGGGTCAACGATGCCCCCGCGATCAAGGCCGCTGACATCGGCATCGCGATGGGCACGGGCACTCAGGTCGCCAAGAACGCCGGGCGCATGATCCTCACCGACGACAACTTCGCCACGATCGTGCGAGCCATCTCGGAGGGACGCAAGCTCTACGACAACATGCTGAAGTACATCCGGTTCATGTTGGTGGCGCTGGTGACCTACGTGGTGACGTTCCTGCTCGCGAGCCTGCTCAACATCGCTGGCGGACAGCCCTTCTCCGCCGTGCAGATCCTGTGGATCAACTTCCTCATCACCGCGCCGGTCGGCATCGCGCTGGGACTGGACAAAGAGACCCCGGGGCTCATGCAGCGCAAACCACGTCCGCGGGACGCCTCGATCATGAGTCCCGCCGTCATGACCACCGTGGGCCTGGCCGGCCTGTTCATGTCCGTCGCGATCGACGTGGTGATCGTCGCCGGAAAGCACCAGTACGACCTCGGGATCGCCAGCACCATGGGTCTCGTCGCGTTCTCCCTGATGCTCGTGATCGCGGCTTTCGAGTCCCGCGACGAAAAGGCCACGATCCTGCGCCTGGACACCTTCGACAACAGGACACTCAACATCACGGCCATCGTGGAGATCGTTCTGGCGATCCTGATCGCGCGTGGTGCCGCGCTGACGTCGCTGCTCGGCGCATCGGCGCTCACCAGCACGCAATGGTTGTTCGGTGCCCTTCCGGCCCTCGTGCTGTTCATCGGGTGGGAGCTCGGCAAGGCGCTGGCCCGCAGGCAGTCCGGCGAGGTCGAGGACACGGTGCCTGCATCGGTGCTTCCTGCCGAGGCATGACAAGGCGCGGGCGGTGTGGTGCACTCGGTGGAGGTGCTGCTGGACGAGCGGTCGGAGCGCTGGGTTCGGCGGCAGTGGGCCGTCCTGGCCGAGGCCGGCCTGCCCAGCGCGAGCCGGCACGGCTCAGCGAGCAACCGGCCGCACCTGACGCTGGCGGCCTACCAGCGCATCCCCGTCGACCTGCACCCGGCGCTCCGGTCGGTCGCGGAGGGCCTCCCCGTGACGGTCCGGCTGGAAGGGCTGCTCGTGTTCGGCAAGGACCGCTCGCGCATCCTGGTCCGCGCCGCCGTGCGGACCGCGGAGCTCGCCGCGCTGCAGGAGCGGGTACGCGCGATCTGCGGCGAGTGCCCCCTGCCCGCGGACAAGTTCGACGACGCCGACTGGATGCCGCACGTCACCCTCGCCCGTCGGATGTCGCCGGACCAGTTGGCCGGCGCCGTCGGGGTGCTGGACACCCGCACGATCGTGGCCCAAGGAGTCGGCCTGCGGCACTGGGACGGCGAGCGACATGAGGAGCACGTCCTGCGCGCTGTCGGCGGACAGCCCTAGCGTTGTGGTCCATGTCGCGGACGTGGACGGAGGCGGACTGCCTCGATGTCCGGAAGCGGCTTGTCAGCGCCCTGGAGGCCCTGCCCGAGACGGCGCATGAGGACAGCCACGGGCACACCGGCCTGCTGTGCCGAGGCAAGCGCTTCGCCTGGCTGACCGTGGACCACCACGGCGATGGCCGACTCGCCCTGTGGGTCAAGGCGCCACCGGGGGAGCAGGCCGCGCTGGTGGGTGGCGACCCGGTCCGCTACTTCGTCCCGCCATACGTTGGACCGAGCGGCTGGGTCGGCGTGCTGCTGGACCCGGGGTCCGACCCGGACTGGGACGAGGTGGCGGCGCTGGTCGAGCAGGGCTGGCGGATGTCGGCGACCAAGCGAGCGATCGCCGCGTACGACGCCGCGCGGTGACCGCTCAGTCGCCGAAGGAGCCGGGGTCGTCGGCCGGCTGTTCGCGGCCCTGCGGGCGGCTGACCCACACGACCCTGTCGCCCTCGCTGCGCTCACCCCACCGCATGATCCCCGTGTCGAGGTCCTCCTTGAGCTCGACGTCGAGGATGCCCGCGACCTCCTCCGACGACCAGGCCGGGTCGGCCGCGAAGACGTACCCGAACGTCGTCCCGGGCTCCTCGGCCCAGGTGAAGGTGACCAGCACGTCGTAGGTCTCCGGCTCCACGCGGACGTCGACCAGGGCGAACCGCGAGTCCAGCCAGGGCCGCTCGCTGCGGTCGCCGGTGCGGGCATCGACCCGCCAGGTGGTCGCCGTGAGGGCGCGTTGGACCGCGCCGGGCAGGCGCTCCAGCGTCTGGTCGGGAGTCTCCGGCTCGACCTCGGCACGAGCCGGGCGGCGGGTCGAGGGGTATCCCGAGAGGTCCAGTACGGCCAGGTCGACCTCGCCGACGACTCCGCGCTCGGGGTCGACGAGCGAGATCGGCGACTCCTGCCGACTGCGGACGAAGCCCTGCGCCCACAAGCGACCCTCCCCCGCGGCCAGCTGCAGGACCTGGCCCTCGACCACGTGATGACGCCCGGGCGCGCCGGCGGGCAGCAGCACCTCCTGGAGGAGGGTGACCGGGTCCGGCAGATCTTGCAGGCTGGACAGGTACGAGCGCGGCGAGGCGACGCCGACCCGACCGGGCGCCTGCCGACGGTCCTCGAGGGCGGGCTCGCGCAGGGCCGTGACCCAGACCGCGTCACCGAGCGGCACGGCAGCGCCCCCCGCGCCGGAGTACAGGACCTGGCGGCGTGACCCCGAGCCGTCCACCAGCCACAGGGTCGTCGTGTCGAGGTTGCCGACACCGGTGGCGATGACGCCCTGCTCCTCGGTCCTGGTGGCGAGCACCCCGCCCGCCCAGGGCAGCAGGTGCACCCGGCCGCCGTCGAAGGGCAGCCGTACGCGCGGCTGCAAGGTCGCCGTGTCCAGACCGAGCACGGTCTCGTCCGTGCGGTCGACGACCCACAAGGTGCCCGCGGACGCGCAGGCCTCGGTGAGATGCCCGCCGACGTCGACCCGGCGCTGGGTCCCACTGCCGAGGTGGACCTCGAGGACGTCGGGAGCCGGCCAGGCCGTGGCCCACAGCCGGTCCCCGTCGGTGGTCCACGCCCGGTTCCCCGACGGGACGGCCACCGACGTCGTGGCCGCCGACCAGGGGTCCACCGCCACCAGCAGCGCGTCGCGAGCCACCCACACGCGCTCCGCCGTGACCAGCAGCTGCGCGCCCGCCTCGGGATCTGCGCCGTCAGGAGGCGGGCCCAGCTCGGCGTGGACGCGGGCCACCAGGGTCCCCGGGTCGACGGCGACGAGGACGTCGACGTCGCTGGCGTAGAGCCAGAGCCGGCCGTGGCCCTCGCACGGGGAGGCGGCGAGGAAGGGCGCCCCGGGATCGACGTGCTCCTCGACGTCGTCCTCGCTTCGGTCGGCCACAGCGACATCCTGGCGGACGTCGCAGGCGTGCCGGGCGCGGTCCCCGCGAGGAGGGGTCAGTCGGCGTCGAGAGCGTCCATCCGGTAGAGGTCCTCGTCGCTGCCCACGACGACGTGCACCTCGGTGCCCTCGTTGCGCAGCGCGTCCGCGACGACCTGGGCGCACATCCCCGGCGGGTAGCCCTTGCGCGCCAGCATGCCGGCCAGGCGCCGGAAACGGGCCTCGCGCGGGGCACCCCGGGTGCTCGGCAGCTTCTTGGCCACCAGGCGGCGCGCCGTCTCCAGCTCGCGGACACCGTCGAGGTCGCCCAACGCCTCGCTGATCGTGGGCTCGTCCACGCCGCGCTGGCGCAGCTCGCGGGCGAGGGCGCCGCGGGCCAGGCCGCGCCCCTCGTGCCGCGAGCTCACCCAGCCACGGCTGAACGCGGCATCGTCGACCAGACCCAGCTCGCCGAAGCGGTCGAGCACGTCGAGTGCGGCCTGTTCGGGTACGCCCTTGCGGGCCAGCACGCCCGCCAGCTGACCGCGGGTCCGGGGGCCCGCGGTCAGCTGCTGCAGGACGATGGTGCGGGCCACCGCCTCCGGGTCGGCGGCAGCCTGCTGCTCGACGTCCGGACGCTCGGGCTCTTCCGGGCCGGGACGACCCCTCCGTCTGCGCACCACGACCGTCGTGTCCTGTCCGCCTCGGCTGCCTACTCGTCGATCGGGACCACCGGGGCCAGCGGCGCTTCGGCGGCGGGCGCGTCGACGGTGGGGCCGATCCCCAGCTTCTCCTTGATGCGCTTCTCGATCTCGTCGGCGAGGTCGGGGTTGTCGCGCAGGAACGCGCGGGCGTTCTCCTTGCCCTGGCCGAGCTGGTCGCCGTCGTAGGTGTACCAGGCGCCGCTCTTGCGCACGATGCCGTTGTCGACGCCCATGTCGATCAGGCTGCCCTCACGGGAGATGCCCTGGCCGTAGAGGATGTCGAACTCGGCCTGCTTGAACGGCGCGGCCAGCTTGTTCTTGACGACCTTGACCCGGGTCCGGTTGCCCACCGCGTCCTGGCCGTCCTTGAGCGTCTCGATCCGCCGGACGTCCAAACGCACCGACGCGTAGAACTTCAGGGCCTTGCCACCCGTGGTCGTCTCGGGGCTGTTGTGGACCATGACGCCGTCGACGAAGTAGTTGTGGTTGCCCTCCACCTCGATGTCGAACCGATGCATCGTGCGCAACCGGGGCTTGACGTGGATGTCGAGGATCTCCGCGGGCACGAGAGTGGCCTCCGGCTCGACGAACTCCGGCGTCACCAAGAACCGGCCGCGCAACCGAGGAAGCAGCTTGTAGTCCATCGACGGGTGGACATAGGGCGCGACAATCTCGTGCAGCTTCGTCGTCTCGTCCTTCGGGAAGACGAGCACGTTCTGCTGGCGCGGACCGCGTTGGATCAGCTTCGGATGGAGGTCGAAGGCTCCCGCGAGGTGATCCAACAGCCGTTGGCGTGAGTCCGGGGTGAGCGCGTCGATGCAGATCTCGACTCTCCCGCTGCCGTCGCGGGTGCGTTCCTGCAGCCCCTTGGCCCGCAGGGCGAACGTTCCGTCGTCCATGTACCAGATCGCCAGCGCGAACGGGGTCAGCGCCTTCAGGTAGTCCCAGGACAGGACCTTGCGACCGTCGAAATAGACCGCTCGCCGCAGCTCAGCCAGCTCGGGCAGGGGGGTCAGATCGACGAACGCGGCCCCGGCGGCGTTCTCGGACCGCGACTGCTGGATGTTGCCCAGCAACGACGCCTTCCAGTCCAGGTAGGCGTGCTGCTTGGGTCCGTGACTCATCCGGAAGCGTGTTCCGGAGCGGCCCCGGGTGTTGGGAGACAGCGCACCATCGCCCATGAGGCTGCCGAGGACCAGCTGCCACTGCAGGTCGCTCAGCTTCCGGTCCTCGGCGACCATGACCCGGTCCCCGGCCAGCAGCTCGCCGGCCTCCCGCCACCCCCCAGGCGTGCGGATCAAGTGGTTGGCGGTCGCCGAGAACTGGGCGCGCCGCCCGTTGCGCCCGGACTTGGCCACCGTGAACTGCAGGAACTCCTCGGCCGGGCCGTTGTCGAACCAGTTCACGATGCGCCGCGGCACGACCCGGTTCGTCTCCGGGTCATAGGAGAGCACCTCGACGTCCATCTTCTGGTTGACGATCTTGCCGATCTTCTCCTGGGTGCCGTCGGCGAGGGTGACCCGCGTCGTGTAGGAGAAGCAGCCGAAGAACACTCCGACCTTCTCCCGCAGCTGGTTGATGAAGATCGCCGTGGTGTTCGACTGGCTCAGGGCACCGGTGATCTTGCGCATGGCCTGGGACATCAGTCGGGCCTGCAGTCCGACGTGGCTGTCGCCCATCTCGCCCTCGATCTCCGCGCGCGGGACCAGGGCCGCGACGGAGTCGATGACGATGACGTCGATCGCGCCGGAGCGGATGAGCATGTCCATGATCTCCAGCGCCTGCTCGCCGGTGTCCGGCTGGGAGACGAGCAGCGCGTCGGTGTCGACACCCAGCTTGCGGGCGTAGTCCGGGTCGAGAGCGTGCTCGGCGTCGATGAACGCGGCGATGCCGCCGGCTCGCTGGGCGCTGGCGACCGCGTGCAGCGCCAAGCTAGTCTTCCCGCTGCTCTCGGGTCCGTAGATCTCCACGATCCGGCCGCGCGGCAGGCCGCCGATGCCGAGGGCCACGTCGAGGGCGATCGAGCCGGTCGGGATCACGTCGATGGGTGCTCGCGCCTCGTCGCCGAGGCGCATGACCGCGCCCTTGCCGTGGGCGCGTTCGATCTGCGCGAGCGCCAGGTCGAGGGCCTTCTCGCGATCGGCGGGTGCTGGCATGGCTGGCGCTCCTGAGGGTCGAGCGGGTGGTCCGGTCGGGGCCGGGGTCGACGAGGACGCTAGGAGGCGCCACCGACAGTCCGGCTGGCGCGACCCGGGTCTGTGCACAAGGCCCGGGACCGGGTCGCCTGTGCATCGTAGGTCGAACGGCTGTTCGACCCTAGCGACACGCCGGGAGGAGCCCGAGCGCCTTCTTGGCGACCAGGACCCGCAGCACCGACGCCTTGACCTGGGCCCGGAAGGCGGGCGAGGCCGCGGCGCGAGCGCGTACGCCCGCCAGCATCGGAGCGAGCAGCGTCGAGTCGACCGCGAGGGCCACGTCCCCTCCCGCCGCGATCACGTCCGCGGCCCGGTGGCCGGCCGGGACGACCGCCGCGGAAGCGGCGCTGAGGGAGTCCGAGACCACCACGCCGGTGAACCCCAGCTGCCCGCGCAGCAGCCCGGTGACGACCGTGCTGGAGTAGGCAGCGCGGTGCCCGGGGTCGATCCGGTCGTAGATCGCGAGCGACACCATCACCCAGCCCGCGCCGGACGCCACCGCCTGCCGGAACGGGACCAGGGTCGACGACCGGGTCGAGGTGACCCTGTCGTGCACGCTGCGCGTGGTGTCGGTGTTCGCGGGCACCCGGCCCAGTCCCGGGAAGTGCTTCCAGGTGGTGCCCACGCCCGCCGCCGTCATCCCCGCCGCGAACGCCGACGACTTCACCGTCACCCTCGCGGAGGTGAAGCCGTAGGCGCGGTCCAGGTCGGCGATCGGCGGGTTCGGCCGACCGGCCACGGGTACGTCGGCCACGGGGGCGAGGTCCAGGTTCACCCCGGCACGTGCCAGGGCCTTGCCCCAGACGGTGGCGGCCGACCGCAGGGTCGTCGTCGCCATCCGTCCCTGCACGAGCGCGGACGGGATCGTGTGGAAGCCGGATCCCTGCAGGACCTGGACCTTGCCGCCCTCCTGGTCGGTGGAGACGACCAGGCCCACGCCGCCGGTCGCCGCCGTCGTCGCGAGATGCTGGAAGCTCGTGGTCAGCCGACCGATGCTCGCCACGCTGGCGTGGCTGCGCCCGGACAGGATGAGCGAGCCCACGTGGTCGGTGCCCACCAGGGTCGCGGCGATCTGGCGGGCCAGGGTCGGCTTGGCCACCGGCACCCCGATCATGAACAGCTGGCCGAGCCGCTGGTCGGGGGTCATCGCGTTGTACGTGTGAGCCACACAGACCGGAGTGGCTGACGACAAGGCGGCCGCGCTCACGCCGGGCACGGTGTCAGAGGGCCGTACGCCCTGCCGCGCGAAGCCGTCGAGGGCGTCGCCGGCGTACGCCGTCACGGGCACGGACCCGACGGCGACCAGCGCGACGGCCGCGACGAGGGCGGCGACGGGTCTCATCGCTCGCGCGCCGGCAGCTCGAGGTGCGCGGCGACCGCGCGCCATACGTCCTTGGTGGCGACCCCGCCCGCCAGCGCCTGGTCGACGGTCCGGTTGTCGAGCTCGGCCAGGACGATGTCGTGCGCCCAGGTCCGCGCGTACGCCGGACCGAGGTGGTGCTCCATGCGCACCCAGAAGTCGCTCAGCCGCACGGGTTCGACGCTACCCGCCGCCGCGGCGTACCCGGCCTCCACAACCATGACTCGGAGACGCGCAACCCCCGTCACCGGTTGCGCGTCCTGGGTTCGGACAACCGGACGACACGACGGTGAAGCCATGACCGACACCGCAATACGAGCCACCAGCGGGAGACTCGAGGACGTGGACGCGGCCGACCGCGAGGCCTTCGATGCCTTCGCGCGCGCCCGCACGCCCGCACTCCTGCGGTTCGCCTACGTGCTCACGGGTGATCGCGACAAGGCCGCCGACCTCGTGCAGGACGCGCTGGAACGCACGGTCGCGGCGTGGCCGAGGGTCGTGCGCAAGGACGATCCCGAGGGGTACGTGCGCCGCGCCATCGTGCACCGCAACGTCAGCGTCTGGCGCCGGATGCGTCGTGAGCACGTCACCGACCAGGTGCCGGACACGGCCTACGTCCCGTCCGACCCGCACGACGCGGCCCTGTGGTCGACCCTCGGCGAGCTCCCGCCGCGGATGCGCGCGGTGCTGGTGCTGCGCTTCTACGAGGACCTCGGCGAGGCGCAGACGGCCGAGGTGCTGGGGTGCTCGGTCGGGACGGTGAAGAGCACGACGTCACGGGCGCTGGTACGGCTACGCGAAAAGCTCGCCGCCCAGCAGCAGGAGGGGACGTGGTCGACATGAACGACGAGGAGCTGGAGCGCGACCTGCGCCGGGTCCTGGCCGACCGGGGCAACCGCCCCCCGGACCGCTCGGTGCCGCTCGAGCGCGTCTACGCGGGGGCGGACCGTCGCCGGCGCCGCAAGCAGGCGCTCGCCGCGACGCTGTCCGTGCTCGCGGTCGTGGGACTCGGTCTGGGCATCACCCATCCGTGGGCGAGCGGCGGGCCACAGGCCGTACCCGGCTCCTCGGGCGCGCAGACCACCGCCGCGGCCTCCAGCATCCAGGCGTCGCTCTACCACTCCCCCGCCAGCTCGCCCGCCTCGTCCTCGGTCGCGACCACGGGCGGCACGTCTCTGGCCGACCTCACCGACACCGCCTCGGTGTCGGCCATCGACGACCGGCACTGGTGGGTCGCGGCGAACCGGTCGTGCACCGGCTGTGGCGGCGCGCTGGTGACGACGAGCGACGGCGGGGCGACCTTCGCTCCCGCGTCGAACGTCACCCTCCCGAATCGCCTTGCGGGCGTTCGCTTCGTCGACAGCACGCACGGCACCGTCATGACGCAGGACGGCACCCTGGCGACCACTGCTGACGGGGGACAGACCCTGCGCGACATCGGTCCTGTCAAGGGCTACTTCGCGCTCGAGGCGGGCGGATCGACGACGACGTACGCCCTCCAGCAGGCCACCGACTCCTCGATCCACCTGTGGCGCCAGGCGGGTTCGGGGTCGTGGCGAGACGTCGCCACGATCCCCGGAACGGCGACGTCGGGTGCGGCGAACATACAGCTCGCCGTCCAGGGCGACCGGGCCGTCGTGGTGTGGCGCAACGCGAACGCGGTGGTGTCGGCGAGCTACGACAGCGACGGCAAGACCACCGGCACGCACCCCGTGACCGGGTGCGACGTCACGCTCGGGCTCTCGTCGCTGTCTGGTGGGCGTGGCGGCGTGTGGCTGTCGTGCCCGACCGGGACCGCCGACGCCGTCCTGCGCTCGACCGACCTCGGCACGACATGGCAGTCGGTGCCGGTCCAGGGTCCGGCCGGGCGGCACACGGTAGGCGCGATCGACGCGACGCACGCGGTGATCAGTACGTCGGACACCGCGCTGGCCGTCGTCGACGCGAACGGCACCCTGGAGCGTGAGGTGCACGTGAACGGGGTGAGCGGCGGGTGGCGCTACCTCGGGTTCACCAACGCGACCCACGGCTTCGCCATCACGGGCAAGGGCCAGCTGCTGCGGAGCACGGACGGTGGGCACTCGTGGATCGCGGTGACGTTCTCCCGATGAGGCGTCCTCGACGCGTCACTCCGCCCGCCCGCGGCAGGGCGTACGACGATGCGATGTATCAGCGCCGCACTCGCGCGATCTTTGACAGGTGCACTTCGACACGCCGTACCGGCCCTGGATCACTCACGATCGCTGGGACCGAGGCGGGGACACGAGCAGGAGGACGTGTGATGCGTAGACGGACCATGGCGACGGCAGGGGCAGCGGCGCTGGGGCTGGCGGTCCTGCCGGCCGTCAGCGCGCACGCGGGACTCGACCCGGTCCCTGCCGGCTTTCGCGCCCAGCAGGTGAGCGCGATCTCGGCGAGCCAGTGGTGGGTGCTGGGCAGCGTCCCGTGCGGCGCCCACCGCTGCAACGCGATCGCGCACACCACCAACGGCGGGGTCAGCTTCAGCCTGGAGAAGACCTCGGCGCACGTGGGTGGCACCCCGCGAAGGGCCACCACGCTTCGGATGGCCGCCGACGGCGTGCACGGCTGGATCCTGGCGCCCGGCCGAGCCGTCGGCTACCAGCTGTGGCGCACGTCGAACGCGGGATGGACGTGGCGGCGGGTACCGCTCGCGCAGCGGCTGTCCGTCATGGACGTCGGCGGCGGGCGCGTCTGGGTCGCCGGCCGCGCGAGCGGGCGGGTCCGTGCGTGGTCGGCATCGGCCACGGCCACTTCGGCGGGTGCCTTCGCGCGCCGCCTCGACGTACCGACCGTCACGGTCGAGGGCTCACCGGCGCTCGTCGCGCTCAGCGCCGGGCGCGCGGAGGTGCTGTCGTTCCGGCCGTCGGACCTGCACGTCCGGGCGTACGTCGTCAGCGCCGCCGGCTTCACGGCGAGCAACGGCCCGTCCTGGTGCGACGCCTCGCTCGGCTTCGGCCAGGTGTCCTCCTCGCACGGCACGACGTGGGTCGACTGCCCGACCGGGACGGCCGACGCCTACGGCTACTCCCCCGGCGGCGGCGTGGGCTGGCACGCCGGGCCGGCGGTCGCGGCCTCGGCGTCACGGATCGCGGTCGGCGGGATCGACGCGACGCACGCGGCGGTCTCGGCGCAGGGTTCCGGGAAACTGCGCCGGGTCTCGACGAGCGGTCACGTCGCCGTGGCGCACGTACCGTCGCTGCCGGCCGGCACGACGTTCGGGTTCATCGGGTACACCAGCCCGAGCGTCGGCTTCGCCGTCACGGACTCCGGCAAGCTCCTCGTCTCCAAGGACGGCGGCCTCCACTACGCCCTCGTCACCGTCTGACCACCCCCATCCCTTTCGAATGAACGCGGCGTTCCTCCAATAGGTCCGACTGAACGCCGCGTTCATTCGGGAAGACGGGGACCCCGATGGGGTGGGTGAGCGAGCGGGGTGGGTGAGCGAGCGGGGCGGGTGAGCGTGGAGGGGTAGGTGAGCGGGGCGGGGTGTCGGAGGGGGGAGGCAGGATGGGGGCACCATGGCCTCCTCGCCCCCCAGTACGCCCGCCGGCCCGCCGCCCCCGCCCGCTGAGGGTCCCGCAGCGCGCCGTGAACCGCTGGGCGGGTTCTCGGCCGCCACCATGGCGTGGTTCAACGGGGCCTTCGAGGGGCCGACGCCGGCCCAGGCCGGGGCGTGGGCCGCGATCGACGCGGGACGCGACGCGCTCGTCGTGGCCCCCACCGGCTCCGGCAAGACCCTGGCGGCCTTCCTGTGGTCCCTCGACCGGCTGGCCGCCGAACCGGCACCCGCCGAGCCCCAGCGGCGTTGCCGGGTGCTGTACGTCTCCCCGCTCAAGGCCCTCGCCGTCGACGTCGAGCGCAACCTGCGCAGCCCGCTCACGGGCATCCGCCAGGCGGCGCACCGGCTCGGCCTGCCGGAGCCCGACATCAGCGTCGCGATCCGTACCGGGGACACCCCCGCCGAGGAGCGTCGGCGCTTCGCGAGCAAGCCCCCCGACATCCTCATCACCACGCCCGAGTCGCTGTTCCTGATCCTCACGTCGGCCTCGCGGGAGTCGCTGCGGGGGGTGGAGACCGTCATCGTCGACGAGGTGCACGCCCTGGCGGGGACCAAGCGGGGCGCGCACCTGGCGATCAGCCTCGAGCGTCTCGACGCCCTGCTCGAGCGGCCGGCCCGACGGATCGGGCTGTCCGCGACGGTACGACCGGTGGAGGAGGTCGCCCGCTGGCTGTCGGCGACCCGGCCGGTCGAGGTCGTGCAGCCGCCGTCGGCCAAGACGATCGAGCTCGAGGTCGTGGTCCCCGTCCCCGACCTGGCCGAGCTCGGTACGCCCACCGGCGAGGTCCACGGATCGGCGGCGGGCGAGGAGCAGCGCGCCAGCATCTGGCCGCACGTCGAGGAGCGGGTGCTCGACCTCGTCGAGGCGCACCGCTCCACGATCGTGTTCGCCAACTCCCGCCGCCTCGCCGAGCGGCTGTGCGCGCGCCTCAACGAGCTGCACGCGCAGCGGCTCGGTGACGAGCGAGGCACGAGCGAGGAGCCGAGCGCGACCAGCGGAACCGGGCGCGGAGGAGGCCGGCCAGGGCGCGGCGGCGGCCCCCCGGCGCAGGTGATGGCCCAGTCCGGCCAGACGTACGGCGCCTCCCTCGAGGTCGCCCGGGCGCACCACGGCAGCGTGAGCAAGGAGCAGCGTCGCCTGGTCGAGGAGGACCTGAAGGCCGGCCGGCTGCCGGCGGTCGTCGCGACGAGCAGCCTGGAGCTCGGCATCGACATGGGCGCGGTCGACCTCGTCGTGCAGGTGGAGTCCCCGCCCAGCGTGGCCAGCGGTCTGCAGCGCATCGGTCGTGCAGGCCACCAGGTCGGCGCGGTCAGCAAGGGCGTCATCTTCCCGAAGTACCGCGGCGACCTCGTCCAGACCGCCGTCGTCGCCGAGAGCATGCGGGCCGGGAGCATCGAGGCGCTGTCGGTCCCGCGCAACCCCCTCGACGTTCTCGCCCAGCAGGTCGTGGCGATGGTCGCGATGGACGCCTGGCAGGCGGACGAGCTGCTGACGCTGATACGTCGCGCCGCGCCCTACGCCACCGTGCCGCAGAGCGCGTACGACGCCGTGCTCGACATGCTCGCCGGGCGTTACCCGAGCGACGCCTTCGCCGAGCTGCGCCCGCGCATCGTCTGGGACCGGGTCAGCGGGACGCTGACCGCCCGCCCGGGTGCCCAGCGGCTGGCCGTGACCAGCGGCGGCACGATCCCCGACCGCGGCCTGTTCGGGGTGTTCCTGGTCGGCGAACGGGCGTCCCGGGTCGGAGAGCTCGACGAGGAGATGGTCTACGAGTCGCGCGTGGGCGACGTGTTCACCCTCGGCTCGACGTCGTGGCGCATCGAGGACATCACCCACGACCGGGTGCTCGTGTCGCCCGCGCCGGGGCAGCCGGGGCGCCTTCCCTTCTGGAAGGGCGACAGCCCCGGGCGACCTGCCGAGCTCGGGCGCGCGGTCGGGGCGTTCGTTCGGACCACGGCGGCCCTCGACGACGAGCACGCGAGGGCCCGCGCACGAGCGGCCGGGCTGGACGAGTGGGCGGCGGACAACCTCACGAGCTACCTGCGCGAGCAGCAGCAGGCCACCGGACACCTGCCCGACGACCGCACGATCGTGGTCGAGCGCTTCCGCGACGAGCTGGGCGACTGGCGCGTCGTCGTCCACTCGCCCTTCGGCGCTCCCGTGCACGCGCCGTGGTCCCTGGCGCTGGCCGCCCGGTTCCGCGAGCGCTTCGGGGTCGACGTCCAGGCGATGCACGCCGACGACGGGATCGTCCTACGCCTCCCCGAGAGCGACCTGCTCGAGGCCTCCGACGTCGCCTCGCTGGTCGCGCTCGACCCCGCCGACGTGGAGCCGACCGTCACTGCCGAGGTCGGCGGGTCCGCGCTCTTCGCGGCCCGGTTCCGGGAGTGCGCGGCGCGGGCGCTGCTGCTCCCCCGTCGTCGGCCGGACCGCCGGACACCGCTGTGGCAGCAGCGGCAGCGCGCCGCTCAGCTCCTCTCGGTGGCCAGCGAGTACGGCTCGTTCCCGATCGTGCTGGAGACGATGCGCGAGTGCCTGCAGGACGTCTTCGACGTACCGGGGCTGACAGCGCTCATGCGCGACCTGGACGCGCGGACGGTACGCCTCGTCGAGGTCGAGACCGCCCAGCCCAGCCCCTTCGCCCGCTCGCTGCTGTTCGGCTACGTCGCACAGTTCCTCTACGAGGGCGACTCCCCGCTCGCGGAGCGCCGGGCCGCCGCGCTCGCGCTCGACACCGGGCTGCTCGCCGAGCTGCTGGGGCAGGCCGAGCTGCGCGAGTTGCTCGACGAGACCGCGCTCGCCGAGGTCGAGGCCGACCTGCAGCGCCGATCGGAGGGACGCCGCGCGCGCGACGCCGAGGACGCGGCAGACCTGCTGCGCCTGCTTGGGCCGCTGTCGACCACCGAGGCGAGAGCCCGGGGGGTGGAGCCAGCGTGGCTGGTCGAGCTCGAGGGCGCGCGCAGGGTGATCCGGGTACGTCTGGCCGGTGAGGAGCGCTGGGCCGCCGTCGAGGACGCCGGCCGACTGCGCGACGCCCTGGGGGTCGCCCTACCGGTCGGGGTTCCCGAGGCCTTCCTGGAGCCGGTCGCCGACCCGGTCGGCGACCTGGTGGCCCGCTACGCGCGCACCCACGGGCCCTTCACCACCGGTGAGCTGGCCGCCGCTCTGGGCCTGGGACCCGCCGTCGTCCACGCCGCCCTGCAGCGCCTGCTCGGCGCCGGACGGGTGGTCGAGGGGGAGCTGCGGCCCGGCGGCGTCGGCACCGAGTGGTGCGACGCGCAGGTGCTGCGGCTGCTGCGGCGACGGTCGATGGCGGCGCTGCGGCACGAGGCGGAGCCCGTACCGCCGGTGGCCCTCGCCCGGTTCCTGCCCGCCTGGCAGCAGGTGACCAGCCCGCTGCGCGGGGCGGAGGGGCTTCTGCGCGTCGTCGAGCAGCTGCAGGGCGCGCCGGTGCCGGCCTCCGCGCTCGAGCGGCTCGTCCTGCCCGCCCGGGTCCGCGACTACGCACCCGCCCTGCTCGACGAGCTGACGGCGTCCGGCGAGGTGCTCTGGTGCGGGCACGGCCCGCTGCCCGGGGACGACGGCTGGCTGTCCCTGCACCTCGCCGAGAGCGCGCCGCTGACCCTGCCGCTGCTCGACACCGGAGCCACGACGACCCCGCTGCACGCCGCGGTCGTGGCCGCGCTCGCCGACGGGGCCGCGCTGTTCTTCCGTACTCTCTCCGACCGCGTCGGCTCCCTCGACGACACCGAGCTGCTCGCCGTGCTGTGGGACCTGGTGTGGTCGGGCCAGATCACCAACGACACCCTCGGGCCGGTCCGCGCCCTCGTCTCCGGCGGCCGCGGCACGCACCGCGCGCGGCCGAGCCCGCCCCGGTCGCGCTACGGACACGTGCGCCGCCCCGCGATGCCGGCCCGCAGCGGGCCACCCAGCGCCTCCGGACGCTGGTCTCTGCTCCCCGACCGCGACGCCGACCCGACCCGTCGCGGCCACGCCCTCGCCGAGACCCTGCTCGACCGGCACGGCGTCGTCACCCGCGGGGCCGTCGCCGCCGAGCGGGCCCCGGGCGGGTTCGCCGCCGTCTATCGAGTGCTGGCCGCCTTCGAGGAGGCCGGCCGGGCTCGGCGCGGCTATGCGGTCGAGGGCCTCGGCGCCGCGCAGTTCTTCGTGCCTGGGGCCGTCGATCGGCTGCGCACGTACGCGCCCGCTCCCAGCCAACGTCGTGAGCCTGTCGGCGCCCTCGTCCTGGCGGCCACCGACCCCGCCAACGCCTACGGCGCGGCCCTGCCGTGGCCCGAGCGTCCCGAGGAGGTGGCCTCCGGGCACAAGCCTGGGCGCAAGGCGGGCGCGCTGGTGGTGCTCCACGACGGGGAGCTCGTCCTCTACGTCGAGCGCGGCGGGCGGTCCCTGCTCACGTGGTCGGAGGACCCCGGCGTCCTTCAGCCGGCCGTCGACGCCCTGGCCCTCGCGGTGCGCGAGGGCCAGCTCGGCCGTCTCGCGGTGGAGCGCGCCGACGGCAGCACTGTGCTGGGGGGCGATACCGCCCTGGCCCAGGCGCTCGAGCGGGCCGGGTTCCACGCGACGCCGCGCGGGCTCAGACTTCGGGCATGACCCACGTGCGTGCCGCGACCGTGTCCGACGCCGCCGCGGTGGCTCGGATCCGGATCAGCAGCTGGCGCGGCGCCTACCGAGGGCTGCTCGCGGACTCGGTCCTCGACGCCATGGACGAGGCCGCCGACACCGAGCGGTGGCTGGCGCGCCTCGCCGAGCACGGCGACACGCACACCCTGGTCAGTGCCGCGGACGGCTCGCTCACCGGCTTCTGCGCGTACGGTCCGGACCGCGACGACGACGGGGAGTCGCGGGCGGAGATCTACGCGGTGTACGTCCTGCCGCACCGCTGGGGCCTCGGCGACGGGAGCGCCCTGCTGGCGGTCGCCGCCGCCGACCTCGAGGCGCGCGGCGTCACCGAGGTCCGGCTCTGGGCACTGGTCGGCAACGACCGCGCCGACACCTTCTATCGCCGCCGTGGGTTCGCGCCCGACGGCGCGGAGCGGGTCCTCGACGGGCTGCCCACGGTCCACGGCGAGGACGCCCTCGAGGTGCGCTACCGCTGCCCGGTGGGCCGTGCCCGAAGGTGACACCGTCTGGCTGGCCGCTCGTCGGCTCGACGATGCGCTCGCCGGCCGGACCCTGGTGCGCAGCGACTTCCGCGTCCCGGCCCTGGCCACGGTCGACGTCAGCGAACGAAGCGTGCTCGAGGTCGTCTCGCGCGGCAAGCACCTGCTGCTTCGGCTGGCCGCCCACGGCACACAGCCGCCGCTGACCCTGCACACGCACTTTCGGATGGACGGTGCCTGGCACCTGTACAAGCCCGGCGAGCGCTGGCGGGGAGGTCCGGACCACCAGGTCCGGGTGGTCCTCGAGGTGCCCGGCCGAGTCGCGGTCGGCTACCGCCTGCCGGTCGTCGAGCTGCTGCCCACCGCGCAGGAGGCCCGCGTCGTCGGCCATCTCGGCCCGGACCTGCTGGCGAACGATTGGGACGACGCCCACCTGCGGGAGGCGGTCCGCCGGCTCGCCGCCGACCCCGACCGCGAGATCGGCGTGGCGCTGCTCGACCAGGCGGCCATCGCCGGCCTGGGCAACCTCTATCGCCTCGAGGTCCTCTTCCTGCGCGGCCTCGACCCCTGGTGCCTGGTGGGCGATGTCGCGGACCTGGCGGGCCTGGTCGGACTCGCCCGCCGGCTGCTGCTCGCCAACCGGGACACGGTCCGTCAGGTGAGCACCGGCGACGCGCGACGCGGCCAGGGCACGTACGTCCACGGCCGCGCCGGCCGCCCCTGCCGGCGCTGCGGCACCAGGATCGCGCGCGGCGAGCAGGGCAGTCCGCCGCGCGTCACGACCTGGTGCCCCCGGTGCCAGCCCGCCGTCGCCCCGCGTCCCCGGTCGCCATGAACGCGGCGTGGTTGCACACCTAG
>Ga0335071_10002530_pt1 | contig 19590 bp, 18 predicted proteins | sample Lox_Sample_15_FD_206724 | JGI IMG/M metagenome (GOLD analysis project Ga0335071, IMG submission 206724) | Soil microbial communities from Loxahatchee National Wildlife Refuge, Florida, United States - Lox_Sample_1.5 | ecosystem: Environmental > Terrestrial > Soil > Wetlands | place: USA...
GGTGGCGGCCTTCCTGGCGCCGCTCGAGGTCTCGCGGCTGTGGGGCGTGGGCGAGGTGACCGAGGCCGCGCTCCGGAAGCTGGGGGTGGCGCGGATCGGCGACCTCCTGCGCCTCCCCGAGACGGCGCTGGCCAGGGCGGTGGGGGCGGCGCACGCCAAGGACCTCCGCGCCTTCGCCCGCGGCGAGGACCCCCGCGAGGTGGTGCCGGACGAGGAGGCGCGCTCGGTGGGCGCGGAGGACACCTTCGAGGGGGACCTGGTGGGCCGCGCCGGGCTCGAGCCGGAGCTGCTCGCCCAGGCGACGCGGGTGGGGCGGCGGCTCCGCGAGGCGGGCCTCCGCGGCCGGGTGGTGACGCTCAAGGTGAAGTACGCCGACTTCAGCCTCATCACCCGCCGCACGACGCTGGGCGCGCCGACCGACGACCACCGCGCCATCTACCAGGCGGCCCTGGCCCAGCTCGAGCGGGTCGACCTCTCCCGCCCGGTGCGCCTCACCGGCGTCTCCGTGTCCGGCTTCCGGGGAGCGGACCGCCCCGGCCAGCTCGGCCTCTTTGCGGCTCCCTCCGGCGTGGCGGGCCCCCCGGGGGACTCCCGTCGGCGGGCCCTCAACACCGCGCTCGATGCCATCGCCGAGAGGTTCGGCGAGGGTGCGGTCGGGCCCGCCGATCTGGCGGGCCGGCCCCGGCGCCTCGGGTGGCCGGGGAAGCCCGAGTGAGCAAGCCCCCGGGGCCGCTCGGGCCGGGAGGTGCCGGGCGAGGTCGCGGCGCGAGCGTCAGGGCCGGGAGGCAAGGCGGCCGCGGCCGGGCGGGCTCAATGCCGCATCGGCGGCGGCCCGGCGGCCTTGCGGACCCGCTCGAGGATCTCGTCCATCCCCACCGACTTGGGGATGTAGCCCTGGGCGCCCAGGAGCTCGGCCTCCCATTCGAAGCCGTAGGCGGAAAGGATGAGGATGGGGACGGCGGCGCTCTTGGCGTCGCCGCGCATCCGCTCCATCACTCCCCACCCGTCGAGCACCGGCATCTTCAGGTCGAGCAGGACGATGCCCGGGGCCTCCTCGGCGACCTTGGCCAGGGCCACCTCGCCGTTCTCGGCTCGCTGCACGGGGTAGCCGGCCTCGATGAGGACCTCGGAGAGCGCCTCGCGGAAGTCGTCGTCGTCGTCGACCACCAGGATGTACTCGCCGGGGGTCATGGCGCCCCTCCGCGCAGCGTGCTGGCGATCTCGGCGGCGATGCGGCGCGCCTCGGGGAGGGCGCCGGCGGGCAGGGTGACCGCGCCCACCACCGGGTGGCCGCCGCCGCCGTAGCGCTCGCAGATGCGGGCGATGTCATGGGCGCGCGGGGGGCGAGCCCAGGGGTTGGAGCCCACCGAGACCTTGGTCCGGCGGGGATCCCTGGAGACCACCACGGTGTAGGAGGCCTCGGGGAAGAGCTCGTAGGCGATGAACTTGTTGGCCGACTCCAGGGTGGTGTCGCCCAGGTCTACCTCCACCACGCCGCTCCGGGCGCTGGCGTGGGCCCGCACCACCTCGACGGCGGCACGGTGCCTCTGCAGGACCGGGGCGAGGGGCTCGGCCACGAAGGGTGCGGCGGCGATCTCGCTGAGCGGCCCGTGCTGCATGGCCTCGATGATCCGGGCCGGCAGCACCGGGTCGCGGGTGGCCTCGAGGAGGGCCATGATCCTCAGGGCCGGCTCCTTCAGCTCCACCGCGGTGCGGGCCGAGTCGAAGGCGGCCGAGTCGATGACGTCGGCCCAGCGGACCAGCTCGGCGAGATCCTGGGCCCGCCAGCCGAACCGCTCCGAGAGGACCCGGGCCATGAAGCCGGTGCAGCTGGGCGCGGTCGGGTCCCAGAACCTCTGTCCGCTCCGGTCGCGCTCGAAGGCGGCCCGATCCTCGGCCGAGAGGAAGGCGCTGGCGTGGTGGTCAAACCACCAGTGCAGCCGGGGGGAGAAGCGGAAGTCCACGCAGGCCACCACATCGGCGGCGAAGGCCTCGGCGGGGAAGGGGTCGCCCTGCTGGTGCTGGAGCGGCACGGTCCGGACCGGATCGAGCCCCGGCCCCAGCCGCTCGCGCGCGAAGCGCACGAAGAGGGCGGCCGAGGCGCAGCCGTCGAAGCAGTTGCCGTGGTAGAGGACGTGGAGCGGCATAAGCTCCGGAAGCCCGGGCGGCCAGAGCATAGCGTCAGAAGCGCCCCGGGGGACGCGCCACGCCGCCTTTGGCCCCGTCGGGGTCAAGCAAGGCCGGCGCCCGGGCGGAGGGAGACGCGGCGGGCTGCCCGAGCGGCCGCGCCGGTCCGGGCAATTCACGGGGGGTGATGAGGCGGCCCTGGGCGGCCACCCGGCCGCGGTCCCGCCGGGGCGCCTGCGGCGCGATGTGGCGGCCCCGCGTTTCGCCGGGTTAGACTCGCCCTCCGAATGGATGCGATCCGCGTCGGGGCCCTCCTCGACGACAAGAAGTTCGACCTGCGGCTCACGCTCCTGGCGGGCAAGCAAGGGCTGTCGCGCCGGATCAGCGCGTCGAGGATCCAGAAGCCGGGGCTGGTCCTGGCCGGCTTCACCGAGTACCTGCACAAGGAGCGCGTGCAGGTGTTCGGGAACACCGAGATGAGCTACCTGGCCACCCTGCCGAGAGACCGCGCCGGCCAGGTGCTGCACAAGTTCTTCGGCCAGGACGTGGCCTGCCTGGTGGTGACCAAGGGGCTGGATGTCCCCGCGGAGATGCTGGCGGCGGCGGAGGAGGCGGGCGTTCCGCTGCTCCGCACCACCCACCTCTCCTCCACCTTCATCGAGTCGGTGCAGGGCTGCCTCGAGGACGTCCTCACCGCCCAGACCTCCATGCACGGGGTGCTGCTCGACGTCTTCGGCGTGGGCATCCTGCTGCTCGGGAAGTCCGGCATCGGCAAGAGCGAGATCGCCCTCGACCTGGTCATGCGCGGCCACCGGCTGGTGGCGGACGACATCGTCGACGTGCGGCGGCGCACCCCCGACGCGGTGGTGGGGGCCGGTTCCGAGATCATCAAGCACCACATGGAGATCCGGGGGCTGGGGATCATCAACATCAAGGACCTGTTCGGCGTGGCGGCCATCCGCGACCGGAAGAAGATCGAGATCGTGCTGGAGCTGGTGGAGTGGGACCCCAACGTCGAGTACGACCGTCTGGGGGTGGAGGATCGCAAGTTCCGCATCCTGGACGTGGAGATCCCCATGCTCATCGTCCCGGTGCGCCCCGGCCGCAACATGACCACCATCGTCGAGGTGGCCGCCCGCAACCACCTGCTCAAGCTCCAGGGCCACCACTCCGCCCGCGAGTTCCAGGACCGGCTCAACCGCGCCATCGCGGTGGCGCCGGGCGGCCGGATGGGGGAGCTGGACGTCGAATGAGCGAGCCGCACCACGGTGTGCAGGTGGTGGTGCTGACCGGGGTCTCCGGCTCGGGCAAGTCCACCGCCCTGCGGGCGCTCGAGGACGCGGGGTTCTACTGCGTCGACAACCTGCCCATCATCATCGCCGAGAAGCTCCTGGAGCTCTCCGGCCACACCGCCGGCGAGGTCTCGCGCATCGCGCTGGGGGTGGACGCCCGGGAGGGCCGATTCCTCTCCGAGGCCCCCCGGGTGATCCGCGAGCTGAGGCGGCAGGGGGCCGAGGTCGAGGTGCTGTTCCTGGAGAGCTCGGACGAGGCCCTGGTCCGCCGCTACTCGGAGACCCGTCGCCGCCACCCGCTGGCCGGGGAGGGGACGGTGGAGGACGGGATCGCCGCCGAGCGCCGGGCGCTGGCGGAGCTCAAGGCCATGGCCGACGAGGTGGTGGACACCACCACCCTGAACGTCCACGAGCTGAAGCGGCTGGTCACCCGCCGCTTCGTGGGCGCCGAGAACACCAAGCTGGGCGTCACCGTCCTCTCCTTCGGCTTCCGCTTCGGGGTCCCGGTGCACGCCGACATGGTCCTGGACGTGCGCTTCCTGCCCAACCCCTACTTCATCCCCGAGCTCAGGCCCTTCGCCGGCACCGACCCCCGGGTGGCGGAGTTCGTCCTCTCCCAGCCGGACGCCAAGACCTTCCTGGCGCGGCTGCTCGACATGCTCGGCTTCCTCCTCCCCCGCTACCGCGCCGAGGGGAAGAGCTACCTCACCGTGGCGGTGGGCTGCACCGGGGGAAAGCACCGCTCGGTGGCGCTGGCGGCCGCGCTGGCGGAGCGGCTCTCCTCGGGCGGCCAGCCGGTGAGGCTCTGGCACCGGGATCTGGACAAGGAGTGACCGGCTGAGGTGTGGCTTGCGGCTGGGCGCGGGACTATGGTACCCCCCGCCGGCCAGTGGTTCTCCGGCCGCGGCCGAGGTCGCCGCGGGTGGACGGTCCAGGACTTCTGGGGAGCGAAGGGGCGGGCATGGTCGGGCTGGTCGTCGCCACCCACGGGAATCTGGCGGAGGAGCTGATCCGCACCGCCGCCGGGATCGTCGGTCCGCTGGAGCGCTGCGAGGGGGTCTCGGTCGGCGCCGAGTCCTCGATGGCGGACGCGCGCAGCCGGCTGGGCGAGGCCATCCGCCGGGTGGGCGGGGAGGAAGGGGTCCTGATCCTCACCGACATGTTCGGCGGCACGCCAGCCAACCTGGCCCTCACCTTCCTGGACGAGCGCATCGAGGTGGTGACCGGCGTGAACCTCCCCATGATGCTGAAGCTGGCCACGGGCCGGGCCGACGGCCTGGCCGTGCGGGCGCTGGCCGAGCTGGTCAGCGGGTACGGGCAGAAGAACATCACCCTCGCCTCGGAGCTCCTGCGGACCCGGGCCAGGAGCAGCCGGAGCTAGCCGGCGGTGAATCTCCGGGGCCACGGGGGCGTCGTTCGGCCGTGATCGTCCTGTTGCGCGTCGACAACCGGCTCCTCCACGGCCAGATCCTGGAGGCCTGGATCCCGCGCCTGCGGGCGGAGAAGGTGGTGGTCGCCGACGACGAGGCGGCCGGGAGCCCGCTGGCCCACGCCGCCCTCTCCCTGTGCGCGCCCCCCGGGCTCCCGGTGGAGATCGTCCCGCTCCGCGCCGCGAATTTCGCCGCCCTGGCGGGAGACCGGACCCGGATCCTGGTGCTGGTGCGGGAGGTGGCCGACCTCGCGCGGGCGCGGGCGGCCGGGCTCACCGCCCGCATCGCTCCCAGCGTGAACGTGGGGAATGTGCACTTCGCCCCGGGGCGCCGCTCCGTCTCGCCCTCGGTCTTCCTCTCCGCCGAGGAGCTCGCGGTGCTCAAGTCCATGGAGGCCGAGGGCTACGCCGTCGAGGTCCGCGCCATCCCCTCCGAACCCCCCACCGGGATGACCGAGATCGAACGCCGGTACGGGCTCGCTCGTTAGGTTACACTGGCCTGGCTTGGGGTTCCTCGCCTATCTCATCGTGGGCCTGGTGGCAGGCCTGGCCGCCGTCGAGCGCAAGGGGTTCTTGCAGGCGATGCTGTCGCGCCCCATCGTCCTGGGGCCGCTGACCGGCTGGGCGCTGGGCGACGTGGCCGCGGGGCTCCTGCTGGCGCCGCCGCTGGAGTTGCTGTGGCTGGGCGCGGTGAACCTGGGCGCGGCCGTCCCCGTTCACGAGGCGGTGGGCACGGTGGCGGTGGTGGGGGGGGCGGTCCTGGCCGCCCATGGCATGGGGGGTCCGGTCACCCCGCAGATCGCCGCGCTGGCGGCGCTGGTGGCCATGCCGGCGGCGTACCTGGGGCGGCTGGGCGAGCGCGGGGCCGAGGGCTGGAACGAGCGGATCGCCCTGCGGGCCGAGGCCGAGCTCGACGGCCATCACCCCGGCGCCGCGGCCCGGTGCAACCTCTACGGCCTGCTGGTGTCGTTCGCCATCGCCGCGATCCTGGCCCCGCTGGCGGTGGCCGCAGCCGCCGCGGTGGTGCCGGCGGTGCTCCGCGCCGCGCCCGGGCTTTCCGACCCGCTGGGGGTGGGGTTCTTGGCGCTGGTCGCCGCCGGCAGCGCCGCCGCAGCCAAGGCGCTCCGGGCCCGCGCCGCCCCGCTGGCCTTCTTCGGCGCCGCCGCCGGCACCGCCGTGCTGGGCCTGACGGCGGTGCTCTTCGGGAGGGCGCTGTGACCGCCACTGCGGCGCCGGCCGCCCCGCCCCCGATCCCCCTGCGCACGCTGGCGCACGCCTTCCTGCGGAGCCTCTTCATCCAGGCCACCTGGAACCGCCGGGGCATGCAGAACCTGGGATTCGCCTACGCCATCGAGCCGGCGCTCCGGGCGCTCTACCAGGACCCGGCGCGGCGCGAGGAGGCGCTCCGCCGGCACCTGGGGTTCTTCAACTGCCACCCCTACATGGCCGCGGCCATCCTCGGCGGGGTCATCCACCACGAGGAGCGGGTGGCGGCCGGCCGGGAGCCGTCCGAGGCACCCGTTCACTACAAGCTGACGCTGCAGGGGCCGCTGGCCGCCATCGGCGACGGGTTCTTCTGGACGGCGCTGCGCCCCTTCTTCGGGGCCATGGGCGCGGTCGGGGCGCTCCTCCTCGGCCTCTGGGCGGTGGTGGCCGTGGTGGCGGTCTACAACCTCGTCCACCTGACCCTGCGCATCGGCCTCTTCCGGGCCGGCTACCTCCGCGGCGACGCCTTGGTGCCGGCCATCGCCCGTCTCTCGCTCCCCTTGGTGGCCGACCGCCTGCGCACCGGCGGCGCCGCCTTCGCCGGGGTGGCGGCCGGGGTGGTGGTGTTCCGCGGCCTCTCCGCCGGGGGCGGGGCGGTGGCGCTCCTCATGGCCCTGGTGGCCACCCTGGGCTACTCCGCCCTGACCCACGGCACCCGCCTCTTCCCCACCGTCTACGTCGCCGCCGCGGCCGGCACCAGCGCGGCGGCCCTCCTCGCCCACCTCCAAGGGAGCCACTAGGCGATGTCCCGTCAGGTCCGCACCCTCGCCATCATCAACACCCTGGGGCTGCACGCCCGCGCCGCCGCCCAGCTGGTGCAGGCGGCCAACAAGTTTCGCTCGGACGTGCAGATCGAAAAGGACGGCATGGAGGTCAACGGGAAGAGCATCATGGGGGTCCTGACCCTGGCCGCGGCCAAGGGCTCGCAGATCACCGTGTCGATCGAGGGAGAGGACGCCGAGCCGGCCATGGCCGCGCTGGCCCAGATCATCCAGAACGGCTTCGGGGAGAAATGACTCCATCCGCCTCCACCACCCTGGTCGGCCTGGCCGCCTCGCCCGGGATCGCCATCGGGCAGTGCTGGACCATGGAGCGGCGGAAGGTGCAGACGCCCAAGCGGCGGCTCTCCCCGGAGGAGGTCGAGGCGGAGCTCCAGCGCTTCCGGGCGGCCCTGGAGGCCTCGGACGCGCAGCTCGACGAGGTGCGCAAGAAGGTGGACCGGACCGGGGGCCCGGGCGCGGCCGAGCACACGGCCATCATCGACATGCACCGGATGATGCTCCACGACGAGATGCTGGTGGGCGAGGTGCAGCGGCTGGTGCGCGAGGAGCGGGTCAACTCGGAATGGGCGGTGAAGCGGGCCGCCCGGAAGATCAAGGGGGCCTTCCACCAGGACGCCGACGAGTACTTCAAGGAGCGGCGCGCCGACGTGGACTTCGTGGGCGAGCGGCTCATCAAGAACCTGCTCGGCCAGGCGGCGGACGTGGAGGGGGTGCCGCCCGAGGGGGCCATCATCGTGGCCTACGACCTCTCGCCGGCCGACACCGCCGTGCTGCTGCACGGCAACAAGGTGGGGGCCTTCGTCACCGACGCCGGCGCCCGGACCTCGCACACCGCCATCGTGGCCCGGGCCCTGGAGATCCCCGCCGTGGTGGGGGTGGGCCGGGTCACCACCACCGCCGGGCGCGGCGACTGGGTGGTGGTGGACGGCACGCGAGGGGTGGTGCTCATCAACCCCTCGCCGGAGGAGCGGGCCGAGTACGAGGCCGCCCGCGAGAACCTCCGGCGCGCCGAGCAGGAGCTGCTCCGGACCCGCGACCTGCCCGCCACCACCCGCGACCAGGTGCACGTCTTGCTGGGCGGGAACATCGAGTTCGCCGAGGAGGTCCCGAGCCTCCTCGCCCACGGCGGCGAGGCGGTGGGCCTCTACCGCACCGAGTACATGTTCCTGGGGCGCGCCGACCTCCCCGGCGAGGAGGAGCACTACCAGAACTACCGGCGCATCCTGGAGGCGGTGGGCCGCCGGCCGGTGACCATCCGGACCTTCGATCTGGGCGGCGACAAGCTCCCCTCGGGCATGCGGCTCCACGCCGAGAACCCGGCCCTGGGACTGCGGGCCATCCGCTACTGCCTGCGCCACCCGGAGATGTTCCGCACGCAGCTCAGGGCCCTGCTCAGGGCGTCGGTGCACGGCAACCTCAAGATCATGTTCCCCATGATCTCGGGCATGGCCGAGCTGCGGGCGGCCCGCCGCCTGCTCGACGAGGTACAGGCCGAGCTGCTGCGCGAGACCGTCCCCACCCGCAAGGTGCCGGTGGGGATCATGGTGGAGGTGCCGAGCGCAGCCCTGGTCGCCGACCGGCTGGCCCAGGAGTGCGACTTCTTCTCCATCGGGACCAACGATCTCATCCAGTACTCCATCGGCATCGACCGCCAGAACAAGGATGTGGCCTACCTCTACAAGCCGCTCCACCTCGGGGTGCTGCGGATGCTGAAGGGGATCTGCGACGCCGCGGCCGCCTCCGGCATCACCGTCTCGGTGTGCGGTGAGATGGCCGGCGACCCGCTCCACACCCTGGTCCTGGTGGGCCTGGGGGTGACCGAGCTGTCGATGAACGGACCCGCCATCCCGGTGGTGAAGCAGGTGATCCGCGGCGTGAGCCTGGCCGAGGCGCGCGCCCTGGTGGACCGCCTGCTCGGCCTGACCCACGCGGACGAGATCGAGCGGGCGGTGCGCGAGGAGGTCCAGCGGCGCTTCCCCGGCCTCCTCGGGGGCGCGTCCGTGCCCTCCGGGATGAGCGCCTGACGGTGAGAGCTCGGGAGGCGCGCGACAACCGGTCGTACCTCGCGGCCGTGACAGCGGCCGGATCTCCGCGATGTTGACACCGTCGTCGCCGCCCGCGTAATTTCCGCTACCCACCAGGAGAGCGCCGATGCCGATGCACGACTACCTGTTCACCTCCGAGTCCGTCACCGAGGGCCATCCGGACAAGATGGCGGATCAGATCTCGGACGCGGTCCTGGACGCCGTCCTGGCACAGGATGGGAAGGGCCGGGTGGCCTGCGAGACCCTGCTCAAGACCGGCTACGTGATGATCGCCGGGGAGATCACCACCAAGGCGCGCATCGACTACCCCAAGCTGGCCCGGTCGGTGGTGAAGGACATCGGCTACACCGCGGGTGAGATGGGCTTCGACGGCAACACCTGCGCGGTGCTGGTGGCGGTGGACCAGCAGTCTCCGGACATCGGCCAGGGGGTGGACGTGGGCGGCGCCGGCGACCAGGGGATGATGTTCGGCTACGCCTGCGACGAGACCCCCGAGCTCATGCCCGCACCCATCCAGTACGCCCACGCCGTGACCCGGCAGCTGGCCCGGGCCCGCCGCGCCGGCCTCTCCTTCCTGCGTCCCGACGGCAAGAGCCAGGTGACGGTGGAGTACCGGGGCGGCAAGGTGGCCCGCATCGACGCGGTGGTGGTCTCGAGCCAGCACGCCGAGGACGTCAGCAACCGCAAGCTCCACGCCGCCATCCGCGAGGAGGTCATCGCCCGGGCGCTGCCCCGGCGGCTGGTCGACCGGCGCACCAAGATCTTCATCAACCCCACCGGCCGGTTCGTGATCGGCGGCCCCATGGGCGACACCGGCGTCACCGGCCGGAAGATCATCGTCGACACCTACGGCGGCATGGGGCGCCACGGCGGCGGCGCCTTCTCCGGCAAGGACCCGTCCAAGGTGGACCGCTCGGCCGCCTACATGGGCCGCCACATCGCCAAGAACGTGGTCGCCGCCGGGCTGGCCCGGCGCTGCGAGGTGCAGGTGGCCTACGCCATCGGCGTGGCCCAGCCGGTCTCGGTGATGGTGGAGACCTTCGGCACCGGCACGGTCCCCGACCCGCGCATCGTCCGCGCCATCCGCGAGACCTTCGACCTCACCCCCCGCGCCATCATCGAGGGGCTGGACCTGCTCCGCCCCATCTACCGGCGCACCGCCGCCTACGGCCACTTCGGGCGGACCGAGAAGGCCTTCACCTGGGAGGCCACGGACAAGAAGGAGGCGCTCCGCGACGCCGCCGGGGTGAAGGTGAAGGCGGTGGCGGGGTAGATCCCTCGTCGCCGCAGGGGAGCTTCCGAGCCCGAGCCCGGGAAAAGCCGGTCTCGGGCTCGTCGCGTCTCCGGGGACGGGGGCGAGCTGCGCCGGGCTTGATCCCGCTGGCCAACCAATGTATCCTTTCATCCGGATGAAGTGATGGATAGTGCCGCCGCCCGCCGCCCCGACGCGCTCCTCGAGTGGCTGGAGCTCCTCGCCGAGCCCACCCGGCTGCGCCTCCTGCGCACCCTGGAGCGGCGGGAGCTCTCGGTGCAGGAGCTGTGCGAGGTGGTGGCGCTCCCGCAGTCCTCGGTGAGCCGGCACCTGAAGGCCCTCTCCGCGGCGGGCTTCGTGGTCTCGCGGCGACGGGGCACCCAGAGCCTGCATGCCTGGGCGGAGGAGCCTCCCCCGGCAGCCCGGCGGCTGTGGGCCCTGGCCAGGGCCGAGATCGAGAGCTGGCCGGCCGTGGCCCAGGACGCGCGGCGCCTCGAGGCGGTGCTCCAGCGCCGCGATGGGGCCCGGCGGTTCTTCGCCGGCGCGGCCGGCGCCTGGGACGAACTGCGCGCCAAGGTCTACGGCCGGACCTTCGGGACCGAGGCGCTGCTCGCCCTCGTCCCACCGGCCTGGACGGTGGCCGACCTGGGCTGCGGGACCGGCGCCCTCACCGCTCAGCTCGCGCCCCGGGTGGCGCGGGTCCTGGGCGTCGACCGCTCCGCGGCCATGCTCCAGGCGGCACGGCGCCGGACCGCCGGCCTCCCGAACGTAGAGCTCCACGAGGCGGAGCTGGCCGCGCTGCCCTTGCCCTCGCGCCGCTGCGACGCGGCGCTGCTCGTGCTGGTGCTCGCCTACCTCGAGGATCCCGGGGCGGCGCTCAGGGAGGCCCGCCGGGTCTTGAAGCCGGGCGGCCGGCTGGTGGTGGTGGACGCCGCCGCCCACGCCGACCTCGAGCTCCGCCAGAGGATGGGCCAGGTGCACCCCGGGTTCGAGCCGGAGGCGCTGGCCGAGAGGCTGCGCGCGGCCGGGTTCGAGGAGGTGATGGCCCGCGCCCTGCCGCCCGAGCCCGGGGCCCGCGGGCCGGGGCTCTTGGTGTGCGCCGGGGGGGCCACCTGACCCGCGAGGGGCCGCCCGGCGGCCCCGACCACGGTTTCCGTTCCACGGGAGGAAGCATGCCGACGAGCGCCGCCAAGAAGATCCGCCGCACACCTCGCCCCCGTCCCGCGCCGGCCAGGGCCGGCCCCGAGCACAGGGTGAAGGACCTCTCCCTGGCCGCCTGGGGGCGCAAGGAGATCGAGCTCGCCGAGAAGGAGATGCCCGGCCTCATGGCCATCCGGCGCGAGCACGCCAGGGCGCGGCCCCTCTCCGGCCAGCGCATCACCGGCTCGCTGCACATGACCATCCAGACCGCGGTCCTGATCGAGACCCTGGTGGAGCTGGGCGCCGAGGTCCGCTGGGCGAGCTGCAACATCTTCTCCACCCAGGACCACGCCGCCGCCGCGGTGGCCGTGGGGAGGAGGGGCACGGCCGAGCGGCCCTCGGGCGTGCCGGTCTTCGCCTGGAAGGGCGAGACGCTGGAGGAGTACTGGGAGTGCACCGAACGGGCCCTCGACTTCGGCGAGGGCCGGGGCCCGACCCAGATCGTGGACGACGGCGGCGACGCCACCCTGCTCATCCACAAGGGGGTGGAGTTCGAGAAGGCGGGCCGGGTCCCGGCGCCCGCCGCCGGCGACCCCGAGGAGTACGCGGTGATCCTGGGGCTCCTCTCCCGGACCCTGAAGGCCGACCCGCGCCGCTGGACCCGCGTGGCCAAGGGCTGCGCCGGCGTGACCGAGGAGACCACCACCGGCGTCCACCGGCTCTACGAGATGCAGAGCGCGGGCAAGCTGCTCTTCCCGGCCATCAACGTGAACGACTCGGTCACCAAGTCCAAGTTCGACAACCTCTACGGATGCCGCCACTCGCTGGTGGACGGGCTCAACCGGGCCACCGACGTGATGCTGGCCGGCAAGCTGTGCCTGGTCTGCGGCTACGGCGACGTGGGCAAGGGCTGCGCCCAGGCCCTGCGCGGGCAGGGGGCACGGGTGGTGGTCTCCGAGATCGACCCCATCAACGCGCTGCAGGCCTGCATGGAGGGGTTCCAGGTGGTGCGGGTCGAGGACGTGGTCCGGGAGGCGGACGTCTTCGTCACCGCCACCGGCAACGTCGACGTCCTCACCCTCGAGCACCTCAGGGCCATGAAGGACTGCGCCATCGTCGGCAACATCGGCCACTTCGACAACGAGATCGACGTGGCCGCCCTGAAGCGGGAGACGAAGCGCGTGAACATCAAGCCGCAGTACGACGCCTTCGTCTTCCCCGACGGCCGCCGGGTGCTGTTGCTCGCCGAGGGGCGCCTGCTCAACCTGGGCTGCGCCACCGGCCACCCCTCCTTCGTCATGTCCAACTCCTTCACCAACCAGACCTTGGCCCAGATCGAGCTCGCCACCCACCGGGATCGCTACCGGCGGCGGGTCTACACCCTCCCCAAGCACCTCGACGAGAAGGTGGCTGCGCTCCACCTCCAGCAGATCGGGGCCAAGCTCACCCGGCTCACCCGGAAGCAGGCCGCCTACATCGGCGTCTCGCAGGACGGCCCCTTCAAGCCCGACCACTACCGGTACTGAGCAGGAGGGGCCCCGCGCCCGGGCGGGGGGCCCCTCCTGCCTTCGTCCCCCGAGCCGATCCCGGAGATCCTCCCACCCATGAACCTCCTCTCCGCTGCCATCCTGGGCGTCGTCCAGGCGCTCACCGAGTTCCTGCCGGTCAGCTCCACCGCCCACCTCCTCGTCTTCGGGGAGCTACTGGGCCAGCACCTCGACGACGCGCGGTTCAGGGCCTTCGTCACCATCATCCAGACCGGCACCACGCTGGCGGTGCTGGTCTACTTCCGCAGGGAGCTCCGGGAGCTCCTCATCGCCGGGGCCAGATCGCTCCGTCGCCTCGAGCCCCTGGAGACGCCGCAGTCGCGGCTCGCCTGGTACATCGTGTTGGGCACGCTGCCGGCGGCGATCCTGGGGAAGCTCTTCGAGCGGCGCATCGAGGAGCTGGGGAACTGGGTCATCGCCGCCTCGCTGGTGATCCTGGGGGTGGTGCTGCTCCTGGCGGAGATGGTGGCGCGGCACGCGCGGGGGGTGGAGGACGTGACCGCGAGGGACGCCTTCCTGGTCGGCTGCGGACAGGCGCTGGCGCTGGTGCCGGGCTGCTCCCGCTCGGGCACCACCATCACCGCCGGGATGCTGCTGGGACTGAGGCGCGAGGCCGCCGCCCGCTTCAGCTTCCTGCTCTCGGTCCCCATCATCCTCGGGGCCGGCGCCTACAAGCTCGTGAAGACGGCGCCGGTCCTGCGCGGGGAGCCGGCCTGGACCGCGGCCACGGTCCTCGGGACCCTGGTGGCGGCGGTGGGCGGCTACCTGGTCATCGGCTGGCTGCTGGGCTGGCTGCGCACCCGCACCACCTACGTCTTCGTGGCCTGGCGGATCGCGGCCGGGCTGGCCATCGGGCTGCTCATCTGGCGAGGGCTCCTGCCTTCCGCTTGACGCAGCGGCCCCCGTCGGTGACATAACCCTGCCGGAGCGCCGCGGCGCCGGGCCCGTCCTGGCCGGCCCGCCCCAGGCGTGGAGGACAGCGTGAGGATCCATCCGGTCATCATGGCGGGCGGTGCGGGGACGCGTTTCTGGCCTCTCTCCCGGCGGAACCGGCCCAAGCAGTTCCTGGCCCTGGCCGGGGACGCGCCGCTGCTGGCCGCCACCGTGCAGCGGCTCCCACCGCTGGCCAAGGCCGACCGCACCTACGTGGTCTTGGGGCCCCAGCACGCGCCGGTGGCCCGGCGCCTCCTGCCCACCATCCCCGAGGAGAACTTCATCGTCGAGCCCTGCGCGCGGAACACCGCCCCCTGCGTGGGACTGGCGGCGCTGCACGTGGGCGCCCGCGAGCGGAAGGGGATCATGGCCATGCTCCCGGCCGATCACCACGTGGCCCGGCCGGAGGCCTTCCGCGAGGCGCTGGTGGCGGCGGCGCAGCTGGCCGACACCGGCGCCATCGCCACCATCGGCATCCGCCCCTCCCGCCCCGAGACCGGATACGGCTACCTCAGGGTGGGGCCGCGCATCACCGTCCGCGGCAAGGTCAAGGTCCACGGGGTGGCCCACAAGGTGGCCCGCTTCGTGGAGAAGCCGGACGTGGCCACCGCCACCCGCTACCTGGCCGACGGCGGGTATCTGTGGAACTCGGGCATCTTCGTCTTCCGCGCCGACGTCATCCTGGAGGAGATGGGCCGGACCATGCCCATCCTCCGCAAGCAGCTGGAGACCATCAACCGGACCCTGGGCACGCCCAACTACTCCCGTACCCTGAAGAAGGTCTACCCGGAGTGCCCCTCCATCTCCATCGACTACGGGGTGATGGAGAAGAGCCAGCGCATCGCGGTGGTGCCGGCCGACTTCGGCTGGAGCGACGTGGGCTCCTTCGCCGCCCTCAGCGAGGTGCGCGAGACCGACGGCTCCGGCAACGTCCTCGACGGCGAGGCCATGGTCCTGGGCGGGCGCAACGACGTGGTGCTGGCCTCGGGCGGCCGGCCGCTGGCGGTGATCGGGCTCGACGACGTCATCGTGGTCGACGCCGGAGACGCGGTGCTGGTGTGCCGGCGCGATCGGGCCCAGGACGTGCGCAAGGCGGTGGACGAGCTGGTGCGGCGCGGCCGCGAGGACCTCTTGTAGGAGCGCCCCCTCTCGGGGTCTCCGGCGCGGGTCGAGGCGGCGCAGTGTTGGGCGGCTAACGAGCGGAAGGGCCGGTCCCGGAGGAACGAACATGCCCAGGATCTCCCCCACCATCTTTCGCGAGTACGACATCCGCGGGACGGTGGACCAGGACCTCGACGAGCCCGCGGTGAGCCTCATCGGCAAGGCCTTCGGCACGAGGATCCGCGAGGCCGGGGGTCGGCGGGTGGTGGTGGGCCGCGACACGCGCCTCTCCGGGCCGCGCTTCGCGCGGGCGCTGGAGGAAGGCGTCACCTCCACCGGGATCGACGTCCTGGACCTGGGCGTGGTCCCCACCCCGCTCACCTACTTTGCCGCCCACACCCTCGACGTGCAGGGCCTGTGCATGATCACCGGCTCGCACAACCCGCCCGAGTACAACGGGCTCAAGGTGGGGCGGGGCTCGGCCACCTTCCACGGCGCCGAGATCCAGGGGCTGCGCACCCTGGCCGAGTCGGGCCGCTTCGCCACCGGCGCGGGCCACGTGACCCAGGTCGACGTGGTCGCGCCCTACCAGGAGGCGGTGAAGAGGAACCTGCGCTGCGGCCCGCGCCACATCAAGGTGGTGGTGGACGCGGGCAACGGCACCGGCGGGGTGGTGGCGGTCCCCATCTTCCAGGCGCTGGGCTTCGAGGTGGTCCCCCTGTTCGTGGAGCCGGACGGCAACTTCCCCAACCACCACCCCGATCCCACGGTGGAGGAGAACCTCGCGGCCCTGCGCGCCAAGGTGCTGGAGGTGGGAGCCGACCTGGGCGTGGCCTACGACGGTGACGCCGACCGGGTGGGGGCGGTGGACGAGAAGGGGAGCGTGCTCTGGGGCGATCAGCTCATGATCCTCTTCTCGCGGGCGGTGCTGGCCGCCGAGCCGGGCGCCGCCATCGTCGGCGAGGTGAAGTGCTCCATGACCCTTTACGACGACATCGCCCGCCACGGCGGCCGCCCCATCATGTGGAAGACCGGGCACAGCCTCATCAAGGCCAAGATGCGGGAGGAGAGGGCGCTCCTGGCGGGGGAGATGAGCGGCCACATCTTCTTCGCCCACCGGTGGTTCGGCTTCGACGACGGGATCTACTCCTCGGCGCGGCTCCTGGAGCTCATCACCCTAGGTGATCGTACCCTCTCGGCCATGCTGGCCGACGTTCCTCGCACCTTCGCCACGCCCGAGCTGCGGATGGACTGCCCCGAGGACAGGAAGTTCGAGGTGGTGCGGCAGGCCCAGGAGTGGTTCAAGGCGCGGCACGACACCGTCACCGTCGACGGCGTGCGGGTCGTGTTCCCCGACGGCTGGGGGCTGGTCCGCGCCTCCAACACCCAGCCGCTGCTGGTGCTCCGCTTCGAGGCCCGCACCCGGGCGCGGCTCGAGGAGATCGAGCGCCTGGTGCGCGGACGGCTCTCGGAGATCCTCCGTTCGGTGGGCGCGGCCTGAGTTCCGCACCGCTCCCCTCGCCGACAAGGGCCCGCAGGGGTGCCGTCCGCTGATGACCGACAGTGAATTCGAAGGCGCGGGAGCGGGGAACTCGGCGCGATCCATCCGGGTCCGGCGGTCGCGAGAGCGCCGATTTGCTGGCGTCGCTTCCTTGACGTGAATGATCGCGCTGCGTTAACCTCCTCCCAGTTGTCCATTCAGGCGTGTCCATCGACTACGGATGGACGTTCCGAGGAGGGAACAGATGCCCGCGAAGAAGAAGACGACGAAGAAGGTTGCCAAGAAGACCGTGCGCAAGGCGAAGAAGGGCAAGAAGTAGGTCCTGCCTGGTTTGCATGGCGCTGCGGCCGCCTCCGGGCGGCCGCTGCCATTTCTGGGGAGTGCGTGTCGCTCACCGCCGGCGAGATCGCGGCCGTGGTGAAGGAGCTGGGGCCCCTGGTCGGCGCGCGCGTCACCGGGGCCTGGGTGCACGGCCCCCGGGCGCTGACCCTCGAGCTCCGCGGCCCCGCCGGCGAGGCGCTGCTCCTCTTCTCGGCCGAGCCGGATCGCTCCCGGCTCCACGCCGCCCGGGGCCGCCCCGGCCAGCCCCCCTCGCCCTACGCCTTCCAGGCCGTGCTCCGCCGCGAGGTGGAGGGGGCGCGGGTGGCCTCCCTCTCCTCCCTGGCCGGTGATCGCGTGGTGGCGCTCCGGCTGGAGCGCGCCGGCGGGGCGGTGGAGCTCGTGGCCGAGCTCACCGGCCGGCACGGGAACCTGTTCCTGGTCGCGGGCGGGCGCATCCTGGCCAGCGCAGGCCGGAACCTCTCCGAGCGTCGGAACCTCGTCGCCGGCCAGGCTTACCTCCCGCCGGCGCCGCCCCCGGCCGGCGCGCGTGACCGCCCGGCGCGCTTCGCCCCGGAGCCCGAGGCGGGGAGCTTTCCCCTCTCCGCCGCCATCGAGGCCTTCTACCAGCGCCAGGAGGAGGAGCGGGAGCTGCTCGAGGGCCGGCGCCGGCTGCGCGACCCGGTCCGGGCGGCGCTGGCCAGCTCCGCCCGGGCGCTCATCCGGCTGGCCGAGGAGGCGGAGCGGGTGCCGGCGGCGGAGGAGGACCGGCGCCGGGCCGACCTCCTCAAGGCCAACCTCCGCCTGCTGCGCCGCGGACAGCGCGAGGTGGCGCTCACCGAGTGGACCCCGGAGGGTCCGCGGGAGGTCCGCCTGGGGCTCGACCCCGCGCTCTCGCCGCGGGCCAACATGGAGCGGTACTACCGCCGCTATCGGCGCATCGTCGACAGCGCCGCGCGGGTGGCCGCCCGCGCCGAGGAGGTGCGAGCGCGCCAGGCCGGGCTCCGCGCACTGCTCGAGGAGCTCGAGGCCGCTCCCCTCCTGGCCCTGCCGCGGCTGGAGAAGGAGGCGCGGCGGCTCAGGGCCGGGCCGCGCCGGGAGGTGGCGCCGCGACGGAAGCGGGACGAGCCGCTCCCGCCCTACCGGACCTTCCGCTCGCTCTCCGGCGCCGCGCTCCTGGTGGGGCGGGGCGCCGCCCAGAACGACGCCCTCACCCTGCGGGTGGCCCGAGGGAACGACCTCTGGCTGCATGCCCGCGGGCTCTCCGGCGCCCACGTGGTGGTGCGGTTGGAGAAGGGCCAGGCGCCCGACCAGGAGTCGCTGCTCGACGCGGCCCACCTGGCCATCCACTTCTCCGATGCGCGCGGCGCGGCCCAGGCGGAGGTGGCCTACACCCGCGCCAAGCAGGTGCGGAAGCCCAGGGGGGCCGCGCCCGGGGCGGTGACCTACAGCCAGGAGAAGGTGATCTGGGTCCGGGTGGAGCCCGCCCGCACCGAGCGGCTCCTCGCCGAGGAGGAGGGGGAGGCCCCCTCCCCGTGAACTCCGCCGTCCGCCAGCTCAGCCTGTTCCGCCCGGCACGCCAGGAACGGGTGGCGGCCGCGCACCGGTTGGCCGACGGCCTCTCGGCTCGGCTTCTCGAGCGGGTCCACCTCGCGGTCCACGACAACCGCTCCACCATGGTCTCGTTCCGGCGGCGGGCTGGCGTGGTCCACTACCGCGTCCACCACATGTTCCTGGACGCGCCCGAGGAGGTGGTCTCGGCGCTGGCGGCCTTCGCCGGCCCGCGAGGCGGCGGCGCGGCCCACCGCCGGCGGGCGGGCGAGCGCATCGACGCCTACGTCAGGAGCCACCGCCAGCGGATCACGGTGGCGCCGCCGGAGCACCTGCAGCCCCGGGGCCGGGCCCACGACCTGAAGGCCATCTTCGACCGCCTGAACATCGCCCACTTCGGCGGCGGCGTGGACGCCCGCATCGGCTGGGGGGCGGTGCGCCTGGGCCGGCGGCGCCGCACGGTGAAGACCGGCGTCTACCTGGAGGACGCGCGGGTGATCCGCATCCATCCCACCCTGGACCGCCCCGAGGTGCCCGAGTTCTACGTGGCGGCGGTGGTCTTCCACGAGATGCTCCACCAGGCGGTGCCGACGGTGGAGCGGAACGGCCGCCGGGTGATGCACGGGCGCGAGTTCCGCCGGCGGGAGCGCGGCTATCCCGATCACGAGCGCGCCCGAGCCTGGGAGGCGAGGAACCTCGCCCTGCTCCTCTCCTCGCCGGCCTGAGGGAAGAGGGCGCCTCGGCCCCAACCGGCGCGCTCCGCTGGCCCGAATGCGGCGGCGGCAGGTCCGGGAACATGCCATCATCCCACCGTGGATCGACGCGCCCGCCCGCCCCGAGCGAGCCCAGGCCCGTGGTGGTTGCTGGCTCTCCTGTCCTCGGCGGGATGCGTGCACCTCCGCGGGACCACCGAGCAGCCGGCGGTCCTGCGCTTCCGCATCGAGGGCGCGCGGCACGTGAACGCCGGAGACCTGGAGGCCCACCTGGCCACCCAGGAGTCCCAGCGGTCGCCGCCCATTCCCGTCGTCGGCCCGATCCTGCACCAGGCCGCCGGCGCCCGGGAGGAACTGGCCAAGCTCCGCGCGCCCCCGCCCGTCCCCATCTTCGGCTCCCTGGTCTACGCGCTCCGCGGCAGCGGAAAGAGCTCGATGGAGTCGCCGCTCGATCGCGACCAGCTCGAGGTGGACCTGCAGCGGGTGGTGGCCTACTACCGGGACCACGGCTACTACGACGCCCGGGTGGCCGAGCACGCGGTGGTGCCGGTCGGCGAGGGGCAGGTCGACGTGTGGGTGCGGGTCGAGGAGGG
>Ga0335071_10002531_pt1 | contig 19586 bp, 20 predicted proteins | sample Lox_Sample_15_FD_206724 | JGI IMG/M metagenome (GOLD analysis project Ga0335071, IMG submission 206724) | Soil microbial communities from Loxahatchee National Wildlife Refuge, Florida, United States - Lox_Sample_1.5 | ecosystem: Environmental > Terrestrial > Soil > Wetlands | place: USA...
AGGAACAGACCGCTCAATCCCAGCCGCACGCTACTTCTCGATCTTCGAAAAATCCAGGTAGTCGCCCGAGCAGGAAATCTCGCCCAGCTCCCACTTGGGCCTGAGCTCGGCGTAGAAAGTCGTGCTCCACGGCTTCGCCAGCGCCTTCGGATCGGTTATGGTGATGTCGATCTGCATGTGATCCCGGTCCACACGCCGGAAGCGCTCTACAACCCGCAGTTGCGTGCTATGCGGATGCCCCAATCGGTCCAGCCACGTCTTGTCGTTGAACCCGCCCGTTTCCACGACAAACGTTGTGTCGCCTTCCCAATGCCCCACCGAAAATCCCATCCACGTTGGGTCCGGATCGTCGGGAATCGCGCGCCCGTCCGTATAAATTCGCCGGTTCGTGTGATCGTACTCGTACAGCATCAGTGTGTACTTCGGCGTGTGGATGAACTCGAACGGATATGGGTGGAAATAAACTCGCGGCACGCCAGGCGGGTCGCACTTGGTCAGTACCGGGTCGTTCGTAGTCGCCAGCGTATAGGTGCTGTTGTTCGATGCCTTGGCTTCCTTGTATTTCGCCTGCGCCCAGGACGTCAATTCGGGTTCTGCTTTGGTGAACGTTGCGCCGGCAAACGCGCGCATGGATTCCGGATTCCGCAGCATCCACACACCCGTCAGATCGTGCGCGGGCGCCGGTGCAGGCGTCTGCGCGCACGTCACCGCCGCAAACAGGCAAAATCCAAGCGAAACCCGCAGGCACGCCATCGACGCTATTCCTCAAACAGCGGCAGAGGCTCGCCGCTTGGCCCGATTAACTGGCGAATCCACATCAGATGCGCGCCGCTGGCCGAAGCAAACCCAGTCACCGTAATCGAGTCGCCAGGCTTCAGCGTGTGCTTATCCCATCCCGCGCGGATCAGTTTGTTCGGCGCGGTCAGCTCACCCTGCCACTCCTCGGTCTCCCCCTTCTCGTTCTTGCACTCGAAAACCACTAGAACGTGGGGGTTCAGAAACTTAAAGTCCGTCACGGTTCCGGTCAGCTTCACCGACTTCTTGGTGTCGAATGCTGCCGTTCCGTGGTGCGCCGCGAGCGGGACCACCATGATGATCGCCGCCAGAAGGCCTGTCGCTCGTCGTGCTTGCATGCAGCATACATTAGATACTAACGGTCGAATTGAATCAAGCGTCAGTTCTCTGCCTTGGCTCTGTTCGCAAACGGCAGCCGGATGCGCAACACCCGTTCGCGGTCGCGCTCTTCCGATAGATCTCGCGCTCGCGCCGACAGCAAATCCTGCAGGCTGATCCTTCCCACCGGCTGGCTTCCGTTATTCCGGTCCACCACCGGAAAACTCGTCAGCCCCGTCTCCGCCATGCGATAGACCACTACGCGCAACGGTTCATCTGCATAAGCCACAAGGCCGGCCGGTTCTGCTGAGCCATTGGAGGAAGCTACACCCGGGTCCGCCTGCATGGCGTCGCGAACGAAGAGAATCTCCAGCGGATCCACGGCATACTCGCGGCTCAAATGATAACCGCGCCGCGCGACCTTCTCCGTCAGAATCGACCGCTTCAACACCAGCACGGTAAAGGCGTGCGCGATCACGCTCGCCACCAGCAGCGGAAGCAGTACGTTGATGTCGTGCGTCAGCTCCAGCGCGAAGATCACACCGGTCAACGGCGACCGCATCGTGCCGCCCAATATCGCGCCCATCCCCACCAGCGGCCAGAAGCCCACGCCTTCGTACGGCAGGAACATCGCCTCGATGCCGCCCAGCGCGCCCCCCATCATCAGCAACGGCGCCAGCACGCCGCCCGATGTTCCCGAGCCGAGCGACACCGCCCAGATCACCGACTTCACCAACAGAACGCCGATGATCGTTTTTCGCGCCACGTCGCCTTGCAGTAACGCGCCGATGGTGTCGTACCCTACGCCGAGTGCCTGCGGGAAGATCAGGCCGCCCAGCCCGACCACCAACCCGCCGATGGCCGGCCACCACATCCAATGAATCGGCAGCTTCAAGAACGAATCTTCCGCCGCATAGACCGCGCCCGTCAGCAGCGCCGACAGTGCGCCTGCCAGCAACCCGCAAATCACGCAGCCCAGCAGTCCGGCCGGACCGATGAATACCGGATGCGCCGGAACAGGGAACAGCGGCCCCAGGCCGAGGATGTATCGGCGTGCCGCCCCCGCCGCAGCGCTCGCCAAAGCCACCGGCACCAGGCTGCGCGGCTTCCATTCGAATAACAACAGCTCCACCGACAACAGCACTGCCGCGATCGGCGAAGCGAACGTGGCGGACATCCCCGCCGCGGCTCCCGCCACCAGCAGCGTCTTGCGTTCCACGCTGGTGAGGTGGAAAAACTGCGCGATCATCGAACCGAACGCGCCGCCGGTCATGATGATCGGACCTTCAGCGCCGAACGGGCCGCCGCTTCCGATCGAGATGGCCGAGGAAAGCGGCTTCAGAATCGCCAGCCGCGGCTGCACCCGGCTCCCGTTGATCAGGATCGATTCCAAGGCCTCCGGAATGCCGTGCCCGCGAATCCTCTCCGAGCCATACTTCGCCATCAGCCCGATGATCAGCGAGCCCCCCACCGGAACCAGAACCGCCCAAACGCCCAGCGGGTTTCCGGCGGGCGAGACCAGCGCGGTGTTCCAGCGGTGATAGTAGAAGAGATTCGTGAACAGCCCGATGAGCCGCAGCAAGGCCCACGCCACTGCGGTGCTGAGCAAGCCGATCGCGACGGCGAGCAATGACATCGGGATGACGCGCCAATCCGTCGTGAAGTCGCCCAGTTCAGGCGCCAGTTTGAGACCCTTCTTCATGCTGCTTGTTTCTGCCTGGCGCGATGCTGGCGGGCGATGGAACGCAATGCCAGCGCCAGCCGCGGACCGGCGGCCTCCAATTCCTCGTGATGCGCGACTGACAGTTTCCGCAACACTTTGCTTCCCTCCGGCGTGAGGTGAACGATCACCTGACGCCGGTCCTCGCGGCTGGAAGCGCGCGTAACGTAGCCGCGTTTTTCCAGCCGATCGATCAGCTCTACTACGCTGTGGTGCTTCAGTTGCAACCTTCCCGCCAACTCGCTAACGGTTGCGATCGCGCCGGCCGGGAGCCCCTTCACCGCCAGCAAAAGCTGGTGTTGTTGGGGCTCCAGCCCTTGAGCCCGCGCCTGCTCCTCGCTGAAATGCAGGAACCGGCGGATTTGAGAGCGGAACTCGGCCAAAGCGCGATACTCCTCCTGTGAAAGGTCTTTCACAATTTATATCGTACCACGATATAACTTCCCGGCTAACGGACGTCTGCTTGCCCCGGAGTTTCTGCCGATGCTATACCGGCCTTGTGGCACAAAAAGGCGATCTCAGACGCCATTCCCGTTCGGCGGGCAGCGGCGCGGTTCAATTAACCTGGAAAGACCGCAACGGGAATGCGCAAGTGAGCCGCGGCCGTCTGGTCGACGTCTCCGAGGCGGGCATGCGGGTGGAACTCCCCGAACCCCTCGAGAAGCTCACCTACCTCACCCTCCGCGCCGACGGATTGAAACTTCACGGCACCGCCTCAGTGCGTAGTTGCACGCGCAAGGGCCTAAAATACGTCGTCGGCCTTGAATTCAGCGGTGGCTTGCAATGGAAGCCGCCGGAGTGACGCGCGCGCATAAAGATTTCATGAAGTAATTTCCTGGGAAACCAAGGCGTCTCTTCGTTCATCATTGGACTATCCATGACGACGCTGACACCGCCAATCAACTCGCCCGCACGACCCCAAGGCGCATTCTTGGTTCGAACTCTGCTCGCCGCCGCCCTGGCACTGGCAGGCGTCCTGCTGCTCGCGAACCTGCCCTTCGTCCCGGCGCGCACGCACGCCTACGTGAGTGCTCTTCCCCTCGCCCTGGCGGGGATCGGTTATGCGATCCTCCAATTCCGCACCAAACCGCCGCTTGCCACTTTGCTCAAGCGCCTGCTGCTGGCCGCCACCTTCGTCCTGTGGGCCATAGATCAACTTCTACCCTCCGGATGGCTCGCGACCTTCCTCGGCGACGTAGTGATCGGAGCTTATGTCTTGGACCTCTACTGGTTGATTCAGGAGCAAATGGCGGCTGTTCCCTCCACTGCCCCTTCTCGGGCACAGTCCGCTTAGGGGCCCACGGCTAATAGAATCTTGTGATCGGACAAATCGAAGAATCCGCTGGCAATGAGAGTTCGAATCGGTTATAGATATACACTATGCCCTTCCGCGTAGCATGGGTGGCGCTGCTGGCGCCCGCGTTGGCCCTGGCCCAATCCACTCCTTCTTCTATTGACACCCGTATCAGTGGTCTAGAGACTGCCGTCAAGTCCGCGCAGAGCGCCGGCGACAACGCCTGGATGCTCGTCAGCGCAGCGCTCGTCCTGATGATGACCGGCCCCGGCCTGGCCCTCTTTTATGGCGGCCTGGTCCGCCGTAAAAACGTTCTCAGCACGATGATGCACAGCTTCATCCTGATGGCCGTCGTCACGGTCATTTGGGCCATCGTGGGCTACAGTCTGGCCTTCGGCGAGGGATTGCCGTTTGTCGGCGACCTGCGCTATCTCTTCCTGAACGGCGTCGGAGCGGCGCCCAACCCCGACTATGCGGCCACCATTCCGCACCAGACCTACATGGTCTATCAGCTCATGTTCGCCATCATCACGCCGGCGCTGATCTCGGGCGCGTTCGCCGAGCGCATGAAGTTCAGCGCAATGCTGCTCTTCACGGTGCTCTGGGTGTTCATCGTCTACTTCCCGCTGGCCCACATGGTTTGGGGCAAAGGCGGGTTTCTGAACGCGGCTCTCGGCGGCAAGGTCCCAACCTATGACTTCGCGGGCGGAACTGTGGTACACATCAGTTCCGGCGTGTCTGCCCTGATCTGCGCGCTCTATCTGGGCAAGCGGACCGGTTACCTTTCAGAGCCGATGAAGCCGCACAACCTGGTCATCAGCGTCATCGGCGCCTGCCTGCTGTGGGTGGGTTGGTTCGGCTTCAACGCAGGCAGCGCGGTCGCAGCCTCGGCGCTGGCAACCAGCGCATTCGTGGCCACGCATTTCGCCACGGCCGCCGCCGTTCTCGGCTGGATCCTCGCGGAGTGGCTGCGGAATGGAAAGCCCAGCATGCTGGGTGCGATTTCGGGCGCGGTCGCGGGACTCGTCGCCATCACGCCGGCATCCGGATTCGTCCAGCCGTTCCCCGCCATTCTCATCGGCTTCATTGCCGGCATTGTCTGCTTCTTCATGGTGACCGCCGTCAAAAGCAAGTTCGGCTACGACGACGCCTTGGATGCGTTCGGAGTTCATGGCATCGGCGGCACCACCGGCGCGCTCCTCACTGGCGTCTTCGCCACCATGCTTGTCAACGACAGCTACAAAGACGCTGCCGGCAAAACCCTGCCGTTAGGCTTGATCGACGGCGTCCCCCACCAGGTGTTGAACCAAGCCATCGGCGTGCTCATCTCCTGGGTCCTGGCGATTGTCGGGACGTTGATCATTCTGAAGATTTGCGATGTCGTGATCGGACTTCGGGTCCCCACCGAACACGAAGTCGAGGGTCTGGACGTCAGCCTGCACGGTGAAGAGGGTTATAATCTCGAAGCGTAGACTTGGCAGACCATGAAAAAAATCGAAGCCATTATCCAACCCCACAAACTGGAAGACGTGAAGGAAGCACTCAAGGGAATCGGCATCGACGGGATGACCATCACCGAGGTCCGGGGCCATGGCCGCCAAAAGGGCCACAAGGAGGTCTACCGCGGTATGGAATACCAGGTGGACCTGCTGCCAAAGATGAAACTGGAGATGGTGATTCCTGACGAGCGCGCCGGCGAAGTCATCCAAACCGTGGTCACCAGCGCCCGCACCGGCAAGATCGGCGACGGCAAGGTCTTCGTCTACGACGTCGCCGATGCCATCCGCATCCGCAACGACGATCGGGGCGACTCCGCCCTGTAACGAGCGAGCCAAATCCGCCGTCCTGTAGAATAGTCGATTCGCGTAGTCGGCTTGCGCATCCTTGTGACAACATTAGTCTTGACCGTCTGATGCGCGCAATACTACAGTGAAAGCGGAAAAATGAACCCGTTGAACGAAGCATCCACCGGCGGCGATGATTTAAGTCCCACACGCCGCGCTTTCTATATCCGATTCATTTATGGCGCCATGGGCGCCATTGGCGCGGCGCTTTCGGTTCCGGCCGTTATTTACCTGCTGTTCCCTCCCAAGGTCCGCAAGGAAGCCGAATGGGTGGATGCCGGCGACTTGTCAGGCATTCCCGACGGCACGCCCACTGAGGTCGCGTTCGACCGCAAGCGCGTCGACGGCTGGAAGGTAACTACTGAAAAAGCCACGGCTTGGGTGTTGAAGAAGTCTGCTTCGGACGTCGTCGCCTTTGTGCCGCAATGCACTCACCTGGGCTGCGCCTATCACTGGGATGACCCCAGCCACACCTTCGTCTGCCCCTGCCATACTTCCACTTTTTCCATTGACGGCAAAGTGTTAGGCGGCCCCGCCCCCCGCCCGCTGGATCGCTACCTGGTGAAAATTGACGCCGGCAAGCTGCAGATCGGCCCTCCGGAGCCCCATGCGTAAGATCCTCGAATGGCTGGAACATCGCACGGGCCTCGAAACGGCCATCAAGAACTTCCTCTATGAGGACATTCCCGCCTCCGCCGGCTGGCACCAAATCATCGGTAGCATTGCCGTCTTTTTCTTTATCACGCAGGTGTTTACGGGCGGTCTGCTGGCGTTTAATTACGCCCCTACACCCGGCGAAGCCTACAACAGCGTGAAGTACATCATGACGGAGCTGACCGGCGGACCCCTGATCCGTGGGCTGCACCACTGGGGCGCCAGCATCATGCTCATCATCGTGGTGCTGCACATGATCCAGGTATTCGTGTATGGCGCTTACAAGAAACCGCGCGAAGCCACGTGGATGATGGGGGTCGTGTTGCTGTTGCTCACCTTGGCGTTTGGTCTCACCGGCTACCTGCTGCCGTGGGACAACCGCGCCTATTGGGGCACCGTTGTGACGACGCAAATCGCCTCACAAGCGCCGATCGCAGGGCCGTATCTCTTGCGGCTGCTCGGCAGTCAGGGAGCTGTAGGGAATGTTACATTCTCGCGCTTCTATGCTCTGCACACGGTGCTGCTGCCGCCGCTGATGATGATCCTCATCGGAATTCACATCTACTTGGTGCGCAAGCACGGCGTGGCGGCGGAGGTTGGCGACACGGCTCCGAAGCGTAAGTTCTTCCCGGAGCAGGTTTTCAAGGACACGGTGGGCGTCACGCTGGCGTTCATCGTTCTGTTCGTGATGGCGATCGTGGCAAAAGTTCCGCTGGAACGGCTAGCAGATCCCACGGATACTGCGTATATTCCGCGCCCGGAATGGTACTTTTTGTTCCTTTTTCAGACGCTGAAGTTCTTCAAAGGCCCGCTGGAAACCGTCGGTAGCGTGGTGTTGCCTGGTGTAGCCGTACTTACACTTTTCCTGATCCCGTTCATCGATCGAGGTCCAATGGTGCGGCTTGGCAAACGCACGTTCGCCATTGCGTTTGTGGTGCTGGCGGCGGTTGCGTGGACCGGTTTGACGACTGCCGCGGTCGTGACCACGCCCAAGAATCAGGAATCGGCCGAAGCGCCCGGGGACACCGAAGGCGCGGCATCGACCGTCGCGGCATGGCAGAAAATGTCGCCGGTGGAACTGGCCGGGCTCGCCAATTTCAAGAAACAGGGCTGTTTCGGGTGTCATCCGGGCGGCGGCAAGCCCGGCGTCGGGCCGGATTTGACCAAGCTTTCGGCCGAACATCACAACGCGAAGTGGCTGATCCCGCACTTCAAGAACCCGGCGCAGGTCGTGCCGGGAAGCATGATGCCCCCGGTAGAGCTGGACGACTCTGCCTTGAACGAGCTCGCGGCGTTCATTCTCAAGCTCACGCCCCAGGACGAGAAATCGCTCGAAGCGGCGCCCGATTTCGCTTTACAGGGTGCGCTAGTCTACCAGACCAACCATTGCGATTCCTGCCACGCGATTCAGGGCGTGGGGACGCGGCTCGGGCCGGCGCTGGATGGCGTAGGGGAGCGGCACGACCGCGCGTGGCTCGAAAAACATTTCGCCGACCCGGCGAGCGTCAGCAAGGACAGCATCATGCCGTCTTACAAGTTCAGCGCGCCTGACCTGGACGCCCTTTGCAAGTACCTGCTCCAGCTCCCCAAGGGTGCTTAAGACTCAGTCTTAGCCAGTTCGCGATCCAACCAGGTGAGATAGCCTTGCGATCCGTCCACGATCGGTAGCGCGACCACTTCGGGCAGCTCGTACGTATGTAGCCGCTCGATCTCACCACGCAAGCGGTCGAAGAGGGCGCGGCTGGATTTGATCACCAGCAGCACTTCTTCCTCCTCCTCGATGGCGTCTTTCCAGTGATACACGCTGCGCACTCCCGGCATCACATTCACGCACGCCGCCAGGCGCTTCTCCACCAGCGCGCGCGCGACACGTTCCGCCTCTTTTGCGGACGAACACGTGGTTAACACAACAATCTTGTCTGTCATCGCAAGTTTTTTCGTTCTTCCTCTGGATCTTTTGGCAAAAGAGGATTATAAACAATTAGTAAGGCTCACCCCGCGAATGAATCCGTTTGTCCGGCGCATCCTCGTTCTAATCGCATTTGGGCTGATTGGGGCCTATAGTGTGGTCGCTTTGCGCGGGCCGCAGGGCATTCCTGCTCTCCGCGAGAAGTGGAACGAGATCCGCAAACTCGAAGAGGACAACGCCAATCTCAAACGGGAAAACGACTACCGTCGCGATCGCATCCAGAAGCTGCAGGCCAGCCCGTCCGAGCAGGAGCTGGAGATCCGCAAGAAGCTGAAGCTGCTGCGTCCGGGCGAGACGTCGTTCATTCTGCCCGAACAGCCCAAGACTGACATCCCGAACCCTCAACCGGCGAAGTGATTCACCGGGCCTGATCCCGAGCCTAAGCCGGGACGGGTGCGAATCGCCTCTGTGATGTATTGCTTGGCACGACGGACCGCGGTTTCCAGGTTGAAGCCGAGTGCCAGCGAGGCCGTGATCGCCGCCGAAAAGGTGCAGCCGGTGCCATGGGTGTGGCGGGAATCTACGCGTGGCGCGGTGAATTCCACGAAGTCGCCTTGGTGAAACAGGATGTCGATGGCTTCGCCGGCGAGGTGTCCACCTTTCACAAGCACTGCTCGTGGTCCCAGATCCGCCAACTGACGGGCGGCGGCTCGCATGGCCTCCGGGTCGCGGACCTCCATGCCAGTCAGGAGGGAGGCTTCGTCGAGATTGGGTGTGAGCAGGAAGGCGTGGGGCAGCAGCCGGGTTTTGAGCGCTTCTACGGCATCGGGCGCGAGGAGCGGAGCCCCGTTCTTACTGACCAGCACAGGATCCACGACCAGGGGAAACTGAAAGGCGCCTGCCAATTCCGAAAGGGCATCGATGATCGCGCGATTGCCGAGCGCGCCGGCCTTGGCCGCAGCCGGGGGAATGTCGTCGATCACGGCGCGAACCTGATCAGCCACGAGATCGGCGGTCAGGCATTCAACGCGCTGCACTCCGCAGGTGTTTTGCACGGTGATCAAGGTGATGGCAGCTTCGCCGTAAACACCGAACTGCTGAAAGACCTTCAGATCGGCCTGGATCCCGGCGCCTCCGCTCGGATCCGACCCGGCTATTGTCAGCGCCACTGGTCTCGCGCTCATGCCACGCCCGCCAGCTTCTGCACAGCCTCGAATGTATCAGCCTCGCTGGCCGCCTTGTCCGGTCGGTAGCGTTTCACACGCGCGAAGCGCAGCGCCAGGCCGCTGACATACCGCGGGCTGATCTGGATTTCGTTGAAGGCGATTTCGACGACCAGCTTCGGCTCGACGAAGACGGTGTAGCTATCGCGGCCGATTTCAAGCTTCAGCAGCTCCTTGGTCTGCCACTCCAGCATTTCGTCGGTGAGGCCTTTGAACGTTTTGCCGAGCATGGCGAAGCCGCCTTTGGCCGTATCGCGGGCGCCCAAGTGCAGGTTGCTCAGCCAGCCATGGCGCCGGCCGTGTCCCCATTCGGCGGCCAGAATGACGAGGTCCAGCGTCTTTGCCCGTTTGACTTTTAACCAGCTTTGTCCGCGAGCACCGGCGGCGTAGGTTGCGTTGGTTGCTTTGGCCATGATTCCCTCGTGGCCCCGAGCCAGGGCCTGTTCCATAAAGTCGTCGCCTGCCGCGGCGTCGGCGGTCACGATGCTCGGGATCACGGAACCGCCCGCCAGTTGCGAAAGCGCCTGGAAGCGGCGCGACTGCGGCTCATCCAGAAGGGTGCCGCCATCGAGATAGAGCAGGTCGAACCAGAATGGTGTCATCGGCAGTTCCTGGCGCATCCGGTCGACGTCCAGCTTGCGGCCGAAGCGGCGCATGGTTACCTGGAACGGCTGTGGGCGGCCGTCTGGCTGCAGGCTGATCACTTCGCCGTCGAGGATCAAGTCCCGGGCGGGCAAGGCTCGCGTTACTTCGACGATCTCGGGCACCGCGGCGCTGACCTCGTTCAGGGCGCGGGAGTACACGCGGACGTCGTCGCCGGACTTGTGCACCTGTACGCGGGCGCCGTCCAGCTTAAATTCCAGAGCAGCCTCGCCGAGCTCGGCTAGCGCCTCCGGGACGTCCTCGGCTGACTGAGCGAGCATTGGCTGTATGGGCCGGAACAGTTGAACGTCGAATTGGGCCAGACCTGTTTCACCGGTTTCGAGCGCCGCGCGGGCCACACGGGTGATGTCTCCGGCCATCATCGCGGCGCGCCGCACACGGTCCACCGCGACACCGGACGCTTTGGCGACCGCCTCCACCATGATTCCTTCGAGCGCGCCCTGGCGAAGTTCGCCCATCAGCAGACCCGTGAGGAACTGCTGTTCGGCCTCGGTGGCGCGGGCGAACAGGCTTTGCAGAAGCTCCAGCCGCCGCCGCTGCGACCCGCTCCCGGTCACGTTGGCGATGGAATCGAGAATGCGATCGGCTTCGATCACTTCCAGGCTGGGAGCCGCGGCTGGGGAAGTTCGTGCGTCGCGCAACGCGCCGTAGCCGATGCCCGACCGACCCTGACGCGTCTGGCCGGCCAGATACGGCACCACGATGTCGATTTCTTCCGGACGCAATTCGCGCAGCAGCCGGGCCAGCAGATCGATTTTCTCTAAACGCTTGGAAGTGGCCGCGACGTTGCGGGAAGTCTCCACCACGCCGGCCAGCAGCATGTACGAAGAATAGCGGATCGCAGGCTAAAGCCTGCGCCACAGCCGAGTGCTACGCCAGAGGTCTGCCGTTCGGCATCGCTGACTGAAAACCCAGGCGAACCCGTAGACTCGCAAGCAGGCTAGAATGCACGTGAGGACCAGCTGGACATACATGACGCTGCTCACGAGTTTCCGAGGCTTGGCGGCGGTTGTCGGAGTTTGTATTTCGGCGATCGCCCAAACCCCTCCAGCCTCGCGCTCGGGTCCGCTTGATGTCTCTCCGATCCCTTTGGCGCAAGCGGAGACACACCTCCTTCAGCACGATCCGCCCGTTTATCCTCCGCTTGCGAAGGCAGCACGAATACAGGGCGCTGTCAACTTGGTCCTGCGCGTTGATCAACACGGCGTCGTCGCTGCTGTCGTTAAGACAACAGGTCACCCACTGCTCACGCGCGCAGCAGAACAGGCTGCGCTGCTCTATCGATATCGGCCGTTTGACGTCCGCAATGTACCGTCCGAGGTTTTGGTCGAAGCCTCTGTCGCATTTGAGATTCCGTCTCACGCTCCCCATCCTCACACGCCGTTTCCCGACGTCACCGACCTTACTGGCGTCGTGATGGAGTACGGAGACGGCTCGGTCAATCTGAAGGTGACGGGCGAAGGTGTTGTCGAATACGATGGCAGATCGGGAGTGGCCGTGGACGGGAGACACCAGCGACGCATTGCTCCCGATGACGTTCAGCATCTCCTGCAGGCCTTTCGCAGTGCCGACTTTTTCTCGCTGAGCGATGACTATTCGGTGGGAGCCACGGATGTCGGCACGACTACGACCTCGATCCAGGTGGGGTCTGCGAAGAAGGCAGTCACGGATGACTGGGTCGACGTGCCGCCCGCTCTGAAGGAGGTCCAGGAGGCCATGCTGAGGTTCTCGCATTCCGAGCAATGGACGAAGGGAAACGCGGACACAGTCGCGGGGCTGTTGGCGGAAACATCTGATGGTCGTGCCAGGCGCGATCTCCTTTCTGGCGCGCTGCCGGGCGTTGCAATGTACGGTGATGCTGCGACGGTCGCCGAAATCCTCGCTACTAGAGCTGACCTGGAGCAACCCGGTCGATGGCACGGAACGGCCCTGATGCACGCCGCGGAACGCGGCTTGCCAGAGATGGTGGCTGTTCTCCTCAAGGCGGGCGCCGACCATCGAGCGCGCGACAAGGAGGGCAGGTCTGCCCTCTTCTTTGGCGCGCGAAGCGGCAACGCAAAGGTAGTCGAGTTGTTACTCAACGCCGGAGCGGGCGCGAATGAAGACGATAATTACCGGGACACCCCGCTGATGGGAGCGGCGGCGGCAGGCAATCCCGACGTCGTGCGCCTACTCCTTCAGAGCGGGGCAAGGGTCAACGCCCGGAACGTGCGGCGCCAGTCAGCTTTGATCAGCGCTGCAACGGGAGAAACGGGGTTCGCATTCCTTGACGTAGGCAGAGGGCGAGCCGAGGTTCCCGAGGAGACGATCCACCGCGACGCCATTGTGAAGATGCTCCTTGACGCAGGTGCTGACATCAATGCCCGTGGATGGGATGGCGAGACGGCTCTGTTTTCCTTGGAGGACGATGCCGTCCGCGAACTGCTGCGGCACCACATCAATCTCGAAGCCCGCAACAACTACGGGGAGACCGCTTTAGTCGAAACGGTTTCGGAAGACATTGCGGATCTGCTCATCAAGGCCGGCGCGAACGTGAACGCCCAGGACAAGAATGGGCGGACTGCTCTCATCAAGTCCGCTGAGAACAACTACGTTGCCAATTTGCGGGTTCTCGTCAAAGCCCCAGGCATCCGCCTTGATCACCGCGACCGCCAAGGGTCCACTGCCCTCATGGCTGCCAAGAAGGCTCATCACGAGGACTGCGTCCAGGTGCTTCTTACTGCGGGTGCAAGGCAGTAGCTGAAATTGAAGCGACCGGCGCCAGCAGCATGTACGAAGAATAGCGGATCGCAGGCTAAAGCCTGCGCCACACTTAGTTGCCGACGGCGATGTGTTGCGCGGTGGTGGTGCCGGACGAGTTGATGATCTGGATGTCCACGAAACCGATCTGCGAGGTGTCGCCGGTCACCGGGAAGGTGGCCAGCAAGCCGAACGAGCCGCCGACGGTGGTGCTACTGAAGTACTGATGGAACATCGACGTGGCGTCCACGGGGATTGCACCGGAGAGCGGGGCTCCTTTGAGGTTGTAGAAGATGAACGACAACTGCGAGGTCGAGTAAGTATTATCGAAGCCCGTGAGGCTGACGTCGACGGCGCCGAAGCGCCGCACGCTGGTGGCGCCGTCCAGGATGACCGGCGTCGGAGTGATGACCAGCGATTGCTGCGCCGTGGAGTTCGCCAGAGTCAGCGTGAACAGGATGGTCCCGGCTGTGGTTCCGGTCTGGAACTGGATGCTGGACTGCCCGTTGAAGGTCGCGGCGGTGGCGCCGTTGGTGATGGTGACGGTAGCGATGCGTGGCGGGCCGGAGAGAAAGGCGACGGCGGGGTCGTCCGGCAATCCGGACGCGGGCTGGAATGCCAGAGTCAGCGTGCCGGTGGTGCTGAACGGCGCGGCGGAGGCCAACGAAATGGTCAGGCTGTTCTGTTGTGCGCTGGCGCCCAGGTTGGACGCAAAAGCGATGGAGGCCGAAGGCAGCGGCGGCGCGAGTCCCACGCCGGTGAGGTTGAAGGAACGCTTGTCCACGTTGAGCGTTCCCTGCATGTGCTGCCCGGATTGGGGCTGAAACGTCACCTGGAAGGACGCCGATTGCCCGGGCCCTAATTGTACTGGCGCAGCGAGACCGGTGGGGCCGCTGAACCCGGCGCCGCTTACCGATAGGGCACCGACGGTGATGCTGGTGGTTCCGGGATTCGAGAGCGTGAAACCCTGGGTATGAGTTGACCCAACGGCCACCGATCCAAAGTCGATGGTGCTGCCAGCGGCGAGGGGCGTATGGCTGTCGGTCTCAAACAGGGATGCGCTAGCCGCCGATGTTCCTTGCAGAATAATGTTCACGGTGTTGACGGCCAGGAACGCGCTGTAGGAGCCGACACTGGTGGGGCTAAATGTCACTCGGAACTCGGCTTCCGACGTGGGTCCGGCATAGGGCGCCAGCGTGTAGGGCAGCGAAGGCACGGCGGAGAAAGCGAACCCGCTGCCTGCCAGCGAGAGGGTGGTGAGTTGTACTGCGCCGGCGCCGGTGTTCCGCACGCGAAAGCGGGTCTGAATGGTGTCGCCGGGCGAGGCCGTTCCAACGTTGTATAGCGCGCCGACCGGCGCATAGTTGGTTCCGTCGAATTCGAAGACCTGGATCTGAGCCAGCGCGGCAACGGGCGCGAGAAGGGCGAATAAAGCGCAGCGGGCAATCATTGCCGTGCCTCCGGGAGCGTGTAGAATCCTTCGTGGCCGCTGGTGAGGCGGACCGCGAAGCGCGCCGGGCCGGCGAGGTCGGCGATTTGCAACCAGCCGTTGCTCATCTGTTGGAGGGTGAAGCTCGCGGGCACTTGGGCGGGGATGTGAAGCTGGGAGCCATCGGGTTTGGTTAGTAGGACTCCAAGATCTTCGGCGGATACCAGCTCGCCAGTCGCTAGTTCCAACACTGGAGCGGTGAGTACTTTGAATGCGGCCTGCGACTCGACGTGGCCGTCGGAGAGACGAGCGCGGATGTCCCACAGCCCGTCCTCGCGCTGGATGATAACCGATGCTTCGAGGGGGTTCGGAAAGGCGATGGAAACGACCGAGGCGTCGACCAGCTTCAGAGGCCGCGGGATAAATCGGCCGGCTGCATAGTGCAGCACCTCGCCCGATTTGGGAAGGTAGACCAGCGCCGACTGGCCATCCGTAGAAAAGCCAAATAATGCGGGCCCGGCGGATGCGCCGATGCGGGAGAGCGTCACGCCGTGGGCATCGTAGGCGATCAGCGCCGAATCTAGTTTGGCCAAGCCGAACGAGCCGGAGAAGGCGGCCGATGTGACTTTGGCTGCGGCGGAATCGCCCAAGACAAAGCTGCCCGCAACGCCATAGACGGGCCGCAGGGAGCCCGAGCCATCCGCGATGAAGCCTAGTTGGGGAGGCGTGATTGCGGGCTGCGCCCAGGCGGCCGCGGCGGCGAGGAAAAATAGAGCAAATCGCTTCATGGATGCCCCACAATGACGCTCGGAGTTCCGATAATGATGCTGGGCACGCTGGATGCGGCGGCGGAACCGGAAGAGTTGGAGCCGTGGCTGCCGAACGCCATACCCGCTCCGGCGCCAGCCCCGGCGACCAATGCGATCCAGAGCCACTTGTGGCCTTTGTGTGAGGCGGTAAACGTGCCTTCGCCGCCCGCCTTGGGCGCGAGCGCGTCGCTCAAATATTGCGTGCTGACGATGCCCGCGCGAGCCTGATCCTTCACGGCGGTGACGCGGATCTCGACGGGGCCGGGCGATTTGTTCCATTGCATGCCCCAGACCGTGGCGCGGCCGTCCGCGCCGGTAGTGACGACCTCCGTGCGGAGCCCGGAGCTGAAGAGGCCGCTCGCGCCTTGCTCGGGAAGGCGGAAGCTCACGGCGGCGTTCTCCACCGGCTTACCGGTCTCGTCAGTAACCAGAACGGTGAGACCGCGCGTAGCCCGCGAACCCGTGCGATAGACCACACCTTCGCCTTCCACTACTTTTAACTGGATGATGACAGAGGCATTTGCGGTGAGCGCCGCAGCCAGCGCGCAGCAAACAACGCCGCGCCAAGCTTGTATCCCTCGGATTTTCACGCAATATACGTGCTGGGGTTGTGGAGATATTCTCAAGGGAAACGCCCGGACGGGTCGCGCCCGGGCGTAGCTGCGGCCGAAGTTACAATCGGACGTCGAGCGAGAGGTCCTGGATCATTTTGTCGAGGACGGCCTGCGCGGCGTCCTGCTGCATTTGCAGTTGCTGGATCTCCTTGCGGAGGGCGTCGAGGCGGGTCTCCTGGGCGTTGAGCTGCTCGGTGTAGCGTTCGAGCAGCTTCTTTTCTTCGGCGCTGCCTTTGAGCGACTTCATGTTCTCGCGGAGCCGCTGCTGGTCGTCGAAGATGTGCTGCTGTTCCTCGTCGCGCTCCATCTTCTTGTCGTCAAGGTCGGAGACCACCTGCTTTTGCGCGACGATTTGCTGCAGGGCGTCCTCGACGGCCTTGTTGATGGACTTCTCGCGGATGAAGAGCGCCACCTGGTCGCTATCGATGTTAGTGAGCGCGTAGGTGGTCTGTTCGATGCGGGCTTCTTCTACCGCGAGCGACGCGGTCTGCTTCGGCTCGATGGGCAGGCGGAATCGCTTCCAGGCTGCGGTGGTTTCGACGGGTTGAACCGAGCCGCAAAGCTTATAGCCGGAGCGTACGGGATGCTCGACGATGACGCTGCGCGGCGTTGTGTCCTCGTTGCGGAACGTGTAGGTTTTCTTTTCGCGCAACTCGTTCTCCTGAATCATCGTGCCTTTGTTGATGATGATGTGTGTGACGCGATCGCGTTCGGTGTTGAAGCGCGAGCTGACGTTGAGCGCGAGGTCCGTCGCGTAGGAGACGATGCGGCGCTCGTCGGGGCGGATGGGTTCAAAGATGCCTTCGCCGGCGAAGGTTTCGTCTTCCATCACGCTGAAGCTGCCGCCGTCAAGCGTGAGGCCGCTGGAGTTCGCAAGCCAGAGGGCGCGCTGTGGGCGGGGGAGTCCGGACTGTTCGTTCCAGACCGAGATTTTCTCGGCGGTGATGGGCGATTGGACGATAGGGACGAGCGCTGAGCGGTTTTTGCGGATAGTGATGGGCTCTTTGAGCTTGTATTCGAACAGGTCGCCGAGGACTTGGGCTTGGGCGGCGGCTTCGGCGCTGGCGCGGGCGGCGGCGATGTTGGCCATGGACGGAGGCGTGAAGGCTTTATCGTTTCGATTGAATCGCTCCCGGTTTGCCCCGCCGAGCGTTGCTCCGCTGCCGAGGCTGCGGCCGTTGAGTGGTAATTCGGATCGTTCGGCATTCACTGTGACCGTTTCGGCGGACGCTCCCACCTGCAGCATTGTGTTCTGCCGGGCAGGTCTCGACGCTGAAATGTTTACGCCATTAATTCTGCTAATGTTGAACCCCATGGAACTGGCCTCTAGTTGCACAGGCCCATCGGGAAGCGAGTCGAACCGGTATTCGCCCGAGGCATTGGTTACAGTCTGACCCAGCAGAGCGCCGCTGGGCGAGTATACTTTGACACGCGCATTGGGGATTACTGCGCCCGCAGGGTCCGTCACCACGCCGCTCAAGGACGCGTTGCCCACCAGCAGCGTTGCTTCGTACGTCTGCGGCGTCACCAGCACCGTTTCGGGCACGGGCACGACGGGTCTGCGCGTGAAGTAGGGCTGCGACAGGTTCTGGACGAACGAATGCGGCGCTCCGGCCACCAGCGAGAGTTGCACTTTGTCCCAATCCTCGCCGACCGTGTTGTCCACGACGGCCCAGCCTTGCAGGAGCGACTTGGCTTTCGCGCCCAGGACAATTCGGTAGGTTGTTTTCCAGAACGGCACTTCGCTGACGTAGCTGACGAACAGCGACCGCTCGCCCGACCCGGCCGTCGAGATGACCATGCGGCGGACGTCGGCTTCGCGGCCGGCCGAGACAACGTCCAGGAAGCGATCCATCTTACCGGTGAGGCCGCGATCGAGCAGGCGCACCGTGAAGCCGGGCGTAAGTTCTGCGGTTCGGATTTCGCCGTTGTCGGCTAGAAGCGAAAGATAGTCGACTTCGAGCGTCGCGCCGGTTCCCATGCGAGTCTTGCGTTCGACGCTCAGGAGGCGGCCGGTGAATACGCTGGAGCCGCTGCGGATTTCGAGCTTCGCTCCGCGCAACGCGCCGAGGAAATCGGTAAGCGATGCTTTTTCGCCGACGGGCAGCCGCAGGTCGCCGAGCTGGCGGTCGAGGGGAGCCGCGGAGCCATATTCGACTCCGGTGATGCGCCCACCGTTCAAATCGAGCACTGTCAGGGACTTCAATACGTCGTTGAGCTGCCCCGACGTGAACGGGATCGTGACGTCCTGATCTCCCTGCACACTTCCCAGATGTTCGAAATAACCAACCCCGCTTTTGTAGAGGACCACACGCTTGACCGGAAGACTGCCGCCTTCCGGGTTACGAGCTGGTTGTGCCGGCCGATCCTGGCCTGCCACGCAAGCCGGCAAAAATGCGCACACGAATATCCACTGGATTTTCATGGACTAACCTCCCTGCCGCCGGGCGCTTACCGCTTCACCCCATTGCGCTCGAGCGGGCAACTAAACTACGCGAGACCTGGCGCGTGAGACGGGAGAAGCGCGGCTCGGGTTTCCTTAGCGGGTTCTAAGCAGCGGCAAAAGTAGAGGAGGAGACGGGCTACTGCGGATTCCAGTACTCGGTGGAGTTGGCGTGATCGGGCGCGCGGACGATGCGATCGAGCTCACCGTAGTCGAGCCAGTTGAGCGAGCAGCGCTCGCAAGCGTCGAGGATCACGTTGCCGCCTCCCGCGTAGGGATGCGTGTCCATGGTTTCGCTGCATCGCGGGCAGTGGATGTGCTTATCCAGGTCACGCCAGTCGGGCTGGCGCGCGGCGTCCACCACGGCCTCGCGGCGCGAACGCAGATCCTCGATGACAGCCATGAAGATGCCCATGCCGATCAGCATGCCGTGGCAACGGTTACAGTAGAGGATGCGCTGGCCCCCGACTGCCGCATGGACCAAAGGAACCGCGCACTTGGGACAGGCGAGAGGCGATGGCTCATCCAGCACGCGCACGCCATCAGCGTTGGGGTCGGGGAAGTGGAGGTTGCCGCAGTAGTCGCAGGCTAAGTATTCCTTGTCCGCTTCCAACCGCATCGGCGCACCGCAGCTTGGGCAGGTCATCCATCTGTTACATCGGCTGCGGCGCGCTTGGTCTTGAGTGCCTTTATTGGGCGATCAGGCGGCCGACTGCGCCATTCTGTTCGCCAAAATGATGCCACTGGCCGTCGGCAGTGTAGCTATTTTGCCCGGGAGGGCTGTAGCTGCCTTGCTGCGGCGGAGGCGGAGCGGGACTGGTTTGCGCAGGCGGCGGGTTGGCCGGGCGAGTGGGCCCGGCCGGGGGTCTGGCCGGCTGCTGTTGAGCAGGCGGGGCAGGATAATATGGGTAGCCGTAATAATTGGGGTCAGAATAGTAATAGGGGTCGTAGTAGCCGCCGCCGTACCCATACGCATACGGATATGGGTAGCCGTAATAATAGGGCCAATACCACGGGCTGTAGGCGAATCCGAGGCCCCAGCCCCAGCCGCCGCCCCATCCCCATCCACGACCATAGCCCCAGCCGTGGCCGCCATAATACCCGCCGCGATAGCCGCCACCATAGTAGCCGC
>Ga0335071_10002532_pt1 | contig 19585 bp, 18 predicted proteins | sample Lox_Sample_15_FD_206724 | JGI IMG/M metagenome (GOLD analysis project Ga0335071, IMG submission 206724) | Soil microbial communities from Loxahatchee National Wildlife Refuge, Florida, United States - Lox_Sample_1.5 | ecosystem: Environmental > Terrestrial > Soil > Wetlands | place: USA...
CGTCGATAAAGCAGGGTGACATCCACCCTGACCCTGCCGTCCGCAGGTGCAGAGAATTCATACCTGGTACATAGCCCACGCGGACGAAGTCGCCGCCAGCTAGATTTCCCACCGGGGTCACATCCACCGATTTGACGAGTCTGAGGAGGCCGGACGGTGCAGTCTGATGCGGACCTTGAGTGGGCGCCGGAGAAGCGGATTGAATGTTGCAACTCATTGCGGTCAACGCCGGAAATGTGGTGACGGTTTGATGTAAAGAATTCTTCGCGGATTTGCCTTACTGAACCAGCCGGAGGCTCATATCGATCCCCTTTACCTGCCTGCCCCTCCTCTTTTCGAAAAGAGGAGGGGCAGGATCGTTTGCACCGCCAGGCGGGTTATGGGATCGCCGATGACATTGAGTCGTTGCCGCTGTTGACGTCGCCGGAGGGAGGTGTGAAGGAACAGTAAAGGGTAGATTTTGATGCAGTAGTTTTTGTCCATCCGGTGTCTTGATTGTATATTGCTCCGGGAGAGAGATTAAGTGTGACGGTCTTGGAAGAAACAAGTGCGCCGTTACCTTTCCCATTGGCACATTTCAGTGTTGTCGTGGCATTGATCGTTGCCGAGGCGCTGTTGTTCCTGAACGTGGCCATGACGTGACCATCGCCGGGCCTGACGAAAATATTGACAAGGGCCAGGTCGACCAGCTTGTTCTGCCAGCCCGGAATAGTCACTACGAGGAGCGGGCCTGATGAGCTGCCGACGGTGACCGTGATCTGCTGTGTCTTCGTGCCGCCGCAGCCGGTGGCGGTCAATGTGTAGGTGGTGGTGGTAGAGGGCTTGACCGTCCGGGAACTCTGGCCGGAGCCCACTTCACCCAACCCGGGTTGGATCGTCGCAGATTGCACCAAGGGGCCGGTATTGCCGTTCGTAATGTTGCCCCAACTGAGGGTCACCGACTGGCCGGCAGTGATCGAGGTGGAACTGGCATTGAAGTAGGGGATCACGGGTGCGCCGGAGCAGCCCCCGCCTGAGGACCCGGAAGACCCTGTGGATCCTGAAGATCCAGAAGACCCTGAGTCCATTGTAGGTGCGGGTGGTTGAGGATTGGGGGGTTGAGGGTTTGGAAGTTGTTGTGGGTTGCAAGGTTGTGGCGGTTGTCCCGGTTGCGATGGGGGGCACATTGGCTGAGGACCTTGCGGTCCAACAGCCTGTGGCCCACATGGTTGCGGTGGTTGTCCCGGCTGCGAGGTCGGGCATAGTTGTTGCGGGATTCCCGGCCCAGGTTGCTGCTGGTCCTGGGGTAGGAGCCCCGGCTGCTGACCCTGCGGTATCGGCCCCGGCTGAGTGCCATTGGATTGGCCGACTTGCAAGTTGCAGCCTGTTGCGATCAAGGCGAGCATGGCAATCAAACCCAGGATCGAACTATATTTCTTCATTTTACATTCTCCTTTTATTCGATAGATTTTTAGAATCCTTGATACAGTTTTTGAAGAGGTGGCGCATTCCGTTAAGAACAAAATAATCAGCATCCATCCAATTACCCATGATTGGAATTTCGGAGTGTTCATTCTGCAACCCTTTCTGCGAAGTCACAAGTTGCCGGCATCTCAAGCAAGTCATCTGTCAACATTCAACGCAAAACGTCCTATCGCGAAGTTCCGGCGCTTTTAGAATTTCAAAATATCCACCCGAGGCATCATCACGAAAATAGGCACAGTACTGGTACTCGTAATCGCCGCCAGCCGGGAGCATGCACGTGTAGGCCACGTCCCCGGCATCGCGATCGCCGTTTATATCGAAATGGATCGGGCCTGTGGCGGCATCGTAAACACCGGCAGCCCCGGGAATGTGAGACGCAATAGATACGCCGTCATATGTCCCAGCCAGCAGGATCGCGCGCGCCATGAGTTGGATGGCGTCATACAGGTATACGTGCTCGAAATGCGGCTTCCGGCCGAGTTCTTTCTCTGCGTATTTCAACAAGTTTGATACGGATGGGGTCAAGGGCGAATGATTCTCATAACTCCACAAGCCGTGGGTATAGGCGAATTTGCTTGCATCGGGCAGCGAGGGTCCGCCGTCAAACACGCCATATAACAGCGCAGGGCCGGCCGCTGCGGAAAACCAGCGTACAGAGGAAAGATTCCTGTCAGCTGCGGCATGGTGAAGGATATTCAAATCCTCGCCCTCCCAGACAGCCATGACAACCGCGGTATGCGGGTCCGCCCCAAGGCCTGCAACTTTTTGAGAGAGCTCGGCAACCTCGGTTTCATAGTCCTTTACATTCGGGTGTGTGGGTTCGATTGCCACGGAGGCTGTTGGATATCCCTGCGCCGTAAAGCGACTCGCAAACTCCTCTGCGTAGATGTCGCCCCAGCCATCCGTGCGGTAGATGATGGCCGCCCTGGTATAGCCCAATTCCATGGCCAGCCTGGCCATTTTGTGCGCCAGATATATCTCGTTGGGCATGATGCGATAAAGGGTATCCGGCTGTCTCAGTTCCTCTTTGGGCCCTGTTGAACCGGAGCTGATGGCGGCAATTTGGTTTTTCGTGAGATAGGCAACGGTAGCGGAGGCTTCGGATCCGGTCGGCAAGCCAACGATCGCCTGGACGCCCTCATTTTCCACCAGATCCTGGGCTGCTTTTAGGGCGCCCGCTCCGGTACTATCGCTTGAGCGGATGACCAGTTTGAATTGAACGCCCTGCTTGACAGTATCATCCAGGTTGTTGATATCCTTCCCGGCCTGCTGCCAGAAAGGTTCTGCTTCATCCCCCCAATGATTTACATCCACCAACCGGCCGGTGATTGGGTAGATCACACCGATCTTCACTATGCCTGGCAATGGAGGGGGGAGAGGCGAGGGAGAAGCAGTGGGTTGTGGACTGGCCTGCCCTGGCTGCGGACCCTGAGGTGTCCCCGGGGCCCGGCAGCTTGCCATGGTAGGTGCCAACGCGATAAGAATGGTAATCAGGAAGAAAAGAAGCTTCTGCATGGGTTCTCCTCTTTGGCGATGTGACAAAATCATGATTGGGCCGGACACTATGTTGTGAGGATGCAGTTATTTTGCACCCACGATTTTCACAAAAACACTCCCGCCCTGGTTCGAACCGTCGAACACGGTCAGGGTGAATTGGCCGCTCTGGTTGAGGGGAATCTCAGCCTGGTTTGCACCGTTTGCGGCGGTATCAATCGGAGGGCTGTATCGGGATGTGCCATCGGGGTATTGCAGGTTCCCATACGGCTGCATGCCGGCATTTGAGGCAGTCAGAACAATTTGGATCCTCCCGCCATTGGAAGCGGTGAATGACACCTCAGCATTTCCCCCGCCTCCCGGTACGGTAACCGTTTGGTTCACCAGAACTGTTCCGGCTGGCGAAGATCCGTTACTGTTATTTCCAGGAGACACCGGCATAGCCGGCTGTTGCCCCGGCTGCAATTGCTCCGGCTGTGGAACCTGTTGCACCTGGCCTTGAGATTGCACAGGCGCCGACGGTGTCGGCGTGATCACGGAGACTGTGCATGCCGTCAGCATTAGTACAGGGATCACAAAATTAATCAGGATCAACTTGCATTTTTTCATGGTTCATTCTCCTTATTTACGGTGTGGTTATTATTGAGATGACAGCATCAAGTTCAATTTCGGTTTATCGAGGTTTCGTTCCATAGTAGATATATAGTGTTCCGTCTGACACCTCCACCACACAGGATGTGCCGCCATACCCGAGAATGGCCGGATTTGGATTCCAGTCATACCCATCTGTACTGGTTGCAAGATGGATCTCATCGCGCTCCCACGGAAGCAAATTCTCAAGTTTTTTATCGTGGACTTGATACAACATCAGGTAGCTGCCATCCGCCAGGCGGATGGGCTCGGGATTATCGACGATGGAATTTGCAGGCCCGGGAATGCGAAAACCATTTTCTTTGGTGAAGTTGAGTCCGTCATTGCTGATCATGCTCCAGATCCCATCGCCTGAAAGGAACAACCGTACCTGGCCATCAGGCAGGAGCAGGGCGCCCGGCATGCCGCTGCCTCCGCCTGTGAGCCTTAAACCAGCCTCCCGCGAGAACGTGAGACCATCGCGGCTCACTGCGCTGATGGTCCCCTCTGGATCTGATGGAACGTACATGCGGAAGGAACCATCAGCCAATCGAAGGATGAACGGATCCACCATCGTATTGGGCTGGGTATAAACGGGCCGGGGTGCATCGAAGTTCAAACCGTCCACAGACGTGGTACTGTAGATGCTTTGCGGTGTGGGCTTGTTGAGGTTGGATAAATCCACCACAAAGAGCATGATCCGGCCATTCCCGAAGGACGGTGTCGGATCGGCAGGCAGGATATGCAGGTCCTTTATGCAGGCATTTCCAAGCGATGTCCAGGTCCTCCCGTGATCGGTCGAGCGCAGCACTCCCAAGGGTGAAAGATCGCTCCCGCGACAGATGCTGCCCGGCTGCGGAATTTGTGATTGAGGGGCTGAGGTCCCTACAACTTGTCCGGTTTGCAAACTGCAGCCGGTCACTGTCAGAATCAGGATGGTTATGAAGCTCAGAACCAAGTTGTGTTTATTCACGGCATTCTTCTCCTTGAAAAGAACCTGATTACACTTTTATCGTCCTGATGATCACGATTTGACGCCGTTCATTCTGCGTGCCGGACTGATCTTCGGGGACGGCTTGGTCAACCTGTTTCGACAGGAAGACATACAAGTCTTCCAGGCTGGAGAACCCCCGGCGTTTGCCGGTGTGCGGGTCCTCGAGGGATGCCAGCCAGACAAATTCTTCATCGCGCTTGACCCGCCAGACCCGCAGCAAGTACGAATAGTTCGTGACAGCGCTCATCGTCGCCAATATAGCAAAGCCGGGTTTGGAAATCGTTAGGAAAACGTGGCGGGGGATCACTTTATTCATCCCCCCTAAGTACAATTGCACTGTCAGCTTGTCTCTTATATAATAAGTAAGGACTTGAGCGCTATCGAGGGCGCGTTCAAGCAGCATCAGGCAAACTCCAAAAGAGGATGATCTGATCAGGATGGCTCAACTAAAGATTTCCCTGTTTGGCGGGCTATTGGTTAAGCTGGACGAGCAGCCGGTTAACGGTTTCGAGTCCAATAAAGCGCGCGCCCTGCTGGCTTATCTGGCCACGGAAACGGACCGGCCGCACAGCCGGGAGAAACTATCCGCCCTGCTGTGGCCGGATATGCCCGAACAGGCCGCGCGCAACAATCTTCGTTACACCCTCTCCAACCTGCGGAAAGTCCTCGGGGATTTGCAGGCTTCGAACCCGGTTTTGATCATCACGCAACAAACGATCCAGCTCGATGTCCGGCAGGATATCGAGCTGGATGTGCTGACTTTCACCCAGTGCCTGGCGCAATCACCTGGTAGAGTGGCGGACCTCGAAGAAGCCGTCCGTCTTTACCGCGGTGATTTCCTGGAGGGATTTTCCATCAGCGATGACACGGTCTTCGAGGAATGGGCCATCCTGAGGCGGGAACAATTCCGGCGCCAGGCCCTGGACGCCCTGCACCGCCTGGCGCAGGCCTGCGAGGAAGATGGGGATATGGGCAGGGCACTTTCGAGTGCCTGGCGGATGGTGGACCTGGAGCCCTGGTCGGAGGAAGCTCACCGGTATTTGATGCGTTTGTTGGGAGTGAACGGACAGCGAAGTGCGGCCCTGACACAATATGAGACCTGCCGCCGTGTGCTGGCGGAAGAACTGAACGTCGAGCCGTCGCTTGAAACAGTCCGGTTATACGAACAGATTCGTGATGGGGAGATCAAGCCCATCCGTAAGCCGCAGAGTCCGGCCGGCCGCTCCGCCAGGAAAAAACCTGCCAAAGAGGCCGGGCCTCGCTCGAACACCCCCTCGTCGGCATCCAGGAAGTCCGATGGACGGCTGGCGCGATGGTTGAAGGTCGGCGGGGCCGGCTTGTTCCTGCTGCTGATTTGTGCGGTGGTGCTGTTCTACCAGTGGAAAGGTTCGATCCTATCCATACCGGAGAACAAGTCAGTTAAAGGGAAGATCCTCGGTCCCTGCTCGGATCAAACGATGCCGCGCTTGTGTGTAACAGATGCCCAGACCGGGCGCATCATCCAAATCATCGATCATCTGTCTGTGGACCGTCTTGGGCCGGGCTTATCGTGGGCACCGGATGGCAAGCGGATCGTCTTCGACGCATCGACGCAACCCAAGCAGGGGACATTCGATGATTATGATCTATATGTGGTCAATGCGGACGGTACAGACCTGAAGCGGATCACCAGCGGCGATGACAATGACATCCTGCCGGACTGGTCGCCGGATGGGACATGGATCGCCTTCCATCGCAACTGTGTTCTATCGATCATCCATCCCGATGGGACGCAGGCGAAACCACTCTCGTTCGGTCTGTGTGCGACCGGGATCGCCTGGTCGCCGGACGGCCAGTGGATCGCATTTTTGGATGTCACTCCGCCAAGCGGTGAGCGGCCTTCGACGATCCGTGTCTTTCAGCCGGGCGGGAGCGATGCCCGCATTGTTTACACATTCGATCAACCCATGGTACACGGGGATCTGGCGTGGAGCCCCGACGGGCGGCAGATTTTTTGCAAATACGACGCCGGAGGGGACATGAAAAGCACCATCCTGGTGGATGCCAACGGCGGCGGCGCCTTGAAACAGGGCCTTGGGATCCCGGTCAGTTGGTTCCACGATTTTTTTCCTCAATAGGAAAGGCTCGAACAGCCCCTTTGTGGAATTCAGCAATGTGATGAAAGCGTAAATTAAGCGGGCGGCCCTTTTGATTTAACGACATCTCAAAAGGGAAAAAGTTAATGCAAACTGGCGGCCCAATGACCGCCAGTTTTTTTACCCATTCCTGCATTCACTTTCACTTGACCAACTTTTGGGACAATCCCTCAATTTATTTTATCCAAACCGTTCCTCCCGCCAGACATCGGCGCGGTTATGATAACCGGCCTGTTCCCAAAAGCCGCGCCGGTCACGCGACATGAATTCCAGTGAGCGCAGCCACTTGGCGCCTTTCCAGAAATAGGGGGTTTCCAGGTCTTCGTGGCCGGGGATGAAGCCGACCACGCCGCGCAAGGGATAGCCGTGATCGGGCGTGATGGGCTCGCCATCCAGGTGGGTAGCCATCAGGAAGTTATCCTGCAACACCACCTCAAGCGGGAGGTTGACCGTGAAGCCGTATTCGGCGTGTTGCATCACATGGGTCGCGGCCGGCTTGATCTTGAAGAAGCCTTCATCGACCAGGGTTTTGACGGACACCCCTTCCCACACGGTGTCGAACTTACTCCAGCGCGTCACGCAATGAATGTCCATCTTGAGCCTGGTGCGCGGCAATTTGTTGAACTCGTCCCATGACCATTGCCTGTCTTCCTCGACCTCGCCCCAGACGCGGAAATCCCAGGCGGCGGGGTTGAAGCGCGGCACGGGTCCGTAGTGCAGGACGGGAAATTTCAAGGTCAGCGATTGGCCCGGCGGCAGGCGTCCTTCAGTACGGATGCGTTCCTCTTCCTTGCGGCGATCAGGGGTTCCAAAAGCAAACATGATTTTTCTCCTCGATAAATTCCATGAAAATGATTACACAGGATAGACTCGCCGAATTCCCGCGGTGTTACCTCGCCAACCTAACAACTTCATAAGAATTTTGGCCGTCTCCGCGCCATTGGCATTTCACTTGAACAATCCTATAATCGCTCTGCTTAAAACACGGAGGAAGCATGACGGAAAAACCAACATGGCGTGAACGATTTAGTTATGCGTTCGACAGGACGCTGTCGCGCGGACCCGGCGCATTGATCGGCTGGCTGGCCCTGGGCACCGCCCTATTGATCGGACTGGGAACGCTGGCGGTTCTGCTGCTGCACGGCATTCCCGACCAGGCCAACCTGTTCGACGTATTCTGGAACATCATGTCGCAGGCATTGACGCCCAACCCGGTCGATGCGGGCAACCCCTATGCGTACCTGGCCGTGATGTTCGTGGTGACCATCGGCAGTCTGTTCATGGTCAGCATCCTGATCGGCATCCTGAACAACGAGATCGAAGCGCGTGTGGACGCCCTGCGGCGCGGCCGCTCGAAAGTGCTCGAAGAGGAGCATGTCATCATTCTGGGATGGTCGTCCCAGGTCTTTACCATCATCTCCGAACTAGTCACCGCCAATGAAAACCGCAAGAAGGGGGCCGTGATCGTGGTCTTATCCGATCAAGACAAGGTGGAAATGGAGGATGAAATCCGGGGACGGATTCCCGACACGAAGAACACGCGCGTGATCTGCCGCAACGGCAACCCGATAGAACTCTCGGACCTCAAGATCGTCAGCGTTCACACGGCGCGTTCCATCGTGATCCTGCCGCCGGACGAGGCTGACCCCGACATCTTCGTGATCAAAACGATCCTGGCGATCACCAACGATCCGCAGCGCCGCACGGGAATATATCACATTGTGACCCAGATCCATGAAACCAAGAACATGGATGTGGTGCAGATGATCGGGAAAGACGACGATGTGCAAGCGATCCTGGTCGGCGATTTGATTGCGCGCGTCGTGGCACAAACCTCGCGCCAATCCGGCCTTTCGGTGGTGTATACCGAATTGATGAATTTCGAGGGCGACGAAATTTATTTTCAGGAAGAGCCGGCGCTGGCGGGGAAAACATACGGCGAGGCCCTGCTGGCTTATGAAACCTCCGCGGTGATGGGATTGAGACTTGGCGATGGAACGATCCTGCTCAACCCTCCCGCCGCCACGAAGATCTCATCGGGGGACAAGGTTTTTGCGATTTCCGAGGACGATGACACGGTGGTCGTTTCGGGATTGGAAAGCATTCCCGTGGACGAGAGCGCCATTCGAACATCCAGGAAGAACGGCAAATCCTCCGCGGAGAAGGCGCTGATCATCGGCTGGAATAAATGGGGAACGGTCATCGTACGCGAGTTGGACTCCTATGTCGCCAAGGGATCACAGATAACGATCGTTTCGGATGCCGATGCGGCGCAGGAGATCAAAGACGAGGGCATCCGGCTGGTCAACCAAAAGCTTTCGACCCGCCAGGGCGATACAACGGACCGCCGCCTGCTTTACGATTTGAAGGCGGAAAAATACGACCACATCATTGTCCTGGCCGATTCCGACCTGGAGGTCCAGGAGGCGGATGCGCGGACGCTGGTCACGTTATTGCATTTGCGCGACATCGCCGACAAGCAAAAGAAGGATTTTTCGGTGGTGAGCGAGATGCGCGACCTGCGCAACCGTGAATTGGCGGAGGCGACGCGCGCCGATGATTTCATCGTAAGCGAACATCTGGTCAGCTTGATGATGTCGCAGCTGGTGGAGAACGGCGAACTCAACGCGGTCTTTGCCGACATCTTCGACCCGGAGGGATCAGAGATCTATCTCAAGCCCATCGGCAATTATGTCGAAACCGGAAAGCCGGTGAATTTTTATACGGCGGTGGAATCTGCAAGCCGCCGGAACGAGACGGCCATCGGTTACCGCATCGTTTCGGAGGTCAACGATGCAGACAAGACCTACGGCATCCATACCAACCCCAGAAAGTCCGAGCTGGTGACCTTTAAGCCGGAAGATAAAATCATCGTGGTTGCGGAAGACTGATTTTCCCGATTTCCCACCGGCGGGATGGATGAACGTCCATCCCGCCTTCTGTTTAAGGGGCCTCGATCGAGATCCCGTTCAGGGAGAGGATATTACGAATACGTTCTGCGTTCTCCGCAACGTGGAGGTTGTCACCGTGCAAACACAACGTGTCCACCCGGACGCGCCGGCCCGAAAAATCAATCCCATCCCGGGCGAGGCTCAGGGCGTGCTGCGCGACTTGATCGGGAGAGGCGATGATCGAATTTTTCTGCTTGCGGGAGAGCAGGGTCCCATCCGGATTGTAATTGCGGTCCGGGAAGCCTTCATTGGCGACCCGTAATCCCAGTTCGGCGCCCGCTTCGACCAAGCTCGAGCCGGCCAGACCGACCAGGATCAAATGCGGGCTGAAGGCTTTGACGGCGCGGGCGATGGCATCGGCGAGGACGCGATCCCTGGCAGCCTGGTTGTAGAGGGCCCCGTGGGGCTTGACGTGCCGCAGCTCGAGCCCCTCCGCCCTGAGGAAGCCTGCCAGGGCCCCGATTTGATAAAGCACAATGGCTTCGGTCTCATCCGCTGATAAAGACATCTCGCGCCGGCCGAAGCCCTGCAAATCGGGCCAGCCCGGATGGGCGCCGACGGCGATCTTGTGCTGCTTTGCGAGGCGGACTGTGGATTGGATCACCAGCGGGTCGCCGGCGTGGAGGCCGCAGGCAATATTGGCGGAGGTGATGAAGGGCATGACGGCTTCGTCGTCGCCGAGCTGATAGCGTCCGAAGCTTTCGCCCATATCGCAGTTGAGATCAATGTTCATTTTGTCTTTCCTTCATTGCGAGGAGTGGCTATCTCACGTTAAGTTCATTTGATAAAAAGACGAGGTCGCCATGTCGCCGCTGTGCGCCCTTACAAGAACTCTGAGGTCCCCGCCATGACATCATAAATGCACAATCCCATCTCTCATCTTTTCCATCATTGAGCGGTACTTCTCCTGTGCGGCTTCGACAGTGGTCGTGCGAAACAGGATCGAATCCCTTCCCGGCGTGCACTGGGCGAGCAGGGGCAAATCTGCATGGATGACCGAGGCGATCTTCGGGTAACCGCCAGTGGTGGCGCCATCGGCCATCATCACGATGGGCTGTCCGTCGGCGGGAATTTGGACCGAGCCGACGTTCATCCCTTCGGACACCAGGTCTGCATTGTTGCGCCGGTTCAAGGGGATGCCCTCCAGGCGATACCCCATTCTATCGGAGGTCGTACTGACGCGATAGGGGTTCGATAAAAACCTATCGAAGTCCTCTTTGGTGAGATGATCAGCCTGCGGGCCGGGGACCACTTCAACGGAGGGTGAGGTGCCATAAGCAGGGCGGGCAGCCGGGCTCAGGGTGCGTGCCCATAAGCGCTCCAGGGGGGATTTAGGCGTACCGGTTTTCAATTGATCACCAGCCTGCAACAAGCGCCCGTCCAGTCCGCCGAAGCCGCCGCGCAGGTAGGTTGAACGTGAATCGAGGATGGGTGGGATATCGAAACCGCCGGCCACTGCAAGGTAAGCCCACATCCCAAATCCGGTTTTCTTCAAGCGGATGGTCCAACCCGTGCGCACGAAGCATGAATCCCAGAGCGAGAATTCCCATGTGTAAACGGACAGGGAATACCCGGCACCCGCGGCGGCGGCGACACAATCCCGATCGGTTATTAATTCAAGCTCACCTGTGCCGATTTCAACCGCAGCGGTGTTCAGGGGGTTTCCAACCAATAGATTTGCAGCCTGGAATGCGAATGCGTCCATCGGGCCAGAAAGCGGCACGCCGAAGCGCCGCCAGGCGCGTCGGCCGAGGTCCTGAATTGTCACCAGGCCGCTGACATCCATCACTTCAAGCATCGATGGCCTCAACCGTGAAGTGGACTTCATCCCCGGGCCTGAACAGAAAGGGGAGAGTGCCCGATGGGTCAAAGGGATGCAGGGGGGTCCAGCCGATCAAGCGCCAGCCGCCGGGCGAATCGATGGGATAAATTCCAGTCTGAGCTCCGGCAATCCCAACGGTTCCGGCGCGTACAAGTGTGCGCGGCGTATCCAGGCGCGGTGTAACAAGCGACAAATGCAGTTTGCCCATGTAGGGAAAACCGGGCGTGAAGCCCATCATGTAAACGGTGTATGTTTGATCCGTGTGCAGATGAACGATCTCGGGGACGGACACGTGGTGATATTCAGCGACCCATTCGAGGTCGGGGCCGGAGGCTCCGCCGTATCTGACCGGGATTTCCATCCGGCGCGGCCGGCGGGTGGTGTTCGACCCAACCTGATCCAATTTCGAATTGACCCATTCCGATACCTGCGCATAGGACAGGGTGAGGGGGTCGTAATGAATGAGCAACGTTGCGTAGGCTGGAACGCATTCGATGATGCCATTCAGCTCATCGGCACACAGCAACGCATCCAGCGTATGAATGCGTTGATTGATCTCCAAATCGATTTGATCACCGAGTTGAACCAGCAGGGCCGAATCGCCGAGTGGAAGGATCCTGGGCTTCATTGTATAGATTTAACCACAAAGGACACCAAGGTCACAAAGAAAAGACTTTTGGTTTAAGGCTTTTCAAATATGCTGATGCTTTCAATGTGATAGGTTTGCGGGAAGAGATCAAACGGCGTGACACTCGTGAGACGATAGCCCCCCCTGATGACCAGGCGGGCTGCATCCCGGGCCAGTGTGGACGGGTCGCAGGAAACATAGGCGATCATTTTGGGTCCCATCCCTGCAATGGCATCCAGGGCTGCGGTGCCAACACCGGCGCGCGGCGGGTCAACGAGGACAATATCGGGTTTGAGGTCCAATACCGGCAAGACATGTTCCGCCAGGTCCTCATAGAGCTCCACATTATCAAACTCGTCAAGATTGACCGCGAAATCATCACAGGCCGAAGGCGCCGACTCAATTCCAATCAGCCGTTGGCATTTTGGAGCGAGGAAGGCGCTGAACAACCCGACCCCGCAATACACGTCGAGGATGACGGATTGGGGGAGAGGCAGGTGGTCAAGGAGATGCCCGACCATGTGCCCGGCCATGGCGGTATTGACCTGAAAAAACGAATTGGGTGAAATGCGAAACTCACGGCCCAAAACATTCATGATGAGGTGATCGGCACCCGCCAGAACAACGGCATTGTCCTCGAAAACATGGGCAATGGAAATATCCGCCTCAATCTCCAGTTCCGGCGTATCGGGGGTGTCTGATTCGAGCACGAGCATCAACCCGGCATCCGTGCCGGAGCGGAGGGAAACGCGCTGGAGGCCTCCCAACGCATCGAAATCAAGTTGCTGCCACATGGAATTGATGGAAGGTTCGGGGAGGTGGCATTCTGTGACCGGGACGACCCGGTCCGAGGCGGGCGCCAGAAAGCCTAGTTTTCCGTCGCCATTCAAATGAAATTGAATATGATTCCGATAATTCCAAATGCCGGTACTTTCCACCATGGGGTGGATTGGCGGATTTTCAAGCCTGCCAATCCTTTGAAGCTGGTCGCGTACTATCTCTGTTTTGACTTTCAGCTGCATTGCATAAGGCATGTGCTGGTAATGACATCCGCCGCAAAACCCCTTCCCCTTTTGTCCCTCTCCCGGCGACGGAGGGGAGGGATTGAGAGAAAAGAAATGCTTGCAACGCGGTTGAATTCTTTCAGGCGAGGCCTGCAAAATTTCGACGATCTGGCCGCGTGCAAAGCCGTGCTTTTCCTCCGTCAACCTAAGGCGAACGCGCTCCCCCGGCAATCCAAAGGGGACAAATACCGCCCGAGAGTCGGGAAGCCGACCCAGCGCATCGCCGCCATAGGCCATGGTCGTGAGGGTGACTTCATAAAAGCCGGACATATCCATTAAAGAGTAATGCGTAATCCGTAAAACGTACAGCACGTCTCACGAATTACGCATTTCCAAAGGTTGAAGGGCAATATTCTTTTATTTCAAAAAGAACGAAAGGGCAATCAAGATCACAAAGAATGAGGCAGCCAAAACCCCAATGCGGCCAAGGTCGCGCTTGATGTGGGTGTAATCGGGATTGAAATCCATCTGCCTTTGCGGCGCGATGAACGCCGCCGATTTGCTGACCTGTCTTCTGTTTTTCTTGGACATAGACTCTCCTTTATATTCTGTCTCGACGAGGTGCGTTCCGCCTTGAAGCAATCTCCTGTCAGAATTGGAGATCGCCACACCGACACTTGCCCTGCGTGCAAGTGCAGGGAAGAACGCAGTGCTTCGTCGGGCTATCGCCTCGCCTTAGGCGTGCTTCGCGATCGCCGCGATGACTTCGTCAATTTTGCAACCGTGCAAATACCACGATGCGTTGTTTATCCACGAGGTAAGGATAACACGAAATCAATGTTACGCTAGGTGTGCCGGTGGACGCCATGATCTCCACGGCAGTCGGCTCCACGATCTCGGTGCGTCCGACAATATAGACAAATTGTTTGAGCGCCGAATATAGAATGACCTGATCGCCCGGTTGGAGCTTATCCAAATTGCGAAACAACTCGCCGTACACGTCATTGTGCGCAGAGAGTACCACATTACCCGGCTCCCCCGGATTGGCGGAGCCAATATGCTGGGCGACACCTTTCTTCAATTGTTCCCAACCATCCCCCTGCACGACCGGCGCGTCCAGCGTCAGGGAGGGGATCTCGATGCGGATTGCCTGGTCCGGACCCGGGGTGGGGATTGGCAGGTTTGCAAGGGATTGCACGATCGGAAGCAGGTTAGGTGGAATCTCTGCATCGTTTGGCTGCGTGTTCCCTTGTGCATCCGGAGGGGTATGCCCTTCCGGTAAAACGACTGCCATGACCAATGGGGTCGGGGTTGCGGTGGAGGGGTGGAGGGCGGAGGTAACCTCCCGATTTAGATCGCGCAACATGCCCAGTCCGCTCAACAATATACCGACCAGGCCAACGACTGCCAGCACTTCAACGCCCAGCAGAATTTGATCCGTCACACGGCGTTTTGGGGGTGCGGCAGGCTCCGCTCCGGCTGTTTCCACCGGTGTATCCACTATCGGTGCGGATGACAACTTATCCAAAGCATCGTTGGATAGATCCGGGGCAACAGCAATCACGCGGCCTGTACGCCGAAAGTGTTCGAGTCGCTCCTGACGTGCGCCGCGCCGCCTTTCGATCAACAAGCGTCGCAGTTCATCAGCGGACAGGTCTTCGGGAGCTTTTCTTCTCGGCATGTCGATGCGATTATACCGCAAGGATTTCACCCTATCGGGATTGTCAAATCTGTTTCTCCTCGTTATAATGGGCTCTCGCGGGCGGGTAGCTCAGTTGGTTAGAGCACTGCTTTGACATAGCAGAGGTCGTAGGTTCGAGCCCTATTCCGCCCACAATGAAAAGTCCCAGATTGGGGCTTTTTTTATTGCATTTGTCATGTTAAAATCAGGATAAAAGTGAGTAACGATAAAATAATACAAGTGTTACCCTAATTGTAATAATCAGCACAAAGGCGATAATATTTCACCAAAAGGAGAATAAATGTTCATTGATTATCTTACGCTCGTTATGATCAACCTGGTGGCGGGCTCCGTCCTGCTTGCCTACTATCTTTGGAAGGGCATGGATGAGAAGGATCAGAGGCCGTATGCGGCGGCATTTTTCATCACCGGCCTGGTTGGGCTGGTTACCGGTCTGCAATTATCCTTCACGTGGCCATTGCCGGGGAGCTTCAATGTCGGATACGGTGATGCGGCCACCCTGTTTGGTGCCGTGTATCTTGCTGCCGGCATCGCGCTCTGGCAGGGCTGGAACCTGGTTCCCGTCTCGATCTATTCCTTCTTTGCCGGCATTGATGCAATTATCGTGGGCATTCGCCTGTACTCCCTGCAACTGGGCCAGGAACCTCTCGTGGCTGCGGTCGGATTTGTGCTGGCCGGCTTGGGCGGTTTGGGCGCCTTCCCCTTCCTGCAATGGTTCAAGGGTAACAAGACCGTCCGGTGGATCGGGATTGCTCTTCTGGTAATCACCGCCGCGATCTGGGCTGTCACGTTCTATGGTTCTTTGTGGGCTCACATGGCCAGCTTCGCCAAATGGGTTCCTGCCACAATGGCTGCCCCCGCCAAATAACGAATCATCCCAAGAAGTTCAAAAAAAATTGGAAAGGAGAAATCCTTTCCAATTTTTATTTTAAGAACTACGGCATGCTGTCGACTCGAACGGAGCGTAAAAGGTTGTGAAAATGAAATACGAAGGGACCATATAGCTTCCATATAGCTACCATATGGCTACCATATGGCTACCATATAGCCATGATATAGGCATGATATAGGCATGATATAGGCATGACGAAGGAAGCCTAAAAGAAGTACCTGTCTTGAAAATGGCAAATTCCTGAGGGGGCTACATTCGGCCTGTGAGCCGCCAGATTAGTGTCCCAACAAACGGGTCTGTCAGAAAAGATGATCATTCGAGCGTTATCGGGGGATAGTGCCAGTAACGCTTGATTTGCCGGTTTTCAGGAGATCGGATTCCTGCCAACAGTTATACAGGTTGGGGATAGGCATCTTGACAGCTTCAGCTATCTGTTGTAGACTACGCTCGTAAAACGAATAAACACTCTATTTACGAGCAATTACTCTAATCAGACAATTTCCTGAAAGCATAAGGAACCAAGCCATGCAAACGGATTCTTCCAATCCATCTTCCACGAGGCGAGAACGGCAGGTATTACGAAAGAAAGAGGAGATTCTCGCGGCTGCAACCCGGATCTTTGGGGCTAAGGGATTTTCGGCAACCACCACCAAGGATATTGCCAATGAGGCCGATATCGGTGAGAGCACCCTATATAACTACTTCGAAAGCAAGCGCGAGATCATGATGGCCATTATGGGTGAATATAAGCGATTGTTCGATGCGGATTTCCAGGAGGCGACCGCCCTGGCCAATCCTGAGGCGTTTATCGATTTGGTCGACAGAACCATAGATTTATTTACCTCGCGCACATTCTTCATCCGCGCCCTGATTGCCGAAGCATGGATCGAGAACGACATTCTGGACAATTATGTAACGCCCCGCCTTCAACAGTTGTCATCGATCTTGACGGGCTTTTTCTCAAACGGGGTCAGCGGTGGGTTGTTTCGTCCCATCGATCCGCAACTTGTTTCGCAATTTGCGATGGGCATGTTCTTTTCGATCGTGATACCCATCGCACGCGGGGTCAAGCCGGCGCCGACTCCCAGGGACCGGAGAGCGCTGGCGGAGGCCATGGTTTCGGTCCTCATCAATGGAATTCACTCTCATGAGGGAAGCCTCCATACCCATTAGAAGATATTCATCCAGGACATCGAAATGCTGAAACGGATTGGCGCCATTACACAAAAAGAATTCATCCTGTTGGGGCGGGATCACGGCACCCTGGCTCTGATCCTGTTGATTCCCTTAATCCAACTCACCCTGTTTGCATATGCGATCCACATGGATGTAAAACACATTCCCATGGTGGTTGCGGACCAGAGCATGGATGCGACCAGCCGCTCCTATCTGGACGACCTGGTTCAATCCAATTATTTCGATATTGTTTCCCATGTGCAGAACGAGGCCCAGGTGATCCAGGCGGTCGGCAGCGGACAGGCCCGACTGGGCGTGGTCATTCCACATGATTTTGCCTCGGATGTGGACAGGGGGGACGCCCGGGTCCTGATCTTGGTGGATGGTTCCGACCCTTTTACAACTCAATCCGCCTATAACACCGCGAATGCGATCACCCAGAACCATAGCCTTCAACTGGTCCTGAACAGGATCGATGGTTCAAACGGCAGCAGCGAAGCGCAGTCATTCAGCCCATTAACGGCCCACGTCCAGACGCTCTACAATCCCGACCGGCAGGACATCTGGTTTCTCGTCCCCGGGTTGATTGCCATGCTCCTTCAAACCCAAACGATCAGCCTGACCGCCCTGGCGGTGGTGCGCGAACGTGAGATCGGCACGATCGAGCAGGTCCTTGTCACGCCCATCCGGCCCATCGAGCTGATGCTGGGCAAGGCCATCCCCAATCTCCTGATCGCGGTCATAAACATGCTGACCATTGTTTTGGTAGGCATCCTTGGATTCGGTGTGCCACTCCGGGGCAACTTCATTCTATATTTCCTCCTGACGATCATCTACATCATTTCCGGCCTGGGGTTGGGTCTGGTGATTTCATCGTTCTCCCAGAACCAACGGCAGGCACAGCAACTCGCCTCGATGATCACCTTTATCGGTCAGGTGATCGGCGGCTTCGTATTTCCGCGTTATGCCATGCCTGTCATCCTGCAATGGATCAGCGACCTGCAGCCCCTCACTTTCTTCATTCCCATCAGCCGCGGGATTTTCATGAAGGGCATCGGCCTTGAATTCCTGACCGGCCAGGTGATCGCCCTTGTCTTTTACATGATCGTGATCGTATTCCTGGCGGCCCGCCTGTTCCACCAGAGACTGGATTAGGACCCTCCCATGCAAAAGACCCATCAACGTCTCCTGGCCTTATTCATAAAAGAATCCATGCAGCTGCTGCGTGACCGTCGAACCCTGATGATGGTGTTTGGCCTGCCTCTGATCGAACTGTTCCTCTTCGGGTATGCAGTTGCCCTGACGGTCTACCACATTCCCACCGCCATTGTGGACCAGGCCAGGACACCGCAGAGCCGCGATTTCATCCTGGCCCTGGTCAATTCCCAGTATTTCGATGTCAAGGAGACGCTGCAGAGTGAGAACCAGGTCATTGACGAGATCGACACCGGGAATGTCAAGGCCGGCGTTGTCATCCCCGCGGATTTTCCCACGCAGTTGGAAAATGGGAATGCAAACGTGCTGGTCCTGCTGGACGGGTCCGATTCGTTCAGCGTCCAGTCCGGTTATACCGCAGCCAGCATTGTCGCCCAGAACTATTCCATCCAGTTGACCACCGAAAAGATAGAGCGGGCAGGCAGTGGGGCGGGCCCGCTTCTCCAGAATACGTCCATGCCGATCACCACCTCGATCCGGGTTCTGTACAATCCCGACCTGAGGGACCTGTGGTTCATCCTGCCTGCGATCATCGGCATGATCCTGCAGAGCATGGCTGTCACTTTGGCTGCATTGGCAATCGTGCGTGAACGGGAAGTGGGCACGCTCGAGCAGATCCTGGCAACCCCCACCCGGCCCTTCGAGTTGATCCTCGGAAAGATGATCCCGTTGGTGATCTTATGCCTGATCCTGATCGGAATCACATTAGGCCTGGGAGTTTTCTGGTTCGGCGTCCCTTTCCGGGGCAGCCTATGGCTGTACCTGTGGCTATCGCTGCTGTTCATCACTTCGAGCCTCGGCCTGGGGCTGGTGATCTCGACCATTGCCAAGAACCAGCGACAGACCATCCAGATCACGCAAATGCTCATGATCTTCAGCATGCTCCTGACCGGCCTGGTCTACCCGCGCAATGCCATGCCGGCGATCCCCCAATTGATCGGCGACCTCATCCCGCTTACCTACTTCATCCGCATCTCGCGGGGCATCGTCACCAAAGGTGTCGGTTTGGGGTTCTTCTGGGGCGACGCATTGGTCCTGTTGATCTACGGTCTGGTGGTAGTCGTCCTGGCTTCCTTTAACTTTCGGAATCGACTGGATTGATGGCGGCTTCGTATGGCTGTGCGGCAAACTATTCAAGTCAGTGAGGTAACGTGATCGACGAAATTGCCATTTCTGCCGAAGGGTTGTCCAAAAGGTTTAATGTGTCCGGCGGGGGGAACGCGGCTGTGGACCGCCTCTCGCTCCAGGTCCGACGAGGCGAAACCTACGGGTTGATCGGTCCGGATGGAGCCGGGAAAACCACCACCATACGGTTGCTGTTGGGGCTGCTCAGCCGTACCGAAGGAAAAAGCAGCATCCTCGGCTTTGATTCGATGAACAACCCTTATGAAATCCGGGAACGGGTGGGTTACATCGCCCAGCAATTTGTCCTGCCTGCCGACTTAACGGTGAAGGAAAACATGAGTTTTTTTGCGAAT
>Ga0335071_10002534_pt1 | contig 19569 bp, 19 predicted proteins | sample Lox_Sample_15_FD_206724 | JGI IMG/M metagenome (GOLD analysis project Ga0335071, IMG submission 206724) | Soil microbial communities from Loxahatchee National Wildlife Refuge, Florida, United States - Lox_Sample_1.5 | ecosystem: Environmental > Terrestrial > Soil > Wetlands | place: USA...
GTCGATCTGGAAGACCGCATCGAGTCCTGGAACTCGCAGATGGAAGTGATGTACGCGCGGCCGCGCAAGGAGGTGCTGGGCCGCTCGCTGCGCGACGTTTTTCCTGCCACCTTCTTCGACGAGTACCGCCGTGTACGGCTGAGCGGCGGCATTCACAACTTGTACAAGTTCCGCATGGCGACGACGGCAGGCGAGACTCGAGTCACTAACATCGCGATTGCTCCTCTGGTGAGCCGCGATTTTACGGTGATCGGACGGCTGATTATCGTGGATGACATCACCGAACGCATGGAGCTCGAATCCCAGCTCTCGCAAGCGGAAAAGTTGTCGTCGATCGGGTTGCTGGCCGCGGGAGTGGCGCACGAGGTGAACACGCCGCTGGCAGTGATCTCGTCGTATGCGCAGATGCTTTCCAAACAGGTCAACGGCGAGCCCCGCAAGGCCGAATTGCTGGAGAAGATCACGAAGCAGACGTTCCGCGCCTCAGAGATCGTCAACAGCCTGCTGAACTTCTCGCGGACGTCGAGCTCCGAGTTCAACAACGTGGACCTGAATCGCGTCATTCAAGACACGCTCATGCTGCTGGAGCACCAGTTCAAGACCGCGCGCATCAAAGTCGTGCCCGAACTGCACCCGAGCCTGCCGACGATCTTCGGCAACACGGGTAAGCTGCAACAGGTATTTCTGAACCTGTTCCTCAATGCCAAGGACGCGATGCCGGCGGGAGGCACCCTGACCATCACCACCGGCAATGGACACAACGTGCGGGTGACGGTGACCGACACGGGCAGCGGCATTGCCCAGGAACACATCCATCGCATCTACGATCCGTTTTTCACCACCAAGAGCAAGCAACCCAAGAGCGGAAACAGCGGCGGAACGGGACTGGGACTGTCGGTAACGTACGGCATCATCCAGGAGCACGCGGGCAAGATTCACGTGGACAGCGCACCCGGGCAGGGTACGACATTCACGATGGAGTTTCCGATGATGAGGAAAGTGGTCAATGCCTGAGGCGGCCATAAGCAGGTATGTAGGTAGTCGCGACGAGTCGGGGTCGCTGGGCTCGGTGTTGATCATCGATGATGAAGCGGCGATCCGGGAATCGCTGCAGACACTGCTGGAACTGGAAGGCTACGCCGTCGATACTGCGGAGGACGGGCTGGATGGCCTCGAAAAGGTGGCCGAGAGGCCGTACGATCTTGTCCTGCTGGACTTTGCGATGCCCGAGCGGAACGGCATCGAGGTGCTGCGCGAGATCCGGGAACGCGACTCGGAACTGGCGATCATCATGATCACCGCCTACGGCACGGTGGAGAACGCGGTGGCCGCGATGCAGGCAGGCGCAACCAATTTCATCCAGAAACCGTGGGACAACGAGAAGCTGCTGGCGGATGTTCGGACCGCGGTTGCCCAGCGGCGGGCCGAGCAGGAGATCATCCAGCTCAAGCGGGCGCTGAAACAGCGCTACAACTTCGAGCACATCATCGGCAAGAGCGAGCCGATGCTGCGTATCTTCGACCTCGTCACACAGGTAGCGCCAAGCCGTTCGACGGTGCTGCTGCAGGGCGAAAGCGGCACCGGCAAAGAGCTGATCGCGAAAGCGATCCACATGAACTCGCCGCGCAAAGGACAGCCGTTTGTGCCGGTGAATACCGGCTCCATGCCGACCGACTTGCTCGAATCGACGCTTTTCGGCCACGTAAAGGGCGCCTTCACCAGCGCGATCGCCAGCAAGAAAGGCCTGTTCGAGATGGCCGACCGGGGAACGCTTTTCCTGGATGAAATCGGCACCATGAGCCTGGAAACGCAGGCCAAGATTTTGCGGGTACTGCAAGACCGCCGCTTCATGCACCTTGGCGGCGTCAATGAAATTCAGGTTGACGTGCGGATCATCGCCGCGACAAACGTTGATCTGCGGCAGCAGGTGAAGGAAGGCAAGTTTCGCGAGGACCTGTTCTACCGGCTGAACGTTATCACCATCGACCTGCCGCCCCTGCGGCAGCGGAAGAACGACATTCCACTGCTGGCACAACACTTCGCGCAGAAGTTCACCGAAGAGAACGGGAAGGCTCCGATATCCCTGACGCCGGAGGCTCTGCGCCCGTTAATGGACTACGACTGGCCGGGCAACGTACGTGAGCTAGAGAACGTCATCGAACGCGCAGTGGTGCTTGCCAACGGCTCGGGGCTGACAGTCGATTTGCTGCCCGACAACCTGGTGGGCCGCGGCGCCAAGCTCGCTCTGATGGACCACCGCCCGGACGCGTCGCTGTTCGAGATCATGGAAGACTGCGAGCGGCGCATCATTACCGACATGCTGGAAAAGAGCGGCTGGAACCAGACGGAAGCCGCCGAGCAGTTTCACATTCCGCTCTCGACGCTCAACCAGAAAATCAAGCGGCTGAATATCGAGGTCAAGAAGAAAGGGCGGGAGTGAGAACCAGTGGTCAGTGGTCAGTTGCCCGTGTTCAGAAGACGCGCCAGCCGGCGCGGTTTGTTCTTGCCACAGTTTGCAGATTCAAAGAGACTCGCAGAATACACGCTGACGTGCGTTGAAGCCGGGTGGGGCATCCCAGAAGGGTGCGTGACCGGCGCTGTCCATGATATGCACTTCGGCGTGCGGTAACGACTGCTTGTGCTGGTCGACGACCATGGGCTTGACGATCGCATCCTCCCTGCCGTGCGTGATCAGCGCGGGGGTGCGAACAGTCGGCAAAATGTCATCGTTGTTGATGGTCCGCGAGAACAGGGCGTGACGCACATATGGCGGCACGGAAGCGTTGAAGCCCAACATCAGGTAGAGTTCTTCGGCAGCGAGCTCGCGAACCATGCACATTCGGATTAACGCTTCCAGGCTGGCTACGCTCGAGGCCGTTTCTGTCGAAAAGAGACCGGGAATCAAAGATAGAAAATCAGCGCCGAGAACCGAGGCGGCATCTTCGGTGCCCAACTTGGTGACGGCGGCTACCAAGTGGATTCCGCCAATTCGGGCATTACCGTAGTGCCGAATGTAATCGAGAATGAGTAACGACCCGTACGACCAGCCGCACAAAACCGGCTGGTCAAGACTGAGTGTCGAAAGAACGGCGTTCACGTCATCGGCCCAAAGCTTGGTGTCGTCGTAACCTTGCAGGGGCTTATCGGAGAGCCCGTGGCCGCGCATGTCCATGGCGACAAGGCGGTAGTCGCGAGCCAGGTCGGAATTCAGTTGCCGGCTCCATGCGAGCCAGCATTGCGAGAAGCCGTGCAAGTAGAGGACCGGGCGTCCGGCAGGATTACCGGTTTCAACGACGTGTAGGAGCGTACCGCCGCCTCCCGGAATGGTGTGGGATTGCATGAGGCACCTCCCGGGCGGTTTCACCGCGCGAGATAATCCAGGTTGACTTGGTGGCAGCAGGCCCGTCGGAATGAATCGCGGGAATTATACAGCGGGCCTCCGGTGTTGTTCCCACAAAATCACAGGAGGCATTGTGCAAGCATGTCGTCCCCTTACTGGACATCGTGGAGGATCGGCCATTTAGTGACGAGTATGAAGAGTCCCAACTACGGTCGGAGGCGGAACTGGTGGATGCTAGTGTTCGCGCTGCTATTGCTGGGCGCTGCAACATCGGTCGCTGATGCGCAACGAACGTCCGGCCACACTGACGGAATGCAGCTTGTGGATGCTGCGGGTCACCCTCTGCAGCTGCGCGGTACCAGCCTCGGCAACTGGCTGGTACAGGAAGGCTACATGTTCCACTTCGAAGGGGGACCGCAGTCGGCGCGCGAAATCGAAGCCCTGACCAACGAACTTCTCGGCCCTGAAGCGGCTACCAAGTTTTGGAGCGAGTACCGCGAGCGATATGTGGCGCGGGAGGACATTCAGTTTCTCAAGCGAATCGGGATGAATTCGATTCGGGTGCCGATTCACTACAAATTTTTTCAGAGCGACAAGGCGGAGGGATTCAAGTTGCTCGACCGCGTCATCGAGTGGTCGGGCGAAGCCGGCCTGTACGTCATCATCGACATGCACGCCGCGCCCGGCGGACAAACCGGGACCAACATTGACGACAGTTGGGGTTATCCGTGGCTTTACGACAGCCCTGAAGCGCAGCAGCAACTCATCGATACCTGGAAACGCATTGCGGCACATTACAGCACAAACAAAACGGTGCTTGGCTACGATTTGCTCAACGAGCCGATTCCCCACTTCCCCGAGCTACAAAAGTACAACTCGCAACTCGAGCCGATTTACAAACGTCTCGTCGCTGCCGTGCGCGAGGTGGACAAGAACCATGTTGTCATTCTCGGCGGCGCACGTTGGGACACGAACTTCGCCGTCTTTGGGCCACCGTTCGACAAGAACATGATGTACACCTTTCACAAGTACTGGATGCCGCCGGAGCAGAAGGAAATCCAGGAATACGTGAATTTCCGCGAGAAGTACAAAGTGCCAATCTGGCTGGGCGAATCGGGCGAGAACGACGACGCATGGATTACGCGGTTTCGTGAACTGCTGGACAAGAATGAGATCGGGTGGGCGTTCTGGCCGTACAAAAAGATGGACAGTCCGCGCTCGGTCGTATCATTTGCCCGGCCACAGTATTGGGACGAGATCGTCGCATACGCGAAACTCGGTGGAACAGCAAGCGACACGGAGAAGAAGATTGCCAAGCGTCCGCCGCAGCAGCATATCAATGAGGCATTTACGAGCCTGCTGCGAAATATCGAGTTCAGCAAATGCAGCGTGAATCAGGGCTACGTGAAAGCACTCGGACTGAAGACGTCGAACTAGCGGTGAATTCCGCCACATTTCGAGCGGGGTTGGATGCGCTTGCATGGCAGTGCTCGGCTGAGGCACTATGACAGTTTGTCCACTTGCATAGGATTGGAGCGCGCGGGGTGAGTGAATTGCCGCTCGAGGTGGCATGGAACATGAATCAAGAAATCGCAGAACGAGTTCAGAAAGTGATGGCCAATCACCTGCGGAAGCCGGTGGAAGAGGTGCCCCTCGATGCCACGTTCGAGCAGTTGGGCATGGATTCGCTCGACAGTGTAAACCTGCTGTTTGAGATCGAAGACGAGTTCGATATCTCGATCGACGATCAGGAAGCCAAGTCGATTACGTCCGTGCCCCAGATGGTTGACGGCATTGAAGTGCTCCTGGCACGCAAGGCTGCAAGTTCGGAAGCCGCTCCTCCAACCGCATGAACAGGGTCGCGATCACCGGCGTCGGTGTCATCTCTGCGATTGGCCGGAACGTCCCGGAGTTTTGGGATTCCCTCTGCGAAGGTCGCAGCGGAATCGCTCCCCTGCAGACGGTCGATACCTCGACATTGCGCTTCAAGAACGGGGCGGAGGTGCGCAACTACCAGTCCTCCGACTACTTCGACGAAAAACAGTCGCAAGTGTACGACCGGTTCTCGGAGTTCGCGGTCATCGCGGCGCGCGAGGCGGTGCGCGATGCTGCCATCGATCTCACGCCAGAGTTGAAGACGGGCGGCGCGGTGGTAACGGGCGCGTGCGTCGGCGGGCAAACCAGCGAGGACAAGGAGTTCGAAGGGCTTTACCGCCACAACCGAACTCGCTGCCATCCGTTGACCATTCCTCGCATCATGGGTAACGCGGGCGCGAGCCACATCTCGATGGAAATGGGGCTGCAAGGACCTGGATTCACGCTATCGACGGCATGTTCGTCAGCAGCCCATGCGATCGGACTGGCCTTTTGGCTGATTCGCTCCGGAGGCGCGCCGGTTGCGATTACCGGCGGCAGCGAGGCCCCATTCAGCCTGGGGCTGCTGAAAGCCTGGGAGGCGATGCGGGTAGTGTCGCCAACCACCTGCCGCCCGTTCTGCAAAGACCGTAACGGCATGATCCTCGGCGAGGGGGGCGCGATGCTGATATTGGAACCGCTGGAGGCGGCCCGGGCCCGCGGGGCACGGATTTATGCAGAACTTTGCGGCTTCGGCATGTCATCTGACGCCGGCCACATCACGCATCCTTCCACGGAAGGTCCGGCATTGGCCATGAAGCGAGCGCTGGCTGATGGCAATGTCGATCCGGCTTGCGTGGGGTACATCAACGCACATGGGACAGGAACTGATGTGAACGATCCGACCGAAGCGGGAGCGATACGGGAAATCTTTGGGGACCACACGGAGAACATCGCCGTAAGTTCGACCAAGTCGATGCATGGGCATGGATTGGGCGTAGCGGCAGCGCTGGAGGCGGTTGCCACGATTCTGGGCATGCATTACGGGATCCTGCCGCCCACTGCAAACTTCACCGAACTGGATCCCGCGATTCACCTGAATATCATCGCCAATCAATCACGTCCGGCCGAAGTCGAATGCGCGCTCTCGAATTCATTCGCTTTCGGCGGATTGAATGCTGCGCTGGCGTTCCGGCGGGTGTAAAGGCGGCCGAATACGGAACAACTGCCTACGCGTTCTTTGTACGACGCTAAAGGAAGTGCATTGAAGACTTTGCGGCGAGGATTCCCAAACTGAAACTTGTGAGCGCAACTTGGACCAGAGTCTTGCGTGGCGGGCGCAAGAAAAATATGCTGCGATGCAAGAATCTGTAAGCTCCTGCGGCTGTTTTCGATACGGGTACCGGTCACACCTGGACGTGAGCTGCGTCACAGCCTGCGGGTTTGCATTCCACCACAATTCTAGGCAAAGAGGGAGCTCAATCGAGAGCCGGAGCTTCCGTGGGAGGTGTCGATGTCGGAAGACAAGCGAGATGTGCTGGAAGTGCTGCGCTACGAACTCAACTTCCTCGAACAGGGAGGATACGGAAATTGGTATAGCACCCCTTGGGGACCCGCTTCCATCTTTCAGGACTCCCTCACCTGCCCCAACCACGGCGATCCCACTCGTCCCCATGCGTGTCGGGAGTGTGTGCTGTACGACTTTGTGCCGGAAGAGTACCGTACGGAAGATGTTCCCTGCCATCACATTCCTCTGAATAAGCAAGGAGATACCGTACGCACCTCCCAGAGCGAGGAGGAGTTGCGCGAGAACTTAAAGCATTGGCTCAAGCGCACGATAGCCCACATCGAAGCAGAGCGGGCGAAGGAAGCGGAGCAGGTGAAGGAAAGAGTCGGGTAGGACCGCTTCGGATGCGAGATTCCGGCGTTCCAATCTGGCACTCGTCCTTTGGCCTAGGGTCATTTCGGCTATTGATTTTTGCCCCGCGACGGTTACAATCCCCCCAATAACTACTCCCGGGAGCTCCGATGATACGACCTTTCGCTTCACTGAGCCCGCAAGAGGCGCTGCACGCAACTATTTTTATCGAAGAGCGAAATGCTGACATTTACCAGCGGTTTGCGGAGTTGTTTACGGAATTCCGCGATTCGGAGTCGATGGAAATCGCCAGCGTCTTCTGGGACATGTCGGTGGAAGAGAAGCGGCACAGCAGTCTACTGCAAAACGAATACACCGAGCGCTACGGCAACGCGAGTTGTGCCCTCACGGAAGAAGATCTGCAGGAGCTGATTGAGGTTCCCAAACTGGAGAACAGCGAAGTCTTCTCCGGGGCCGACACTGCGGAGTTGACTCCGCGCGAACGTGCGTTGCGGGTCGCGCTGGAAGCTGAGCGGAGCGCCCATGCCTTTTACGCGCGGCTGGTCGCTGGCACTCCGGATGGTCCGCTGCGTCGCTTGTACATCGAACTTTCGACGATGGAAGACGGCCACGTCAGCTACTTGCAGAACATGCTGGCGATGTCGTCAACCGAAGAAAAGGAAGTTCAGTAGCGGGCAGCCCGACTGCTATTCATTTTCGCATGTGCTGCAAGTCTGGAAAGGATTGGAACATCACCGTGCGCTCGCTAGCCTGTTCCCTGCCTTCGGCGTCGGTCTTGTGCATGGTCAGCCTGCCGTTGAGCACGCGATAGCCCTCTTCGCCCTTCTGCTTCCCGGCCACCGATTGGAGCGTACCGTCGAACTCATACCACACGGCATGAACCGTCTTGGTCTTGAAGTACAGGTGTTGACCTTGCAGCGAGGTGTTCTCAAAGAATTGATCGATGAACTGCCCTTTATCGCTATCGGTGTCGCCGAAGCGGGAGATGAATCCGGAAAGCTGGCCATCCTCTACGGTGAGCTGGACGAATTCGCCGTCGCGCAGAAATGTGAACATTCCAGACAGATCCGACGACGCCGCAGACGGCGATTGCGCCATGGTTGCTAGAGAAATGAGAGTGATGATGGTGGAAAAGCAGGCGGCGATTCGGGACGTTCGTGCGAGCTTTGGAAACATTCCGGCTCCTGACACCCACACCATTGTACGTGGCCGCAGCTGCCCCGATCCTCAGTGACCGCGACTATGATGGGTTAACAATAGACCGGCCGGCTTTTCGCTATAATCCTCATTACACGTAACACGGCAGGGGAGGATGTCAGAGGTAGCAGCGACGCAATCCCAGGTAGAAGACGCAATCCACGACGCGCCGGTCCTGAATTTCGAGTTGGAGCCGCGTCTACGCGTCTTCTGGCGTAATCTGACGGACCTTCTCCTGCACCGGCAGTCCCCGCCACCCGAAGTCACGTCACAGCCTGTACCAATACCCGAGGAAAAGTGGGTTTCCGTCAACCTGGGACCTCGACACATCCTGGAGTCGTACGGCTATCACATTGTATTGATTATCGTCATCTACTTCGCATCGACTTCTTCCTGGTTTAGCCATCCCGTTCAGCTCGACTCGCCCTACGCCAACACCTCGGTGGAGCACTACGAACTCAGCGAGTACCTGCCGCCGATTAATACAGGTCCGAGTGGAGCCGCCAAGCCCCAAAAAGGCGAGCCGAAGCTGGCGAAGCAAGAGATCATTTCCGTTCCTCCTAATCCAGACAATCTGCGTCAGACGATTGTTACACCGCCGAACATCAAGCTGAATCACGACATCCCATTGCCCAACATGGTTGCGTGGACGGAGATTCCAGGGCAGCCAATCGCTGCCTCGCAACGCGAACTATCGCAGCTCAAGCTGCCGCAGTTCTCGCAACAAGTGGTCGAACCGACGGCTGACGTATCGAAGCTTCGGGCGCGGAACAGAGTAACCTCGATGGAGCAGCAATCGGTGGTGGAACCGAGGGCAGACGTCGCGCAGTTGAAAGCCAGGCTGACTATGCCCACCATCGCAGAGCCGTCCGTGGTGGAACCGCCGCTGTCGCCTGATCAACTGAGGCTGAAGCGCGGCGAGATCAACATGGCTCAGTTCGATCCGCTGGTCGCTGCGCCGAAGCTGCCCGTGGAGCCGCAACGGTCGGCGGGCGTGGGTGACGCCCAGGGGGGTGTTAGCTCCAGCGGCAAAGATGTTCCCGCGCAGCCCAGTCTGCAAGGTCTGAAGCCATCGAAAGGACAGGGTCAGGTCATCGCCCTCAGCCTTAATCCGGCCGACGTGCGCGGCCCCGTCGAAGTGCCTGCGGGTAATCGCAGCGGAGAGTTCCACGCCTCTCCCGGCGGCAGGGCGGATGCGCCGGGCACCCCGAATATCGCTGGGAATCCGGGTGCAACCGGCAGCGGCGCCAGCGGAGCCAAAGGCAGTGGCGCCGGCAATGGCGGAGCAGGTAGTGCCCCGCCCGGGATCAGCGTTGGCGCGGCGCCGCCCGGAGCACCGGTCTCGGCGGTGACCGGTACGCCGGGAAGTTCGCCATCGAATGGTCAAGCTGACGAAAACAAGAAAACCGTCGCAGCAGCCATGAAGCCGAACATTCCGAGCGTCAGTCGCCCCCCGGTCGCGCCGCCGCCAGACATGTCGGACATGGACGCCGACGCGCTGGAACACAAAGTGTTTGGCACTAAGAAGTATTACTCTTTGGTGTTGAACATGCCGAACCTCACTTCGGCATCCGGAAGCTGGATTGTGCGATTTGCCGAGCTGAAGGAATCGAACGACAAAGGAGCCTTGGCAGCCCCGGTCGCAACATCAAAGGTCGATCCAGCCTATCCCGCTGATGCGATGCGTGACAATGTTGAGGGAACGGTCACCCTATACGCCATCATTCATGCCGACGGCACAGTGAGTGGGATTAAGATACTGAATAGCGTCGATCCCAGGCTCGACACGGCTGCCGCGAAAGCGCTGGCGCGCTGGCAATTCCGTCCGGGAATGAAAAATGGAGACCCCGTGGAGCTCGAGGCGGTGGTGCAAATTCCCTTTCGCAAGCACCACGTGCGTTAGTCTCTCTCTGTGTGCTACGTCTGCGAGCTAGCGCAACTGACGCTCGCGCAGCCATCCGCCGAGCCATGCCGTTGGCAATGCCAGCACTACCAAGGCGACGGGATACCAATGCGCGCCATACTCGGCGCCACGGTTCCACGTGTAAGCAGCGCCGAAGATCGAGACCAGGAAACCAAGGAAGCCGAGCGTCAAGGCATGCAGCATGGGTCGCGCCGGGGCTAGGCGAGCCGCGACGTAAGCGCCAACCACGCCATAGACAGTCCGGTAGACCGTCGCGACAACCAGCGGCACTGAAGCGGCAGGCACGCCGGGAGAAGGAAAAAATCCGATCTTGTGCAGGAACAGGTCTGTGACCAGCGAGAGGACGATGCCGACAAGCATGCCGGCCGATATCGCTCCAATGCTGCGAAAAATATTCATGCTGACGCATTCCCGAGAAAAGAGGTCAGCCGAGTGTATCAGTTTCGATCTTGCGAAATGCGAAATGCACTGACCAGGATGGCGACCGTGATCGCGATGTAGAGCACACCGATTAGCCCCTCCAGAGCAGCGAGCATCCGAACTTCCGGGTCCACCGGAACGATATCGCCATACCCAATCGTCGAGAGCGTGATAAGGCTGAAATACAGCAATTGGTTTTCCCGGTGTTGCAGCAACGCGCCGCTCGACTGGATAGAGCCCGGCAGGTACGTATCGATGGCGCAATAGATCGAGAACCACAGTAAGCCCAGCAACAGGTAAATACTGACGGCCGTATAAAGGTGGCTTACCGTGACTTCTCGCGCGCTGCGAAGAAACGAGAACAGGCCGGCAACCGTCAGCGCGAAGAATGCCGCCAGCAAACCCCATTTTGTGGCTATGACTTCGGGGGAAGGCCAGATGTAGCTCAACACCGCCAGGCTCACGGCAGCGACCATAAGCAACACCACTGGCCAATGACGTGTCTTGATTTGAGAGAGTCTCAACGTCGCAAACGCGACTGGAATAAAGACCAGCGCCTCCATGAGCAGACGCCGCAGAGTGCCGTGATCGAGCACTGGATGCAGCAGGATCATAAGGAACAGGGATAGCAACAGCAGCAAATCCGGACGGATTGTTTTCAGCATGTGCATTGGAGGCGCCTGCTTTGACTCGGCTCTACTGCGCCCCGCTGGCCTTGCGGGGCTTCTCGAATTCGTCGCCCTTTAGCCAGCCAACCTCTACTGCCTGGTTTGCAGCTTGCCAGCCGAGAGCAACGCCGAAGCGTGCCATCACGCCGTCGGTTGCGAAGTCCATTTCAGGATGGTACTCATCGCTCGGCTGATGATAGTGCTTCGCCACATACTCCTTGGCCTGGTCCAGCCCCCACTGCTTGTCGTGCCCCTGGAAGAGAACTCCGGGACCGATGGAAAAGGCTGGGACGCCCACGCGTGCCAGGCTGAAGTGATCGGAGCGGTAATAGTGACCGGCTCCGGGATTAGAATCCGGCACAACCCCTAACCCGAAAGCCTTGGCGGTGTTCTCAACCACGGGATAGAACGTGGTTCGTTCCGCACCCGATACCGTGACTTCCTGTGGAACTCCAACCGGCGGAACGTCATCGAAGTTCAAGTCAAGCGAAAGCATCTTAGCCGGAATCGGCGGATGCTTGCCAAAATACTCCGAGCCGCGAAGGCCCTGCTCCTCGGCAGTTACCGAAACGAAATACATCGTGCGTTTGGGAGCCGTGCTGGCCTCGCTGAACACGCGTGCAATCTCAAGCAAGATGCCTACGCCAGTGGCATTATCGTCAGCCCCATTGTAGATGTTGTCTCCGGGCATTCCCGGCACGATCCCCAAGTGGTCATAGTGCGCCGAGAACATTACGCCCTGATCCTTTAGCGAGGCGTCAGAGCCGGGCAGCATCGCCACCACATTGTTCGAGTCGAACGGGCGCAGCTTGCTCTCAATGTGCGCTTTAAACTGTGCCGGCAGGAGCATCGCTTTGAAGCCCTGCTTGCCGGCTGCCGCCATCTGCTCATCGAGGTTGAGCCCGCAGTCCTGCATCAGATTGCGTGCCACGTCGAGCTGGATCCACGATGCTACCTTCAGCTTGGGAGCAGGATCGTTGCGCAAATACGACCGCTCCCCCGACCATGAGTTGCGCACCACATCCCAGCCATAGCTGGCCATCTCGGTCTTGTGAATGAGCAGCACGCCGGCCGCGCCTTTGCGCGCGGCTTCTTCGTACTTGTAGGTCCAGCGCCCGTAATAGGTCATGGCCTTACCACCGAAAAACTTAGGGTCGTCGGACGGCGGATCGTTCACAAGCATGAGCAGTACTTTACCCTTGACGTCGACGTCCTTGTAATCGTTCCAGTTGAACTCAGGTGCGTCCACGCCGTAGCCGATCCAAACGATCGGTGCGTCGACGGTCGAACTGGCCTCGCCGGTTTCGTCCATCGCAACGATGTCTTCTTTGTTGCGCAGGGTCACGATTTCGGCCTTCGCCGGAATGATCGAGTATGTGCTGTCAGGCAGCGTGGTGACGCCGAGCATCGGTACCTTCTGCATGTAGGAGCCGTTCTCGCCCGCGGGCTTCAGCCCGTACAGTGCGAACTGCGTAGCAATGTATTCAGCGGCGATATCTCCGCCGCGCTGGCCGGTACCACGGCCTTCTAGCAGGTCGTGGGCCAGGAATTTCACGTGCCAGCGGATATTCTCCGGATTCACATTAGACATCGCCTGCTCGGCCACGGGAGGCAACCCTGCAACTTCTGGGACTGGAGGCATTTGACTCGTAGCCGACTTTTGGGGCTGGGCAATTGACAGACCTGCCGCAATGAGCACGAACAGCGAAAAAACAACACATTTGCGCATAAATGATCTCCTAAGAAAGCAAACGCAATATTTTACGGCATCCAAGCATAGTGTTGCGCTTCGAATCATCAGCCGGCAGGCTGCTGGTTCTGCTCGTCGCCTGCGGCAACGTCGCCAGCCTCTTGCTAGCGCGTTCGGCCGTTCGTCAGAAGGAGATGTCCCTCCGCTCCGCACTCGGAGCCGACCGCGGTCGCATCGTTCGCCAGCTTCTTACCGAAAGCATTGTGCTCGGCTTGGTGGGCGCAGCCGCCGGACTGGCGCTGGCTGACAGTGTGCTGTCGGTTTCCAAGCTGGCGTTGGCCGCCAACATGCCCGGCCTTGCGGCCGTTCACATCGATCCGAAAGTTGTAGTCTTTGCGATTTTGCCCGCCGTGCTCACTGGGCTGGTGATCGTGGGTACGAGGCCGAACAAAGTCCACGAAGCGCTCGATGATGTGGCTTTTCCTCAGCTTCGCCGGATCTGCCGTATTGCTCGCCGCCATCGGTACCTATGGCGTGGTTTCGTTCTCAACCGCGCAGCGCATGTACGAAATGGGAGTGAGCATCGCCCTCGGAGCATCTGGCCCAGATCTCTTTGGACTTGTGCTCAAGCTAAGTCTGCGGCTGGTGCTCACAGGGCTCGCCATCGGATTGATGCTGACAATCGCGGTCACCTGGGCGCTGCGTAGCTTCCTGTACGGCGTGGGTTCACGCGACCCGATCATTTTTGTCGCCGTATCGGTACTGCTCATCGCAGTGGCCATCGTCGCCGGCCTCGTACCCGCACGGCGCGCCGCGCAAGTCGATCCTATGACCGCTCCGCGCGCTGAGCAATCTCTCGATGTTGTGATTCGACCCGCGACCGCGGATCAGTTCTTGGACCCTCAGCCAGCGCGGAACGCTGGTACGTCTTCTCCAGCGTGCCACAGCATCGGCGGTTTATGTTGCTTGAGCGCCGCCAATAAGGCATTCACTTCCTCGACGTCCGCCTTCAACCATCCCACTGACGACACTTCGATCTCTCCTTTTGGATCGATGTAGAACAGCGTCGGCACGTTCGTAATTCCATAAGCGTTCGAAACGGCGTAGTGGTTGGCATCGTTGTCCATTGCGACTGGAAACGTGACGCCATACTCGCGCGCGAACGCTTTGGCCTCGGTGGGATCATTCTGACAGATGCCAAGAAACGTAACACCGGTTCCGCTGTGAATCTCCGCCAAGCGCCCATACATGGGAAACGCGTACTGGCAAACCGGGCAGCTCACCTTGAAGAAAGCCAGGACTACAGGACCCTTTTGAAGCAGCTCTTGCAGGTTGACAGTCCTGCCGTCGGTTGCGGTGAGTGTAAAATCCGGTGCCAGCTTGCCGGTAGCGAGTGCAGCCATTTCGTTCTCCCAAACTTTTACGTAGTTAGATTGCCACCGCCTCAGTCAGGTTGCAGGGCCAGCCGACGCAGGACCTTCCGCGCCAGTCCTGTCAGCGCGAGCTTTTGCCATTGCCTGCGTGTGAACCATCGGGCGTTGCCATTCAGACCCTCGATGAACTTATCGGAGGCCGCCGATACGACTACCTCATAGTCAGTGTTCGTGATAGAGTGCCGAAACGTCGCCAGCGGCGTCGGCTTGTCACCGGTGACCACTTCCGGAAGCTCCCACATGCTCGCCATGCGTTGCGCGTCGTTCGGTCGACGCACCAGCAGAACGCAATTGCCCTTCGTAGCAAATGCGTAATGCACCTGTTTGCGCTTACGCGCGGCTTGCGGCTTTGGTTGCTCCGCCCCGCGCGTCGCGCACCATGTGATCAGCGGACATACCAGACACTGCGGCACACGCGGCGTGCAAACCGTAGCGCCGAGTTCCATTATGGCCTGATTGAAGTCGCCGGGCATGCGGCGGTCGAGAAGAATCTCTGCTCGCTGCCAGTTCCGTTCCTTGCTGGGCGCCTTGCCAAACAGGCGATCCAGCACGCGCTCCACATTGCCGTCCACCACGGCCACCGCTTCGCCAAACGCAATGCTCGCAATCGCCGCCGCAGTATACCTGCCGATGCCCGGAAGTTCCCGCCAGCCTTCCACGGTACGCGGCAGCTCACCGCCTCGCTCGCGCACGATGGCCTTCGCCGCCTGGTGCAATCGCCGCGCCCGGTGGTAATAGCCGAGCCCGCTCCACAGCGCCAGCACCGCCGACGCGCGGGCTTTCGCCAACTCCCACACTGTGGGAAATCGCTCCATCCATCGCGCATAGTGTTCCAGCACTGCGGCCACGCGTGTCTGCTGCAGCATGATCTCCGAAACCCACACACGATACGGGTCGGGCTCGCGCCGCCACGGCAGGTCGCGGTGATTGGCATCGTACCATTCAAGTAGCGCCCGCCGAAGCGCCTGTAGTGCGTGTGAGTTGAACGATAGCATAAGAGCACTATCGTCCGGACAAGTGCCGCACGAAGAACTGCTCCTTGTTCATCCCAGCCGGCACGGCCACGTCAAAGAAGCCCACCATCATCTCCTCATACGTTTGGCCGCCCCAGCGAACTTCGACATTCGGGTCCGGATTGTGCGGATTGTCCTCCGTGTTGTCGTACCACGCCACGGCCTGTAATCGTGTTCCCGCCTTCAGGAAGCGCGGCTGCGCCAGCCGGTAACTGAGCTGCCAGTGGAAGTGGTAGTGGTTCACGCGCAGCAGCGTCTCCACCGCTCCATCGGCATGAATCAGGTTGTACTCAAACGCCTTCCCGCGAAGGTGCATGTGCGGAAAGAAGCTCAATAGTGTGCAGTCGTTGGGCATGCTGCCCCATACCTCCACGCGGTAGTCGTCCGTCCGCGGGGGAATCACAAACGTATGGTTCGTAAGCTGCAGCGTCAGCACCCGCTGTTTAGGCAGCTCCTTGGCAAACACCATTCCGACGCTCGTCTGGTCGCTGCCTGCGTTGCCGTTCGCGGTGTAGTGCATCTGGATCACGATGTCCGACCCGGCCGGAATGAACTTTGCCATGCCGTCGGGCCAGCGGTCGGGATCGCTGCCCGGAGCGTACACCAGCAGCATGTCCGTCGTCGTTTCGTGCGCCTCGGCGCGCAACTTCGGGTCGCTGAAGCTCGAAGCCGTGAACGGCACTCCCACCGGCGCAGGCCTCAACCAGCTCGAATTCGGCGGACGCACATACACCACGGCGTGATGCACATACTGCGGGCTCGACGGCTTCACCTCGCTTAACTGCACCCACTTGTCTTCGGTGAAGCCGCTCGGAATAATCTCGTACGTGTACTCCACGTCGCCGTGCGCCGGAATCTTCACTGGCACCGGCATCCGCACGATCTTGTCAGGCTTCGGAATGTTCCAGCCTTGCGCCCAGCGTTTCGGCGGCGGAGCATCTTTCGGCGAACCGGCCGGCCCACCCGAGCTTGCCCACTCCGAAATTGTCTGGATCTGCTGAGCCGTTAATGAGGGATCGTTGGAGAACTTGCCAAACCGCGGATCGGCAAACCACGGCGGCATCGAACCAGTCGATACAACCTGTGCGATCGCCGAGGCCCAGTGCTTCGTCTCAGCGTACGTCACGAACGGCATGGGCGCAACTTCGCCGGGCCTGTGGCAGCTCTGGCAGTGGTTCTGCAGGATCGGAAGCACGTCCCGGTAGAAGGTCGGCTTGTGCGAAGGCGGCGGCGCCGGCGCCTGTGCTGTCGCATTCGCCAGCGCCATCAAAAATCCCAGAGTGGTCGGGAAAATAAGGCCCGCCATCTTGTCCCACAGCCGCAAGATGCGAAGGTCCTCAGTTCGGCTGGCCGGGGTCAGCGACTTCCTCATCCTGCGCGGTGTGGCGTCGCATGAGCTGCGCCAGGTTTTGCGAGAACGCCGAGCGCGGCAATACCATGTCGCAACCCGCCTCTTGTGCCTTCACCTTCAGCTCGCCCTGTACGTGCGAAACGAAGCCGATGATGTTGGTACCCTTCTTCAGCTTGCTCTTCAGCTTCGGAATCACCGACAGCGGCTTCGCATTCAGATTGTTCAGGTCAAAGATGATCAGCGACGGCTTACCATTTCCGTTGTCGTTCATCTTTTCGAAGACGTCTTTGTCTGTCTTGACGAACTCCACCTTCACGCCTAGCTTGCGTGCCGTCTCGTTGATCTTCGCGAGGAAGAAGAGATCATCCACGAATGCGTAGATGCGTGTCGGCGCGTCGTGTGGAATCGGAGGAGGTTCCTGCTCGCCGAATGGCTTGCCGCCGCGATTGCGATCGGGAATCTGAATATTGCCGTCGGCGTCGCCCAGCACCGCGCGATAGCTGTGGTCCATTGGCGCGGAATACACGCCTCCCAGCGGCTCGTGCTGCGAAGGGCGCTGTCCGCCGGGCTTGTGTCCAGCGCCGCGCTTCTTGCCGAAGCGCCGCCCACCGCCATGCTTGCCCTGGCTGCCATGGCCCTGCGATTGGCCGTGGCTCTGTCCGTGGCCGTGCTGCTGGTTATGCGGCTGGCCGTGCGCCTGGCCCTGTGACTTGGCCTGGTGTTGATTTGGCTGGTGTGAACCAGACCCGCGGCGCCGCCGCCGTCTGCGTCCCTTCCCTCCAGCGTTGCCGGACGGAGGATTCGGTCCTTGATTCATGTTTCTCTCTTAGTTACGTTCGTTTGCCCGCAGGTCGCGGGACTCCCACATTTGTGTACCGCTCTATTTTCAGCGTTTGCTTGCAAGCCTCTCGGCGAACGCTACGCTTCAGCGGTTGGAATCGTCGTTGAAATCGAATCAGTTACGTCCGTCTGGCGCCCGAACTTTCGGGGCGAGGAACGCCTGCACGGGAAGCGCGGCGATTGGAGGACGTTACTATCGTACCCAGCGTGGCGGTGGAAACGCAAGCCGCTCACGCTGTTAATACGCTTGATTACTCGCTTTCGTCAACCTCGAGATATCTTCACCGAGGGTATTTCGAATCCCTATTTACAAAACCGATATGGGGGACCGGTTCCTTGGCTTTCACCCGCTGGGGCATCGCCCAACGCGTGCACTCACAGCTACGTACACACTCTACCACGGTCCCGGACTTTTCCAACACTATTCAGCGAACGGCGCACAGCAACCAGTGAATGGAATCAATTGAGCCTTGCTAGCAACTGCCTAAGCATCTCCAGCGTCTCTTTTACATCTTCGGCGTCCGCCGCATTCGGCCGCGCCTGCAGGTACGCGCCGAGGTCCTGCGCAGCACCCAAAAACTGTTCCAGGTCCAGCCGCACCAGGCCCCGCTCGCGTAACAAATCCGCATCGCGCGGAGGGATAGCCAGCAGCAAGTCGAGGATCGCCAGCCCTTTACAAAAATTATGCTTGGTGAAGTAGATCTGCCGCAGATTATTCAGCATGCGGGTAAGGATGTCGCGGTGCGACACCGCCTGCAGAAACTCGGGCCGCAATTCCAAGTGTCCAGAGTAGATCTGGTCCAGCCGTTGCTGGCATTCCGTGTTCCCCACGATGCAACCGCGATTGAACGCATCGACGATGATCTCGCCCGACATCGCATCGTAATGCTTCAGCATGAAATGCCCCGGCATACCGGTCCCGCAGAGCGGAAAGCCTACTCGCCGGGCAACATCGATGTACACCACCGACAGCGTGATCGGAATTCCCAACTTCCGGTCGAGGACGTCGTTCAGAAACGAATTACGCGGATCGTAGTAATCGTCGCGATTCCCGCGCAGGCCCTCTTCGTCGAATAATACGCGGTTGAGCAGCGCAATCATCTCGCGCGCCGTCGGACTGCTTCGCATTCGCCCGCGCACCCGCTGTGCCAGTGCCTCCAGCCGCGCCAGGTAGTACGACGCATCCAGCTCCGGATACTCAACCCGCGCAATCGCCAGTGCTCCCACCGCCAGGTTGATCGAAGCGTCCTCGCGAGCGGCTTCCACCAGAGCCGTAAAATTGGCCACCGCAATGCGATATGAAATGGCTTCCGGCATGAGAGGGCGGTCGGGTGTTTGGATGAAGCAATGACTCGACACGATTCGCCTCCGTAGCCGACAAATTTGCAACTTCTCCGGTCCGAGCGTTATGCACGTAGCATATTCTTCGCTATGAAAAACACATTCGCCGGCCGCTCCGCCAGTCGCCGCATGAAGTATGGATACCACTCCGTCCCAAACGGAATGTACACACGCATGCGGTAGCCTTCGCGCACCAGCTTCTGCTGCAAGTCGCGCCGTACGCCGTGCAACATCTGGAACTCATACGCCGTCGGGGAAATGTTTTCAGCCCTGGCAAACTGCTTTATCTGCTCGATGATCTTCTCATCGTGTGTCGCGAGCCCATGATAGACGCTGCTCTTGATTAGTAGTTTCGCCAGCTTCACGTAGTTTGCGTCCACATCTTCCTTTTTGGGAAACGCAACCTCGGCCGGCTCCTTGTACGCGCCCTTGCACAGCCGAATCCGGATGCCCTCTGCGACAAGCTGCTGCACATCGTCCTCACTACGGTAAAGGTATGACTGGATCACCGTACCTACCTTGCCCGCATGGCCAGGCAGGCGATGCATCTCGCGCACGAAATCGAGGGTTCGCTGGGTGTACGGCGACCCCTCCATGTCGACGCGCACGAAACCGTTGT
>Ga0335071_10002536_pt1 | contig 19531 bp, 8 predicted proteins | sample Lox_Sample_15_FD_206724 | JGI IMG/M metagenome (GOLD analysis project Ga0335071, IMG submission 206724) | Soil microbial communities from Loxahatchee National Wildlife Refuge, Florida, United States - Lox_Sample_1.5 | ecosystem: Environmental > Terrestrial > Soil > Wetlands | place: USA: Florida...
GGCGTGGACGGCAAGCCGCTGAACGTTCGCTGGCGCACGACACCGCTCGGCCCGCGCGACACGACCGACACCAATACCGGCTGGCAGATCACCGGTGGCGTGAAGGGCACGATCGCCAATCACTGGGATACGGACCTGTCGTACTCGTACTCCGAAGGCAAGGTGACGGAGCACACCAACGGCGGCTTCTTCCAGTACACGAAGCTCCTGGACCTGCTCAACAGCGGCAACTACAACGTCGTCGGCATCATGCCGCAGGACCAGGTCGACGCGATCAACTCGGGGGCCGGCTACTTCGCCGACGTGTTCATGGGCAAGTCGACCACGAGCGCGATCAACGCAAAGATCTCCGGAGACCTCTGGACGATGGCCAACGGCCCGATCGCCGGCGCCCTCGGCGTGGACGCCCGCCGCGAGAAGCTGGACCAGACGCCCTCGGCGGCCTACGAGGCGGGTGACATCACCGGCTACGGCGGCTCTTCGGGCGCGGTGCACGGCAGCCGTGACGTGAGCGCCATCTACGGCGAGATGAACATCCCGCTGCTCAAGACGCTCGAGGCGAACGTCGCGGTGCGCTGGGACCACTACAGCGACTTCGGCGACACCACCAACCCGAAGGCGAGCCTGCGCTACCAGCCCAGCCAGAACCTGCTGCTGCGCGGCTCCTACGGCACGGGCTTCCTCGCCCCGTCGCTCTACGAGCTGTATGTGCCGCAGACGGCGGGCCTTTCGAGCACGGGCCTGAATGACCCGCTGCGCTGCCCGATCACGCACGACAACACGCTCGACTGCAACGCGCAGTTCCCGCTCACCTTCGGCGGCAACCCGGCCCTGAAGCCCGAGAAGTCGGAGCAGGCCACCTTCGGCATCGTGTTCGAGCCCACCACGGCGCTGTCGATGTCGGCGGACTACTTCAAGATCCGCCTGCGCGACTCGATCACCAACGGCCTGCCGGTCACCACGATCCTGGGCGACCCGCAGTACTACGGCCTGATCACGCGCGCGCCGTCGGACCCGTCCAACCCGAGCCTGCCCGGGCGCATCACCGCGATCCAGCAGACCTACATCAACCTGGGCAACACGCACATCGAGGGCTGGGACCTGGAAGCGCACTACAAGTGGCCGCGCATGTCCTGGGGCCGCGTGCGCCTGGACGTCTCGGGCACGTACTACACGCGCTACGACTTCCAGAACCTGGACGGCTCGTTCAGCGGCTTCGTGGGCTCCGCCTTCGGCTCCGTGGTGGTCGGCGTGATCCCGCGCTGGAAGCACTACGCCGCGGTGTCGTGGGATTCCGGCCCCTGGAGCAGCACGCTCGCCAACACCTTCCAGACCTCCTACACGGACTGGCAGACGGACCTGAACAACGACCTGCGCAAGGTGAGCTCCATGAGCCTGTGGGACCTGCAGGGCCAGTACACCGGCATCAAGAACTTCACGTTCACCCTGGGCGTGAAGAACCTCTTCGATACCAACCCCCCGAAGACCAACCAGCAGAACACGTTCCAGGTGGGCTACGACCCGTCGTACTACGACGCGCGCGCCCGCTTCGTGTACCTGCAGGTGGGCTACGGCTGGAAGTAACGCCGCAACCGCTTCAACGCAACACCACAAAGGGGCCGCAAGGCCCCTTTGTCTTTTCCCGCCCCCTTCCGGCCCCGGCAACCCGCCGCAACGCCCGGCCCACTTCCGGTAACCTGCGGTAACCATGTGGTTGTATATGCAACCAGCTGGCTTCCAGGCTCGAAGGTTGGAAGGTCCGGCAACGCGATTCCCCGGAAAGTAACAGACCGTAACGGCACTGGTTGTAATTGCAACCAAATGGCCTGCGACGGGCTGCTAGTGTCGAGGCTCTTCGTGCCGCGGCGCGCACACCGCCACGGCGTACCAGGGCATTCGAACGCTGGCCAAAAATCCAAGGGGAAGACACAGCACATGAAGCGCAAAAAGGAGAATCGTTCCGTCAACATGGGGGCCGCGCTCGTCGCGGCCGCGGGAGTCGTCGCAGCACCGGCGTTCGCGCAGCAGGCCGAGCAGCCCGCCGCGAAGGAGCGCATCGAGGTCACGGGCTCGAACATCAAGCGCGTCGAAGGCGAGACCGCGCTGCCGGTGACCATCATCACCAAGGACGACATCAACCGCTCGGGCGCGACCACCGCCGTGGAGCTGCTGCAGCTGGTGGGCGCGAACGCGAGCGTGGGAAGCGTGAACGTCACGAGCACGATCGGAGCGACGACCTTCTCGGCGCAGACCGCCAACCTGCGCGGGCTCACGGGCGGGCGCACGCTCGTCCTCATCAACGGCAAGCGCGTGAACGGATTCGCGGGCGAAGTGAACGGCGTGCAGGGCGTGAACCTCGCCGTGATCCCGTTCGCCGCCATCGAACGCGTCGAGGTGCTGAAGGACGGCGCCTCGGCGGTGTACGGCTCCGACGCGATCGCGGGCGTGATCAACTTCATCGTGCGCCAGGACTATCGGGGCGCGGAGGCCACCGTGTTCGCCGGCACGCCCACCCGCACCGGCGGCGGCAAGCAGGAGACCTACAGCGGCGCGCTGGGCTTCGGCGACCTGAACAAGGACCGCTACAACGTCTTCGTCTCCGCCGCCTTCAACAACCAGCACAACCTGCTGCAGAAGGATCGCGACTTCTCGAATACCGCTTATCGCGCCGACATCGGGCTGTTCACGCTCTCCAGCAACGCGTTTCCGGGCAACGTCACGACGGGAGGCATCGGCCAGATCAACGGCGTATCGAGCTGCACGGGCCCCTATGCGACCCACTATTCGGACATCAGCGACGTGAACTGCTACTTCAATCCCGCAGGGGCGCCGGGGGTGGAGAGCATACCCGACACCAAGAACACGAACTTCTTCGGGCAGGCGAAGTTCCAGGTCAACCGGGACTGGCAGGCCTACGGAACGGCGCTCTACTCCAGGGACGAGAACCGATTCGTCATCCAGCCGGTGCCGATCTCGAGCATCATCACCTATGGCGTGAAGGGCGACATTCCGGCCACCGTCACCGTGAGCCCCGGCCAGCCGTTCTATCCGACCGCCGCGGCGATCGCGGCCGGCGTGAACGGCCAGGTGCTGGACGTGCGCTACCGCGCGGTGCTCAATGGCAACCGCGACACGACCGACACCAACGAGGGCTACCAGCTGGTCGGCGGCCTCAAGGGCTCCCTCGGCAGCTGGGACATGGACTTCGCCTACAACTATGCCGACGGCAAGGTGAAGGAAGTGCTGAACGGCGGTTTCCCGCTGTACTCGCAGGTGCTCCCGCTGCTCAATGGCGGCACGGTCAACCTCTTCGGGCCCAATACGGCGGCCGTGCAGCAGGCGGTCGCAGCCACGAACTTCAACGGCGAGACTTTCCACGGTGAGTCCTCGACGGGCGCCTTCACCGCGCAGGGTTCCAGCGAGATCTGGGAGTTGCCTAACGGCCCGCTCGCCCTCGCCCTGGGCGCCGAGTACCGCAAGGAGAAGTTCGACCAGTACTACAATCCGGTGCTGCGCACGGGCGACGTGTCGGGCTACGGCGGATCGTTCAACGACACGCATGCCAGCCGAGACGACACGGCCTTCTACGCCGAATTGAACGTCCCGCTGCTGAAGACGCTGGAAGCGAACGTGGCGATCCGCACGGACGACTACAGCGACTTCGGCCGCACCAACAACCCGAAGGCTTCGCTGCGCTTCCAGCCGAACAAGGACCTGCTGCTACGGGCCTCTTATGGCACGGGCTTCCTCGCACCCACGCTCTACCAGATGTTCACGCCCCAGGTGTCCGGGCTGACCGCCCCCGGCGTCTCGGATCCGGTCCGCTGTCCGGTGACGAACGATACGGGCCTGGACTGCAACACGCAGTTCACGACGACCACGGGCGGCAATCCGCACCTCAAGCCCGAGCAGTCCGAGAACGTCACGGCGGGCTTCGTGTTCGAGCCCACCAACCAGCTCTCGGTGTCGGCGGACTACTTCAAGATCCGCCTGCGCGACGTGATCACGACGGGAATCCCATATCCCACGGTCCTGGGTAACCTGAGCCTGTACGGCAACCTCGTGACGCGCGCCCCGTCCGACCCGAACTTCCCGAACCTCCCGGGGCACATCGTCGCGATCGACCAGACCAACATCAACCTGGGCTCGCTGCACATCGAGGGCTGGGACCTGGAGGCGCACTACAAGTGGCCGCGCATGTCGTGGGGCCGCGTGCGGTTCGATATCTCAGGCACGTACTACACCCGCAACGACGCGCAGAACCCGCCGCCCGATCCGGCCTACACGGGGTTCGTCTCGAACCAGTTCGGGGCCGTGGTGCCGGGCGTGCTCCCGCGCTTCAAGAGCTATGGCGCGTTCTCCTGGGACCAGGGTCCGTGGGCCGCGACGCTGGCGAACACCTTCATGTCGAGCTACGTCGACGTGAACACGGACTTCGATGGCAATCTCCGTCGCGTGAGTTCGATGTCGCTATGGGACGTCCAGGGGCAGTACACGGGCTTCAAGAACTGGACCCTCACGCTCGGCGTGAAGAACCTCTTCGACACCAACCCGCCGGCGACCAACCAGAACGTGACGTTCCAGGGCGGCTACGACCCGAACAACTACGATGCGCGCGCGCGGTTCGTGTACGTGACCATCCACTACGGATTCAAGTAACCCAGACCCCAGGTCGGCATTTCGACCTTTCAGGGGCTCTTCGGAGCCCCTTTTTCTTTGCTGTGATCGATGTCGATGTACATCCAGAACGTGTCGCTCATGATCGCGGGGCGTCGATAGCCGACGACCCACGGATACCACATATCCGTGAGGATGCGGTTCGTGTTGATGCGCCACGGCGCATAGGCCACGACGATCTTGGCCATCTGCTGGTACAGCCTGGTGCGCTCCGGGGAATCGGGCATCACGTGCGCCTCCTCGTAGAGGCGGTTGTACTCGGGCAAGTCGAAGTTGGCCTGGTTGCCCTTCTCGCCGGCGTTCGGCCCGTAGAGCGACGAGAGCCACGTGTCCGCGTCGGGCGCCGAGGCCGACCCGCCCAGCTGCCACATCATGAGCTTGCTCGCGAGCGACTCCTTCAGGAGGTCCGGCCACTTGGCCTTGTGGACCTCCATGCGGATGCCGATGTCGTCGAGGCTGCGCTTCCAGAGCTCGTCGTATTGCACGTCGACCGCGGCGGGTGTCGAGCTGTAGACGATGGTGAGCGGCTTGCCCTCGGGCGTCTCGCGCCAGCCGTCGCCGTCGCGGTCCACGTAGCCGAACATGTCGAGCAGCGCCTTCGCCTTGGCGACGCTGTACTCGTTCGCGCTCGTGTGGAAATCGGGGTCGTAGCCGGCCACATTGGGGCTGTACGGTGCCTGCGCCGGGATCGCCTGGTTCTTGCGGACGATCGCTATCTCGTCCTGCACCCGATACGCGAGGCACATGGCGCGGCGCAGCGCCACTTTCTCCGGCGAGTAGCCGCCCACCACCGGGTCCTTCATGTTCCAGTACGTATAGGTGAGATCGAGCGCCGGCACCTGCTTCATCTGGATGCCGCGGCGCGCGAGGTCCTTCGCGAGCTTGTTGTTGGGCATCACGCGGTTGGCGAACTCGAAGGGCACGAGGAAGAGGAGGTCCATCTCCTCGTTCTGGAAGGAAAGCAGCCGGGGCTGCGACTCCTCGATGATGTAGACCTCGATGCGGTCCACCATGGGCAGGCGCCGGCCCTTGAAATGCGCGAGCATCGCCTGGCCCTCCGCGTCGTCGGGCGCGGGGTGCGCGTCGTAGTACAGCTCGCGGAAGTTCGGGTTCTTCTCGAACACCATCTTCGACGAGCGCTTCCAGAACGTGAGCCGGTACGGCCCCGTTCCGACCGGGTGGGATCCCACATCGGCGCCGTACTTCTCGACGACCTCGCGGGCCACCGCGCAGGCGATGCGGCAGTCCGCGAGGTTGTAGATCCAGACGTAGATGGGGCCCGTGAGCTTGATCTGCCACGTGTAACGGTCGAGCGCCTTCAGGCCCTCGATGGGCTCGTCGTAGTCCAGGTGGTTGGCCTTGCGCGCCTTGGCAAGGGCCTCGTCCACGCCCACCACGAAGCCCTCGACCTCGGAGAGCAGCGGCGCGGCGAGCTTGGGGTCCAGCAGCCGCTTCATCGAGTACACGTAGTCGTAGGCCGTGAGCTCGCGCTTCTTGCCGTTGAAGGCCGGATCGTCGGCGAAGTAGATGCCGGGCTTCACGTGCATCGTGAGCGTCCGCCCCCCGTCGGTCACCTCGGGCATCGACGTGAGCGTATTGGGCTGGAGCTTGAGCGGCCGGGCGAGGTAGTCGTACTTGAGGGGCGGATCGAACATCGCGTTGGCGGCGATGTTCGAGTAGAGGTCGATGATCTTCTGAGGGTCGAAGGTCGTCTCCGCGATCTGCCACGCGTAGCGGAACGTCTTCGGCGGTTCCGCGGCGTGCGCGGTGACGAACAGTAACGCGGCGAGGGCGAGCGCGATTCGTTTCATCGCGCCGATTTTACCCTCGCGCGGGGCTTACGCCGCGGCCTTGCGCACGGAGACGGGCAGGGCGTTCACCGCCGCGTTGCCCGAGAGCGGGTCGAGGGCGGCCTCGTCGGCGACGTCGTTGTAGCTGGCGCCGGCAAGCGTCGCCGCCACCGAAAGGCGCACGCCCTCGCGCTTCTGCCCGAAGCCGTGGGGGAGACACACGGCGCCCGGCATGACGCGGTCCGTGAGCTTCGCGGTGACGCGAACTTCGCCCACGCGCGAAGCGAGCGTCACCTCGTCGCCATCGGCGATCGCGCGCGCCGCCGCATCGTCGGGATGGATCCACAGCTGATCGCGCCTCGGGCCCTTCACGAGGCGGCGCGAGTTGTGCATCCAGGAGTTGTTGCTGCGAAGGTGGCGCCGGCCGACGAGCAAGAGTGCATCGCCGCGCGGCGTTCGCGAGAGGAGCTCCGAATCCACGCGCGCGAGGTCCGCCACGAACGCATCGGGCGCGCAATGGATCTTTCGGTCGGGCGTTTCGAGGCGCTCGAGGAGCGAGGGCGCGAGCGGCCCCAGGTCCACGCCGTGGGGCGCGGCCCTGAGCGCTTCCAGCGAGAGCGCGTTGCCGTAAGGGCCCATCTCGAGCGCACCCGCCACGATCGCCACGGGATTGGGCATCGCCTTGTACTGGGCACCTGCGGCTTTCGCGTAGGCCACGCCGATCCCGTTGAAGACCTCCCAGTCGAAACGCGCCTCGGCGGGCTTGGGGAACACCGCGGGATTGAGCCGCGCGACGTTGCGCACCGCGAGCGCGTTGAAGACCACGTCGTAGTTCTCGTGGCAGAGCATCGAGGCGGGCGGCAGGATCACGTGGGCGTGCCGCGTGGTCTCGTTCACGTAGATGTCGATGGCCGCCATGAACTCGAGGCCGGCGAGGGCACGGTCGAGGCGCCGCCCGTTGGGAGTGGACGACACGGGATTGCCCGCGATCGTGAGCATCGCGCGGATCCGTCCGTCTCCAGCGGTTTCGATCTCGTCGGCCATTGCGGCAGCGGGCAATTCGCCGCCGAACACGTTGCGTCCCGAGACGCGCGCCTTGAAGCTGCCGAATCCGCCGGGCTTCGTGCCCGGGCCCGTCACCGGCACGGCGGGCCGCGTGAGCATCGCGCCGCCCTCGGCGTCGAGGTTGCCGGTCACGAGGTTGAGCAGCTGGATCAGCCACTGGCAAGTGGTGCCGAACGGTTGGGTGCAGAGGCCCACGCGCCCATAGGCCACCGCGCTCGGAGCCTCGCGAAGCTCTTTCGCGATCGCGCGAACGTCGGAAGCCGCGATGCCCGTCGCCCCTGCCGCGCGCTCCACGCCGAAGGGCCGCAGCGCCTCCAGCGCGCGATCGAGGCCGTCCAACCTGTCGCCGTACCGCTCGATGCGCGGCGGTCCCAGCTCGAGCACCGCGTTGACCAGCGCGACGAGGAACGCGGCGTCGGCGCCCGGACGAATGAAATGGTGCCGTGTCGCCGCTTCCGCCGTCTCGGTGCGGCACGGATCGATCACGACCACTTTCCCGCCACGCTCGCGGACCGCCTTCAGGCGCTTGGCCACGTCCGGCACGCTCATGATGCTGCCGTTTGACGCGACCGGATTGGCGCCGAGGATCAGCCAGTACGCGGTGCGATCGACATCGGGAATGGGGAACATGAAGTAATGGCCGTACATCGCGTGGCAGGCGACGTGCTGCGGGAGCTGGTCCACCGAAGTCGCCGAGAAGCGGTTTCGCGTGCGCAGCGCGCGGATCAGCGCCGGCGCGTTCAGGATGCTGCCGACGTGGTGCGCGTTCGGATTGCCGAGGTAGACGCCCAATGCATTGTCGCCGTGCTCGCGCTGGATCGCAGCGAAGCGGCTCGCCACGAGCTCGAAGGCCTCCTCCCAGCCAATGGGCTCCCAGGCGCTTCCAACGCGCTTTACTGGCGTGCGCAGGCGATCCGGATCTCCATGCACGTCGATGAGCGCGACCGCCTTGGGACAGATGTGGCCGCGGCTGAACGGGTCGTCCGCATCGCCGCGAACCGAGACGATGTCTTCGCCGCGTGTGCGGATCTCGAGGCCGCAGAGCGCCTCGCAGAGATGGCAGGCCCGGTAGGTGACGCGATCCATCCGGGCAATATACTGCACCGGTGAAGAGTCCTGCCGCGGGACTCTACCGCCCCGCCATGAACTCGCGCAGCGCCTTCGCCGTGTGGGTCCGGGTGCCGGCCTTGAGGAACTCCTCCGGAGGCGCGGCGAGCACGATGCGCCCGCCCTGGTCGCCGCCTTCGGGGCCGAGGTCGATGATCCAGTCGGCTTCGGCGATCATGTCGAGGTTGTGCTCGATGAGGACCACCGTGTTGCCCGCGTCGACCAGGCGATGCAGCACGCGGATGAGCTTCTCGACGTCGGCCATGTGCAGCCCCACGGTCGGCTCGTCCAGCACGTAGAGCGTGTGCTGCTGCTGCGAGGCGCGGCCCGGCCGCGGCGCCTGTGGCCCGCGCACCTTCGCGAGCTCCGTCACGAGCTTGATGCGCTGTGCCTCGCCGCCCGAAAGCGTCGGGCTCTGCTGCCCCAGCGTGAGATAGCCCAGGCCCACGTCCTGCAGAAGGCGCAGCGAATGGTGGATCGAGGGATGGTTCTCGAAGTAGCCTACCGCTTCGTCCACGCTCATGGCGAGCACGTCGCCGATGCTCTTGCCGCGCAGCGTCACGGCGAGCGTCTCGGCATTGAAGCGCGCGCCGTTGCAAGCCTCGCACGCGACCTTCACGTCGGGCAGGAAGCTCATCTCGATTGTCTTCAGGCCCTGGCCCTCGCAGCCGTCGCAGCGCCCGCCCGCGGTATTGAACGAGAAACGGCTCGCGGTGTAGCCGCGGATGCGGGACTCGTTCGCGTCGGCGAAGAGCTTGCGGATGTTGTCGAAGAAGCCCACGTAGGTGGCCGGGCACGAGCGCGGCGTCTTGCCGATGGGCGTCTGGTCCACCTCGAGGACGCGGGTCACGAACTCAGAGCCCCTGATCGCCCTCGCGCCGACGATCGCGCCGGCTTTCTTGCGGTCGCGCGCGGCGGCGACGAGCTGCTGCAGGTTCTCGTGCAGCACGTCGCGCGCCAGCGTGGACTTGCCCGAGCCCGACACGCCGGTCACGACCGAAAGGCGCCCCAGGGGGAAGCGCGCGTCGATGTCCTTCAGGTTGTGCAGGCGCGCGCCGATCACTTCCACCGAGGGCGTCGAGCGGTTGATGGCGCGGCGCGGCTGCAGCGGATGCCTGAGCGGCGAGCGAAGGAACCTGCCCGTGAGCGACGTAGGGTGCGCCTTGAGCTCCTCCGCAGTGCCCTCGGCGACGATCTGTCCGCCGAGCTTGCCGGCCCCGGGGCCCAGGTCGATCACGTGCTCGGCGCGGCGGATCGTATCCTCGTCGTGCTCGACCACCACCAGCGTGTTGCCCTTGGCGTTGAGGCGCGAGAGCGTATCGAGCAGCACGAGGTTGTCGCGGGGATGCAGGCCGATGGTGGGCTCGTCGAGGATGTAGCAGACGCCGCGCAGGTTCGAGCCCAGCTGCGCCGCCAGGCGGATGCGCTGCGCTTCTCCGCCCGACAGCGTGGGTGCGCCGCGATCGAGCGAGAGGTAGCCCAGTCCCACCTGCTCGAGGAACCCGAGGCGCGAGGAGAGCTCCGCGAGGATGTCCCGCGCGATCTCGCCTTCGCGGCCGGAGACGGCGAGCTTCTCGAAGAACGTCGCGGCCTTGGAGATGGGCTGCGCGCTCATGTCGGCGATGGACTGCCCGCGGAACTTCACGGCGAGCGCTTCCCTGTTCAGGCGCCGGCCGTTGCATTGCCCGCAGGTCTCGTCCAGCTCGAGCCACTCGATCCACGACTCGATCACGTGGTCCTCGGCGCCGGTCTTCGAGCGTTCCTCCCAATCCACCTCGTCGATGTTGATGCCGGTTCCGTAGCAGCCGGGGCACCAGCCGTGCTTGGAGTTGTAGGAGAAGAGGCGCGGGTCGAGCTCGGCGAAGCTGCGGCCGCACGACGGGCACGCGCGCTTCACGGAGAAGATCTGCGTCTCGCGCCCGCCCCAGCCCGCGGCGACGTGGAGCACGCCCTTGCCGATCTCCAGCGCGGACTCGATCGCGGTCCGGAGCGCTTTCTCGTTCTCCGGGTTCAGCTCGATCTGCGCGACGGGAAGCTCGAGCGTGTGCTCCTTGAAGCGGTCGAGGCGCGGCCAGCCCTTGGTGGGAAGGTAGGCTCCATCGACGCGCAGGTGCGACACGCCCTTGCCGAGCGCCCACTTGGCGAGGTCGGTGTAGATGCCCTTGCGGTTCGTCACGAGCGGCGCCAGCAGCGCGGCGGTCTGCCCGCGGCGCTCCTTCATGAGGCGCGCCACGATCGCATCGACGCTCTGCGGCTCGATGGGCACGTTGCAGTCGGGGCAGTACTGCGTGCCGAGCTTCACGAAGAGCAGCCGCAGGAAGTGGTGGATCTCGGTCTGCGTGGCCACCGTGGACTTGGACCCTCCGCGGCTGGTGCGCTGCTCGATCGCGACCGTGGGCGGAATTCCGAAGATCGCGTCCACGTCGGGCTTGGACGCGGGCTGCACGAACTGGCGCGCGTAGGCGTTGAGCGACTCGAGGTAGCGGCGCTGCCCCTCGGCGAAGAGGATGTCGAAGGCGAGCGTGGACTTGCCCGAGCCCGAGACGCCGGTGATCACTGTGAATTTCTCGCGCGGAATGGCGACGTCGATGCCCTTCAGGTTGTGCTCGCGGGCGTGGCGGACCTGGATGGTCTTCGGCGGGCGATACGGAATGCGCGGCTCCGCGGACGAAACTGCTTGGGGTCCGTCGATGAACGCCGATGAACGCGGATGCTTCCGCGCCTCCGGCGACAATGCTTCTTCATAGTCCCGAAGCGCGCGCCCCGTATGTGAAGACGGATGTTGCATGACGGCCTTCGGCGTCCCCGTCGTCACGACTTCGCCGCCTGCGTCGCCGCCTTCCGGTCCCAGGTCGACGATCCAGTCGCAGGCGCGGATCACGTCGAGGTTGTGCTCGATCACGATGAGCGAGTGGCCCGCGGCGAGGAGCTTGCGGAACGACTTGAGCAGCTTCGCGACGTCGTCGAAGTGAAGGCCCGTGGTGGGCTCGTCGAAGAGAAAGACGCGCGTGCGCGTGATCGGCTTGCCCGTGGGATGGCGATATTCGTCGGGGCGGCGGGGCAGCATCGCGATGGACCGGCCCTCGGCCTCGGCGAGGTGGCCGGCGAGCTTCAGCCGCTGCGCTTCGCCGCCGGAGAGCGTCGGAACGGGCTGGCCGAGGCGCAGGTAGTCGAGTCCCACGTCCACGAGCGGGCGAAGGCAGCGCACCACGTCCTCGTCGTGCGCGAAGGCCGCGACCGCCTCGGAGATCGTGAGCTCGAGCACCTCGGCGATGTTGCGGCCGTCCACCTTCACCTCGAGCACCTCCTCCCGATAGCGCTTGCCGTTGCAGTCGGGGCAGCGCAGGTACACGTCCGAGAGGAACTGCATCTCCACGTGCTCGAATCCGTTGCCGCTGCAGGTGGGGCAGCGCCCGTTGCCGGAGTTGAACGAGAAGGTGCCCGTCGTGTAGCCGCGCGTGCGCGAGTCCGGCGCCCTGGCGAAGAGCTCGCGGATGGCGTCGAACGCGCCCACGTAGCTCGCGGGATTCGACCGCGTCGTGCGGCCGATGGGCGATTGGTCCACGAAGACGATGTCGCTCACGTGCTCGGTGCCTTCCAGCGAGCGGAATGCGCCCGGCGCTTCCGTGGGCTTGCCCAGGTGCTTGCGCAGGGCCGGATGGAGGATGTCCTGCACCAGCGTGGACTTGCCCGAGCCCGAGACGCCGGTCACGCAGACGAAGCGCCTCAACGGAATGTCCACGTCGATCGCCTTGAGGTTGTGCTCGCTCGCGCCGCGGACCCCGAGGATCTTCGCGCCGCGCATCGGGTCCTTCGCGAGATCGTTCGGCACCTCGACGCCGGGCGCACGCAGCTCTTCGGAGCGGACCGAGTCGTCGGCACGCCGCCGGCCCGAGAGGTATTCCGCGGTGAGCGTGGAGGCGCCCTTCAATTCGCCGGGCGAGCCGAAGAACACCACCTCGCCGCCGCGCTCGCCGGGGCCGGGGCCCATGTCGAGGAGCTTGTCGGCCTCCAGCATGATCTGCGGATCGTGCTCGACCACCACGAGCGAGTTGCCCGCATCGCGCAGCCGCTTCATCACGTCGATCACGCGGCCCATGTCGCGCGGGTGCAGCCCGATCGACGGCTCGTCCAGCACGAAGAGAGTGTTCACGAGCGACGTGCCCAGCGCCGTGGTGAGGTTGATGCGCTGCACCTCGCCCCCGGAAAGCGTGCGCGACTGGCGATCGAGCGTGAGGTAACCGAGCCCGACTTGCCGCAGGTAACCCAGGCGCGAGCGGATTTCCGCGAGCAGCAGCCCGGTGGCTTCGTCCAGCGGCGCGGGCAGCGGCAGCTTCTCGAAGAACCGCGAAAGATCGTCCACCGGCACCAGCATCAGCTCGTGGATGCTCTTGCCCTGGACGCGCCAGAGCAGCGACTCGGGCTTCAGCCGCGCTCCGTTGCACGCTTCGCAAGGCGTGTAGGCCCGGTAGCGCGACAGGAGCACGCGGATGTGCATCTTGTACGCCTTGGTCTCGAGCCAGTCGAAGAAGCGCTTGACGCCGTACCAATGCGTCTTGCCGGATTTCTTCCAGCTCACCCAGTCGTCGTCGCCCTGCATGACCCAGCGCTTCTGCTCCGCGGTGAGCTCGCGATAGGGCTTGTCCATCGGAATGCCGCGCTTCACCGCGAGCTTCGCGAGGTCGTCCTGGCACTCGTCGTAGCTCTTCGTCTGGAACGGCTTCACCGCGCCGCCGCGCAGCGTCTTCGATTCGTCGGGGACGATGAGGCCGTAGTCGATGCCGATCACGCGCCCGAAGCCGCGGCACGTGTCGCAGGCCCCGATGGGCGAGTTGAACGAGAAGCGCGCGGGGGTGGGATCGGAGTAGTGGATGTCGCAGGTGGCGCAATGCAGGTCGGTGGAGAAGCGCCACGCGGCGCCTCCTTCCGGGAAGACGTTCACGCGCCCCTGTCCCACGCGAATGGCCGCCTCGATCGCCTCGACCACGCGCGACTTCTCGGCGCCGCCCATCTTCAGGCGGTCCTGCGTCACTTCGAGGCGCGTGCCCTCGCGATGGTGCACGCGCGTGTAGCCCTGGCCCTGCAGGAGCTTGGTGACTTCCTCCTCGGTGAAGTTCTTGGGCACGTCCACGGGGAACGCGATCACGAGCCTCGGATCGCCCGCGGCCGCGGCGCGTTCCTGCATCTGCGCGTAGATCGTCTCGGGCGTGTCGCGGCGCACGAGCTCCCCGCACTGGCGGCAGTGCAGGCTCGCCGTGCGCGCGAAGAGCAGCTTCAGGTGATCGTTGATCTCCGTCATCGTGCCGACGGTCGAGCGCGACGTGCGCACGGGGTTCGTCTGGTCGATGGCGATCGCGGGCGGTATCCCCTCGATGGAATCGACCTGCGGCTTGTCCATGCGATCGAGGAACTGCCGCGCGTACGGCGAGAACGTCTCCACGTAGCGGCGCTGGCCCTCGGCGTAGAGCGTGTCGAACACGAGCGAGGACTTGCCCGATCCCGACGGGCCCGTCACGACGACCAGTTCGCCCGTCGGAATCGCAACGTCGAGGTTCTTCAGGTTGTTCTGGCGCGCGCCGCGGATGCGGATTTCCTCGCGCCCTTCGTCATCGACGGATGGGGCGCCTTGTGCGCGGGCGGAGGAGAGGTCGTTCATGGAAGCAAACAGCCATTCTAGGCATCATCCGGACCGCTCACGCCAGAAAAATTTTCATCTAGGACACGCTGTGGATAAGTGCTCCAGGCGGGTCAGGCGTCCTCCGGGTTATCCCCAGAAGTGGGGACGCACGTCGACCGGATCAAGCGGTGCAGCCCGCTGGCGTGGCCGCCACGCGCCCGAGCGGGATCGTGCCGGCCTGCCCTGCATTCGAGCCCGACGTGAACGCGTAGGTGAGCGTGGCCGCTTCGCAACTGGAGAATGCAAGCGTGGCGCTTCCCACGGCCGCGCTCGCTTGTGACGAAGGCGTGTCGGTGTCGAAGACGCCGCCCGTGGTCTCGTAGAGGATCGCGGTCATGGTGCGCTGGCCGGAGCTGTAGGCGCCCTGTCCCGTGAACCAGCGCTGTCCCGCGGCGCCCAGGGACGATCCATTCACCGCGTACGTGTACCAGGCGAAGAACACCACCGGCGCGGCGGGATTCACCTCGATGATGAATCCCTGTCCCGAGGTGGAAGGCTGGTACCAGTTTCCCGAGAGCGCGAAGTCGGCGTTCGTCGGGCGCGCGGTCGTGGTCGAGCAGGTGACGTTGGGCGTGAGGCGCGTGAGCGGAATCGCGCCGCTTCGCCCGTCGGAGAACGTGTAGGCAAACGCGCCTTCGGTGCACGACGAGAAAGCGATCGTGACCGAACCCGCGACCTGTCCCGTGGTGATGGGGCTCGCGTTGAAGTTGCCGCCCGTGTTCACATAGAGCGGCAGTGTCGCGGTGGCGCCGCCCGCGGCGATCGTGCCGCTGAACGTGTACCAGCGCTGCTTCTCGACGCCGCCCGCGGGCGCCACGTCGAACGTGAACCATCCGCCCTGGAGGAATCCGACGCCGTTGCCGCGCAGGTCGGGATAGACCTCGAGGGCAAGCCCCTGTCCGCTCGACGCGGGCTCGTACCACATGCCCGTGAGGCCCTGCTGGTCGATGTCGGGCGAGGTGCCCGAAGCGGAGATGCCCGCCTGCAGCGTGACCGCATAGCCGCCCGCGAGGCTTCCCGTCACCGTGCCCAGCTCGTAGACGCCGCCGTCGTCGCCGAAGACGTTGTCGGTGAGCAGCGTCACCTGGTCCTGGTTCGCGAGACTCTGCGGATAGAGCGAGGCCTGCGCGTACACCGCACGATTCGCGGCTTCGGGCATGGCGATCTGCGAGGTCTTCACCGCGTTCGATCCCGCGACTGCCTGCGCGAGCGACGGATAGATCTCGAAGTGGATGTGCGGCCATCGCCCGGAGTAGCAGCCCGGATATACCGTGGTGAAGGTGACCTGGCCATTCGCATCGGTCACCTGCACGCCGCGGAGCCAGTTCTGTGTGGTCGCACCGGACGAGTACATCGAGTATTGCCCGCTCGCGTTGCAATGCCAGATGTAAACGGCATGGCCCGCGAGCGGCGTGCAGCCGTTGTCCGCGTTCACCACTTGCAATGTCACCGTGAGCGGCGTGCCCGGCGTGATCGCGGTGCCCGCGGCGCCGAAGCTCGCGCGGATGTCCGATCGCACGATGCCCGATTGCGTGAGCACGTTCGGGCCGTTGGAGCCGTCGCCGGGATACGGGCCCTGCGTTTCCGAGGGAACGAGGGTGCAGGCGAGCGCTTCGAGCGGCGTCGCGCCCACGAGGGCCGCGGCACCGAGGGCACGCAGCAAGACGCGACGAACGGGGACGTGTCCACTCATGTATCCGCTCCTGTGGCGACGGGTTCGAAGCGATTGTCGCGGTGCAGCATGGAGGAACTATGGACGAACGATGGAATGCGCCTAGAATCGTGATTCGCGGTTCCAGGACGACTCCCATGGCTTGTGCGCTCAAGGCGAGTGGCGGCCTCTACCAGAGGCTGCGGATCGGCGCGGTCCTTCTCGCGGCAGGCGAGGGCAAGCGCATGGGCGGATTGTCCAAGCCCCTCATCCGCCTCCTGGGCGTTCCCCTCATCTCGCGGCACCTCATCGCGCTGAGCGCCGCGGGAATCGACGAGGTCGTGGTGGTGACGGGCTTCGCGCGCGAGGCGGTGGAGGAACACGTGCGCCGTTTCATCGTGACGCTCGCGCACAACGAGCGCTACGCCGAGGGGCAGGACGGCTCCGTGCGCGTGGGACTCTCGGCGCTCTCGGGCGATTTCGACGCGGTGTTCGTGATTCTCGCCGACCAACCTCTCATCGGCGGCGGCGACCTCACGGAGCTCATCGGCGCCTTCAAGCGGCGCAAGTCGGGGCACATCGTGGTGCCCGTCGTGAATGGCGCCCGCGGCAACCCGATCCTGCTGGACGCTGTCGCGCAGGCCCGCATCCTCGCCGGCGACGCGAAGACCGGCTGCCGCCACCTCATCGACCGCAATCCCGATCTCATTGCCGCCCACGAGACGACGAACACCCGATTCGTGACGGACCTCGACACGATCGAGGACGTGGAAACACTTTCGAAGAACACCGGCTGGAAATTGGAATTGCCGGCCACTCTCACGGAGGGCGCATGATCCCCAGTTCATTCGAGTACCACGCTCCGGCGTCGATACCGGACGCGCTCGGCCTGCTGAGGCAATTCGGCGCCGAAGCGAAGCTCCTCGCGGGCGGCCACAGCCTGCTGCCGCTGATGAAGATGCGGTTCGCGGCGCCCGCGCACCTGATCGACCTGGGCAGGATCGCGGAGCTGAAAGGCATCCGCGAGGACAAGGGCGCGATCGTGATCGGCGCGATGACGACCGAGAACGAGCTCATCTGGTCGAAGCTGCTGCAGGAAAAGTGCCCGTTGATCGTCGAAGGCGCGCGGCAGATCTCGGACCCGCAGGTGCGCTACAGGGGCACGATCGGCGGCGACATCTCGCACGGCGACCCCGGCAACGACCATCCGGCGCTGATGATCGCGCTGGGAGCGTCGTTCGTGCTGCGCGGCGCCGGCGGCGAGCGCGCCGTGCCGGCCGACGGCTTCTTCCACGGCCTCTACGACACGGAGCTGAAGGCGGACGAGATCATGACGTCGATTCGCATCCCGCTGCCCGCGCCGGGGACGGGTTACGCGTATGCGAAGCTCAAGCGCAAGACGGGCGACTTCGCCACGGCCGCGGCCGCCGTCACGCTGCGCATGAAGGGCAATGCGGTGCAGGACGTCTCCATCGCGCTCACCAACGTGGGACCGACGCCGTTGAAGGCGAAGCAGGCCGAGGCGAGCCTCAAGGGCAAGGCGCTCGACGATGCGGCGATCAACGAGGCCGCGCGGCTCGCCATGTCGATCTGCGCCCCCGTTGCCGACCAGCGCGGCGACGTCGCGTACAAGACCGCGATGGCGGGCGAGATGGTGCAGCGCTCGATCCGCACGGCGCGCTCGCGCGCCTCCAACTAGGACGGGGACAACGAACATGGCCAAGAAGATCGCAGTCTCGTTCAAGCTGAACGGCAAGCCCGTCGACGCCGTGGTGGAGCCCCGCGAGCTCCTGATCCACACGCTGCGCGAGAAGCTCGGGCACACGGGCCCGCACATCGGATGCGAGACGTCGCATTGCGGCGCGTGCACGGTGGACCTGAACGGCATGTCGGTGAAATCGTGCACCCAGCTCACGGTCCAGTGCGAGGGCGCCGACGTGCTCACCATCGAGGGATTCGAGCAGGGCGGAGTCCTGCATGCATTGCAGGAAGGCTTCACGCAGCAGCACGGGCTGCAGTGCGGCTACTGCACGCCGGGCATGATCACGCGCGCCTACCGGCTGCTCAAGGAGATCCCGAATCCCACGGAGGAAGAGATCCGCTACTGGATGGCCGGCAATCTCTGCCGCTGCACGGGTTACATGAACATCGTGAAGGCGGTGCAGCACGCCGCCAAGGCGCTCGCGGCCAAGGCCGCGTAGCCACCCACTCTCGGAGAAGACCATGACCGACACGCTCGAACGCGAATCCAGGCTCCAGGGAATGGGTGTCTCGCGCCTTCGCAAGGAGGACGCGCGCTTCATCCGCGGCCGCGGCACGTACGTGGACGACATCAAGCTGCCGGGGATGCTCTTCGGCGCCATCGTGCGAAGCCCCTTCGCCCACGCGCGCATCAAGTCCATCGACAAGGAGAAGGCGCTCAAGGTGCCGGGCGTGGTCGCCGTGCTGACCGCGGACGACCTCAAGCCCGTGAAGCTGCACTGGATGCCCACGCTGGGCGGCGACGTGCAGGCGGTGCTCGCCGACAAGAAGGTCTGCTTCCAGTACCAGGAAGTCGCGATGGTGCTCGCAGCCGACCGCTACGCGGCGGCCGACGGCGTCGATGCGGTGGAAGTCGAATACGAGGAGCTTCCCGTGATCGTCGACCCGCGCCGCTCCATGGACAAGGACGCGCCGATCATCCGCGAGGACATCGCCGACAAGGACGAGGTGGGCCACGGCAAGCGCACGCATCCGAACCACATCTTCACGTGGGAAGCGGGCGACAAGGCCTCCACCGACGACGCGTTCAGGAACGCGGCGGTGACGGTACGCGAGGAGATCCTCAATCCGCGCGTGCATCCGTGCCCGCTCGAGACCTGCGGCTGCGTCGCGTCCTTCGACAAGGTGACGGGCCAGCTCACGGTCTATCTCACCTCGCAGGCGCCGCACCTGGTTCGCACCGTGGTCGCGATGCTCTCCGGGATTCCCGAGAGCAAGATCCGCCTGGTCGGAGGCGACATCGGCGGCGGGTTCGGCAACAAGGTGCCGGTATATCCGGGCTACGTGATCGCGACGGTGGCCTCGATCGTGACGGGGCTGCCCATCAAGTGGATCGAGTCGCGCATCGAGAACATCTCCACCACGGGCTTCGCGCGCGACTACCACGGCGTGGGCGAGCTCGCCGCCGACAAGGACGGGCGCATCAAGGGGCTGCGCTTCACCGCGCTCGCCGACCATGGCGCGTTCAACTCGCACGTGTCGGCCACGAAATTCCCCGCGGGCCTCTTCAGCATCTGCACGGGTTCCTACGACATCCCGCGCGCCTATTGCCGCGTGGACGCCGTGTACACCAACAAGGCGCCGGGCGGCGTGGCCTATCGCTGTTCGCTGCGCGTGACCGAGGCCGTGTACCTCATCGAACGCATGATTGACGTGCTCGCGCAGAAAGTAGGCGTGGACAAGGCGGAGATCCGCCGGCGCAACTTCGTGAAGAAGGAGCAGTTCCCCTACACGACGGCGCTCGGTTGGACGCTCGACAGCGGCGACTACCACACCGCGCTCGAGAAGGTCCTCAAGGCCGTG
>Ga0335071_10002537_pt1 | contig 19517 bp, 20 predicted proteins | sample Lox_Sample_15_FD_206724 | JGI IMG/M metagenome (GOLD analysis project Ga0335071, IMG submission 206724) | Soil microbial communities from Loxahatchee National Wildlife Refuge, Florida, United States - Lox_Sample_1.5 | ecosystem: Environmental > Terrestrial > Soil > Wetlands | place: USA...
GCGGACCGCCGGGGGCGAGCTCCTCCGCGGGCACGCAGCAGGGCCAGGGCACCGCCTTCGGGAGCGGCTGACGCCGGGTAGCATCGCCGCCGTGCCCTGCCACGGGATCGATGGTTGCTGGCGCGGCTACGAGGTCAACATCGGCTACCGCGCGTACCGCGCGACGACGCCGAGCGCCGTGCGTGTCGCGCGAGATCCGGCGGCACGCGCCGTCGTCGAGCTGCGTGCCGGCCAGGGCGTCGGGCGCCAGACCGTCATCAACCCCGACCACCTGGACGAGCCGGACGACCGCCCGGCGGAGCGCGGCGCCGACGGACGCGACTGGGTCTGGGTCTACGCCCGCCAGCACGGCGGCAGCGGCTGGCTCCCGCTCGGGGATCTGCGCCGTGACACCGAGACGCCGCAGCCGTGCCGCGGCCCGGCGGGCTTCGACTTCGAGCCGGGGCGCATGCCGAGCAAGCACGGCCCCCACACGAGCTGCGGGTCGGTCCCGCTCATGCCGGCGCGCTGGCGCGGGCGCCTCGTCCTCGACCCCGACGTGTATGTGCGCTACTCGCCCGACGGCACGGCGTTCGACTACCTCGCCGGCGGCGACGAGGTGACCATCCGCTGCACCGGCGGGCCGCGCGGCTTCGTCTGCGTCAGCGTCGAGCGCTCGGCCTTCGTCCCGGCCGGCACGACGGGCTGGGTCGAGGCGAGCGCGCTCGGGCATCGCTGAAGGCGGTGGGGGCGACGATCCGCGCTCCGTGGTTTGATCCGGCCTGAGCGTGCCATGGCAGCTCTCCTCGCCCTCCTCTCGGCCGTCTTCTTCGCGCTCGCTGCGACCCTGCAGCAGCGCGGCGAGTTCCAGCTCGCGCGCCGGGGACGGCCCGCCAAGGGGGGCGGCGGCCTCGTGCGGCGGCTCGCGCTCGCGTTGCTGCCGCGCCACGCGACGCACGCCGGCGCCTTGGACCGCGGGAAGCTCGTCGTCGTCCAGCCCCGGATCGCCGGCGCCGGGAACCGCGAGACACCAGTCCCCGGCGCGGAGGGAGCGGCGGCCGCCGGGGGAGTGGCGTGACGATCGAGATCATCCTGCTCGCGCTGGCCAGCACGGTGCGGCCGACGAGCCTGGCGGCGGTGTACGCGCTGCTCGCCGCCGACGAGCCGCGGCGGCTCATGACCGTCTACGTCCTGGCCGGGCTGGCGTTCACCCTCGCGTTCGGGCTGCTGGTGATCTGGGTGTTCAGCGGCGTGCCGGTGAGCACCGGGACGGACCAGGCGAAGGGGATCGCCGAGATCATCGGCGGGCTCGCGATGCTGGCGTTTGCGATCGGCGTGTCGACCGGCCGCGTCGGCGGCCGGCACGCGGACGACGCCCCGAAGGCGCCGAGCCGCTGGCATGGGCTCCTCGAGCGCCAGCTCACGCCGCGCACCGCGGCGATCGCGGGACCGGCCACGCACGTCCCCGGCCTCTTCTACCTCGTCGCGCTGAACGTCATCGTCGCCCATCACCTGAACCCGTTCGACGGGCTTGCCGAGGTCGTGATCTACAACCTGATCTGGTTCGCGATCCCGATCCTCGCGCTGGCCGCATGCATCTTCCGACCCGACGTCGCCCGCGAGGGCGTCGGCGCGATCAGCGACTGGACCCGGCGCAACAGCCGCCGCATCGTCATCATCGTGTCGTTCGTCGTCGGCGCGGCGCTCGTGGTGCGCGGGATCCTCGGGCTGCAGTCCTAGTAGCGCAGCAGCGCGGCCATGCCGCCGCACTCCGCGAGCGCCGGGGTATCGGCCGCGGCGAGCGCGGTGACCTGCGCGCCGGTGGCGATCGCCGCCTCGACCGCGCGCTCGCCGAGCAGCTCGGGCGGGCCCGGGATCGTCGGCGGCACCACGCCGACGTCGGGCCCGAAGTCGTGGCCGGGGTCGAGCACGAGGTGGTCGACTCGGCCCTCGGCGAGCGCTTCGAGCACCGCCTGCGGTCCGAGCGCCGCGTGGCCGCCAGCCGCGGCGCGCTCGCGCGCCGCCGCGACCAGCCGGTCGGCGGCCTCGCGCCAGGCGTCCTCGAGCCGCGGCTCGAGCGCCTCCGCGATCGCGACGGGCTCGGCGTGGTCGAGGTTGAGGTCTGCGTCGATGACGATGCGCTCGAGCAGCCCCGCGGGCAGCGCCGCGCGAAAGCGCGCCGCGACCTGGCCCTCGGACACGAGCGCGATGCGCTCCCAGCCGAGCTGGGACAGGCGCGCGGCAGTGGCCTCGCCGGCGACGCCGTAGAGCCGGTCGCGCTGCTCGTCCATGCGCGCCTCGAAGTGCTCCTGGTGGGAGGTCGTGAGCATGCCGCGGGCGGGACTTCCGCCGGCTGAGCCACCGAACGCTCGCCAGTCCCCGAGCGCCAGCTCGTACACGGGAGCATCCGGCTCGCCGGTCTCCCCCTGCTCGAGGTGCAGCAGCCGCACGTGCTCGCGCCCGACGATCACGATGCCGGTCGGCGCACCGCGGTCGACGACGTCGACGAGCGGCGACACGAACGGCTTGCGGTCCCACACGACCGCCCCGCGGCGCACCGGCAGATGGAGGGCGTAGCGCGCGGTGGTCGACCCGTCCGCCTCGACGAACCATGCGACACTGCGGGCCCGCTCGGCCGGCGTGAGCGCGTGCAGGCCCGCCTCCGCCCGCTCGCGCAGTGCGCGGAACCCCAGCCGCGCGTCGCGGTCGTCGCCGGCCTCCAGGCGCTCGGCGATCGCACGCAGCCCGTTGCGCACCTCGATGTCCCAGGCCGGCGTCTCGGCGGTGTTCGCCGGGTCGCGGGGGTCGGTGCGCGCGTAGATGCTCAGGACGGGGCGCTCCGGGGCGGCCGTCGCCAGCTCGCGCAGGACGTCGCGGTTGACCATCTGCCGAGCCTACTCAGTGTTCGTGGTCGTGGCCGCGCACGGTCCGCCACGACTCCCACGTGATACGCAGGATGACGATGGTGATCGTCAGGCCGATGAGCGCGTCGGCGACCTGGAGGCCGGCCGCCACGGCGAGCGCTGACGCGACGACCGAGAGCGAGACCCATGCGTCGGCGCGCGCGTGATTGCCGTCGGCGATCAGCGCCGGGCTGTCGAGCCGCCGGCCGGCGCGGATCCGCACCCGAGCGGCGATGCGATTGCCCACGAAGCCGATCACGCCGGCGGCCGCCAACGCGACGAGGTGGGTCGGCGCCTGCGGGTGGATGAGGCGAGCGACAGCCTCGACGCCCGCGACGCACGCGGAAACGAAGATCGCCGCCACGACGAGCAGCCCGGCGGCGCGCTCGGCGCGCTCCGAGCGCGCCAGGAAGGCGATCGCCAGCGGAACCGCGGTGAGCGCGTCGCCCGCGTTGTGGATGAGGTCCGCCAGCAGCGCGACACTGCCCGAGAGGGCGTAGACCAGCGCCTGCAGGAGCGCGGTGACCCCGAGCACGGCGAACGAGAGCACGACCGCGCGCAGGCCCTCGCGCGAGCGCTTGATCGAGTCGTGCACGAGGCCGTGGGAGTGGCCGTGGTCGTGCGTGTGAGCATGGCCATGGTCGTGCAAATGGTGCTCATGCGGACCCGTGTGCGGATGGGCGTGCGGCACCCCGAAATGGCGACGCATGTCCCCGCCGAGGGGCTCGTAGGCGCGCGTCGCGGCCATTACCAGAGCGTAGAGTGCGTCGCGGATTCACCCGGGGCGGGGCGTAGGCTCAGCCGCCATGACGTCGTCCCGGCAGGTCGCGCGTATCACCGTCGTGGCGAGCGCCGTCGTGACGGCGTTCGTGCTCGCGCTGTATCTCCTGTGGCTGCTGCGCACGATCGTCCTGCTGACCGCGCTGGCGGCGTTCGTCGCCCTTGCGCTCGGCCCGGCGGTCGACCGGCTCACCCGGCACCTGCACCTGCCGCGCTGGCTGGCGATCGTCACGGTCTACCTGCTGATCGCCGCGTCGATCTTCGCGATCGGCCTGCTGTTCGTACCGGCCGTCGGTCAGGGCGTCACGTCGCTCGCGCACGACGCGCCGCGCTACCTGCAGGACCTGCGGCGCAACCCCACCTTCCGCCACTACGACAACCGCTACCACATCACCGTCACCGTCGAGCACCAGATCACCAAGCTCCCCTCTCAGCTGGGCTCGGCTGCGGGAACGCTGCGCGACGTGACCGTCGGGGTGTTCAGCGCCGCGGTGGAGCTCATCACCGTGCTCACGATCGCCTTCTTCTTCCTGCTCGACGGGGGCCGGACCGTGCGCCGCGCGATCGACCTCCTCCTTCCCGAGCGGCACGCCGAGCGCTGGCGCACGCTGAGCGGGCACGTCTACCGCTCGGTCTCCGGCTACGTGGCGGGGAACTTCCTGATCAGCGTGATCGCGGGCCTCGTCTCGTACATCACCTTGCTCATCCTCGGCGTCCCGTTCGCGGCGCCGCTGGCGGTGCTGATGGCGTTCTTCGACGCCATCCCGCTCGTCGGCGCGACGATCGGCGCGATCATCGTCGGCTTCGTCACTCTCTTCAACGGCTTCCCGACGACGACGATCATCTGGATCGTCGTGCAGGTCGTCTACCAGCAGGTGGAGAGCAGCATCCTCGTGCCGATCGTCTACCGGCGGACCGTGCGCGTGAGCGGCCTGGTGACGGTGATCGCCGTGCTGATCGGCGCGAAGCTCATCGGCGTGCTCGGCGCGCTCGTCGCGATCCCGACAGCCGCGGCGCTCGACATCTTCGTGCGGGAGCTGTGGTCGCTGCGCAGCCCGGCCACCCCCGCCGCCGAGCCCGAGCCCGAGCCGGGCTGAACGGCGCTCAGGTGTCCCCGTCGAGGTCGGCGATTCCGAGCGCGCCGGCCCAGAGCCCCGCCCACGCGACGATGTCCGCCCACGGCATCGCCGCGCCGCGCAGGCGCTCGACGCCCTGCAGGCTGTCGAGCGTGCAGCCGCGCAGCTCGCAGTGGCGCAGCCGGGCGCCGCGCAGATCCGCCTGGGTGAGGTCGCAGCCGTCCAGGCGCACCGAGTCCAGGCGCGCGTCAAGGAAGTCGGCCTGCGCCAGGCGGCACTCCTCGAAGGAGACGCGCTCGAGCGTCGCGTCTGCAAACGAGGCGAGGTCCAGGAGGCAGCCGCGGAACGCGACGTCCGCAAGACGGGCGCCCGCGAGGACGATCCCCGTCATCCGCACGCCGCAGATGCGCGCGGGGCCGATGCGCGCGCGGCGCGCCTGCGCGTTCGCGAGGCTGCCGCGCTCGATCACGACGTTCGCCAGCGTCAAGGCCTCAAGCGCGGCACCCGCCAGGTCGACGTCGTGCAGGCTGCACGCGCTGAGCACGACGCCGCTCGCGCGAGCGCCCGCGAGCTCGCATCCTGCGAGCGCCGCGCCGTCGATGCGCTGGTCGTGGGCGAGCGCGCCGAGCGCCTGTGGGACGAGCGCGTCGTCTTCGACGAGCGGCGGGCGCGGTGGCCTTGCGTAGGTGGGCATGCGGCGGGAGACGGCCGGGCCGATGGCACGCGACCATCGGGGTCGACCCTACGCGATGGCTGCATCGGACGTCCCGAGCGCCTCAGCGCACCGCGACCCCCCGCCGGACCTCGCGCGCCGCGGACACGAAGCGCTCGACGTCGTCCCACCTGTTGTGCAAATGGAACGAGGCGCGAACGCAACCGGCGCGCTCGGCCACGCGCAGCCCCGCGCGGCGCACCCGCTCGCCGACCCCATCGCCACGCAGGGCGACGATCGGCGAGGGGCTCGGCGGGAGGCCCAGACCCTCACGCGCCGCATCCGCCAGCGCAAGGTCGTGATCGCGCACCCGCACCGGCCCCAGCCGCCCGAGTTGCTCGAGCGCGGCGGCAGCACCGACGAACGAGAGCCACGCGGGAGCGGTGTCCAGGCGCCGCGCATCCTCGGCCAGCCGCAGCGGCCCGCCGTAGAACGTCGACCAGCGCTGAGCGCCGGCGAACCATCCCGCCGCGAGCGGGCGGCTCGCGTCGCACAGACGGTCCGACAGCGCGAGGAACGCGGCGCCCTTCGGCGCCCCGATCCACTTGAAGCCCGAGCAGACGACCGCGTCGAAGCTCCCCGCGTCCAGCGGGAGCCACCCGCATGCCTGCGTGGCGTCCACAAGCGTCCAGGCGCCCGCGACGGCGGCAGCTTCCGCGATCGCCTCGAGGTCACCCACCCGCCCGTCGGCGGAGCGGACCGCACTGACCGCGACGAGCCTCGTCCGCGAGCTCACCGTGTCGACGAGGCGCCGGGCCGGAACGGCGCGCACGCGCACCCCGTCCGGCTCACGCTGCAGCAACGGGAACAGCAGCGAGGTGAACTCGTCGTCGGCGACCAGCACCTCGCTCCCGGCGGGAAGGCCGGCGGCGACGAGGGCGACGAGGGCCGAGACGCTCGCGCCGAGCGCGACGGACCGTGGTGACACACCGACGAGCCGGGCGAAGCCCTCGCGCGCGCGCTCGACCGGCGAGTCGTAGCCGGGCGCTGACGCCGCGCCCGCGCGCCAGTCGCCGACAGCGAAGGCCACGGCGTCCGCGACGGCACGCGAGGGCAGGCCCAGCGTGGCGGTGTCCAGGTACCCCGGCGCCGCGTCGTACTCCGGCCACGGCACGGCGTGCCCGCCCGATGCCGTGCGGGGGCCCGGCCAGCCGTCGTCGCCCGAGGACTCCGTCATATCTGGTAGAGGCCCGGTGGCGGCAGTTCGGCGATCGCCGCCTCGACGGCGAGCGCCTGCAGACCGAGCACGAGCCGCTCGCGCCCGATGGTGTCCGTCGCGTCGAGGCCGGTCAGGTCGCGAATCCGCGCGATCCGATGGACCACGGTGTGGCGGTGTGACGGCATTTGCGCCGCCGTCGCGTTGATGCGCCCGCCGGACTCCAGATAGGTGCGCAGCGTGCCCATGAGGTCCACGCCGCGCGTGGCGGCGGGATCGGTGAGTGGACGGACCGTCTCGTCGGCCACCGCGGAGACGGCGGCCGCACTGTCGGCGCCGATGCGGACCAGCAGCCGGTGGCCCCCCACGGGGGCGTCCGCGATCGGGCGGACGCCGCGCGCGACCAGGATCGCTGCGATCCGTGCCTCGCGCAGCGCCCGCCCGAGCTGTGCGGGATCCTCCTCCCGCGGGGCGATCGCGACCGCCCCGAGATGCGACAGCCGGCCCGCCACGCTGCGAGCCGTCGGGAGGTCGGCGCTGGGCAGCAGGCTGACGACCTCCGTCGGCGTGAGTGCCGCCACGGGTGCCGCCGCAAGCTGCTCGCCGACCGCCGCGCGGACTCGCGCCGGCGGCGCCGGGCGCTGCGGGTCGCAGCGCAGCGCCAGGGCGATCGCGCCGCCCGCGAGGTCGATCCCAGCGCGGTGCGCGCGCTCGGCGACCAGCCCCCCGGCAGGCCGGCCCTGCGCGAGGTCGCGGAGCAGCACCTCGGCGAGCGGACGCTCACGCGCGGAACCTGGGCCCAGCGCGAGCGCGACCGTCGTCGCAAGCGCCGCCGCCTCGAGGACCGGCGCCGCCGCGGCCGCCCGCTCGCCGAGGTGCAGGACGGCGCCGACCGCCCCGCCGGCGGCGAAGACGAGCCGCTCATCCGCGACCTCCCGCGGCACCGGCACCGGCAGCCGGGAGATGCGCTGGTCCACGTAGCGCTCGAGCTCGCCGAGGTCTGCGTCGGGCCCGCGCGGAGCCGCCACGGCGACGGCGTGCGCCGGGGAGACGATCGCGACCGTCCCCCCGAGCGCTGCGGCGGCGAGCTCGGCGACGCGCTCGACTCCGCCGCCGGCGGCGACCGCGTCGACGATCCGGGCGTGGATCTCGCTCACGTGCGCACGTCCCGCGTCGGACGGGCCGGCATCCGCCCCCATTCCGGGCCAATCGCGGGCCATCATCCGGCCCGTGCGCGCCGTGCGGCGTCGTCGAGAACCTCCCGCAGGTGGCGCTGCGCCCGGGGCGGCAGCCCCGCCGCCTCCAGCCGCTGCTCGCGGAACCGCGCCGACTCAGCCGAGAACTCGCGCGCGCGACGGCGGCCGTCGATCCCCTCGTATGCGCCCAGCACCCCGAGCGCCCGGTGCACCGGTTCCGGGAGGTCGAAGAACTCGCTCGAGCTCTCCGCCCGATCGGCGATCCAGTCCACGACCTGGCGCCCGACCGCCTCCGGGTCGCGCGCGGTGTCCAAGCGGTGGCGCAGGCGCGCGACCCCGTAGGAGACATGCCGCGCCTCATCGCGGCGCGAGAGCAGCACGATCCGTCGCGTCGCGTCGTCGGGGGCGAGGTCGTGGATGATCTTGAAGACGTCGAGGATCTGGCCCTCGCCGAGGATGTCGACGAGCAGCGATGCCTGCTCGTAGTCGGGGAGGTCGAGCAGCGGCACCAGCGCCGCGTCGGTGGCCGGCGAGGTGGCGGCCGGACCGTGCCCGTTGAGCCACAGCCGCTTGACGCAGACCTCCGCGTGGCGGGCCTCGTCCATCACCTTCCCCGAGAGGAAGAGCTTCGCCTCCAGGAACGCCGGGTTGATGCGCGGCAGCCAGGTTGCCGGGACGTGATGGGCCACGAGCTCCTGCTGCAGCAGCCAGGTGAAGAGCTCGCAGACGGCCTCCTCCTTGTCGTCGGCGAGGCCGAGCGCCGCCGGCCAGGGGATGTCGAGGCTCGCGTTCCACTGGCTGGCGTTTGCCTGCTCGACCAGGTGCGCCAGGCGCGGCGTCCACACCTGCTCTCGGCGGTTGACCGACCACGGCGCCGGCGGCAGGTCGTCGACATCGCCGCCCTCGACCTTGTGCGTGCGCACCCGCAGTCCGCGCGGCTCGGCGACCTGCGGCTGCTCGCCGTACGGGGTCTCGAGCAGGGTGCCGAGCGGGATCTCCGAGGCCAGCCAGCGCCGGCTCTGGCGCGTTCCCACGTCGCCGCGTCGCAGCGCGTCCGCGCTGTCCGGTGCCGCGCCGTTGCGGGGCGGCTCAGTGCCCATGCCAATCCCGCAAGTGCGTGCGCACGTGCTCAGGGAGCGCCGCGCGCGGGTAGAAGCGGTCGTAAAAGGCGACGTCGAGGTGGTGCGCCTGGAACCAGACGGTGAGCAGGAAGGGGTCGATCGTCGCCGGGAAGCGGCCGTAGGTCTGCCAGACGTACTCGGTCAGGAGCTTCGTGGCCGCGATCGCCTCCTCGGACGGGCGCGGGACGCCGTTGGGGACGCCGGCGTCGGTCCACGGCGTCAGGCGCCGCTCGGGGTGCGAGAAGGCCCCGTCGGGTCCCCAGCGCAGCGCCACGACGGCGTCGACGGCGTCCGACATCGTGGGATGGAACGGCGGGCATGCCCCCTCGAAGATCCCCGGCAGGCCGACCGGGATCTCCTCGCCGGCCCCGACCGGCGCGTCTGCGGGCACCTCGTGGAACGTGAACCCGAGCGACCCGGCGCTCCCCTCGCCGCCGGCGGCGTGCCACAAGCGCTCGCCGCCGAGCGTCACGCGTCCCTTGCCGCCGGAGAACGGATGCCCTCCGAGACCGAGCGCCTGCGTGGCGAGCATGAGGTTCTGGACGATCAGCCCCTGCTCGACGCCGTTCATGTCGACCATCTGCCAGCGCTCGAAGTCCCACAGGTCGACCGGATGACCGGGGTCGAACCAGCCGTCGCGCACGAGCGGACGCAGTGGATCGCCGCCGAGACGCGGATCGTGGATGTAGTAGCGGTGCGGACGGTCGAAGTACAGGAGCATCGCCGAGATGCACTGGCGCGTGACGTCCGAGACCGGGATGAACAGCGTGGAGCCGTCGGCGTTGACGATCCAGTGGTTGATGCCGAACAGGTTCGGCGTTCGCCGCGGGATGTCGAGGCGGCCCTCCTGCAGGCGGACGGCGCTGCGGTACAGCGCCGAGCGCTCCGCCTGGCGGGCGAGCTGGACGTAGCGCTCGGGGCGCGCATCGCGCTGCGGGAGCACGAACACGCCGTCGTCGTTGGTCCAGAAGACCTCCGTCCCGTGGGTGCCGAGCGGACTGGGAAACGCACGCCCCGTGTAGCTCGTGAGCTTGTCGCCACCGGTCAGGCCGCCGTCGGCGTCGGCGAACGGCCACTCGTCGCGCGCGACGCCGGTCACCCCGGTGGCCGCGGCGACGAGAATCGCCTCCTCGGCATCCGAGAGCGGCAGCGGCTCGGCCTCCGAGCGGTACGCGAGGGGCCCGGTCAGCTCGGCGCCGAGCGCGAACCGGCGCGAGCGCCTGGTGAAGATCGCGCGCAGCGCCGGGAACGCGGCCGCTCGGCGCAAGGCGGCCGGGTCGGTCGGGGGCCGCGCCACGGGTGGGCGCTGCACAGGCGAGGCGGTCATCACACCAGCCGCAGGTAGCGCTCGCGGTCCCAGTCGGTGACAGCCAGGATCGCGGTCTCCCACTCGCTCTGCGCGAGCGCGGTGTAGTCGTGGACGGCGTCCTCGCCGAGGATCTCGGTGATCACCTCGTCCGCGCGTGCGGCGCGCACACCGTCGGCGAGCGTCGCCGGCAGGGGCTGGCCCTCCCCGTAGAGGTTGCCCTCGCCGCGATCGCCGGGATCGGCCCCTTCGGCCTCCAGGCCTGCGACGACGGCGGCCAGCAGGCCCGCCGCCGCCCAGTGTGGCTGCGCGTCGGCCGCGCCGGTGCGCAGCTCGATGCGCGTCGCAGCGGGCGTTTCCACGAGGGAGCGGATCGCGACCGTCCGGTTGTCGCCGCCCCACGTCGCGGTGGTCGGCGCGAAGCTCAACGGCTCGAAGCGCTTGTACGAGTTCACCGTCGGCGCGCCGTAGAGCACGATCCCCGGCAGGTGGCGCAGCACGCCGCCGATCGCGCGGCGCATGAGGTCGTTCTCCGATCCGTCGCGGGGCGCGAAGGCCGGCTCGCCGTCGCGCCAGAGCGACACGTGGAGGTGCATCGAGTTGCCGGCCTGGTCCCCGAACGGCTTGGCCATGAACGTCGCTGTCGCGCCCGCGCGACGTGCGAGCTCGCGCGTGGCGTACTTGAAGCGCGCCGCGTCGTCGGCGGCGGCGATCGGGGCGCCGTGACGCAGGTTCACCTCGGCCTGCCCCGGGCCGTACTCCGAGTTGCCCCCCTCGAGCTCGACGAACCCGCGCAGCCCTGACAGCACCGCGTCGAAGGCGGGGTCGAACTCGTTGAGCTTCTGCAGCGAGTAGGCGTGCACGCCGTCGGTCACCGGCAGGCGACCCTCGGCGTCGAGCAGGTGGAACTCGATCTCGACGCCGACCTCGGCTTGGTAGCCGAGGCTGGCCAGGCGCTCGACGACGCGGCGCAGCACGGTGCGCGGCGCGGTGCGAATCAGCTCGCGGTGGTGATCAACCACGTCGGCGACGACGTGCCCGGCCCCGGCGCGCCAGGGCAGCCAGCGGAACGTGTCGAGATCGGGGACCGCGAAGAGGTCCGGGAAGCCAGTACCCCAGTCCGCCAGCCGCAGCCCGTCCTTGAGGTCGCCGGCGACATCCCAGCACAGCGCGCCGTTGCAGAACGCGAACCCCTGGCCGGCGGCGCGGGCGAGGAAGCCCTCGGCGTTCAGGCGCTTGCCGCGCGGATGGCCCTGGTGGTCCGGCCAGGCGACCTCGATCTCACGCAGGCGTCCGTTCCTGATCTCCTCGGCGATCAGCACCGCACCGGCGGCATCCACGCTCGCCGGCGTCGATTCGGTGGCACTCATCGGCTCCTCCTCATGTGGTCACGGTCGTACGGGTCGCCGGAAGGCCGGCGCGCTGGGCGAACCCGTCGAAGAGCGCCCAGGCCGACGGAACAGCGGCCGCACCGAGTTCGGCCGTGTCGCGGCGCACGCGGGCGGGATCAAGGCCGGCCTTCCGCAGATCCTCGCCGAGGCTTCCGGCCAGCCAGAGCGGCACGTCGCCGGCGCTGACCTCGGGGTGGAACTGGACACCCAGGTGCGGGCCGACGGCGAACGCCTGAACGCCGGTGGCGTTCTGCGCGAGCGTCAGCGAGCCCGGCGGCGGCGTGAGCACATCCCAGTGCCAGGCGAACCACGGCCCCGGGGGGACGAGCTCGCGGTCGGCGCTGTCGACCGCGATCCAGCCGATCTCCGGGCGCGCGGCGCGGGCGACCGCCCCGCCGAGCGCGCGAGCCAGCACCTGGGCTCCGAAGCACAGCCCGAGCACGGGCGTGCCCCCGGCCGCCGTGTCGCCGACCCAGTCGTGCACGCGCGGGATCCATGGGACGTCGTGGTCGTCGGCGGCCTCCTCGGAGCCCAGGACGACGACCGCGTCGGCCACCGGGTGCAGCGGCAGCGCGTCCCCGAGACCGGGGCGCAGCACCTGCAGCGCGATGCCGCGCGTCGCGGCCCAGCCGGGGAGCAGCCCCGGCCCGACCTCCTCATCGAACTGGAGCACCAACAGCCGCCCGCCATCGGTGCGTGCGCCGAGGCTCACGCGGGCACCCGGCCCGTCACGGGCTGCTGAGCCACCGATGCGAGGAACGACTCGACGAGCCGGTTGAACTCGGCCGGCGCCTCCTGGAAGGGCTGGTGCCCGGCGCCCGTCACGCGCGCGACGCGGGCCTCAGGCAGCGCGACGGCGAGGCGCTGCGAGTAGCGGGCCGGAAGCACGGCGTCGTCCTCGCCCACGAGCAGCAGGACCGGGACCCGTATCGCCGCCAGCTCCGCGTCGCCGGCGCGGTGCTCGAGCAGCGCGCGCGCCGTCGCGATGAACGCCTCGCGCCAGAGCGGCCACGCCTGCGGGTCGGCCTCGAAGGCCGCGACGGCCTCGGTGTTCCACGCGTCGACCCGCCCGTCGTTCCACGCTCCCGGCCCGAAGGCCGCGCGGTTCACGACGGCGAGCAGGTCCGCCGGCCCCGCGGCGAGCTGGGCGACCCGGATCCACGTCTCGATCAGCGCCGTGAAGGCCCGGTCGGGGCGCGCCCAGGTGCCGCTGAGCACGAGCGAGGCGACGCGCCGCGGGTGATCGATGGCGAGGCGCTGCGCGATCGCGCCACCGAGCGACGATGCGACGACGTGCGCGCGCTCGATCGCCAGGCCGTCGAGCACCGCCACCGCGTCGGCGACGAGATCACCGAAGCGGTAGGGCCCGGGTGGCGTGTTGGAGGAGCCGACGCCGCGAGCGTCGTAGGTCGTGACGCGCGCGTGGGCGCTGAGGGCGGCGACCTGGGCGTCCCAGGCCGCCGCCTCATCCGCCAGGCCGGCGATGAGCAGAACGTCCTCGCCCTCTCCGACCTGCTGCGCCCACAGTTGCGCGGCGCCGTGAGAGAGGACCGGCATCACGCGTCCTCGTGGACGAAGCGCCCGACGGCCTGGTAGCGGGCGGCGTCACGCGCCCGGAACCACAGCGCCGCGAAGAAGCCGACGGCGAAGAGCGCCAGCACGATCCATGGCACGGCCGTGACGAACGGGACGTTCTGCGCGCCGGCGAGCGCCTCGCGGTTGTCGATCAGCAGGTAGGCCGAGAAGACCATCAGCGCGCCGCCGACGAGCGGCGCGATGAACGTGCGCCAGAGGTTGGCATGCTCGCGTCCGGTGGTCCTGAAGTAGCGCACGATGGCGAACGACGTGAGCGCCTGCGCGACCAGGATCCCCAGCACGCCGACGAGCGGGCTCCACGTCGCGAGCTTCAGCAGCGAGGCCTCGGTGCTCGGATCGTCGATCACGAAGCCGGCGATCCACAGCGCGAGGAAGACGGCGAGCACGAGCGAGGCGACGTGCGGCGTCTGATGGCGCCCGTGGGTCGCGCCGAGCTTCGCCGGCAGGATCCGCTCGCGGCCGAGCGCGAACAGGTAGCGCGCGGCGGTGTTGAAGAAGGCCAGCTGGCAGGCGAAGGCGCTCGTGATGATGAGGACCTTGAAGGCGTCCGTCAGCCCGGCGCCGACGTAGCGCGTGGTCAGCGGGTAGTAGGCCGAGACGTACTTGCCGGAGAACTGGGCCTGCACCGCCTGGGCGACGTGGTTCAGCCCCCAGCCGTTGACGAACGCGAAGGTGACCAGGACGTACACGAAGCCGAGCACGAGCAGCGTCGCGTACGTCGCCGGAGCGAAGATCCGGCGCGGCTGGCGGCTCTCCTCGCCGTAGTTGGGGGCCATCTCGAAGCCGACCCACGACCAGAACGCGCCGAACAGGGCGATGCCCGGGGCGGCGGCCCCGAAGACGGCGATCGCCGCCGGGTTGTTGAACAGCTTGGCCGGATTCAGAGGAGCCGCGCTGATCCCGTGGTCGCCTCCCTGGAGGAGCACCGCGGCCGCGAAGATGAGGACGCCCACGATCTCGGCGACGAAGAACGCGCCGAGGATCCGCGCCGTGATGCGGATGTCGAAGTAGACGAATGCGAGGTCGACGAGGACGAGGCCGAACAGCAGCACCCACACGGGCACGTCGACGTGCAGCCACTCCTGCAGCGTGGTCTGAGCGAAGTACCCGAAGACGCCGATGATCGCGGCGGTGAGGATCGCGTACGACACCGCGACGACCGAGGCGGTCCCCAGGCCGGCGGCCTGGCCGAACCCGTGGGAGACGAACGAGTAGAAGCCACCGGCGGAGGTCACGCGCCGGCTCATCTCGATGTACCCGACGGTGAAGATCAGGAGCATCACGGTCGCGACGATGAACGCCGCAGGCACCGCGTAGCCCGCTCCGGAGACGATCACCGGGGTGTTGAAGAGCAGCGCCGTCATCGGCGCCGCGGCGGTCGCGATGCAGAAGAACAGCGCCGTCAGGCCGAGCGCGTCGCGCCGGAGCAGCCCGCTCGGACGGCCCTCGACATCGACGATCTCGATCGGTTCCTGCGGTGTCACCTGCGTCGCGCTCATGTGCTCTCCCGGTCTTTACAAGTAGATCCATGGAGAAAGTTGCAAAACTGGATCGGGAATGCCATATTTGGTCACGCCGTGCGACCAGAACCCGCATGTCCAGCACCCCCGCCACCCACGCTCGACCGCGCGCAGCAGCCGGCGCACCACCGCCGCGGCGCTGGCGCGCGGTCGTCGTCGATCGCTCCGTCCGGGCCGCCGCGCGGCACGCCGCAGGGCTGATCACCGATCGACGGCTGTCGGTCGCCCTGGCGACCGTCGCTGAGGCACCCGCGGCACTCACCGCGGCCCCGGCCGACCTCGTGTTCCTCAACGGCGACCTGCCCGAGCTGGACGCGCGGCTCGTCGCGCTGCTGCGCTCCGCGCTGCCCGCGCTCGAGCTCGTCGTCCTCACGGCCGCGCCGCAGACCGAGCGGCTGCGTGCGGCGCTGCACGCGGGGGCGGTCGACATCGTCCTGCTGCCGGCCGCGCCGCAGCGCCTGCGCGCGGCGGTCGACGCCTTCGAGGCACGCGCGCGGGCGCTCGCCCTGCCGGAGCGCCGCCAGGCCGACATCGACGCGGCGCGCCGCGGCGCGCCCGCCGATGCCCTGGAGCCCGGGCTCGATGCCGGGCGCATGGCCGCGGCCGTGCGCGCGCTCGCCGCGGCGGCCGACGGTCTGGATGCCGAGGGGCTCGCTGCCCGCGTCGGAACGACGCGCGTCACGGCGCGCCGCTACCTGGCGGCACTCGACCGCCGGGGCCAGGTCGACGTCGAGAGCCGGCCCGGCGGGCGGGGGCGTCCGCGCGACGTCTATCGGCTGCGCGCCAAAACTAGGTAAACTTGATTGGAAAAGTGTGGTTTACTTCCGATTCGTGGCCGAGAACTTCTTCAGCTTCCCCAACCCCGTGAACGAGGTCGCAGCGCGGCTCGTCGCCGGCGGCGTGGTCATCCTGGGGCTGGCGACGATCCTGCTCGACCAGCCGTGGCTCACGCTCGTGATCGCCTACGGCTTCATCGCGCGCGTCCTGGCGGGCCCGAAGATCAGCCCGCTGGCGCTGCTCGTCACGCGGGTGCTGGTGCCCCGGCTGGGGCTGGCCGAGCGGCCGGTTCCGGGGCCACCGAAGCGCTTCGCGCAGGGGATCGGCGTCGTGTTCTCCGTCACGGCCGCGATCCTCGCCGTCGGCCTCGGCGACACGGGCGCGGCCTATGTGGTGCTGGGCGTGCTCGTGTTCTTCGCGACGCTCGAGTCCGTCTTCGGGCTCTGCGTCGGCTGCAAGGTCTTCGCCGTCCTCATGCGGATCGGGGTCATCCCGCAGGAAGTCTGCGAGGCCTGCAACAACATCGCCCTACGCCGGCCGCAGGCGACCGGCCAGGCATGAGCCCGGGAGAGCCCTCCCGGCGCGGGGGGCCCAGGCGCTGGGCGCTCATCGCACTGATCGTCCTCGGCGTCGGGCTGGTCGCCGCGCCCGCGGTCTTCCAGATGTTCGACCGCGCCCCGAAGGGCGCGACGATGATCCGCGCGTTCAAGCCGTACATGACGGACGCGCGCCTCGGGGGCTACGCGCGCGAGATCGCGCAGATCCAGGGCGGCGTGCACCAGGCGGACACCGGCGTCGCGCGCGCGCTCACCGGCGCCGGCGGCAGGAGCCGGTTCGAGGCCACATACCCGGACGTCGCGAGCTTCGCCGCGGCCTGGCCCGCGATCCACGCCGACATGAGCGACCTGATCGATCGGATCCGCGCCCAGGTCCCCAACTACCAGGCCATCGCGGCGCTTCCGAAGTTCACGCTCTTCCCCTGGTTCTTCGTGATCCCCGGCGTCCTGCTCGCGGCGCTCGCCGCGGCGGCGCTGCTGCGGCCGGCGTGGTGGCGGACGCTGCGCTGGGCGCTGGTCGCCTTGGGCATCGGCCTCGTGCTGGCGCCCGTGGCGTTCCAGATGTTCGACCGCGCCCCCAAGGGCCGCCAGATGGTCGACGCCTTCAAGACGATCGAGACGCGGCGCAAGGTCGAGACGATCCAGGGGTACTTCGGCACGATCGCCGCCGGGCAGGGCGCAATCCGCCTCGAGCTCGTCCCGGCGCTCCAGCGCCGCGGGCTCACCGACGCGCAGATCGCGGCCCGCTTTCCGGCGGTCGACACGCTGGACCGCCGCTGGATCCCGATCCTGCAGGACCTCACGCCGATGATCGGCGCGATGAGCGACAACGTCGGCAACTACGACGCCGTCAAGGCGCTCCCCTCCTTCTCCCTCTTCCCCTGGTTCTTCGTGCTTCCCGGCCTGATCGCGATCGCGCTGGCGCTCGCGGCGGGCCCGCGGGAGCGCCGTCGGGCCGACCCCCGGGCCGAGCCCACACCGCAGCCAGCAGGCAACCCACGACCAGAAGGCAGCTCATGACACCGTCCAGCCGCCGGGCGACGCTCGGCACCCTCATCGCCACCGCTGCGCTGGCCGCAGCACCCACCCTGCCGGCGGCCGCAGCGCCGTCGGCGCACGCCGCCGGGGCCTCCAAAGTCACCGGAACCCTTCGGATCACGCCGGGCACGTTCGCCGGCGGGAAGCCGAACGGCTCCTGGTTCCGGATGGCCCTCCCCAGCGGCACCGCGTACTTCTCCAACCCGGGCAGCACGGCCACCGACAAGACCTACACCCTGCTCGCACCCGGCACCGCGGGCGGCCTGGTGCTTGGCACGTATCAGGGTGGCGCGACGTTCGACGCGAGCGGCAACTCGCAGGCGGGCGCAATCATCAAGCCCACCCCGTTCGCGGGGATCCTCTTCGGGGTGGCCACACTCAAGCAGGAGCCCGCGAGCTCGCCGGCCAGCGCCGCGCCCAGCGCGACGCTCAAGGGCACGCGGCTGAGCGTTCGCCTCGCGGCACTCACCGCGGCATGGAACAAGCTCTTCTTCAACCAGGGCGCACCCAAGCCCGGCAAGAGCTCCCCGGTGGCGACCGGCACGCTGAATCGCCGGACCAAGGCCTACACGCTCGACTGGAAGAGCACGATCGTCGGCGGCCCGTTCAACGGCTTCACCGGCGTCTGGCACCTGCAGGGGACGCTCAAGGGGAAGGTGGCGTGAGGGCGCCGGGGCGCCCGGCGCTGCGCGTCGTGCTGCCGGCGGCGCTCGCGGTGGCGGCGGTCGGCGCACAGGCGCTCCCCGCCGGTGCGGCGCGTCCCGCCACGGCGGCCGCGGTGCTGAAGGGGACGTTCCGCATCCAGGGCGGCTCGTACTTCCGCATGCGCTTCCCGACCGGGGGCGGCTACTTCAAGAACCCCGACTCGCGCGCGCGGGACAAGACCTACACGACCCTGAGCGCCGGGAGCGGCGGCGGCCTGGTGAGCGGCGCCTACCAGGGCCAGCCGCGACGCGCCTTCGACGGGCACGGGAACTCGCACGCGGGCGCGATCATCCGCCCGCAGGCGTTCGCGGGCATCCGCTTCGGGCTCGCGACGTTCCCGCGCGACCCGGTGAGCCGGCGCCCCGTTCCCGCGCCGGGCTTCGTCCTCGTCGGGCGCCGCATCTACGGCCAGACGACGGCGCTCACGGCGGCCTGGAACAAGCTCTATTTCAACCAGGGCGTCCCGAAGCCGGGGGCACGCGGGACGGTTGCGATCGGCTCCTACGATCCGCGCTCGCACCGCTACGTCCTGTCGTGGAGCAGCCGCATCAGCAGCGGGCCCTTCAACGGCTTCACCGGCGTCTGGCGGCTGGCCGGGACGTTCGTCCGGCGCTGAGCGGAGGGACATGCTCGGCCGACCGGCCCGCCGAGCATGATTGACAGATGGGCGCGATCGTCCTGTGCGCGCTCGCGAGCGCCGTCTTCCCCACGCTGCTCGCGTGCGTCGCGATCCTGATCTCGCGCCCGTCGCCGCGGCTGCTGCTGCTCGCCTTCTACGCCGGCGGCATGATCACGAGCATCACGAGCGGGATCATCGTCCTGTCGGTGTTCAACAACGGGCAGAGCGTGGCCGGCTCGACGGCGTCGGCGCCCCACCCTTCGACCTCGATCGTCATGGGGGTCGTCGCGCTGGTGTTCGCATGGCTGATGGCCTCGCGGCACGGCGAGGCGCTGCTGGAGCGCTGGCGCACCCGGCGCCAGCTGCGCCACCCGCAGCCCGACAAGCCGGGCTCCTCCTGGGTGCAGAGCCACCTCGACCGCGCGTCGGCGCGCGTGGCGTTCTTCGTGGGCGCGGCGATCAACCTGCCGGGCCCGTTCTACCTGCTCGCGCTGGGGCGGATGGCGACCGGCGGCTACACGACGCTCCAGCAGCTCGGGCTGATCCTCCTGTTCAACCTGATCATGTTCGTGCTGCTCGAGGTGCCGCTCGTCGGGTATCTCGTCGAGCCCGAGACGACCGCCGCGCGCGTCGCCGCCTTCTCGAAGTGGCTGAACGCCAACGGGCTGCGCGTCATGGGCTGGCTCGTCGGGGTGTTCGGTGTCGGCCTGATCGCGCAGGGCCTCTACGCGTGGCTCACGTGAGGAGCCGCGCCGCCGCCATCGCGCTGGGGTGCCTCTTCGGGCTCCTGCTCGCGCTCGGCGGCGTGCTGCTGTACGTGCGCAGGGAGATCGCCGACGAGCACGCGTTCGCGGCGCGCCTGACCGGGGCGCTCAACGACGCCGGCGTCCGCGCGGTGCTCGCGCGCCGGACCGTCGACGCGCTCACCGAGCGCGGGTCCGGAGACGTCCTGACGATCCGCCCGCTGGCGATCGCCGCCGTCGATACGGTCGCGGGCTCGCCCGCGTTCCGTCCTGTGGCGGCGCAGGCGGCGGCCGACACGCATCGCGCGCTGCGCGCAGGGCATGCCGGCGTCAGCGTCCGCA
>Ga0335071_10002538_pt1 | contig 19515 bp, 16 predicted proteins | sample Lox_Sample_15_FD_206724 | JGI IMG/M metagenome (GOLD analysis project Ga0335071, IMG submission 206724) | Soil microbial communities from Loxahatchee National Wildlife Refuge, Florida, United States - Lox_Sample_1.5 | ecosystem: Environmental > Terrestrial > Soil > Wetlands | place: USA...
GGTCACGCTGGCGTCCGACCTGGGTGATGCTGTCCGAGTCCTGCGAGAACGCGTGATAGTCGTACACTCCGACAAACCCCAGCATAGTCGAGAAATATTTCCCGTGATAACTGGGTACTCGCGCCCACTTGGGCGGGAGGTCTGGAGTAGCGAACTCTCGCTTTTTCACCGCGTCGGAATCTTGCGAACTGAGCTGCTCAACCCCGGAAAGCGCTTCCGCTTTCGACGTTGGCTGCGGGAGATCTGGGTCATTGCCACCGGCATGGGATGAATCCGGTGCCTGCCCGATCGCGGTCAGCGAACCCAGCAGGACTAACAAAGGAACGCCATATGCTATTCGAGTTCTCATACCTGATGTGCTCTAAACGAGCAAAGTAGGTGCCCCGCCCCAGCCTGGGAACTGTCAGAAGATACAGGTCGCAGGTCGAGGTGAGGAACTTTTCCAAAATGTCAACCATCGGCTCCCGTTTCTTTCCATTAGCGTGGTCATCAAGAAGTCGATCGGCAGCCCAGGTTCGAGCTGCCGGTCAGATTTCGATTCACTACCGATGCTCATTTCATGCCGAACACGGTCACGTGCGCTTTCCCTTTCAAGAAACCCTTGGTGTCGTACCAGAAATCGATCCTGCGGATTCTGCGTTTCCCGGATCCCTGCAAATCAATCTGCCGACTTTCCCCACCCTCGGGAATGTTGGATCGAACATCGATCCGGTCTGGCTGGCCGTTTTCGTAGGTCACCACCAGACGCTGCAGGTTTAAGGGGGCGCCGGTCACTTTGAACTTGATGCGGCGGAAGTCGTCGTAGGGACCGCGCACCAAGATGCCGTCGTGGTCCGCCGGGAAACCGGCCTCAGTTGCACCGATGGCCCGCCAGCTGCCGGCAGGCCCTCTGCGGGGGGCTGATCTCATCTGCGGTTGCGCCCGGGTAGTCCCCACCACAACCAGCACCGCGATGGCAGCTGCCAACGCCAGTTTTCCCACTCGGGTCTTCGATCCCGCCCTAACGGTGTTCATAGTTAGTCCATTCTCCGATTTCAGTCGTTCGGTATGTTTTGGCAAGAACTGCCAAGCTTGGTCATTCTCCAGCAGCAGCCTAGGCTGCTCGCTCGAGATCGGGAACTGTCGGAACGAGCAGCTGGGTCGAACTTAGGCCGCGTGCTCAGGTATGGTCTGCGAAAGGACACTAACCGCCGAATCGACGGTCGGAAACATCCGATCGGAGCCTATCCGTTCAGCCAGCCCAGTACGCTTAAGCATCGTGTCTACCTGGCTCTTGGCCCCTGCAATCGCCACCGCGATGCCTTGTTCCTTGAGATCGTCGCACACCTGATCCAGACTGGCAGCCCCGGTTGTATCCAAAAGAGGCATGGTCTCAGCGTCGAGTATGAAATACAGTGTCGGAGCCGCGGCTTCCCCAACTACGCTCCTGACGCGCGACCTAAAATGATCGGCATTAAAGAAGACCAGAGAAGCATCGAACCGATAGATGAGAAAACCTGGTGAAACCTCCAGTCCAGGATTCGTCGTCGGGTCCTGGTAAATTCTCGTCCCTGGGACACGACCGAGGACGGCATCGTGTGGCTGAGAGGCCCTCATGATCAGCAACCCCAACGCCGCTCCGACCGCGACCACTACCCCGGGCACAACGCCGACCGTGATCACCCCTAGCAACGTCAGCAGACATATGCGGAATTCCAGAGGAGCCACGCGGCGTAGAGTTATTAGACTGTTCAGGTCGAATAGGCCGAGAGCAGCCTTAATCAGGACTGCCGATAACACGGTCATTGGCAGCCAACTGAGCGGCCGAGTGAGAAACAGCAATGTCAGCGCCAGCACAGCGGCCGTTACCAGCGACGTGACCTGGCTCTTGCCGCCCATCGAGTCGTTCACAGCCGTGCGCGAATCGGCGCCACTGATCGCGAAGCCCTGTAAAATTCCCGCGCCGAGATTGGCGAATCCGAGCGCAATAAATTCGCGATTTGAGTCAATATCATAGCGATTCTTCGCCGCAAAGCCTCGGGCAGTAACCATCGCGCTGTTGTAGCTGATCAACGCTAATCCGACTGCGCCCAGAGCGAGGGCCTCCCAGTCGTGGAGGGCGATAGCGGGAAAGGTAAAGGCCGGAAGTCCCGCTGGAATGTTGCCCAGCACTTTCACGCCGTACTTCGTAAAACCGAAAGCCGCCGAGCAGGCGATACCGAGCACCACGGCCAGCAACGGCCCGGGAGCCTTGGGTACTAATCGCGAGAGAATCAGTAATAGACCCAGAGTTGCCACCCCGACTGCAAGTGTCGGTAAGTGGGTCTCGCCCAGTTTCGAAAAGAAGTGCCAGACCAAGCGAAAGAAACCGGTGGACGCGAGCGAGAAACCGAACAGACCGCCGAGTTGGCCAGCGATGATGCAGATTGCGATACCGTTGATATAACCGGTGAGAATGGGGCGAGCAAGGAAACTCGTTAGAAATCCCAGACCTACGAATCCGGCTGCAATGCAGTAGACTCCCGCGATCAAAGCCAGCGCTGCCGTAAGGGAAACGTATCGAGCCAAATCATGTCCAGCAATGGGCGCTACGATGGCGGCGACGATGGCGCAAGTGGCGGCATCGGGAGCAACGATCAATTGCCTCGAGGAACCGAGCAGTGCGTACGCCACCAGCGGCAAGAGACTAGCGTACAACCCGTGAACCGGCGGAACACCCACCAGTTGCGAATAGGCGATCGCAATCGGCAACGCCACTGCGGCTACGGAGACCCCGGCCAGCAGGTCGAACCGAAACCAGTTCTTTTGATAACCTGCCAGAAGCCCCTTCATAAGTGCTCTCCCGTTAAGGGGTGGGTTTGACTCACCAGGACCTTGTGAGATGCATCGGACCTAACAGCACCAACAACCTACCGATCAGAGGGCGTCGAAACTACTGGTAGATCTGACAGGTGAACCGGATTTCTGATTTACGAACTGACACTCACTACTCTGGGACTGTCATTTCTGACAGTTGTCCAGATTCTGGCAGTTTCGTAACGTCTACGTGCCACAGAAAGCGGGAATATGAGTCCGCCCAACGAAGGTTTTGACGCTCGACCGTGGACGCCGCTTGATCCTCCCAAAGTGTGGCCCCGAAATGCTCCGTCGACCTTTCATGTCATGGCGAAACCGACTGGAGCGGTCTGCAATCTTGACTGCAAATACTGCTTCTTCCTCTCGAAGGACACTCTGTATCCGGGCAGTCCTTTTCGCATGACGGATGACGTCCTTGAAGCGTATGTCAAGCAGGTGATCGAGTCGCAACGAGGGCCGCACATCACGATCGCATGGCAGGGCGGCGAGCCGACTTTGATGGGACTGGAATTCTTCCGCCACGCCATGAGCCTGGTGCACAAGTACAAGCGTCCGGAAGTCACACTCGAACACACTATTCAGACCAATGGAATACTGTTGAACGAAGAATGGTGTGAGTTCCTGCGGAAGAACAATTTCCTGGTTGGACTATCTGTGGATGGTCCGCGAGAAATGCACGATGCCTATCGCGTAGACAAAGGCGGTGCGCCTACTTTTGACAGAGTGATGCGGGCGGCGCGCCTGATGCAGCAGAACAAGGTTGAGTTCAATATTCTGTGTACGGTGCATGCGGCAAACGTGGACCACCCACTGGAAGTGTATCGCTTCTTTCGCGACGAACTAAAAACCCAGTATGTGCAGTTTATCCCGATCGTAGAACGGGCCACTCCCGAACTGTTGGACATTGCCAATGAAGGCTGGGGCGATCGCAATCGCGCCCGCCCGCTGTACACGCAAAACGGCAGTCTCGTCACGGAACGCACGGTCACGGCCGAGCAGTGGGGCCGGTTCCTAATCTCGATCTTCGACGAGTGGGTACGGCACGATGTCGGAGATGTCTTTATTCAGCTATTCGAGTCCGCCCTGGCGTCCTGGATGGGGATGCCGCCATCGTTGTGCATCTTCGCGAAGACTTGCGGGAACGCATTGGCACTGGAGCACAACGGCGACGTCTATTCTTGTGACCACTTCGTAGAGCCGAAGTTTCTATTGGGCAACATCAAGAACCAGCACCTGGTGCAACTGGTTGCATCGGACAAACAACAGAAGTTCGGGAATGACAAGCAGGACACCCTGCCTCGCTATTGTCGCGAATGCGAAGTGAAGTTTGCTTGCAATGGCGAGTGTCCGCGCAACCGGTTTATCGAGACTCCGGATGGAGAACAGGGACTAAACTATCTTTGCGCGGGCTACAAAGCCTTCTTCAAACACATTGATCATCCCATGAGGCTCATGATGGGCCTTTTGCTGAAGCGGCGAGACGCGCCGGAGATCATGGAGATTCTGGCTGGTGAATCAGCTTCAGCAACCACGGCCCAGTAACAGGACGTTCAACGGACTTCGCGGCGTCTTCACGTCACTTTAGGGAGAACGAACGATGCATACCAAAATGGGCGGCGCTCCTGCCTCGGCTAAGCTTTCGCGAACGCCTGTAGTAGTTTTGATGGCACAGGATCTGCGCTGGATCATATCGGTTTTTGTGAATTACTTCAGAGGAACTTCCCTCCGCCGCCGGACATGAGCAAAGCGTGTGTCCAGGCTGCCACCTTATAAAGCAGCTGTAAGTTCTGACAGTTGTGGCTCCCTCCCACCCCATCTATAACCACTCTGATTTGAAGATCGCACGGCTAGTGTGCCCAAGGGTCGTTCGAACGGTTTGTCTCTTGTGGAACGCGGTCGAAAGATTGGAAGTATTGCACCTATACGAACTTGGAGGACGCCCATGATTCATCATGTTCACGCTCGGACGCGCAGTGCGGCTCTGTTGATGGCGATATGCTTCTCTTCCCTTGTAGTTTTTGCGCAAGATGCCGCCGATAAGACACCCCAGGGATCTCAGTCGCCGCTGGCAGGTACGCCGCTGCCGAGCGTGCCTTACAAATTCAATTTGACCTCCAAGATGGATCCCATCGAAAAGGTGGGTCTGTTCGTTCGAGGAACTCCGCTTGCAATGCCGGTTTTGACTCCGGCCGCTGACGGGGTGCTTACGCTCACTTTGGACGAAGCTCAGGCAGCAGCAGCCGCCGCGAGCAGTCCGCTCGTGCGGCTCGGAGAACTCCAGGTCGAAGCCGCGAAGCAGCACCGGCTGGGAGTGCAGGCGCAATATTTTCCCGCCATGAGTACGACCTTCTTCGATCTTCATTACAACAAACATCCAGGCGAGGTGCTCTCGGCGGGTCCTCCACAGAGGGCCGTGAACATCATCACTAAGGATTCGAACTCGCTTAACCTCTTAGCAGTTCAACCGATCACACCTCTATTTTCGATCTATCAACTCGCCAAGATCGCGCGAGCGGATGAGAATATCGCTCGAGCGAAGGCGGGAATGCCACTGGCGCAAGTGGCCAAAAACGTCGAGGAGACCTTCTTCCAACTGCTCGTTGCTCAACGGGAACTCACCAGCACAAGAGCACACGCAAAGACAATCGAAGCCAAATGGATGAGAGCAAGCACTTCGGAGGTCAGCGGCATCTCGACGGAACAAGAGACGGACATGACCAACGCCGAAAAGATGGTCATTGGTCCCGCCAGCAAGGTGAAGGAACTGACCGCATCACTCAATGCAATGCTCGGCTTGCCGGAAGGAACAAAGCTGGAACTCGTTCCGCCCAATCCTCTCGTCGAGAACATATCTCTCAATGAAGCCACTGAGAAAGCGACAGGGAATCCCGAAGTGATCGAGGCAGAGCAAACCGCGATCAAAGCGCACGCTGGTTTAACCGCGACAAAGCTGCAGTACATTCCCACGGTCGGGGTGATCGGCGGTTACGCATTTCAAAACGCAATCAACCTCGTCCTACCGCGGTCCTTCGGTTACATCGGCGTCTCGGCCTCGTGGACGATTTTTGATTTTGGCAAGCGCGAGCACGGAGTGAAAGAGGTCAAAGCACAATCCGAAATGGCAGACCTGGGCGTGCAGTTGACCAAAGCCAAAGTGGCCGCAGCGGTTAAAAACAGCTATTTCGAACTGGAGCGCTCCCGCCAGTTTACTCAATTGACACGCCGGATGGCGTCTTCGGCCCGGGTGGTTGAGGCCAGCTACAAGTCCGACGATCCGGAAGTCGAATCGGCACGTGCACAGATGGAAGCAGATATGTTTCGGGCCGAGCTCGAATACCGCCAGGCATACGCCAAGCTGAAAGCTCTGATGGGCGCGCAATAAGCCTGACTTGATAAAGCCCGGGCTGGACGGCGCATGAAACCAAGACACAAGGATGTCTCACCATGAACCTACAATCTCTGATTCTGTTCGTCTTAAAAACAAGCATTTTCCTCACTGTGTTCGCGCTGGGACTGCAAGCGACATTTGCCGACGCAACGTTTCTGTTCCGACGGCCCCGGCTCCTCATTCGTGGGTTCTTGTCCATGAACGTGGTGATGCCCCTGCTCGCATTGCTCCTGGCTATGACGTTCCATCTGAACCCAGCTGTAAAGATCGCCCTGGTTGCCCTTTCGGTTTCCCCGGTTCCGCCGATCTTTCCAAAAAAAATATTGAAGGCTGGTGGCAAGGAAGACTACACGATCGGTCTCCTGGTCGCGACGGTGGTGCTCGCAATTGTTGCGATACCGGTCACCCTGGAGATATTCGAAAAGGTCACCGGTGTGCCGCTGCACATGTCAGCTCTGTCGGTTGCCAGCAAGGTCTTCACAACGGCATTGGCGCCACTGTTGGCGGGAATTTTGGTCCGGGCCGTTGCATCGTCGTTGGCTGACCGTGTAACGAAACCCATTAGCACTCTCGCGGGCGTACTCCTGATCCTGGGCGTACTACCGGTGCTGTTTGTTTCGATGCGGGCCATTCTGTCGTTGCTGGGCGACGGAACGCTTCTCAGTCTCGCTGCTTTTGCGCTGATTGGATACTTCGTCGGCTACTTATTCGGCGGGCCGGACCCCGAGCACCGCTCAGTACTTTCGCTGGCAACTGCTTCTCGCCATCCGGGACTCGCGTTGGCGATTGCGCATGCCAATTTTCCGGAACAGAAACTGGTCGGGCCACTCGTTCTTCTCTACTTGATCGTTAGCGGCATCGTGACCGCCTTGGCTCCGAAGCTATTTAAAACGAAGACGACTCCTGCAGCAGCCGAAGGCATAGCTGAGGTCTAGTGCCTCCCCGGGATTCGGGTTCAAAGACACCCAGTGCAGGTGAGTTTCGGCGACGTCTTCAACCATCTGAACAACGGGTCTGACGCCTGCCGCCGCGGAAGTTTCGCCATAGCCGCGTCGTCATGCCCATCGAGTTCCGGCACGCGGCGACACTATTCCTGGAAGCCCGGCTTCCTCGCCGCGGACAGCGTCAGGCTGGCGCGATCCAAGGATGTCTTGAGGTGCTTGTTCGTCCAAACCGATGCTTACCACCTTGCGGGCAAGCTCTTCCACCTTCGCGACTTGCTGTAAGACTCGAATTCGCGCAGCAATCACATCTCCCCGCGTACAGTCCAGAAGAAGCGAGCACTCCTGATCGGAGTGGCGCTCGAGCACGGACATGACGAACACGAAGCGCTCGAATTGTGGAAGCCCGACAATGCTGGCAATGTCCGCTGGCAGTGTGATGCCACGGTCGGCCCGGCGATCTGACATAGAGCCTAACCTGCGGCTGTCGGCTGGCTGTGGCCCGATCATTTGGATCGCAGTGCGAATAATCGTTCGCCGAGCCCAAGATTGTGTCCACTCCTTGAAAACATGAGTGTCTCTATTCGAGTTCTCCATAGCGCGGACAAAACATCGCTCAGCCATTGAGTGCTCAGCGGTGAGGAAAAATGACAGCCAATACAAGCTGCGCATGTCTTTCACGAAGATCCGAAGGAAATCTGCATCCCTTGCATACAACATGGCTTCTCGGTGAGAGATTTGCACTGGGCCGCTCAACCTCACATCCATGACCCGAGCGATAACTCCTTGGACCTTGCTGACAATCGACACACAATGTACCTCAGGGCCCGAAACGGATCTTCGCGAATGATCCGCCAGGCCCCCGCGTAAACCTTATTGCTTTTTCTCCAGCGCGTTTTTGATCGTGGTCAACGATTTTTGCAGATTGGAAACTGACCGTCCCACCGCGTGGCTGCGGACGATCGACCCCTTGAAACCGGTCAGCCCGGCCTGCTCCGATCCCATGAGCATGATCAGGTAGAAGCCCGGCTGTTTCGGATCGTCGCTGCGGATGCAATAGGTAAGGTCCAACGCCGTCTCAAAGTAGTGGCTGGAATAAACTTGTTTTTCAGCGATTGTGTAGGCTGGCTGGTGCGGATCGTTTCCCTTCATGGTCACAACCTGCACCATACGCAGCGTCGGCTTAAGGCCAAATTTAACTTTCTCCCAATAGAACATGTCCTCCACATTGGCAGGCTTGCCATTGGGATAGTCGAGAAGGTAGTTGTAATAATCCGGCAGCGCTTTTGGCAGAACTTTGCCGTAGCTGAGCATGTACTTAAACTGTTCCGGCGCCTGGGTCGGGTCGTGTTTGTCGTTGAATACACCCAAGGCCTGATTCCCTGTTTGTTGGTAGGCCAGAAGGTGCTCCAACGCTTTCTTCTGCGCCATTTGGTTTACTTGCTGTTCAGCATCGGCAGCCGACCAATTAATAGCTTGATGAACTTCCGCCATGGTGCTGGCAGGAATCTGCAGGTTACAGTCGCCGGGTTTGCAGTCCTTGAGGTCCTTTACGTCCTGGCTGTCCAACTCGAAACCCTTCAGGTCGGAAAGCTGTGGCGGAGTGCCGAACTTTTCGAGGGCCAGATAGTTAGGCAACTTGCGAAGGCGGTCGAAGTCATAGGCGGCCTTGACATAACTCTCCGGAGTCGCGTTGACGTAAACCACACCAAACACGAAAACCTCATCTGGAATGCGGGAGTCCAGGTTCTTAGCCACTGCTTCGCCCTTGTGAATGGCTGCAATCTGATCCTCACCTAATTTGACATCCTGTTGGAAATATTTTGACAACTCAGCACTCGTCTGAGCGTCGCAGGGAACCCTCACCCCCGCCGCCAATACGACCAGAGCGACTGATACCAGAAGATTTCGGATCATGACACATCTCCTTAAAACTAAAACACCACAACTCAAACCGTCTCGATCCGCTCTGAACCCAAGTCGATTCGGAGCTTTCTCAATACTAGTAAAAATCCGACTTCCCTTCTCTTTTAAACTCACGGCCCATCATCGCTTCCAATGGTCCACTCATTTTGGGGGCACCGCCGCATAGTGTCTTTCGATGAGAAAGATCTCGGGAAGGCATCTCTTCATCGCCAGAGTCAACGGAATTGCCAGGATGCCGCCAACCGGGCCAAGCAAAAACACCCACCAGAGCAGGGCGATCGTCTTCTCAATGGACGAAACTTTTACGTCCTTCCTTCTTAGGAGCATCGGAGTGATGGCATATTTCGATACGAGTTGGGTAAGCACCAAGCCGCCGACGACCAGTAAGGCCCGCTTCCAACCCAGCATGAGTAATGCCAGACAACCCGGCGGCACCAGGGCGAGAATGAAACCGATGTTGGGAATAAAGTTCAATAAGAAATACAAGATGCACCAAACCAACGGAAAGTCCACGCCAAAGGCCATCAATAGCACTAGATTCGCCAGAGCCGTGACAAATCCGGTCGTGGCATATACGCCGACATATTGGCCAACGTCATTCTGTACGTCGGTCCAGACTGATTGAGAGGGCGCTCTCTCTGAATCTCCCACTATCAGTGACAGAAGAACTCCCCCCAGCAGGACTACCAGCAGCCCATCCGATAAAAGGAGGCTCACCTCCGGCAGGATCAACTTCACGTACCTGACAATTTCATTGGAGGTGGAGAAGTTCGTAGCCGACAAGCCGCTGATATCTAGGTTGTGAGCATGCAGAAAGACCGCAACGTGCTGGTACAGGTCACGCGCGTGCTCCTCGTACATCGGGAGTTTCTCTTTCATACTAGCGGCGTTCTTGTACAGCATGGCCACCAGGACTACTGCCAAAGAACCCAACACGCCGATCGCAAGTCCCAAAGCCGCGCCCTTGCGCAGGTGACATTGGTGCATGATCCACTTCAGTAACGGAAGAGCACTGTAGGCCAGAAGAAAGCCGAGCAAGATGAGCGAGAGGACGCCGGATGCCGCTTTGATTCCCGCCGATATGATCACGACGCACGCGGCACCGAGCAGGAAGCGCATTGACTCTGACGTCGGGCGATTGGTCATATCCGTCTCGTCACTTTGCAAAGGGTGCACTCCTGCTGCAGGCATTCCTAGTATCCTTCCGCATGGATTGGCGATCATCGCGTGCGCCTTACAACCTGAGACTCACCTAACACCTTGTTTACAACCCGACAAAAGTGGGACGAGGTGAGCTTACGAGTACCGTACGACTCCGAGAACTTCCGGAGTTTTTCAGCTTCTCTCTTCGCGCCAGGTTAGCCGGCTCGGTCTGCGGCTTGAGCAGTGACGGTGCCTGCTGCTCACCGAACGGTTCATTTTGCTTCTTCAAACGCGTAAATACGGTTCCAGTCATTCTTCGTACTGACTACGGTCCAGCCATTCTGCTTCGCGTAGTCATCCAGTTCGGGCGTGAAATGTACCAGTGGATCGGTGGGCAAACCGCGGGTTGGACCGTAGGCGAAATCGCGCGCCGCATCATCGTGCAGCACCAATAGTTCGAAGCGCGCTCCGCTGCCGCCCTGCGTGTATTGCAACATCTGCTGATCACCCGTGGAGTTCCCGAACGCGGCGATGGGGCGGCGGCCGATGAACTCATTAATTCCCGCCGCCTTGCCGCCATTGTTGTCATTGAAGTTAAGCTCCGGAAGGCGCACGAGCACCGGCTTGCCGTCGCGCATTTCGAACTTCGTCTTTATGCTGCTGCCGACTATCTGTTCCGGCGGGATGCCGTAAACCCGCTGCGCCCACGGGCGCATGAATTCGACGCCGCCGCCCGAGACGATGTAGGTCTTGAACCCGTTCGCCCGCAGGTATGCAAGCAGTTCGAGCATCGGCTGGAAAGTCATTTCGGTGAAAAGCTTGCCGGTCTTCGGATTTTTCGCCGTAGCGATCCAGCCCTTGACGATCTGCTCGAACTCGTCGGTGGTCATGCCCGCGTGGGTGGCCATGACTAGTTCCATGAGTCCGCGTTCACCGCCGGCGGCCAAGCCTTTCAAATCGCCCTTGAGCACCGAAGCGAATGGTTCTGTAGTCTCCCAACCAGGATGCTGCGGGGCGAGCGCTTTCACGCGGTCAAGTACGAAGAACAACTGGACGGGAAGCGGTTCTTCGCACCATAGCGTGCCATCGTTGTCGAATGTGGCGATGCGTTCCGCCACAGGAACGAATTCCGGACTGCCTTCGGTCGTCACCCGTTTGACGAAATCGAGGATGGCTTGTTTTGCTGCCCCCTCGTTCCACGAGGCCAATGGCTGCGCCTGATACTCCCAGAGCTTCTTGGCGGCAACGCCGAAATTGCCAAGCTGGTAAATCGCGACGCCTTTCGGACTGAACGCGAAGGCTTGGAAGGGCTCGGCTTTTAGCTGCTTCACGAAATCTTCCGAAGCGACACCCACTGTGACGTGAGGGTGGTAATTTTCCCCGCTGGCCTTGGGCACGAACGTCTCGACATAAGGAACGATGTCGCCATCAGGTGGCGTATCGATGAACGCTTTCGCCGTGCCCCCGCTGACCGCGAAGGGCGCCACCGCATCAGCGACCTTCTGCTGCAGACGCAACAGGTTGGGCGTTCTTTCGACGAGGAGCAAGGTGACGGCGACACCCTTCGACGGCACGGCTACAAGACCATGCCCCGTCAATTGCAGTTCTGCCGGACGTTCGACAGCCAAGACCTTCGTGACTGCCGCAGTCACAGCGTCAAAGTCCCTTACTCGGATGTATCGCTGCAGCAGCGTAACGTGCGGCACATGGGTCGCATCGAGAGAATACCCGCCAGGGTAATTTCCACGCAGCCGGGCGTTAAATGCGTTAGCCTTGCCGACCATTGTCTGATCCGGCTCGAGAAGGATGTCGATGGCTACAAGGTTGTCGCTAGTGGCTTGCAGTCCTGATGTCGCCTGGGCATTCGCTCGCAGACCCAGGACTGAAACGAGACCAACTACAAAGAAAAACGCGACCGCCGCCAAAACGTAGTTATGTTTGCGAATCGTTTTCATTTTCCTCTCTCCTTGAGTTACGGTGATGCGCGCGTCTCGAACCATCGGCCGCGTCGCCCCCCTTCTACCTACAGCGACGACTCCTCACTCGCTGAGCCATGGTTAAGTCACTCATTCCCTATTGGCGCCTGTCTGCGATCTTGCAGACTCTTCTCCTGTTAACGAGGCTTTGGGAACAAGAGTGTGAACGCCATCCTGAATTCCCAAGGTGAGGCCTTCGGTGGATGGACAACGTTTCCGAAAAAGAAAGTCTGGACGTTCACCGCTTGGTGTCCGAATTTCCAGACCCGCCCGGGGCCACCGCCGATCGGTACGGTCCATCGCCCTCCATGGTTCTTTTCCCAGTTGGCTGTAATGCCACTAGTCTGAAGGGAGAGATACCAGGCCTTTTTTAAGTTGTAATTGAGGAACGGTTGAAGGTAGAACTGGTTTACGTCGGGCCTGTCCTTATGCCCGGCTACAGACCACATGTTGTTGACAAGCACGCCGATGGTCCCAAATTTCGGCTGTGCCAGGGCGACAAATGTTGGACCCATGGCGAATTTCCCCTGGCTCATATAGCGGTAGGGAGTACCCATGGGCACCAGAAAAATCGGTCCTGCGCCCCAAGTCACCACACTGTGCTTTTTGGGAGAGAAGTAAAACTGGGGTTGCATGTCTCCCAAACCGTAGGCGCCGGTCTGGTGCAGGGATCCATCTTCCAGCGGTACGGCATACGGTTGGTAGACGATGGGGGTAACCCAGCGCGTGATCACGTTCCACTTCGAGCCGAGGCTGACCGGAATGACCGGCTGAATGACGAATACATTCTGGACACGATTAGAGTCGCCGATGCCGAAGTTCCAGTTTTCCTGAAAGGGTACGCTGATCATACTGGCAATGGGATTCTGAGAAGCTTTTCGCGCTTTGTCCAGAGCTGCTGCATCGCTTACGACTGCGCCGGCCGCTGGTTGGGTCTGAGCAGCTGGTGGTGCCTGCGTTGGAGCCGGGGTGTCCTGCCCCCAACTAGATGCAGCACTGAGTGCGATCCAGATCCCAACGATTCCGACAGAACACACTGTTTGTACTCTGTTGACCTTCATGAATGTTCTCCTTACTTAATTCGACCTAATGCCCTATTCAATTTGTGTCGGTCACAGCACTTTATGGCCTCACCCTAGAGGACGACGGAGACTTGGAAAACTGTCAGTGTTAACAGGCCCTTGAACCACGCCGCTTGCCCAAGAGAGTGCCCCACTCGCGGATTCCAACCATGCACTGAAGTGCGCCGATAAATGGGCGCGCCGTTTCAGTCGACGCAGCGGGCGACTCTCAAAGAACTTGTTCGTTTGACAATCGATGGTTGGACCGAAAAGAGGAGGAGTGCCCTGGTTCAGGAACTCCGCAATTTGAACTCTAGCTGTATGTTTTGACAGTTGTGAAGCCGTCCTTCCCCCTCTATAACCGTTCTGGCTTTTCAATAAACGCGGGGATTGCACCCTTGAGGGATCGTCCAATGGAAGCTGTCGCGCCAGCGCAAGATAGAGGAACTGCTCTCGCCGAAGAGCGCACCGATCTGGCTCTCCAGCGCACCATCATCGCGGCGGAAAGAACGCTGATGGCGTGGATCAGAACGGCACTTTCGATGATCGGGTTCGGGTTCACCATTTATAAGTTCTTCCAGTATCTGCCTGCGGACATTGCGGCCGGGAAAGTGCATCGCCCAGATGCACCTCGTAACTTGGGGCTTACTCTTATTGCTCTGGGGACGTTAGCTTTGGCGGCCGCCGCGTGGAATCACAGGCGATATCTCAATGAACTTGGGGTTTCCCATAAGAAGCACATCTGGTCGATCTCGTTCGTAGTATCAGTTTTCGTCGTGCTTATTGGAGTGATCGCATTCTATGGCGTCCTGTTGCGCAGCGGACCTTTCTAGATAAACACGAACAGTAGGTGGCGACTCTTGCCTTACCCATTCACCCTTGCAGCGGCGCTGGTGCTAGCCAGTGTCTACGTTATCGGTAATAGGCTACGTGCGAGATCACACCACCGGCGCTGGATTTCGATTGCCGCCGGCGTGTCTGTTGCTACGATCTTCGTTGACCTTTTGCCAGAAATCTCTGAGAGCCAGGCAAAGTTCTCAACAGGCCTTCATCGCGGCGCCGCTCTCTTCCCGGAGCAAGCCATCTACCTGGCAGCGATGGTGGGATTTGTCCTTTTCTACGGACTGGAGTACATGGTAGCGGCATCCCCGTCCGAAGAAGATAAGCCGAGCAGCATATTTTTCTCACTTCAAATCGCGGCTTTTGCTTTGTACAGCGGCCTAATCGCGTATCTCCTCGTCCACAATACTTGGCACGGCGTTTCATCCTTGGTCCTCTACGCTCTGGCGATGGCATTTCATCTGCTCCTAGTGGACCACTCGCTGGCTCAGGAGCGCTATCGTCTGTACGAAAGTCGCGGACGGTGGATACTCGCTTTGGCAGTCATGGCAGGCTGGTTGGTGGGAATCCTTACTCCGATACCCGAGCAATGGCTGGCCCGAATCACGGGCTTCGTTTGCGGAGGCGTTCTCATGAACACCCTTGTCGTCGAACTACCGGAGGGACGTGGCGGGCGCCTCTGGTTTTTTGTGTTGGCTGCGGCGGCATACTCCCTGGTGCTGATCGTTGTCCTAGGTTGATCCGTGCGTGGCCGCTAATTGCTTCCTGCTGCAGGGCTCTCTCTTCGGACACTTTCGTGCCCGGACCTACTAGAACACGCGGCCCAGAGATAAGAACCATTTCGCATGTCCGGTGTCTCCTACACTTCCACCGACGAAGATGGGCCCCAGTGCTGTCCGCATGATCATTCCAGCCACGCCGTCATTGGGAAGCTTGCTCACATCGGGCGCGTTGTACACCTTTCCAACCTCATACATTGTGACGGCGTAGATGCCTTCGCCCAGGAACGGTGGAAGGGTAGCCAACCGGTGCAGGTATCCTGCTCGGAAGAGATAGAACTGGTTTCCGCGTAGCTCGTTCTGGCCATAGGCAAACAACCCAGTCGTCCCTCCGAGTAAAAATTGCGGAAGGCCAGTCCGTTCGTAGCCCAGGGTTGACCCGCCCTGCGCAACCAGGAAAACGGAAGATGGGCGCGAGATGGCTTTGAAATACTCCGCTCTGAGTTCAAGATTTGGAAATGCTTCTGGCGCACCCGGGCTCGTATCCACCCAGTAGAAGTTTAACTGCCCCAAGTACCCCTGCCGGGGAATAATCGGATTGTCCAGGTGGTCAGAGGTGAAGCGAAATCGCGCAGCGCCGACGCGCCCGTCGACCGATGAGAACTGCGGAGTGCCTAGCTTTAGACGGGCATTCAGGTAACCGGTTTCGTAGCCGGCGCGGACTTCGCTGAACCGGCTCAGCGCATAGCCGAGGTCGAGTCCAACTCCCGCTTTCCCGAACCGGTAGTCGGCCTGAGGATCACCATTGGAATAGATCCGCTGCGCACTGCTGCTGGCCGTTGCGCGCGGAGCAAAGAACCACGAGGAAGTCTGGCTGAACTTCTTGTAGAGCTCGGCATCAATCCCATAGATGTTTCCCAACTTGAAATCCATCCGCAATTCGGAGCCAAATCCCGCAACGTCGAGGAACGTTAGCCGCCCTCCCATCGCGAAAGTGACATTGTCGGGTTGCGTGCCATTGACGTCAAATGCGAGCTGCAAGAGAGGAGGCGCATAGTTCTCCTCCTGAACCGTAACCAGCAGGCCGATTTTGCCGTCAGTCTGAGTCAATCCGTAGGCGGCGCTTTCGAATCTTCCAACTCCGGTCAAGCGCGTCAGATAAGATTCCAATTTTGGCGTGTCGATCGGTCTGCCCACCAGTGGTTGGAGAAAGTTTTGGATCTTTTGGTTCAGATCGTTGCTGGAACCCTCGACTCTGACAAATTCCGGGATACCCACGGTATTTTGCTTGCGCGCATCGCGTCGTGCCACGTATTCGGCCCAGGCAGCGTCATCAAGAGCATAAGGCAGTAGGAACTTGGCCTTTTCCTCCGCTCCCTGCATGCCTTGCTGGATGAGTGCGTCCGCCTTGTCGAATTCCATGGTTGTGAATTTCTGGACGTCCACTTTGACAACGATGTCTGCCGCTTCCATCCCCCGCAGCTCGGTCGCGCCGGTGACGACACTGACGGACTGGCCGAGCACACCGAACAGAGATTGGATTTCATCCGCAGTGGCGGGAGCGACCTGTAGATGAATCGCGATCACCACATCTGGCCCCATTTGCCGCACAAGGTCGGTAGGCAGGTTGTCCACCAAACCGCCATCGACATAAACCCGATCTCCGTCGCGGACGGGAGCGAAGATTGCCGGTAACGACATAGAAGAGCGCATTGCTAGACCAACCGGGCCGGTAGAAAACACATGTGCCTTTCCCGAAATCAAGTCGGTAGCTACGCAGCGAAAAGGTATAGGCAGGTCGTCGAACGATCTCACCGACGAGTATGCCAGTGTTTCTCTGTAGATAAGCAGGTTGATTTGATGTCCCGCGCTCATGCCCGATGGAAGCGTTGCCCCATGTTTAAAACCAATGACCAGGTCGTCTTGAGCCGCGCGCTCATCCTCTTTGCGCCGAAACGAGAGATCTTGATAGGGAGTCGCACCTGCAAGCACCAGCGGCCAGTCCATTTTTTGGACCAACCCTTCCAGTTCATCTGGACTCTTGCCGGTTGCGTACAAGCCTCCCACCAGCGCTCCCATGCTGTTGCCAGAGAGATAGTCGATGGGAATGTGGTGCTGCTCAAACCACCGGAGTACTCCGATGTGGGCGAGTCCGAGTGCACCTCCCCCTTCGAGAGCGACGCCGACCGTCTGTCGTTTGTGCCCTTGCGATGCTTCCTGGGCAACAGCGATGAGCGGAGATAGCATCACGATGAGCGATGCAAGCCCGATCCTCAATGACCGGAGATATGAGCTCCCGCGAGTGTTTCCAACTTTCCAAACGCGATTCATGGCGACCTCTTCTCTTTTCAATCGTCTAGTACACTCAGAATCCGACCCGCCCCGCTCGAATCAATGTGGAGAAATTAGGAGACCTATTCGCCGCTTGAGCCGCGGCGTTAATATGCTCACGCTGTTTTAGCTCTGGGAATGAAAGTCCTCCTGTGACCAGAGTTCCCCGGTCGTATAGCACGTTATCCAGGGTGCCGTTCACTAAAATTTGATAGTTCCACGGTTGATGCCGGTTAGTGTCGGTAGCGAGCTGTCTTTCAATTGCGGTAGTGCAGTTTCTTGTCACTTGGTTGTACCACTCAGGGTGATCTTTCAATTTGTTCAAGTTACCGACATAGGTGAGTAACATCGCGCGTGCCACTTCCGGCGTCGTCTGAAGCCGGTACATGGACACTTCTTCGCCTTTACGGTAGTTGGTGCGCAATCGAATCACGTCGCGCTCATCGGCCGTGACAAGAATCAGTTCGTATTGACGAAAACATCCGAGAACTGTCGAATAGCCCTGGCCCACCTTGTAACGTGCCTCAATAGAGAATGCGATGTGCTCGTTCTCGCCGAATTGAAAGCTGACAATGGGGTGGCTCGCAAAGGGAATTCCCCACTGTGTCACAAATAGGTCGGCGGCCCGAATCTGTGAAAGATAGACTGTCCGTTCGCTCCAGCAATCCGAATACTCGGTTTCAGTGCGATAGTCGCAGTTGCGTAAATTGTGAATAGTGATCCGATCTCCGGCGATTTCGGCCCAGGCGGGTCGATCAACGTTGGCTTGCCAATTGCCATCGTTCGAGGGTTTCAGGGTGAGCCACCATCCGAGCACGATGCAAACGCCCGCGAGATACACGACCGCAGCCCAACGAGACCATCTAAACTCGATGAATACCGTGATCGCGACAAGAACATAGATGAGTGTTAGCGGAATGCGTAGGGCCGGAATCCTACAATCGACGAAAAGGGCTGCGACTGCCCATAGAGTGATGAGCGCGAGAGCAATCCACACGATTGTGATTCCAACCGCACGCGATGCCCTCAACCACCTCGACAAGAACGTAGGCTGACGGGGGGCAGGCAGGCTATTCATCTGCTGGTTGAGAAGTCATCATGATTACCCTGGCACCGTCCAGTATGCGCCGTGATCGAAGAGGTTCAGACCCCCCAGACTTGGAAGTTGTCGTCCGGGTGACTACAGAATGTCGAGGTTTGGGCGAGATGAGAACTGTCAGTTTTGGCAGTATGAGAGTGGGGCACGGGTTCTGGAATTTACTAAGAGGCGGCCGCACAAAGGCGAACCAACATCTTCTATTCGACCGCTGTCCCCTATTTAGGGTTTCCCAACCAGGAGTATTGCCACCCGATCGACACGTTGTGGTAGTTGCCGCCAAACCGAACGTACGTCCCATTGCTATAACTAAATTTCAAAGACTGATGTTTGGAGACTCGAATCGCACCAGTGCATCCGAGGCGGGAACTCTGTTGTTTTGTGAGCGGGTTTTCGACATCGGCAACGCTCGTTTGTCCGCCATACCAGAAATTACCGTCAAGCGATATCCAGAACCCAGGCTTAAAATCGTAACTCAGGTGCCCTTCGAAGGTTCCAATTGGATTTTCAGATTGAGATTTCGTTCCCGGATAGTACGGTTTGCTCGTAGTAAAGAACCACGCTCCGGCGTATCCATCTAGGATCCACTTTCCCCAGCGCTGGGAATAGCCGAATTCCGGCTTGAAGGCCCAGCGGTTCGCGCCCCAGTTAATCAGCTTGGTTGGATCGTACTGGCCAGTTGGAGCTGCCACCTTCAGACTAACGCCCAGTAGGACCTTTTGCTGCCACTTGATGAAGTCCCTCGGTCGCATGGCGGGGCCGCCCTTGAGGTTCACGGATACGCGATAAACTGAATCGACCAGACCGGAGCGGTAGAGGTGCTGCTCCACTCCTGCCATGGTTCCCTGGAAGTGTCCGAATGCATAGGGCAGAGCGGCGACGATGTTAGCCGAGCGGCCAAAGAGGTTGAATGAATGGTAATAGCCAAATACCGGGACGTTGTATCGCCCCTTCGCGCCGTTGACTGGGAGCGCATTGTTGAACTGGATACTGCCGTCGTAAAAGGAGTAGGTCAGCGTAATCGCGTTGGAATGGAGCGGTGTGATGAGATAAGCGCGCGGAGCGAGGTCCTGAGCACGGAGTTGCTGCAACGGGCACACCGCCGACGCGGCCAGTAATCCGAGTCCCAACAAACATCGTATCCACAAATTCACACTGCGGCACCTGTTTGCCCTTCCGGAACATGAAATCCTCATCTCACTCTGAGAGCCGGCTCGATGGATTTATCCCTCGTTTAGGACAGTTCCGAATGTGCCTCT
>Ga0335071_10002539_pt1 | contig 19505 bp, 11 predicted proteins | sample Lox_Sample_15_FD_206724 | JGI IMG/M metagenome (GOLD analysis project Ga0335071, IMG submission 206724) | Soil microbial communities from Loxahatchee National Wildlife Refuge, Florida, United States - Lox_Sample_1.5 | ecosystem: Environmental > Terrestrial > Soil > Wetlands | place: USA...
TATGCGCCCGCGCTCGTTGCGTGGGTAGGGGGTGGCGGCTTCGGCGCGGGCGTATCGTTCGGCGCGGGCGGCGGTGTTGCCTGGATTCCGCTCGGGCCGCGTGAGCCTTTCATCCCGGCGTACCACGTCAGTAACGTTTATGTGAATCGCGTCAACATGGTTGAGGTGACACACATCAATGTGACAAATGTCACAAATATTACGTACGTGAATCGTACCGTGCCCGGAGCCGTGGTCGCCGTCTCCCGCACGGACTTTGCCGCCGCTCGCCCCGTGGCGCGCGTCGCTGTCGCCGTTCCGCCGCAGGCCGTCGCCCGGGCGTCGTTCTCTACCCGTGATGTCGTCGTCACGAAGCAGGAGGCGCAAGCCGTGCGCCCGACTGCCCCCGTCCGGGTTGCCCGCCCGCCACAAGCCGTTGTGAATCGCGTGGTGGTTACCAAGGCTCCGCCCCCAGCCGCCACCAGGGCACTGGCCAGGCCAGTCCCCGTTCAGGCCAATCGCCCTTCGGCGCCGAATCAGCCGCCGGCTGCCGCCCGGCCCGTCGCTCCACAGACGCCGGTAAACCGGCCGCAACCTCAGCCGGCTCCCGCTTACAAGCCGCCCGTGCAGCAGGCCGAGCCATCCCGGACTCCGCAGCAGCAGGCCCCGGCAACTCGACCTCAGGCTCAGCCCGCGCCGGCTTACAAACCGCCCGCCCAGCAGGCAGAACCATCCCGGCCTCCGCAGCAACAGGCGCCGGCAACTCGACCGGCCCAGCAGACCGAGTCGTACAAACCGCCGCCGAAGGAGCCTCAGGCCAAGCCGCAGAATACGCCGGCCTATCGCCCGCCAGCCGCGCAACAGCAGCAGCGTCCGCAAGCGGCTCCCGCGGAAAAAGCGAAACCGGAGGCTAAACCCGAAGCGAAACCTAAAGGGAAGGAAAAGGAAAAAGAGAAGGAAAAGTAGGTTAGGCGGCCGCTTCGCGAAGCAGCCGGTCGATATCCACGCTTCCCGGGCACGTTTTTGACGCCCGGATCTCGCGGTGCATGATTACATGATCGCGGTCCAGTGGAATTTTCCATCGGGCCGCGATTTCTTTTACCAGCGCTGCGCTCGTCGCATACTGTTCGTCGGGCCAGATATCTTGCGGCTGCCCTTCATGCTCAATGCCGATCGTGTAGTAGTTCGGATTCACCTGCGGGTCGATCAGCTTCCAGGTCGGCCGAACTACGATGCCCGCATGAAACGCCGTGTCCGCTTCATCCACGAATTGATGAATCGTTCCCGTTTTTCCCACGCCGTAGTGCGCCGAAACTGATGACCGTGGATCTTTAAACGTGAGATCCGCCGCCTGGAGCGATCCCACAATAATGTGGATCACAATGGCCTTGGGCGCGTGTCCGTGTCGCCCTTTGCGGAAGTTGTCGGCCGCGCATCCGATCCACTGTGCCGGCACTAGAGATTGCCCTTTTCGCCTTGCCACGAAGCGGGAACTGCTCCCACGCTCATCGATTGCCGCTGGTCCCGGTTTTCCTGCTCCTTGCGCGCCAGCGACGGCCGGAAAGCCACTAGGTCTTTTAGCACGTTGTACCAGAACGGGGCGCCCAGGCTGAGCAGCATCGCTGAAAGCGCGATTCCCGGCAGCTTCGCCGGGTTCCAGTTCCAGCTCTGCGGAACAATCAGCCGCGCTTCGGCGCCCTGACGCAGGATTTCGAATGAATCGAGCTGCAAACCCGCGGCAATGCCGATCGCAATGACCACCGTGATCACGCTCGTATGCCGCGCGAAGCGGTGCGAGATGCGGTCCATCGTTTCGTCGAAACAGGCGTGGATGCGCCCCGCAAACCGGCTCGGCGCTTCGGTGACCACGGCGACCGCCTGCCGCATCGACGCCGGAAGTTCCGGCCGCAGGGCTTCGAGCTTCAATCCGAGCAGATGGATGTTTTCGAGAACCGCGGCGGGATCCTGAATCCCGTTGGCTTCCAGCATTTTCTTCAGCGTTTGCCGCGCGTATTCGTCGAGCGCCTTGCCCCCCGGCTCATTGCCCGCGGCAAGCTCCAGAAGAATGTGCGTCAGCTCCTCGCGCTGGATGACGGTCCCTAATTTGCCTTCCGCTCGCGCGACCAACGGATGCCGCAAAACGGCGCCGGCAATCTGCTCGATGGCAAACGGCGTGGCCTTAGGGTCGATCTGATTCAGGATCGTCATGACGCCCCGCAGCAGGTTGCGGCTGCGCCAGTTGAGCGCCCCCGTCACCAGTTGTGTCAGCAGCGTAACCCCCACGCTGACCAACAACATCACGGCCGCGAATCCGATCAGACTGTCAAGGGACTTAAGCACCGGCTTCTACCCCGAGTATAGGGGGCGCTGTCAAGCTACAATGCAGCTATCATGATGACCCGCAGATCGGCATTCGGAACGGTCGCAGCCGGCGCGCTGGCTGCATCCACACAATCGGCGGCGCCGCTGAAAGGCCGTTTGAAGCAATCGGTGGCGCGCTGGTGCTACGAGAAAATGAGCCTCGATGATCTGTGCCAGGCGGCCGCGCGTATCGGCCTCAAAGGCATCGATCTGGTTGATTCCAAAGAGTGGCCAACCGTTCAGAAGTACGGCTTGGTCCCCGCCATGACGCCCGGCGCAGGCATCATCTCTGACGCGTTCAACCGCAAAGAGAATCACGACCGGCTGGAGCGCGAGATGCGCGAAAACATCGAAAAGGCGGCTAAGGCGCGGGTGCCCAATGTCATTACATTCTCGGGCAACCGGCGCGGTTTAGCGGATGAAATTGGCCTGGAGAACTGTGTGACCGGGTTGAACCGGGTCAAGAAAATGGCCGAAGATCACGGCGTGATGATCTGTCTGGAACTGCTCAATAGCAAGATCGACCACCACGACTACCAATGCGACCATACCGTGTGGGGTGTTGAGGTGATCAAGCGCGTGAATTCGCCGCGCGTCAAACTGCTCTATGACATCTATCACATGCAGATCATGGAAGGCGATGTGATCCGCACCATTCGCGACAACATCCAGTTCATCGCGCATTTCCACACGGGCGGCGTGCCTGGACGGCATGAGATCGACGGTACCCAGGAGCTGAATTACGGCGCCGTCGCCAAAGCCATCGTTGAACTCGGATTCCAGGGCTATATGGCGCACGAATTCATTCCGGCGGCGCCGGATGGGATCAAGTCGCTCCAGGAGGCGGCGAAACTGTGCGACGCCTGAGCGTTACTTCTTCACTGTGGGTTGATCGCCAGGGGCTGGCGAGTATTCCGTCAACGCCGCAATGACGTCTTCCAGCTTGACGGGTTTGGCGATGAAGTTATCCATTCCCGACGCGGCGCACGATTCGCGGCAACGAGAGCTGGCGTCGGCGGTCATGGCAATGATGGCGGCCCGGCGGTCGGAGCCTTCCAGCCGGCGAATCTCAGCGGTTGCTTCGAACCCGTTCATGTCGGGCATCTGACAGTCCATGAAGATGACATCGTAGGAGAGCATCTTCACCATTTCTACCGCCTCGCGGCCGTTCCCGGCTACATCGGCGCGAACGCCGAGCCGTTCCAGCATGCGCAGCGCGACCCGCTGGTTGACCACGTTGTCTTCGGCAACCAGCACGCGGAGGCAATAGTCCGCGAACTTGCCGGCGACGCTGGTCCGAAGAGCCCCGAGAGATTTCTGGAATGTTGTTTCGGGCTGCACGCCGGAGCTCGCCTGCAATCTCTTGGACCAAGCCGTAGCCACGGTATCGAGCAACTGGGAATGCCGAACCGGCTTAACCAAACACGCATCAATGTTGTTCCCCCTGGATCCCTTCACCAGGTCGCTGCGGTGTCCCACGGAGGTGAGAATGACGATGACGGTGTCCTGGGTGGACGGGTTGGCCTTGATCATGGCGGCGAGGCTGGCGCCGTCGAGTTCCGGCATCTGGTAATCAGCGATCACCACGTGATACGGATCCCCGGCGGCTTGTGCGGCTAGAATTGCCTGCAGTGCTTCGCTGCCCGAAGCATAGCTTCCGTTGCGCATCCCCCAACTGGAGATCTGTTCGTGGACCACGCGGCGATTGACTTCGTTGTCGTCGACGATCAAAACGCGCAGGCCGGCCAGATCTACGATGGGCGGCTGTGCCGGAGCCGGCTGTGCGTCGAGCACCAAGGGCAGTGTAAACGAAAAGGTGGAACCCTCGCGCAAACGGCTCTCCACGTTTACGGTTCCTCCCATGAGTTCGACGAGCTGTTTGGAAATGGCCAGACCCAAGCCGGTGCCACCGTACTTTCGCGTGGTTGAGCTATCCACCTGCATGAATTTTTCAAAGAGCAACCCAACCTTCTCAGGCGGGATGCCGATGCCGGTGTCCTTCACGGAGATGCGCATGCGAGCGCGTCCCTGTTCGTCATTGCCCTCGATCTCCGCGCTTAGCAGGACATGTCCGCTCGGAGTGAACTTGACGGCATTACTGGCAAGATTGGTGACGACCTGCCGGACACGGCTGCCGTCTCCGATGAAGTGATGTGGCACGCCGGGAGAATACTGGACGACCAGATCGATTCCTTTTTCCTCCGCGCGCGGAGCCAGCATCTCGGCGACTTCCTCGATCAACTGGCGAAGATCGAAGGCAAAAGACTCGATGACCAGCTTGCCGGCTTCGATCTTCGAGAAATCTAGGATGTCATTGATCACGGCAAGCAGAGCGTCACCGGATTGGCGAACGGTCTCGGCGAACTCGCGCTGCTCCTCGCTCAACTCGGTGTCGAGCAGCAATCCCGTCATGCCGATGACGCCGTTAAGCGGGGTGCGTATTTCGTGGCTCATATTGGCCAGAAACTCGCTTTTGGCTACGCTCGCCGCTTCGGCAGCCTGCTTGGCTTCCATGAGTGCGGCCTGCGCGGCCCGGCGTTCCGAGATGTTGTGTCCGATGCCGACCAACCCCACGACCGCGCCCGAAGCGTCCCGAAACGGCACTTCACTGGTCAAGTGCCACACTGTGTTGCCATCGGCATCCACCGTGGACTCTTCGCGATCGATGACGGCTTTGCCCGATTGCATGAGATCGTCTTCGTCTTTGGCGTACTTCTCAGCAAGCTGCTTGGGATAAAAATCGAAGTCGGACTTACCCAGAAGCTCATCCCCGCTGGTGGCGCCCATGCGCTGCGCCAGCGCCGTGCTGGCGGCAAGAAACTCATGCCGCGTGTTTTTGGCGTAGACGTAGTCGGGAATGCATTCCATGATGGTGCGCAACAGACTGCGCTCGCGGTCGAGCGACGTGCTCTGATCCTCGACGCGTTGTCGCAGAAACCCGGCCCAGACAACGATCCCGAGGATCAATGCCCCCATGATGGCGATGAGTACCAGCAGACGATTGAGCGTCCACCAGGAAGGCTGCGACAGAACGACGATGTCAGCGGGTGACGAAAGCAGAATACGAAAGTCGCGTGCCACGTGGGTCTCGTCGGCTTCGGTGACGCATACACCGGTCAAGCGGAGTTGGCTGCTCTCCCGGAGCGAGTCGAGCGCATCCGGAACTCCCTCGAGACTGGCCTCGAAGGTGATGGGTCCGGACCGCAGCGTGAGCACCTGCTCGGCATGTCCTCGTGATTGTCCGATCAGTTGTCCGTCGATTCTCACCAGGGCAGCGTTGTAGTCGCCTCCCAGAGCCTGTTTAGCCGATACTGGCTGTGGCACGGGAGCCGCGCTGCTTCCGAGAGTGCGGAAGATCGCGTGGTCCAGAACGTGCGTGTACTCGCCGATGCTGGGGAAGCCGGCCACGGAAACCCGTTCGCCGACGCGGACCGGTGTGGTCTGACGAGTGAGAACGCCGATGTTGCCGCTCGCGTCCTGAACGAACAACTCTTTGCCCAAGCGTTGCAGCGTCACCACGCCTTCAATGCGGACGCGATGCCCGCCCGAACCGGTCGGGTTGAATCGCAGGATGCTGGAAATGGGCAGCGAGGGAATAGCAAAGCCATCGGTGCGCGGCGGCTCCAGCGTGTCGAGTTGCGCCTGGGTCGGCACGAAGAGCCGCGCCCCCACCCATTCGTTTCCCTGATTGTAAATGGCACCAGCGACGCCGCGGATGCGCACCTTCGAGTCGATGGACCGCTCGGCTTCCGCCTCGCTCATCCAGGGCACGCGTGCCAGCACCGAGCCGCCGCTGACTGTCACCAACAGGGCACGGCTGACGTCGGCCGTGGGCGGCATAGGAATCACATCGTTTACGACTGCCTGGACGATTCCCTCAATCTCGGCCCACTGGCTGTCTTCTTCGGTGGACGCCAAGCGCTCGAACGAGACAGGCCGGGCGGACGGCATGGGCGCCGTGCCCGCTACCTGAACTTTCGCGTGCGTAATCTGAGGAGCAAAGTCGGGGCATTCCGTGGTGCCTTCGAGATCGATCAACTGGCCCGCGTGCACGACGTTGGCGAGGCCGGGCGCAATGACGGCAATGCCGGCGCTCGCATCCTGCATGAAGAGCGCAAAATCGTCGACGAACGTAACCACACCATGAAGGCGAACGGCGTAGCCGCGGTTGGCTTGTTCCGCGGAAAGTTCGCGCACTTGCTGCGATCGCGTCAGAACCGGAGGCACGTTAGCGGCGGGAGCAGCCTGAAAGCCGCACAAGACAGAACAACCGGCCAGAAAGGCGAAAAGTGCGAATAACCGCGCCGGCGCCAAGTGATGCTCGCGCGCGATGCGGACGCCATCTGGCTTAGGTCTGTTCGGCATTACACCCGCTAGGGCTGCAACGTTGACTGACGCCATTTTGCAATCGGACGTTTTGGGAGATTCCGCCGGGGTTGGAAACGTTCCTCTATGTCCAGTCTGGCTGGTTAGGCGTTTCCGGACAATACCGAACTGGATAACTCGCCAAGGCTAACGAAGGTTTACGGGATGCGCTGGCCAAAGTGCGGTGGCACCGGGCGCGGGGGATACCTTGACTATCTACAATTCTTCCCTGTATTGTAGATAGTCATACTATGGGCAAACCGAGCGATCTGGTCCAGGGGACGCTGGACCTTTTGATTCTGAAAACGATATCTCTCGAGCCGAAGCATGGGTGGGCGATCGCCAAGCGCATCCAGCAGGTCTCGCGCGAGGTGCTGCAAGTGCAGCAGGGGTCACTCTACCCGGCGCTGCACCGGCTGGAGCAGCAGGGCTGGATCAAGGCGCACTTCGCGGAGACCGAAACGGGGCGCACGGCGAAGTTCTATTCACTGACGAAGGCGGGCCGAAGCCAGATGGAAAAGGAACTGGCCAATTGGGAACGGCTATCGGGCGCGATCAACCTGGTGGTGCGGGTCAGCGAGGTGTAGAGCCATGCGCTGGGTGGAAAAATTGCGATTGCGAGCGCGGTCGTTGTTCCGGCGCACGCGCGTAGAGCGGGAACTCGATGATGAACTGCGATTTCACCTGGAGCAGCAGATCGCCGAGAATCTGGCTGCTGGAATGAGCGCGGAGGAGGCACGCTACGCGGCGCGGCGGAGTGTGGGGGGAGCAGAGCAGATCAAAGAGGAGTGCCGGGAGATGCGGCGAGTGAACTGGTTTACGGATCTCGCGCAGGACGCGCGCTACGGCCTGCGCATGCTGGCGAAGAACCGGGGTTTCAGCGCCGTTGCCATTTTGACGCTCGCTCTCGGCATAGGCGCCAACACGGCCATCTTCACGCTGCTCCACGCTACATTGTGGAAGCCGCTGCCGGTAGAGCATCCGGAGGAAATCTATCAGGTGCTTCGGACATCTTCGACCGGGGATTTCAAGGGAGAATTCAGCATTTCTTATCCGCTGTTTCAGCAGTTGGCGAAGGCCGCGCGGCCGTGGGGCGAGGTGATCGCCACGGGCCGTGTCAACTCGCAAAAATTCGGTTTGAGCGCGCTCCCGACGGAGCACATTACCGAAGAATCGGTGTCGGCGGACTATTTTTCGGTGCTGCACGTTGCGCCTATTCTCGGGCGGGTTTTCGAGTTACCGGACGATAGCGTGCTGGGCGGGAATCACGTGGCGATATTGAGCGCCGCGTTCTGGAGGCGGAGATTTCAATCCGAGCCGTCGGTGCTTGGCAAAACGATTTACGTGGACGAGACGCCATACACGGTGGTCGGTGTCGCGCAGCCGGGGTTTTCGGGCAGTGAAGCCGAAGCTCTGGTGGATGTTTGGGTTCCCGTGACCGCTCCGGTTTCGAAGGACTGGATGACCTCGCCAGATGTGAATTGGCTCCGGCTGCTGGCGCGGCTGCGCCCTGGCACAGATACGGTGCGAGCACAATCTATCGTGGAAAGCGTGTTTCAAGCGCACCTCCACGACGTGCTTCTACCCGAGGTCGACGCGCGGTGGAAAGCGATGCTCGAATCCCAGCACATGACTCTTCGGCCTGCGCCATCCGGCCTCGCCACCACGGGAAGGAAGTACGAAAAACCGCTGCTGGTTTTGCTGGGAGTCGTGGCGGTGGTTCTTCTGATCGCCTGCGCCAACATTGCGAACCTGATTTTGGCGCGCAACGCCACACGGCAGCACGAGTTCCAGGTGCGCCTCGCTCTGGGCGCCAGCCGCGGCCGCGTTGCCCGCCAATTACTCACGGAAAACCTGATTCTGTCGCTCGCAGGCGCCGGCTGCGCTGTTGCCTTGGCGTCGTGTACCACACGCCTGCTGATTTCCCTGCTGCCGGAATCGCACGTGCCGTTGGCATTCGATCTGCGGCCGGATCTGACGGTGCTCGGATTTACGGCGGCGATTGCCGTTTTGACGGCAATTCTGTTTGGCCTGGGGCCGGCATGGCGAGGGTCGGGCGGGAAGCCCGAAACGAGCTTGCGCGGCGGCCAACGAATTACGAGCGGAGGCTTAAGCGGCAGAGTGCTTCTGGTGGGCCAATTAGCCCTTTCGCTTCCCCTATTGCTAGGCGCGGGATTGTTTCTGGAAACATTGCGTAACCTGCAAAACACGGACCTTGGCTTCCGGCCCGAGAACGTGGTTGTATTTCAGCTTTCCTTCCCCAAAGCGACTTCGGGCAACCGTGTGCGACAGGCGTATGCGGAAATTCAGCGGCGGCTGGAATCTCACGCCGGTGTAGCCGCCGCAGGTTACCCGTCGCCGGGGGGAATCTACGACAACGGAGGCTGGTCGGGCAACGTCGAGGTGGAAGGCCATGTGAACGCGCCGGGTGAAGACAACGAGGTGGGCCTGATTGGTGTCAGCCCCGGCTTATTTGAAACGGTTGGCATACGGTTGCTGGAAGGCCGCTATATCAACGCTCAGGATCAATCGATGCATCCGCCGGTAGCCGTGGTGAACGAAAGCTTCGCGCGGTACTACTTCGGCAGCGCTTCGCCGATCGGGCGGAACGTCACCGTAGCTGCCGAAAAGAAAGTAGCGAGCGAGATCGTCGGCGTGGTGCACGACGTCAAGCATTACGGAATTCGCGAACGGACCTGGCGCATGGTGTATGTGCCGATGTCGCAAGCCGGCGTCTTTGGCGCGTTCTACGTGCGCGCAACTCTCGGCATGCCGGCGTTGAGCGGCATCATTCGCGCTGCTGTCGCACAAGTGGACAAAACGGCGCAGGTGGAAGAGATTCGTCCCTTCGAAGCGGATGTGGACGGCATGATTTCTCAGGAACGTTTGATGGCGATTCTCTCGACGGTGTTCGCGCTACTGGCGTGTGTGCTGGCTTCGGTCGGGCTTTACGGAGTGGTAGCCTACGGCGTTTCGCGGAGGACCAGCGAATTCGGAATTCGCATGGCGCTGGGCGCGCGGCAGAGCGATATTCGAGGCCTAGTGTTGCGGCAGACGCTCGCCGTCATTCTCGGCGGCGTCGCCATCGGCGCGGTCCTATCTCTCGCTTTGGCGCGCGGCTTAGCGGCCGCGATTGCCGGGATGCTTTACGGTATCCGGCCGACTGACGTTTACGTATTTTCCGCCGGCGTCCTGTGGCTGATGTTTATCGCGCTGGTGGCCGCGTTTCTACCGGCGCGCCGCGCATCGCGCGTGGATCCCGTCGTCGCCTTGAGATACGAGTGATGCGCTGGCTGGAGAAATTGCGATTGCGAGCGCGGTCGTTGTTCCGGCGCACGCGCGTGGAGCGGGAACTCGACGATGAGCTGGGGTTTCATCTGGAGCGGCAGATTGCCGAGAATCTGGCGGCGGGGATGAGCGCGCAAGAGGCGAGTTATGCGGCCCGGCGGAGTGTGGGGGGAGTCGAGCAAATCAAAGAGGAGTGCCGGGAGATGCGGCGAGTGAACTTCGCGGAAGATCTTTGGCGCGATGCGCGGTACGCGGCGCGCGTGTTGCGAAAGTCGCCGGGATTCACGGCGGCGGTGGTTCTGACCCTGGCTCTCAGCATCGGAGCGAATACCGCGATCTTCAGCGTCGTGCAGGCGGTGCTGCTGGCGCCGCTGCCGTTTCCGAACCCGGATCGCCTGGCGATGGTTTGGGAGGAAGCCTCATTTCTGGGGTTTCCGCAGAACACGCCGGCGCCGGCGAATTTCGTCGATTGGAAGAAACGGAATCATGTCTTCGAGGACATGGCGGCGCTTCAGGGCAGCCTGATGAATCTCACAGGCAACGGTCCGGCGGAGGAGGTGGAGGTAAAGGAAGCGACGCCGAACTTTTTCCCGATGCTCGGTGTGGCGCCGCTGGTGGGGCGGACGTTTCTGCCGGAAGAAGGTCAGGCAGGCTCGAGCAGGGTGGTATTGATCAGCCAAGGCCTTTGGGTGCGCCGTTACAATGCCAACCCGCGGATCGTCGGGCAACGCGTTCGGATGAACGGCGAGAGTTATGCAGTGGCCGGGGTTTTGCCGCAGGGATTCGATTTTCCGGACCCGGTGGACGTCTGGATTCCGCTCCGGTTGTCGGCTGCGCAATGGCACGAGCGAAGCAGTCATTACCTGGAGGTGGTCGCCAGGCTGCGAAAAGGCGTAACGATGGAGCGCGCGCGAATGGATATGGCGGCGCTTGCCAGGCAACTGGAGCGGGAGTATCCGGACACGAACAAACGGATCGGCGCGATCGTGATTCCGCTGCACGATCAATTCGTGGGGAACTTACGGCTCGGTTTGATGGTGCTGCTGGCGGCCGTGGGCGGCGTGTTGCTGATTGCGTGCGCGAATCTGGCGAACCTGCTGCTGGCGCGGGGGGCGGCGCGGCAGCGCGAAATTGCCGTGCGGCTGGCAATGGGGGCGCGCCGGGCGCGCATAGTGCGGCAGGTGCTCACGGAAACCGTTCTGCTGTCGCTTGCGGGCGGAGCAGCCGGCGGGCTTCTGGCCGAGTGGACGCTGGGCTTCCTAACGAAACTCGTCCCGCTCCCGCTCGCGCCCACCACGACGGTCCGGCTGGACGCGCCGGTTTTGATCTTTGCGGTGATCATCGCGGTTGCGGCGGGAATTCTGTTCGGTCTGGCGCCGGCGCTTCAGATCTCGACGGTGAGTATTGCCGAGACCCTGAAGCAAGCCGGCCGTGACAGCGTGCGCGGCGTGCGGAGCAGTTTGCGCCATGCACTCGTGGTGGCACAGGTTTCGGTGAGTGTCGCTCTGCTGATCGGGACAGGTCTGATGGTCGAGACGCTGTTGCATCTCGATCGGGTGGACCCCGGGTTCCGCCCGGACCGTGTTCTTTGCTTGCGAACGTCACTGCCGGACGCGCCGCGCTACCGGCAGCTTAAAGATCGGGTGGAATTTTACCAGGGCGTGCTCACGCGAGTTGCGTCCATTCCGGGAGTCGAATCGGCGGGGTACACCACGTTTCTGCCGCTGACGAACCGCGGCGGCACCAACGGTTTCGTGATTGAGGGCAAGCCCAGGATGGCGATTGGCGAGTACAACGACGCCAATATTCGCGTGGTGACGCCGGACTATCTGCGTGCGATCGGCGTTCGTCTGATCGCCGGGAGGTTCATCAGCGAGAGCGATGGCCCGGACGCGCCGCCAGTGGCGCTGGTGAATCAAACGATGGCGCGGCAGTTCTGGCCGGACGAGAATCCGTTGGGCAGGCGGTTCAAATTGGGCGATGACGAGTCGACGGGGCCGTGGATCAAGATCGCGGGCGTAGTGGGCGACGTGAGACAGATGGGCCTGGAGCTTCCGGCGCGCGCGGAAATGTACTTTGCGTACGCGCAGCCGGCCGCATCGTTCGGGTATCTCTCACCGCGCGATCTGGCGGTGCGAACGGCTCAGGATCCACTGAGTATTGCGCCTGCGGTGCGGCGTGCGATTGCCGCCGTCGATCCGGATGAACCGGTTTCGCACGTGGAGCCGATGACGGCGCTGCTCGACGCCGAAGTGTCCAGCCGCAGAGTGCAGGCGGAACTGCTGGGCTCGTTCACGATGCTCGCGCTGGTTCTGGCCGCGTTAGGAATCTATGCGGTGCTGGCGTACGCGGTGACGCAGAGGACCTCCGAGATCGGGTTGCGGATTGCGTTAGGAGCGCGCGAGCGCGATGTACTCGCCGCGGTGATGGGTCAAGGCGCGAAGCTGATCGGTGCGGGAATTATTCTGGGACTCGCCGGGGCCTGGATGCTCACGCGGCTGATGGGAAGCCTGCTGTACGGCGTTGCACCCAGCGACCCGGGCACGTTCGCCACTTCCGTCGTGGTGCTCCTGCTTGTGGGTCTGGGCGCCTGTTATTTTCCCGCGCGGCGCGCGGCTCGCGTGGATCCCACGCTGGCATTGAGGCACGATTGAATGCGGTGGCTAGAGAAATTGCGATTGCGAGCACGGTCGTTGTTCCGGCGCATGCGCGTAGAGCGGGAACTCGACGCCGAGCTGCGGTTTCACCTGGAGCAGCAGATGGCGGAGAACCTGGCGGCAGGGATGAGCCCGGACGAGGCCCGGTACGCGGCGCGGCGGGCCATCGGTGGCATGCAGCAGCTTAAGGAGGAGTGCCGGGAGATGCGGGGAGTGAATTGGGCGCAGGACCTCGCGCAAGATGTCCGGTACGGGCTGCGGGTGTTGGCGAAGAATCCCGGCTTCACGGCGGTCGCGGTACTGACTCTGGCGATCGGCATCGGCGCGAATACCGCGATTTTCAGTATTCTCGAATCGCAGCTCTGGCGTCCGCTGCCGTTTCCGGAATCGGAACGGCTGATGGACGTTTACACCGTGCTCCGAGAAAATCCGAGGAGTTGGGATGTGGTTTCAGAGGGCGTGTTTCGCGCATGGCGTGAGCAATCGCGATCGTTCACGAGTCTGGCCGGTTATCTCGATCCGGGGTCGCGCAACCTGAGGGCAAATGGCGCATCCGACCGGGTGCTTGTGATGGCGGCCATGCCGCAGCTCTTCGATACGCTTCAGATTCCAATCGCGCGCGGCCGCGCATTTGTGCCGGCGGATGAACAGCCCGGACAAGATCACGTGGCTATTCTCGCCGATTCGGTTTGGCGGGATCAGTTCGGCTCCGATCGGGCTGTGATGGGTAAGTCGATAACATTGGACGGCGACGCGTACACCGTCGTCGGAGTTACCGCGCCGCAAGTCCGGTTCGAATTTGTTCACGAACCGGCGATTTTTGTGCCGCTCACGACGCATCAAACGCTGGAAATGTTGCGGGGCATGGACGTGATCGGCCGGCTTGCGCCTGGCGTGACGCCGCAGCAGGCGCGCGGAGAGTTGCAATTGATCCTCGATCGGGAAATGAAAGCGGAGGGAGATCCACGCGCGGACGTAGCCATGGTTTCGAACCTGCGCGAACTGCGGACCGGTTACGCGGCGCGCTCGCTCTACTTTTTCACGGGGGCGGTCGGGCTTGTTCTGCTGATCGCGTGCGTGAATACGGCCGGACTCTTACTAGCGCGAGGTCTCAACCGGCAGCGGGAATTCGCGGTTCGAGCAGCACTGGGCGCGGGGCAGGCAAGACTCGTACGGCAATTGTTTGTTGAGAGCCTGATGCTAGCGGCGGCGGGAGGCGCGGCTGGGGCGCTCACGGGAGTTTGGCTCGCGCGATGGTTCGCCGTGTTGCTCGAAGACTCGCTACCGCGCCATACACCGGTCGCGCTCGACGTGCGAGTCCTGCTGTTTGTATTAGCGGTCTCCGTTTTCTCGGCGGTTCTGGCAGGGTTGGCGCCGGCGGCCCTCTCGTCTCGCGCCGACTTGACTCATACGTTCCGGCAGAACGCGCCGGGCAGAACCGCGAGTCTTGGACATCAGCGCGTACGCGGCTTGTTTGTGGTGGTCGAAGTTGCTCTGGGTCTCGTGCTGCTTTTTGGAACAGGACTTTTTCTGTCGAGCTTTGAGCGTCTCGCGGACGCACCCTTGGGTTTTGCGGCTCCTGGTGCGCTCACTTTTAGAATGGTGCTGCGAGGTGAGAAATACGCAGAGCCGGAGCAAATGCAGCGCTACTTTGAAGGATTGACGGAACAGCTCCGTGCGCTGCCGGGAGTGCGGGCGGTCGCGCTGGGCAGTGGACTGCCGCTCACCGGCTCAGAGTCGCTATTTGCGAGTGTGAAGGCCGCGGGCCGGCCTCCCGCACGTCCCGACGGATCCTTTGCGATCGTCCATGCCATCGCTCCGAATTATTTTGAAGCGCTGCACATGCGTCTGCTTTCCGGGCGCGCCTTTAATGCCAACGACCGATCGGGATCGGCGCGCGTTGCGATCATCAATCGGAATGCGGCGCGCGATTTGTTTGGAAGCGAAAACCCCGTTGGTAAAGTGATTGAGTTCATTTCCGATAAGCGGCGCGGTGTGCCTGGAGACGCTCCAGTGGAGATCGTTGGGGTTGCCGAGAATGCGCATGAATTCGGCGCTGACGAGGTGCCGTTCGACGACCTGTACCTCCCGTTTGCACAGCATCCGGTGAATTCCGCGTACATCGTGATCGAGTCAGATCTTAAGGCTGATAGGCTGGCCGGAGCTGCGCGCGCGATTGCGTATTCGCTTGACAAAGACGAGCCGATTTTTGATTTGCAGACGATGGACGATCGCGTTGCGCATTCCCTGCGAGGCGCGCGCACCAACTTGTTTCTGGTCGGTGCGCTTTCTGTAGTCGCGTTGATGTTGGTTGCCGTTGGAACCTTCGGGACGGTGGCCTACTTCGTCCAGCAACGGATCCCCGAGTTCGGCATTCGTCTGGCGCTGGGCGCGACTCCGGCCGAAGTTTTGCGGCACGCGATTGCGCAGTCGTTGCGGATCGCGGCGGCAGGTGTCTCGCTGGGAGTAGCCTCGTCGCTCATCCTCGGCGGGCTGCTGCGAGATGAACTGTACATGGTTCCGCACAAGCACATGGGAATGCTTTATGGAGTGAGCATGTTCGATCCGATCATCTTAAGTGACGCGTGCGTGGCTATGCTTGCGGTGTTGATACTGGCGAGCTACATTCCCGCACGCAGAGCGTCTCGCGTGGATCCCATCGCTGCCTTGCGGTACGAGTAATTCAACTTAGGGCATCCAGCTGTCGATGTCGGCGCCCTTTGGTGCGATCTTGCGCATGTAATTGGCGAAGATCGGCAGATAGTACATATCGAGCGTCTGGCCTGCCGGAATCTTGCCGGCGTAGCAGTGCGGCTCGTTGTTCCCGTACTCGACGCTGCCGCCGTAGTAGGGGCCTTGGCCGGGCATTTTGGTGTCCTCGAGAAAATTCTCCATCAGATGCACGGCGCCGTCGAGATAGAACGTGTCCTTGGTGCCGATGGTGATATGGAGTTTCCCGGTGAGTTTCGGGCCGAGTGTCTCCCAGTCGCGCTTTAGGTGCGCGGTCAAGTCGTAATGCTCTTCCCAATATTTCGCGACTTCGGGGTGAAGTTCGCCGGTCTCCGGATCCCATAGCTTGGCTGTATAGCCATCGGGTCCGACGGGTCCAAAAGTGGCGTGGAAGGCGTCCATTTGACCGCCCGAGCGGCCGCTGTCGCCGAGCACAGCTTCCTCGCGGCTGAACTCCTGCATGGTGTTCAGCACGTGATCGTTGGGCCACCGTCCCAGCGGTTTTGGAATCTTCAGAAACGGTCCCAGATCGAAATAGGCATTCTTCTCCTCGTAGAGATTAACGAGCTGGAAGGCATGAAAATCGACCGGATCGGGACAAAAGCCCCAAGCGCCGCCGAAATAGTCGGGATAGAAGATTTGCTGCGCGAGCGTCATCCAGCCTCCGGTCGAGCCGCCGAATACGACGCGTGCCCACGGCTGGCCGATGGCGCGGAACTCTTTTTCGATATAGGGGTAGAGCTCTTGCGTGAGCGCGTCGCCGTATGGACCCATGTTGGCGGTATTGACGCCATACGAGTCGTCATAATACGGCGTGGCATGCTGCGTGAGGACGATCAACATTTTGGGCAGACGGCCGGAGGTCCATTCCTGGAAGAACTGGTAAGCGGAACTCGCGCGGCGTCGCGCGGCGCCGGTCAAATCGGCCGAGGGCGGAGTCTCACGAAAGCCGTAAAACGTAGCAGGGAAGTGTCCCTGATCGAAGGAAATGGGGTAGTGCTGCTGCGGCTGGCTATCGAAACCTTCGGGCACGAGCACAATCGCGCCGAGGAGCATGGGCCGGCCCCAGAACGCGGTGAGCAGCTTGCTCTCGATTTGCACGTGCCGGATGTATTTGGTGTCCTTCGGCGGGTCGATGGGCGGAATGACTTCGGTCATTTCAATGGGCAGAACCGTACCGGCGGCAATATCAACCTTGCGCGGCTTGCTCATCAGGTTGCCGGGTGAAGTGTTCCATTGCTGACCTTCGCCGTGGTCCATATGCATTTTCAATATGTGGCCGTCGCCGCGATGGAACGTTTCGTAGACGTTCAGCACAGCTTGCACATTGTAGGTACCGGGCGGGAGATCGCGCAAAGAGCGCAGCGGATAGCCGGTGGCGTCGGCGCCGACGTGAACGGCGTCACCAGGGCGCAGCCCATCCACATCCAGCCCGAAGATCTGCTGCGTGCTCACGCCCAACTCGATCTGAGATCGCGGATCTCCCTCCATGTTCTTTGAGACGATGACGATGATGCGGCCGTCCACCGGCGACGAACGAGCTTGCGCGGTGAAGCTGACATCGAATTGCGGCGCTGCCCAGGCTGCGCTGACGAGCAAGAAGCAGAGGAACACCGATCGCATAGGCGATCATTATAGCCAGAGATACGGAAGGAGATTCGATGGAATTTTCACGGAGAGATCTGAGTTTGGTGCTTCCGCTGTTGGCGGGGGCAAAAGCGAAGGGCCAGAACCACGCTTTGCCGTCGCACCTCTATCGCTACGAAGACTTGCCGGTTCACGGCGAAGGCCCGAACCACAGTCGGCCGATTTTTGAAGGTGAAACTCACACCGGCGTTCGCCTCGAACTGCACGAGACGGAATTGGCGCCGGGCCAGATGCCGCATCCTCCCCACCATCACCTGCACGAGGAAATGATTCTGATTCGCGAAGGAACGATGGAGGTGACGATCGCGGGAAAGTCGGCGACCATGGGGCCGGGTTCGGTGGGATTTGTGGCCTCAAACGTCGAGCATGGTTGGAAGAACGTGGGCACGGGCCAAGCGCGGTATTTCGTGATGGCGGTGGGGCGCGACAGCTAGAACTGCGACGCGATGTAGTTCAGAAAATGCCGCACGGTCCGCACGATGGGATCGCGCACCGGTGCATAGGTCACGAAGATCCAGAGCGCGATGCCGCCCGCCGAGATCCAGATGATGCTCCTGTCCTTCATTCGGCTAATTCGGCGGTGAGGACGGCGCCGCCCATTTCCGTCAGGACGGTGGACAACTTTACGGATTTGCGCGAATCGCGCGCTACCCACATCGTGATCTTGTCCGAACCGCCATCGGCCGAGTTGATCTCGATGCGGTAGGTGTCGAACGCGCCCGCTGGAACAGTGACCTTCTCGGTGCCCATGACCCGCAGGTGCATCAGCTTGAGCCTTTGTTTCTGTAGATCAAAATTGCGAAAGCGCGCGGAATAGTTTTCGGCGAGTGGAAGGCAGGCGATGGATTGCTGGGCGCCAACGGAGTCCGCAAAAATCGGACCACCGGTCTCGGCGGCGATAGGCTTATCCTGCCCATTCATGTTCATCGAGCCGGTAGCCTTGTTGTCTTTGAACTCCACCTGGATGGAGACAGGCCCTTGCTTGATCGAACGCTTCTCGACAATGAGCGAGCCCTTTTCCAAAATACCCACATCGGAGACCGGGCCCATGGGAGTTTCCGTGACGTCAGTGACGGTCCAGGCGCCGTCTTCCTCTTTGATGGTGGTGGCGATCTTGAGCGGTATGGTATTGCCGCCCATTTCCAGTTTGGCCTGGTAGTGATAAGAGCCGGGCTGAAGGTCCGCGACCGGCTTGGGAACGTCGGTGGGGAGAAAATCGACCTTTTTCACCAGGACTACGGTCTTGGGATCGACCGTGATTTCTTTGAGCCGCGCGGCAACTTCAGGCGTAGCGCCCTCCTGATAGCGGCCGTCGATGTGCATCGCGAAGAACTTCTCGGCGGCGGCGATCATGGCCATGTTATTGACAGGACGGGCGAAACCGTGGCCCTCATCGGGCGCGACGATATATTCGACGGTGAAGCCGCGATCGCGCAGCGCGACCACGATCTGGTCCGACTCGGCTTTGTTTACGCGCGGATCGTTAGCGCCCTGCACGACCAGGAGTGGGGTTTTGATCTTGTTTGCAGAGTTCAAAGGTGATTGGCGCATGAGCTGCGCTCTTCCCTCGGGAGTGCCAAGGTCGCCCATGCGAACGCGGAACGTTGTGCGCGCAGCTTCCCAGTAAGGCGGGATGGATTCCAGTAGCGTGATCAGGTTGGACGGACCGACGATGGAAACCGCCGCGGCGTAGAGATCGGGTGTGAACGCGACACCGGCGAGCGTGGCATAACCGCCGTAAGAGCCGCCCATGATCCCGATGCGCTTGGGATCGGCGATGCCTTTGGCGACGAGGTATTTTACACCCCAGGTAAGGTCATCCTGCATCTTGTCGCCCCATTGACGATTGCCGGCATTGAGAAAGTTTTTTCCGTAGCCGGTGGAACTGCGGAAATTCGGCGCCAGCATGGCATAGCCGCGGTTGGCAAAGAATTGAAGATACGGCTGATAGCCCCAGGTGTCGCGACCCCAGGGGCCGCCATGCGGGAATACGATCAGGGGAAGATTTTTCGGCTCCACGCCTTTCGGCAACACGAGATACGCGGGAATTTCCAGGCCGTCGGATGACGGGTAATGAATGGCCTGCATTCCGGCGAGGCTTTCGCGCGGCAGCTTCTCGCGGATCTTGTACTGAAGAATCAACTTGCGGTGCTTTCGCTCGAACAAATAGGTTTCGCCGGGCTCGACGTCGCTGTGAGCGGTAACGAGCCAGGTCTCCTCGTCTTTGGTATGCGAGCCGAAAGCCAAATCCATGTTGGGCAGCTTTCCGGTGAGCCACTTGTAGTCGGCTGCGTAAGCTTTGTTCTTCCAGTAAATGCGGTCGCGATCGCCCACGTAAGTGGTGGAGAGCAGTTCGTGCGTGAGGTCGGAAAACAGGGCCGAACCAAAATCTACGCGTTTATCGGGGTCGGACTCGACGAGCGTTTCCTGGCCGGTTTGAGGCTCGATGAGCACCAGGCGGGAGAGGTCCTCTGTTCC
>Ga0335071_10002540_pt1 | contig 19502 bp, 21 predicted proteins | sample Lox_Sample_15_FD_206724 | JGI IMG/M metagenome (GOLD analysis project Ga0335071, IMG submission 206724) | Soil microbial communities from Loxahatchee National Wildlife Refuge, Florida, United States - Lox_Sample_1.5 | ecosystem: Environmental > Terrestrial > Soil > Wetlands | place: USA...
TTGCCCAGCGGAGGCCAATCCCGGAAGGGCGACGAGTAGGCAATCTCATCAATCGGGAACAATGTCTTCCTCCTCTCCATCGTCTTTCTCTGTCTTGCGTTTGAACCGCCGGTACGCATAGTATATGATCGCCAGCCCGATGATCGCCTGCACCGCGAACAGAATAATCTCTTGCGCGGTGTTCAGCTCGAACAGGCTGTGGAACCAAGGAACGTAACTTGGATCGATCTGCAATATCTTGTCCGACCCCGCGTTGTCGGATCCCTGCAATCCGAGAAATCTCACCAAGACCATGGCGGAAACGACGAACGTCACCATGACCGCCGCGAGGACATAGCGGGCCCTCTTCGTCATCCTCTTTCCGGTGACCCTTATTCTATCGGCGAGCTGTTCGGGCCTCGAGTTGGCGAGGAAATCGAAGAACATGACGGTGAGGATGCCCTCGACGATGGCCAGGGGGACCTGGGTGATCGCGTAGACGGTCATGAAGGCCTCGAAAGAGGGAAGGAAGTTGCCGTTCGTCGGAAAGGCGAGGGAAAGCTGGAAGGCAGTCACCACATAGGTGAAGAGATCGGAGACGAAGGCCGCCGTGAAAACGGTTACCGCCATGCCCGCTCCCGCCTTCTGCAGACCCTTATAGGCCAGGTAGGCGACGAATGGTCCGGCGATTCCCATCGAGAAGAGGTTCGCTCCGAGCGTGGTGATCCCACCGTGGGCCAGAAGGAGGGCCTGGAAGATCAGGACGATCACCGTGAGTACCGAAGTGACGCCCACTCCATACAGGACGGTGCTGATCCCGGTCCCGGTCGGGTGTGACGAGGAACCGGTGAGCGAAGGCAGTTTCAGGGACGACATGACGAACACGAACGCCCCGGATACCGCCACCATGATCTTCTGCTCCGGGTGTTCCCTGAACAGCCTGATTACCTTCCTCATCCCCCAGAACAGTATGGGCATCGAGACAAGATACCAGAATAGGCACCACACCCAGGGCAGGAACCCCTCCATTATGTGCATTTGGAAGCACACTCCTTGCACACGCCCGTCATGCGCAGGTTCCATCGGTTGACCTGTTGGCCAGCCTGCTTCTCCATGTCAGAGAGCTTGATCTCGAAGGGGACGCACACGAGCTTCCCGCAGAGCTCGCACTCGAAGGTGGCGTTGGAGAAGGGATGCTTGATGAAGACCTGCATCGAGCCTGCCTGAGTCTCGGAGACCAGCCCCTCCTTCACGAGCTTGTTCAGGTTGCGATAGACGGTCCCGAGGCTGATGTTCGGGAGACGTTTCCGCGCTTGCTCGTAGACCGCGTCCGCACCGAGAGGCTCCTCGCTCGAGTAGACTACGTCGATGACGACCTTGAGCTGCCTCGTCCACCGCGAGGAGTTCACGGACATACTAGTAATGATTATCATTTAGAATATATAACAACTCGCTGACCCGGCCGTGGGCAAAGCAAATAACTCTGAACGACCTTCAGTTGGATGTTACATCCAACTCGGCGGTAGCATGGATTTCGCGCGGAAAGTTAGGGAGGAGGTAAAGGGCGGAATCGCAGGCCCGAATCGGACCTGCGAGTACTACCCCTGCCATTTCGAGGGCCAAGACTGCACCTTCTGCTTCTGCCCGCTCTATCCGTGTATGGACACCGAGCTCGGGAAGATGGTCATCGGCAGGAAGGGCGATCCAGTTTGGAGCTGCATGGAATGCCACTTCACGCACCGCGGCGAGGTGGCCACGGACCTGAAAGCGAGGCTCGAACACGAACCCATGGTCCCGGCCTCCCCAGAAAGGAATCACGAGATCCTAGCAGAGATGTCGAAGAACCACCGCAAGCGGGCGCGTTCAATCATGGTCCTCGGAGCGACGTCGGGCGCCGGCAAGTCCCTCATCACCACGGCGCTGTGCCGCATCTTCTCTGACCGGGGGCTCAAGGTCGCCCCCTTCAAGTCCCAGAACATGTCGCTGAACTCGTGCGTCACGAGGGCGGGAGAGGAGATTGCTAGGGCGCAGGAGCTTCAGGCGCGGGCGGCGCGCGCCGAGCCGAGCGCTCTGATGAACCCGATCCTCCTCAAGCCGAAAGGGAACGCAACCTCGCAGGTCATTGTCGACGGGCGTCCGTACGCGGACCTCGATGTCTCGACCTACTACGATGAGTTCGTGCAGAACGAGGGGATGCGCGCCGTGCGCGACGCGTACGATGAGCTCGCTCGCGACAACGACGTGATCGTTATCGAGGGCGCTGGTTCGCCGGCGGAGATCAATCTCGGCGCGAAGGACATCTCGAACATGGTCACCGCGGAAATCGCGGACGCGCAATGCATTCTCGTGGTCAACATGGAGTGGGGCGGGGCGTTCGCCTACGCATGCGGCACGATCATGCTCCTGCCGGAGGAGCAGAGGAAGCGCATCTGCGGCATCGTGTTCAACAACCTCCAAGGGAGCGCCGACGGGCTTCGTGCAGGAATCATCAAGCTCGAGCGCTTGGTGAAGATCCCGGTGCTTGGCATCGTCCCCCATCTGAACCTTACATTGCCGACGGAGGACTCGATGCACATGATGGCCATTTGTCCCGACCAGGGGGCGGTAAGGGTGGGCATGATCCGCCTGCCGCACGTCTCGAACTTCACGGACCTGGAGGCCCTCGCGATCGAACCGGGCACCGAGGTTGTCCTCGTGAGCGAGCCTTCCCAGCTCAGTCAGGTCGATGCGCTGGTGATACCCGGCACCAAGAACACCATGGAAGATCTCGAATGGCTGCGCGCAAGCGGGCTCTTCGACGGCATTCGCGCGATGCGAGGCAAAGTCCCGATCATTGGCATCTGCGGCGGGTATCAGATGCTGGGGAGGGAGGTCATCGACGAGACCGGGGTCGAGGGCGGCGTTCCCAAGGTGCTTGAAGGGCTGGGCCTCCTGGATGTGGTCACGCGCTTCAGCGCATACGAGAAGAGGACGGTGCAGGTTGACGGAACCCTCCTCTCGACCGGTGAGGAAATCCGGGGATACGAGATCCACATGGGACGGACGGAGGGCACGATGCGGGCCCTGCTCAGCTTGCGGGAGGGCGGAATAGAGCACAACGAGGGCGCTGTGTCCGAGGACGGGATGGTGATTGGGACTTATGTGCACGGCATATTCGACCTCCCGCCGGTGCGCAAGAAACTGCTCTCGCTGGCACGCAAGGAGTGGCATCGAGGGGCGGCCGAGGTCGCCTACCAGGAAGTGGTGGAGAAGAGCATCGATCAACTGGCGGCCGGAGTGGCCAGATCATTGGACCTTAAGTCCCTCATTGAGCATGCGGAGGGGACATGAGCGCACGGATCATGGTGCAGGGCGCATCATCCGGCTGCGGCAAGAGCACGATCGTGGCGCTTCTGTGCAGACACTTCGCGAGCAAGGGCTACAAGGTGGCGCCCTTCAAGGCGACGAACCTCTCACTAAACAGCTACGTGACCGGCGAGGGACTGGAGATCGGCATATCCCAGGCGTTCCAGGCGTGGGCGGCGGGGATCGAGCCCGAGGTCTGCATGAACCCGGTGCTCCTGAAACCAGGGGGGGACGCGGGCATCCAGCTGGTCTTCGACGGACGGCCGCTCATGGACCTGAAGCGTGGCTCGCAAGTGCCTTTGGATCTGCTGCTGAAAGCGACGAAGCGAGCGTATCAATCGTTGGCGGAACGATTCGATGTGGTCGTCATCGAGGGGGCGGGATCGCCCGTCGAGCTCAATCTGACCGAGCGGGACATCGCGAACATGCGCACCGCGGCGATCGCCGATGCGCCCGTCATCCTCGTGGGCGACATCGAGGTCGGGGGAGTGTTCGCTGGGCTGTTCGGCACCTACACTCTGATGAGCAAGGAGGATAGGAAACGAGTCAAGGGGTACTTGGTCAACCGGTTCCGAGGGGAAGAGAACATTCTGATCCCTGGATTCGTGATGCTCTCCGCGAGAATGGCCGTGCCAAGCCTCGGGGTTCTTCCGATGCTCGACGTGCGTCTGCCTTCCGAGGATGCTCTCTCGTTAGGCACGACGAAGACGTCGGCAGGGGGAGGTGGGGATGCTCGCGAGGAATGGACCCGGAACCTCGATTCGCTCCTGTTCGAAGCGCGCAAGCATCTCGATCTTGCGCGGATCGAGGACATCGCTTTTGGACGCGATAGCGCCGCCATTGCTACTACCCAGCGCAATGAGTAACACTACTCTGAGAGAAGTGTTACGAAACGATAAATACGCCCCGTTCAATCGGTAGCACGAAAATAGGAATCGTGCTAAGGGGCGCGAAATGCACATCCCTGACGGCCTCATGGCCCCCGAGATCTGGGCAGCAGGATGGGTCCTCGTTCTGCCGGTCCTCGCCTGGGCGATCTCGAGGGTGAACAAGAACATCGACGAGCGCGCGGTTCCGCTCATGGCCATCATCGCAGCGGGCATTTTCGTTGCCCAGATGATCAACTTCCCGATAGGCGGAGGAACGAGCGGGCATCTGATCGGGGCGACCATCGCGGTCGTGCTCCTGGGGCTGAGCGGCGCGATGGTGGCGATGACGGTCATCCTCATCATCCAAGCGCTGATGTTCGGGGACGGCGGCCTGACCGCGCTCGGCCTCAACCTGATCAATATGGCGGTGGTCGCCCCGCTCGTTGCATATCTTGTCCTTCGTGTCGCGGGAAGGAAGAAGTCGTGGTCCATCATGACGGCCGCCTGGGCCTCGACCGTCGCGGCCGCCGCGGTCTGCTCCCTGCAGCTCTCGGTCTCCTCTTCGTTGCATCCTGGACTGTATGGAATCCCGGGGAGCGTGTCGTTCCCAGCGATGCTGATCTCGAACGCGATCATCGGCCTCGGTGAGGCGATGATCACCGCCGGAGTCGTGATGTACCTCGCGAAAGTCGCGCCTTCGATGCTGCGGGGGATCTCGAAAGGAAGCGAGTCTGGCGATCCAGGTAGAACGTCCTCATCACCATCGCCGAGCGCAAACCGCTGGGCGGTGATCGCGATACTCGTCGCCTTCGTCGCGGGACTGACAGTGTTCTACGCGTTCTCCTCCGGCCTCCCCGACAGCCTTCAGAGGCTGATGCAGAACCAGGGGATTTCGGAGACTGGCACGAACGCGCCCTTGAGCTACGGCAGCGACTTCGTCACCTCGTTCGCGGCCGGGCTCATGAGCTTCGCCCTTGTCTACGCCGTGTGCTACCTCTACCTCAGGTTCGTGACCCGAAGGAGAAGCGCGGGGAGCGAATGGAAGTGACTGGAGGGCGGCGAAATACATGACCTCCTTCGGAGTCGACCGGTTCGCGACACGCTCGTCCTTTGCGGCATTCGATCCGCGCGTTAAGATTCTCTGCACGGCCATGCTGGTGGTGGTGATGGCCTTCCTCACCCGACTGGGGCCGATACTGATCGCCTGCGCCTTCGTGCTCCTGCTCGCAGCCATGTCAGGGATCCCGGCGAGGCATTTGCTGCAGAACTATCTGCTGGCGTTGGTGTTCATCGCGTTCGCGTCGATCGCCACCCTGCTCGTCTCCGGGTACGCGGCTTCCTTGGTTATGTTCCTTCGCGCCTCCACTTCCGTGCTGGCGCTTCTCGTGCTCGTCACGACCACCCCCTTCTTCATGATGCTCGAGGCGCTCGACTCGATGCACATGCCACGCTTGCTCTCCTCGCTGATCATGTTCACCTACCGATTCATCTTCGTACTCCTGGAGGAAGCTCAGGTGATGCGCCAGGCGAGGTTGGCGCGCGGGTTCTCGGGGGGGAGGCACCTGCTCGACCGCAACGCCTTCCGGACCTTATCCGCATCTGTCGGAATGGTGTTCGTGCGGGCGCAGGCGAAAGCGACGAACATCTACGACGCTCTATTGTCGCGGGGCTTCACCGGCGAGGTGCATATGGCCTGGAAGTTCAGGTCGCGGCCGAGGGACGTCGCGTTCGCCGCCGCGTTCGCGGGGGTGGCCATGCTTTCGATATTCGTGCAGATGGGGGTGGTGCGTTGGACGCTTACGTTCTGAAGGATGTCTCTTTCCGCTACGAGGACGGAAGGGTCGCGCTTGAGCACATCGACTTGACGATACGCGAAGGGGAGAAGGTGGCGATCGTTGGCTCGAACGGGGCGGGCAAGAGCACACTGCTGCAGATCCTGGCGGCGTTGCACCCACCCAGCGAGGGCGAGATCCGGATCAAGGGGGAGACGGTCACCAGAAGAAGCGCGTCGGAGCTGAGACGCCACGTCGGCTTGCTCTTCCAGGACCCTGACGATCAACTGTTCATGCCCACGGTGCGAGAGGACGTGGCCTTCGGGCCATCGAATCTTGGTCTCAGGGAAGAGGAGGTACGTAGTCGAGTCGAGCAGGCGATGGCAGCCACTTCCATGCACGAGTACGGGGAGCGGGTCCCGCACAACCTGAGCCTCGGAGAAAAGAAACGGGCAGCCATCGCGGGCCTGATCGCCATGTCCCCCAGCATATTGCTTCTGGACGAGCCGACAGCGAACCTCGATCCTCGTGGAAGGCGCGGACTCATCGACCTTCTTCGCTCCCGTTCGGAGACCGTGATCATGGCAACGCACGACCTCGAAGTCGCTTTCGAACTGGTCGATCGCATCGTGGTATTGAACCGATCGGTGCTCTTCGATGGCGCTCTTCGCGCCCTCCTGGAAGAAGACGCCGTTCTATCAATGTCGGGCCTTGAGCTCCCCTCATTCTGCAGATTGATAAGAGACTGGAGCCTAGCCTCCGGAAGCGAGCGCAGGACGCCCACGACGACCGCCGAGGCTTTGAGAATGCTCCTCGACTGCAAACGATCCCGAGCTCCAATGTAAATGCCCTTCGGTTCGCCTTCCAGCCTACTTCGGCTTGCGCAGAACGACCTCGTATAATTGCTTCACGAAAGGAGGGGAGGTGTCCTGGAACTCTCGTATCCATTCCACGGTGTAACCTTTCGCCAACCTCCGCACCTTGGCATCGTCGAAGAAGTGCACCACGAGGCCCATCGGGTTTTGGTACATGTCCTCACCCTTGTGCTCGAACTTCTTGTAGTGAGGGTCGTGCTCGTTGCGCACGGAGTAGACGTTCCAGCCGCCGGGCTTCAGCACTCTTAGGCATTCGGCCATCACGTGCTCGAGCTGCTTCTCCGTGAGCTCCATACATAGGAACATGTGGCTGTAGACGGCATCGACCGAGTTGTCAGGTAGAGGGATGCCCAGGCGCGCGTCTTGCGCCTTCAGCGAGACCTTCGATTCCAGTCCGTGCGCCTTCGCGGTCTCCTTCATTTGGCATATTCCCGTGTCAGAGTAGTCGAGGGCGATCACATCGAGGCCAGTGCGCGCGAAAAGCCAGGTGTCGCGTCCTTGACCGCAACCAAGCTCCAGCACGCTGTGCACGCCTTCCTTCAGGAAAAGGTCCCTTGCGCGCAGGCCTAGCTCGCTCGGCTCCGAACCGAAGAAGTCCTTCTGGACATACACCTCGTCCCAACGCTTCTGTTGCTCCGGTTGTCTGCCCGACTGCATGCACTACACCTCTGCCCTTCCAGCGCTAATATGTTTCGCCGCCTCCGCGCCCGCGAATGCCCCCTGGGCAATTGAATGACGCGCGTCCTTGGGGGCTTCTGAGCAGCCCGCGACGAACACCCCTGGCACGGAAGTTCGGACTGAGTCTTCGAGGCCAGTCAGCGGCAGCCCCTCCTCGTCCAGGGCCACGCCCAGCCCCGCCATGATCTTGCTTGCGATCGCGCTCAACTGCAGTCCGACATTGAGCACCACCAGGTCCGCGGGGACCTCATACAGCTCCTGTTCGAGCGTGTTCTCCCCGCACACCAGCAAACGGTCGCTCTTGGGCTGCTTGGTCACCATCGAGGGCTGCCCACGCACGAAACGCACCCCCGCCTGCCGTGCGCGCTTGTACATCCTCTCGCATCCCTTGTCCTCGGTGCGCACGTCGATGTAGAAGATGTAGGTCGAGAGCGCGTGGTCGATGCCCTTGGCCAGCATTGCATTCTTGATCGCGTTCCCGCAACATACGGCGCTGCAGTAGGGGACCCCTCGCTTCTCTACCCTCGACCCGACGCACTGAACGAAAGCGATCGTCTTCACCGGTTTTCCATCGCTCGGTCGCCGAAGCTCGCCATTCCTCTCGCCCTCGAGAAGGACCGACTCCATCTCCTCTGCAATGATGACGTCCTCGAACCTTCCCAGACCCAACTCAGGAATCTGTCTCGCGTCTACCGGAACCATGCCAGTGGCGAGCACTACCACCGCTGCCGTGAGGTTCGATGTGTCTGATAGCGACTCTATTGCGATCTCGAACCCGTTGCCCTGTCGCCGGGCGCCGACGGCCGCGGTCCCGGTCACGATCGCGATGCGTGGCTCGGCTCTCACCTTCGCCTCCAGGCTAGCGACCAGATCCTTTCCTGGCTTCATCGATGGGAAGACCGTTGAGGCGGAGCGCACCCTCCCGCCCAGAAATGGCTTCTCTTCGACCAGGGTCGCGCTCACTCCTGAATCAGCTAGGGCCAGTGCTGCCCGCATTCCAGCCAGGCCACCCCCGATCACGATCGCGCTCTTTGAGCCTGACACCTTGATCTGCCTCGGCCTTCAATCTCCTTGCGCTTAGAAATAGGATTGCATTTTGCGAGGTCTGGCTCCTCGCTATGCTCGGTGAATTCCGAAACCGCTTCCGATAACGTTAATACCGGTCTGTACGAATGCCGAGGCCGGAGTGGAGAGATTGCTGGAGATAGAGAATCTCAGCGTGGAGGTGGGCGGAAGGCAGATCCTCAAGAACGTCAACCTCAGCGTGCAGGCTGGTTACACCAACGTGCTCTTCGGTCCGAACGGATCGGGCAAGTCCACGCTTTTGATGACGATCATGGGCTTCAGCGGTTACAAGGTGACCGAGGGTCGGATCTTGTTCCAGGACGAGGACATCACAAAGCTGCCCATCAACGAGCGCGCGAACCGCGGCATCGGCATCATGATGCAGCGGCCGCCGAACCTGGTCGGCGTGCAGCTGAAGGACCTTGTCTCGGTCGCGTCGCACAAGCGCGTCGATCCGCAGGACGCGGCGAAGGAGTTGGACCTGGTCCCGTTCCTGGACAGGGACGTGAACGTCGGTTTCTCTGGAGGCGAGATCAAGCGCTCGGAGCTGCTACAGCTTGGCGCGCAGAACCCCTGTCTCTATCTTCTGGACGAGCCCGAAAGCGGAGTCGACCTGGTCAGCATCGACAAGGTCGGCAAGAAGGTGAAGGACCTGATATCGAGCGGCACCAGCTGCGCCGGCAAGAGGAGCGTCAGTGGAAAGGCGGCGCTGGTCATCACTCACACCGGGCAGATACTCAACTACATCGAGGCGGACCGGGGGTACGTGATGTGCAAGGGCACGATCGCCTGCGCGGGGAACCCTCGTGAACTGCTGTCGGAGATCAGTGAGATGGGCTACGAGGAGTGCATAAAATGCAAGCTAAAGATATCGACGCTGGCCTGAAGAAGAAAGTGGAAGAGGCGAGGGACAAGAAGGCCGCGTTCGGCGAGGACCTCGACCTGAGCAAGTTCTCCGAGGCCTCGAGGGACATCCCCGAGGTCGAGAGCCTAGAGGAGCTCTCCGACGAGGAGCAGAAAACGCTTCTCGCGGCGGGAGTCGTGCCTTCGGAGGAGGGCCGGTCCGGCTCCTTCCTGCTCATGGACGACAGCGTGGTGCACTCACACATCCTGAACAAAGGGGTGGAGGTCATGCCCGTCCAGCAGGCGATCAAGAAGTACGACTGGATGAAGGATTACTATTGGAAGGCGGTCGCGCCGGATGCGGACAAGTACACCGCGCGCACCTTCATGGAGGAGGCGGACGGGTACTTCATTCGCGCTTTGCCAGGGGCGAAAGTCAAGGCGCCGGTTCAGACGTGCCTGATGCTCAAGAACAAGAGCGTCGCGCAGACTGTGCACAACATCATCATCGTCGAGGAGGGCGCTGATTTGGAGGTCGTCACGGGATGCTCGACGAGCAAGGGTGTCGAGAAGGCTCTGCACCTCGGGATCTCAGAGTTCTATTGCAAGAAGAACTCGTCGCTCACGTTCACGATGATCCACAACTGGGCGGAGAGCATCGGGGTGCGGCCTCGCACGGTGATCCTGCAGGAGGAGGGCAGCACCTACGTCTCGAACTACGTCGCGCTGCGCCCAGTGAGGACGATCCAGACCTACCCGACCGCGAGGCTCGACGGGAAGAACTCGTTCGCGCGCTTCAACACCGTCGCCATCGCGCACCCGGGCTCGGAGTTGGACCTGGGCTCACGGGCGATGTTGGGGGCGGAAGGTGCGCGTTGCGAGATGATCTCGCGCACGATCTCCACAGGCGGCAAGGTGATTGCCCGCGGGCAGATGATCGGGACCGCGAACAAGGTCAAAGGGCACCTTGAATGCCGCGGTCTGATCCTGAAGGAGGGCGGGATCCAGGTTGCGATACCGGAGCTCGACGCACGCGTGCCGGACGTGGAGATGACGCACGAGGCGGCGGTGGGCAAGATCGCGCAGGACCAGGTCGAGTATCTTATGGCTCGCGGTCTGACTGAGGAAGAGGCGGTGGGGATAATCGTGCGCGGTTTCCTCGAGGTCGGCATACGCGGGCTTCCGGAGAACCTCAAGAAGGAGATCGACCGGACCATCGAGCAGACCGACGTCGGCGGGATGTAGGCCCCGAGCAGGCAATTGAGCGGCGGCGCTCTCACCCCAAATCCATTATCTATCATCACGGAGATTCCCCGCCGAAAGGAAGGGAAGATGAAGAGCGACGCGACCGAGTACGATGCCGAGTTGGCGATCCTCAACGCCATCCAAGCGGCGGCCTCGAGCGATGATGCTGAGCTCATTCACTTCGTGATCGATCCGAGCGTTCTAGGGATCCTGTCGCTGACCGGGCGAAGGAGCATGACTGTCAACGAGATCGCGCGCAGTCTGAAGCTGCCTCTCGCCACCTGCTACAAGCTCGTCGAGCAGATGCTTCAGTTCGGCCTGGTGGCTTGGACGGGAACGACGCGCACGTCGTCGCGAGGTCGCGCTGCGACCTACACCTCGACGCTACGTTGCGTCACCTTCATGATGTGCGATGGGAGGGCGGAGGCCACCATCACTTGGAAGAACGGGCAGAAGGACACCTTCCGGCGCGAGTTCTTGGGTCAGGACATGAGCGCGGAGAACGCGAGCAGGGTCACGACCCATCCGACGAAGACGTGAGCGGGCTGCTCACGCGCGGGGACTGAGCGACACGTGGGTCATCAAGCGGTCCGGGGAGCGGGAGCAGTTCGATCACACTAAGACCAAGAATGCGGTGATGCGCGCTGGCATGCCCGAGAGCGAGGCGGACGAGGTGGTCGAAGCCCTGGTGCCGCAGCTCTACGATGGGATCACGACCGAAGAGATCTACCGCCGTGTGCACGACCTGCTCAAAGGCCGGAGGCAGGCGCGGTACGGCCTGAAGAAGGCGATCCTGCGCCTCGGGCCCGAGGGAGAGAACTTCGAGCGCTTCATCGCGCGTCTGTTCCAGGCAGATGGGTTCGAGACGCGGAATCGCGTGATGATGCAAGGCAAGTGCGTGCAACACGAGGTCGACGTGCTCATGCGGCGGGGGACCGAGGACGTGATGGTGGAGTGCAAGTTCCACAACTCTCTCGGCATCAAATGCGCAATCCAATGCGCGCTTTACACGCATGCGCGGTTCAACGACCTCACAGAGAATGGGCATCTCGACCACGCGATTCTGGTTACGAACACGAGGTTCACGAGCGATGTCGAAAGGTACGCGGCGTGCGTGGGGATGCGCTTGCTGGGCTGGCACACGCCGGAGGGGAACGGCATCGAGGAGAAGGTGGAACGGCACCACCTGTATCCCATTACCCTAATCGAGATGCGCCGCCACGATCTGGTGACACTGCTGGAAGCAGGAATAATCATGACAAGCGAGGTCCTCGAGTCGCGTGACAAGGTGCAAAGACTCCTGTCGCGGGAGGCAGCCGAAGACATTGTCCGCCAGGCTGAGGAACTGGCGCAGTGATCAACGCATCGAGCAGCGAGGCCCGCGATCATCGCGCTCCGGCCTTTCCGGCTGCTCCGGTCTCGGCGAGCGGAGATAGTGTTGCGAGTCCTCCACGACCGTGATCTCGTTCCCGTCCGGGTCCACGAAAACCGCCATCAGTCCCCCCCAGGGCCGCTTCTCTGGCTTCATGATGAAACGAACCTCCTCGTCGACCAGCTTCCGGTGCAGCTCGAAGATGCTGTCAGTCGAGAGCACGACTCCGCTCGGCCCACCAGGCTTGCGTGCGTCGCCCTTCTCCGGAACGAAGAGGGCGATCTTCCCGAGCGGCTCGTCAGGGCCGACCTCTGCCCAGTTGCGTTCCTTGGCCAGTAGCTGCAGAGTCAATCCAAGAGCGCAGGTGTAGAACTGTATCGCAGCGTCGAGGTCGCGCACGGGAATCATGGTGAGCCAGACCTTCTCAATCGCGCCCCCCTCGGCGTATACGGAGTTCTCTTCTTGCGGGTTTCCTATCGGCACAAGCCGACTATGGGAGCGGACGTATATCACGGTGTCCGCGATCGGTCTAGTTCGACGTAGTCGGGAGCCACAGCCTTCTCGGCCTCATCCCACTCCCGCTTACGCATCGCTGTCCTCAGTCGGTAGTCATTGCAAGTGCCGGTTGCGCATCCCCCGGCAATGATCTGCCTAACCTCGTCGATCGTGAGATAGTACACGCTGTCCGCTGATGCCAGCAGCCTCATCCGCGTCAGCCTGTCACCCAGTTCGAGCAGGAGCGAGCTCAGTTCCGACGGGAAAGCCCATTGCGTCTGAAGTTGCTTCGCGGCCACCTGCCGATGCATGATGGCCGTGAGATGTTCGACGTACACGTGAACGATGTCCTGATGAATCGATTCCTGAAGATCGATGATGACCTCCTCGACGCGCCGCATCAATGATTCCTCGGTCAGGGCGCGATAGTCGTCGGTCGCGGTCTTCTGCTCGGCGCTCTCTCGCACCTCAGCGATGGACCTTGACATTCGGACGACAAGATCACTGCTCAGTCCGAGTTGGAGCGGAAGGAGCCCGAACCTTGGCGCGTTCTCGATCGATTGAAGCGCCGTGGACGAGCCCATCGCCCACCACGCCGCTTGCACTGGCGTCGCATTCACGTACACCCTCCCGTACTGCCTGACGAACAGGGTGCTTCTCGTGATCTTGACCCCGGAAGCGAGCACCAGAGCACGGGCCCACGCATCCGATAGGATCGGTTGGAATATCGACCATGTCAAAGGCTTCGCTGCCCATGGCATCATCGACTCGCCCAGTTTGCGAGAGTACTTGTCCTTCGTGACGACCACCTACTACGAGTTGCTCTCTGAGCGTTTCTCGATGCCATCGACCACCTCATCAATCTACTGGTCACTCCATCCTCATCGCGCAGGATCTCGAAATTCGAGCAACCTAAAATACCGGCGGTGGCGTATTGGGGCCATCCTATCGCGAGGGAAGAAGCATGGAGCCGATCGACAAGATTGAAGTGAAGACGGTCCAGAAGGAGGATCTGAAGCTCATCAAGAACCTCATGCACATCAAGCACAAGATCATGGTGACGAGCGGAAAGGGCGGTGTCGGCAAGAGCACCGTCGCCGCAAACATCGCCATGGCTCTATCGATGAGGGGATACGAGGTTGGTCTTCTCGATGCGGACATCCATGGCCCGAACATCCCAAAGATGCTGCACATCGAGGATGCGGTGTTGGTGGGCGATGAGGAGGGCATCATGCCGATCATCCTGCCGCCGCACCTCCGTGTGATGTCGATGGCCTTCATCGTGCGCGACTCGGACAACCCCGTCATCTGGCGTGGCCCGATGAAGATGGGGGCGATCCGCCAGTTCATCGCGGACGTGCGCTGGGGCGATCTGGACTATCTGATCATCGACCTCCCACCGGGGACCGGCGACGAACCGCTCACCGTCGCGCAGCTCATGCCCGATGCCGATGGGGCGCTCGTCGTCACGACGCCGCAGGACGTCGCGCTGCTCAACTCTCGCAAGTCGATCGGATTCGCCAGACAGCTGAAGCTGCCGGTGCTCGGAGTGGTCGAGAACATGTCGGGGCTGATCTGCCCGCACTGCGGCAAGGAGATCGACCTGTTCAAGGTGGGCGGCGGGGAGAAGGCGGCGAAGGAGCTCAAAGTGCCATTCCTGGGAAGGATCCCCCTGGATCCGAAGGTTGTCACGAGCGGAGACGACGGGATGCCGATCGTCCTTGCCGATCCCGAGTCCCCGGCAGCCGTCGCGTTCATCGCGGTGGTCGACAGAATCGTCAAAGCGACCGAGGGGAAGGTAAGGAAATGAAGTTGCTAGTGACAGCGACCGGGCCAACTCTCGACGACGAGGTCGACGAGGAGTTCGGGCACTGTGCGTACTTCGTGGTAGTGGAAACGGAATCGGGCGAAATCAAGGCGGTCGAGAACAAAGGGCACGATGCGGAGATGGGAGCGGGCATTTATGCGGCGGAGCAGGCCATCTCGCTGGGCGTGGACGTTGTCATCACAGGCTGGGTCGGACCGCACGGACAGCGGAAGCTGGCTTCTAAGAACATCCGCATCGTCATGGACGAAGAGGGGACCGTCCGAGAAGCAGTAGAACGCTTCAAGAAGAAGTCGGCCAAGGGCTGAAATCGCTCCTCCCGATCCTACAGACAGGCTCTGCTACAAAGACGGTCAGCAAATTCATGGCGCCGTCATTTGACGAAGTTCGAATACGTCCATCGTTTAATTTTCAGCCACTTATTCCAATCAGAATTCGAAATTCGCATCAGACTTCCCCAATAACGACAAATATCGTAGTGAAACTCACAAAATCTTATAAACCACTTTCCTAGTATCTCGCGGCATGCGGGGAAACACCGGATTCCGTCCCTGTAGCCCAGGGAGAAATCTGTGCGAACCGAAGTCCCAAGCCGCATCACGTCTGTGCAGGACTGAGGTGTGGCGCTCTGGCGGATCGGGCAATGTGCCGGGTCCCTTGCCAGAGCGCATGAAAGGATGGCGGCCAGCGTGGGAGGGCAGGGACCATGGTCCGTAACGGCTACCGAATACTGCTGCCCACGGACGGCTCATATCCAGCGATCGCCGCAACCGTGCGCGCGATGGAGATGGCGAAGGACCGCAACGGCAAGGTTGTGATCCTCCGCGTCGCGGAGCAAGTGATCGGCGCAGGAATGGAACGGATCGCAGAGGATTCGGCGCTGATGAGGACCGCGGGTATCGATGGCATCGCCTACGCGAAGGAGATAATGTCGAAGAACAACGTCCCGTTCGACGTCGTGCTTCGCGAAGGCGCGGTGGTCGGCGAGATCGTGAGGACCGCAGCGGAGAGCGAAGCGGACATCATCGTCATGGGCTCGTCCACCATCAAGGGCCTGCCCGGACTCTACCTCGGCAGCGTCTCGCGCGGGGTGATCAAGGAGGCACCGTGCGACGTCGTGGTTGTGAAGCTCACGGAGCAAGAGATGCATCGCGCGGTGGAGATGGCGCTGCAATTTGCCATCGGCCAGAAGGCGCCCACCCCGATCAACGGGGCCGCGGAGCTGTTCAAGACGAGGCAGTTCAAGGTCGGGCTGGGCCTGTTCACCGTCTACGTGGTTGGGTATGCAATCTTCACCATCGTGGGAACGTTCTCCAAGCTCTCCTTCGCGGGCGCCTTCGGGGGCATGAACGTCGGTGTCTACTCCGGCATCATCCTGATCATCACCGCCATCGTCATGGCGGTCGGGTTCAACTGGTACGCGGGCAAGAAGGAGCGGGGATCCGGGGGTGGCTAGATGGCCTACGAGTTCCGCCCGGTCGCCTTCGGGCTATTCGTGATCATCGTGTTCGCGACCCTCGCGATCTCGATCTACGCCTCGCGCCGGGTGCGCACCGCCGGGCACTTCTATGTGGCTGGAGGAGGCGTGAAGTGGTTCGTGAACGGGATCGCCTTCGCGGGCGACTACCTGAGCGCCGCCTCGTTCCTGGGAGTGGCGGGGCTGATCGCCTTCTTCGGGTACGACGGATTCATGTATGCGATCGGTTTCCTGGCGGGTTGGATAGTGGCGCTGTTCCTCATCGCCGAACCGCTAAGGAAGATCGGCAAGTACACCTTCGGAGACGCGCTCGCGAGCAAGTTCAAGGACAAACGCGTGCGCCTGATGGCCTCGATCTCCGCGCTCATCGTGAGCGTTTTCTACCTGATCCCGCAAATGGTCGGCGCCGGATCGATCGTGGAGCCACTCATCGGCCTGGACTACACCACCGGTGTGGTGCTGGTCGGATTGATTGTGGTGCTGATCGTGGCGACCGCGGGCATGGTCTCGACCACCTGGGTGCAGTTCATCAAGGGATTCCTGCTGCTCTTCGCGGCGCTCGCGCTGACAATCGTGGTGCTCGGGGCGAGCGGACTCGGGCCGATCGAGTTCATCGGGCACTTCGTCAGCAGCGGGAGCATCCAGGTAGGTTCGCACACGTACACGGGCACGCAGTTCATGGCTCCGGGGCTGAAGTACACCAATCCGTGGGACTTCGCCTCGCTCGCGCTCGGCCTGATACTCGGCACGGCCGCGCTCCCGCACATCCTGATCCGCTACTACACGGTGCCGAAACCATCTGATGCGCGCAAGTCCACGGTGGTAGCGATTGTCGCTATCGGAGCGTTCTACGTGATGACGCTGTTCCTGGGGCTGGGAGCGAACTTCTATGGCATCACACAGCAGACGACCAACCAGAACCTAGCCGCGCCGTTGCTCGCCCTTAGCCAGGGAGGCGAGATATTCTTCGCGGTGATCTCCTCGATAGCGTTCGCGACCATCCTGGGCACGGTGTCCGGGCTGGTCATGGCGGCCTCCGGCGCGATCGCCCACGACATCTACACCGAGATACTGGGCAAGAAGGGCGACGATCGCAAGACGCTGCGGGTCTCGAAGGTGACGGCGGTCGCGGTGGGGCTCATCGCCATCGTGCTCGGCATCGTCATGAAGGACCAGAACGTCGCGTTCCTGGTCGGTCTAGCCTTCGCGATCGCCGCCTCCGCGAACATACCAGCTCTGATTTGCATGCTCTTCTGGAAACGCACCACCGGGATGGGGATCGTGATCGGCATCGCGACCGGCCTGGCGCTGTCGATCCTGCTGATCCTGATCAGCCCGACCTTCATGACCAAAGGCGCGATCTTCCCCCTGACGAACCCGGGCATCGTGAGCATCCCAGTAGGATTCTTGGTGACGATCGGGGTTTCGCTCGCCACCAAGCAGGAGGAGACTCCGAGCAACCACTGACTGCGCCCTTCAAACCGTTTTTCTTTTTATTTGTCCCCGGATTTCAGCGACGGTATCCGACCTTCGCGCTCTCCGGCACGCCAGCGAATTGATAGTCGACGGTCTTGAACTCCTGTTTCTCGGGGAGGCGAAGCGGGTTCGGTCCGACCTCATTTATCTTGGTAACGAACTCGGAAATTGTCTTCTGGTAGAGCTCTGCCTCGTCCGAATCGACGTAGACCGTAAGGAATCTCGATTCGTCGAAGCCGAGCTGAGTGATTACCGACTTGAGAAGCGTCATGCGGCGATTGGTACGGATGCTGCCGACCTCGTAGTGACAGCGGCCAGGCTTGCCGGCAAGGATGAGCACCCCATCTGCTCCCCGGGACAAGGCCCTCATCACCCATTCGGGGTCCACGCGGGCCGAGCACATCGTGCGGATGGTGCGGAATCCGTCGGGAAGCTGTAGACGCTTGATCCCCGCTAGATCGCCGGCGGCGTACGAGCACCAGTGACAGGTGAAGACGAGCACGTTCGGGAAGTTCTCCTCTTCCGAAGCGACTGGCATCGTGGCGGCATCGATCATCGCCCCGATCTCCTCGTTCGAGAAGCAAGCCTGGTCCATGGCCGCTGCCGGGCACGCCGCGACACAGGCTCCACATCCCTCGCAGACCTTCGGCAGCACCGTCGCGATCCGCTTTCCAGGGCGGCCCACATCAGGGACCATCTTGATCGCGGAGAGGCGGCATGTGGCCTCGCAGACTCCGCACCCCGAGCACAGCTCTGGCTTGACCATCGAGACGCTTCCGCCCTCCCCGGTCTTCACGCGCGCGAGCTTCGCCGCCGCCATCGAGACCAGGTCCTCCGCCTTCCGGGTCGCACCGATGGGCTGCTCCGAATGCACCCAAGCGCATTGTTCTCTGATGTTCGCCATCTCAACCATGCACCCAGCCAGGCCAACGGTCGCCACGGCGTCCTGGAACTCCTTCAGGTAGAGGCGCGGAGAGCAGGCCGCAACCACCACCCGGTCCAGGTGATCGCCCCTGACAACGCTCGCCATTCGCTCACGTGCCTCGGGGTGGCAAAGATAGTCGACGGTCTCGACGTGCACCACGCCCTCCAACGCCCTGGCGTGATCCTCCAGCTCTTTCATCTCGATCGTTAGAGCGGTGCTTCCGCCGCAAGTGCAGATGAAGACCCCTATCCTCGGGCTTGAGACTGAACCTTCCAAAGCTACTCCTCCTTCACACCCCGAATTGTCAAGCTCTCTCCAGGTTGGCCATTCATTCCTGGAGCGGGTATTTATTATCAGCCGGTCCGGCAAGGCGAGCACGCGAAGAATCGCGCTTCGCCACGCTCACTCCTCGACCGCGCAACCCCTCACCCTTATCCGCGAGAAAGACGCTCTCGGCAGGAGGCAGGTACATGAAGATCGTAGCTGTGAACGGCAGCCCGCGCAAGAACGGGAACACCGCGCGGATGCTCAACGAGGTCACCGGGTTTGCGAAGGAGCGAGGAGCGGAGGTGCGACAATTCGATCTGGTCGACCTCCACATCGAGGACTGCAGGGGCTGCAGGGTTTGCCGGAACCAGGAAAAATGCGCCCAGGATGATGATATGACGGAGCTGCGCGAGGAGATCAAGCGCTGCGATTTCCTGCTTATCGGCTCGCCGATCTACCTCGGGGCGGAGACCGGGCTGACGAAGTGCTTTGCTGACCGCCTCTTCGCACTCATGGGGCCGGGCAACGGTCCGGGCAGCTTCCGGAGCAGGCTGACGCCGGGGAAGAAAGCGGAGGTGATCTTCACCTGTGGCCAGCAGGACGGGAACGTCGTATACAACCACATCAACGTGCGCTACTACAACCTCCTGGTGAGGAACCTCCAGTTCGACGACGTGCGCACCTTCATAGTCGGAGGGGCGAACCCCTCGGTCGACATCCGCGGGAGCAAGCAGGCCAAGGAGGCGCTCGAAGAGAGCAAGCGCTTCCTGTTCGGTTGAGCGACCGGAAAGAGAGAAGGATTAAGCCCTTGTCGTCCATCGGCAGGGCCATGAGGCCGACCGGGCCAGTGTACGCCTGCCAGCACTGCGGGAGCCGGGACATCGTCCCCAAGGTGCTCTTCGGCGGGCCAATCGCGGGCGTGGACAACAACGACAACACGTGCCGCTGCAACGAGTGCGGCAGGACCGCTGTACCCTTGGCTTTCCGCACCGTG
>Ga0335071_10002541_pt1 | contig 19496 bp, 13 predicted proteins | sample Lox_Sample_15_FD_206724 | JGI IMG/M metagenome (GOLD analysis project Ga0335071, IMG submission 206724) | Soil microbial communities from Loxahatchee National Wildlife Refuge, Florida, United States - Lox_Sample_1.5 | ecosystem: Environmental > Terrestrial > Soil > Wetlands | place: USA...
ATCCCCGACGAGGAGCTGTGGGCGACCCACGAGCGTCGCCGCGAGCGGCTGGTGGCCTTCGCCCGACGGCGGCTCGCGCACCAGCTCGAGCACCGCGGCGCCTCTGCGGCCGAGGTGGAGCGGGCACGGGGCGTCCTCAACACCCGCGCCCTGACCATCGGCTTCGCCCGCCGCTTCGCCACCTACAAGCGGGCCGACCTGATCCTGCGCGACCTCGACCGGCTGGGCGCCATCCTGCTCTCGGCCGAGCGGCCGGTGCAGATCCTCTTCGCGGGCAAGGCGCACCCCGCGGACGGCGAGGGCAAGCAGATCCTCAAGGCGGTGGTCGCCTTCTGCCAGAGTGAACGGTTCCGGCGCCACGCCGTCTTCATCGAGGACTACGACCTGGTGGTCGCGCGCTACCTGGTGCAGGGCGTCGACGTCTGGCTCAACACCCCGCGCCGGGGCATGGAGGCGAGCGGGACCTCGGGGATGAAGGTGGTGCCCAACGGCGGCCTCAATCTCTCCATCCTCGACGGCTGGTGGTGCGAGGGCTACCAGCCGGAGGCGGGCTGGGCCATCGGCAAGGGCGAGGACTACGAGGACCACGCCTACCAGGACGCCGTCGAGTCGAGCGCGCTCTACGACCTGCTGGAGAAGGACGTGGTGCCGCTATTCTACCAGCGCGAGGCGGACGGGCTGCCGCGGGGCTGGATCCAGCGCATGAAACGCTCGCTGAAGCGGCTCTCGCCGGCCTTCAGCACCAACCGCATGCTGTGGGAGTACTCCGAGGGCTACTACGTCCCCGCCGCCCGCTGCCACGCCCGCCTGGCGGAGGACGACTTCGCCCGGGCGCGGGAGGTCGCGACGTGGAAGGAGCGCACCCGGCATTGTTGGAGCGGCGTGCGCGTGGAGTCGGTCGAGGTAGGCCGCCCCGGCGTGCACCGCGTGGGAGAGGGCTACGCTCTCGCAGCCAACGTGCGCCTGGGGCCGATCCCGCCCGGCGACGTGGTGGTGGAGGCCTGCTACGGCCCGCTCAGCGCCAGCCGGGAGGTCATCGCCGGCCGTCCGGTGACGCTCTCCCTCGAGCGATCGCTGGACGGCGATCTGCACCGCTACGCGGGGACCATACCCTGCGACCGCAGCGGCATGCTGGGGTACGGCGTGCGGGTGCGGCCCGCCCACGAGGACGCGTGCAACCTGCTCGGCGCCGGCCTGATGACGTGGTGGCGCGGGGGGGCCTGATCGGTCCCGCTCATGGCGACGACGTGGGGCGGCGCAGGTCACGGGTCCGCCACGCGCCGGTCACCTCCGCGGCGTACGCCGCGCGCACCCTGTAGCAGAGCGTGATGGCATCGACCCGCCCGCCTGGGACCCGGGCGCCTGCCGCCCGCCGGCCGCGTGAAGCCGCGCCGCGATTCGCGGACGCGGCATCCGCTCACGCCGCCCGCCGGCTGATCCCCCGCATCGAAGCCCTCGTCCGGCACGCGAACGAGCTGGAGCGCGCTCGCAGCGTCGAGATCGACGCGGTCGCGCTGGAAGAACGCCGCAGCGCGCGCAACCTCGTCCACTACCTGGCGCTACGTCAGGCTGACGTGCGGCCGCTGCAGGAGGAGCTGAGCGCGCTCGGCCTCAGCTCCCTGGCGCGGATCGAGTCGTTCACGCTGGCGGCGCTGGAATCGGTGCTGACGGCGCTGCGGGCGCTGGGCGAGGTCCCGGCGCCCCGGCGCCGGCTGCCGGTCCCGGTGGACGCGCGGGCAGGTCCGCAGCTCCTGCAGTCGCACGCGGTCCGGCTGCTGGCCATCCCCGCCGGCAAGCGGACCTGCCGGATCATGGTCACGCTTCCATCCGAGGCCGCGGACGAGCGCGAGCTGGTCGAGGAGCTGCTGGTCGCCGGCATGGACGTGGCCCGTATCAACTGCGCGCACGACTCCTCCGACGACTGGGTGGCCATGGTCCGTCACGTGCGCCGCGCGGAGCAGCGGCTGGGCCGCTCCTGCCGCATCTACGCCGACCTCGCCGGGCCGAAGCTGCGCACGGGCGCACTGGCGGCCGCCGGCCAGGTGGTCAAGCTCCGGCCCCGGCGCGACCTGCGTGGCGGCGTGCTCGCCCCGGCGCGCCTGCGGCTGGTGCCGGCCGAGGCCGCGGAGCCGGAGGCCCCCCCGGGCATGCTCACCCTCCCGGTGGCAGGCGGTGTCCTCGCCCGCGCGTTGCCCGGTGACGAGCTGCACCTGCACGACACCCGCGGCCGCGAGCGCCAGCTCACGTTGCTGCGCCATGACGGGGCCGGCTTCCTGGCGGAGAGCGAGCAGACGGCCATCTTGGAGACCGGCCTGCCGCTGACGCTCGTCCGCGGCTCGTCGCCCCTGTGCGACGGCCGGCTGGGGACGCTGCCCGAGGTGGTGGAGCCGCTGCTGCTCGCAACCGGCGACCGCCTGTTCCTGACCCGGGGACCCGAGCCCGGCCACGGACCGCGGCGCGAGGACGGCCGGGTAGTGGAGCCGGCGCAGATCCCCTGCTCGCTCGACGATGTCTTCGAGTGCGCACGAGCAGGTCAGCCGGTGTTCTTCGATGACGGCAAGATCGGCGGCGAGATCGTCAGCGCGACCGCCGATCGCCTTGAGGTGCGGATCGACCACGCCCCGGCGCCCGGCGCGAAACTCCGCCCGGAGAAGGGGATCAACCTGCCGGAGACGGAGCTGCGCACGCCGGCGCTGACGCCGGACGACCGCGCCAACCTGGAGATGCTGGCGCCGCATGTCGACATCGTCGGCCTCTCCTTCGTGCGGCGGCCGGAGGACGTGGTGCTGCTCGAGCGAGAGCTCACGCGGCTCGAGGCCCAGCACCTGGGGATCGTGCTGAAGATGGAGACCCGGAGGGGTTTCGAGTCGCTGCCCCGCCTGCTGCTGACCGCCTTGCAGTCGCCCCCGGTGGGGGTGATGGTGGCCCGGGGCGACCTCGCGGTCGAGGTCGGCTTCGACCGCATGGCCGAGGTGCAGGAGGAGATCCTCTGGCTGTGCGAGGCGGCACACGTGCCGGTGATCTGGGCGACGCAGGTGCTGGAGACGCTGGCCAAGAGCGGATCGCCGACCCGGGCGGAGGTGACCGACGCGGTCATGAGCGGCCGGGCCGAGTGCGTGATGCTCAACAAGGGGCGCTATGTGGTGGAGGCGGTCCGCTTCCTGAGCGGCCTGCTGGAGCGCATGGAGGCCCACCGCTCCAAGCAGCGCCCCCGCCTGCGTCGTCTCGCCGTCTCACGCTGACGCGAGCGGCCTGAACGGCAAAACGATGTCGCCGCCTGGACTGCGCGGTGCCGGGCCCTCGTTCTCTCTAGTGTAAACACCCCCCGCCGGCGACGCCGCTGTCGAGGACGGCCGGCCACCGCCGGACAAGCCCGAAGCAGGAGGAACCATGCGTCGTCTATCCGTCGTCGTCACGCTCGGTCTCGGTGTCGTTGCGCTCGCCTCGAGCCCCGCGCTCGCCCTGCCCGACGTCCTGACCGCCCACGTCCCGTTCGCCTTCAGCCTGGGCCGCCAGACGTTTCCCGCCGGCGACTACCTCATCAGCCCGCTCAGCACGCTTCAGCAGCAGGTCCTGTTCATTCGCACTTCCGCCGGCCGCCACCCGGCGCTGGTGATGACCCAGCCGGCCGACGCGGAGGGCCGCGGCACCCAGCCGGTGCTGGTGTTCGACAAGGTCGGCACGCGGGAGTTCCTGCGTGCGGTCGAGGTGCCGGAGGACACGGGAGCGGTGCTACCGACCTCCCGCACGGAGATCCGGGCCGAACGGCAGCTCGCCCTGCACGCGCCCGCGGCCGGACAGGCGCTGCAGCGGTCCGGCTCGTAGCCTTTTCGTCAGCCTCGGACGATCGCGGGCCCGTGCCGAGGCACGGGCCCGCGAGACGCGCCGGTCACCGGCGGCGCGGGCCCCTGGTCGTCCGCGAGCCCGGCCGGGGTGTCGCCCGCTGGAGCCGGACGCCGGGAGGTCGAAGCCGACGTCGATCGCAGCCGCAGCGGCGCCTTGCCGCGATCACAGGATCGCCCCAGCCCCGATCTAAGTTCCCTCTCGCCGCACGCTGCTCCACCCTGCTCGCGTGCCGTGCCGTCGTCCGTCCAACCGGTGCCGTTCGACGAGGAGGTGTCCGCGTGACTGCGTTGCTGCTGGTGGGCCTGCTGCTGGCCTCGGAAGCGGCGGCGGTGCCCCCGCCGGTGCCGCTCTCCTTCCGCGAGTTCTTCGAGCCCTCGCCGCGCGAGCTGCGGCCGTCCGCCCGGCTGCTGAGCCTGGCCGGCAAGCGGGTGAAGCTCGTCGGCTTCATGGCGGAGATGGAGTCGCCGCCGACCGGCGGCTTCTACCTGTGCGCGGCACCGGTCACCGCCACCGAGGCGGGCGGCGGCACCGCCGACCTGCCGCCCGACGCCGTGTTCGTGGTGGTGAAGTCCGCCGCCGGCAAGCCGCTGCAGCACATCGCGCGGCCGCTGGAGGTGACGGGCGTGCTGGAGCTCGGGCCGGTCACCCACGAGGACGGCCGCGTCTCCAGCCTCCGTGTGCTGCTGGACGGCCCCGCGCCGTCCTCGACCACGCCATAGGTCGTTCTCGTTTCCGTTTCGTGAACCGAGGAGAAGACGAGGTGAATGCGATGAAGATCTGTGTCCCGGTTTCGTGTCGGCTGCGGTTCCTGCTGGCGGCCCTGGCCCTGGTCGCAACCTCCGCGCAGGCAGCGCCCACCATCCGCCTGATCCCGCCTTCCGGCGCCCGCTTCCTGGTCGGGCAGCGCTTCGACCTGCGGGTGGAGGGTCAGGGCACGGGGCCCTTCTCGGCCACCCTGGCCGTGGACGGCGTGGCGCTGCCGTTCACCTCGGGTGCGCAGAACACGCTGGCGACCGACGGCGCGACCTCGGCTGGCTGGGGCGGCTTCAACCGCCGCGGCTTCTCGCTGAGCAGGCCCGGACACCACACCGTCAGCGCGACCTTCACCGACGCCACCGGCACCGCTTCCGCCAGCGCTGACGTCGAGGTGATCCGCGTCGGCGACGGTGGCGAGATCCGCAACGTCATCATCATGCTGGGCGACGGCATGGGCGTCGCCCACCGCACCGCCGCCAGGCTGGTCAAGTACGGCGTCACCGCCGGACAGCCCAACGGCTGGCTGGCCATGGACGAGTTCCCGGGCACCGGGCTGGTGACCACCCACTCGCTCAACAGCATCATCACCGACTCGGCGCCGGGCATGGCCTGCTACGTGACCGGAAGCCACGCGCAGAACGGCCAGGAGGGTGTCTTCCCCGCGAGCATGACGAACCCCTTCTACTACCCGCGGGTCGAGTATCTTTCCGAGTACCTGCACCGCACCCGCGGCAGCGCGCTCGGCATCGTCACCACCGCGGACGTCGAGGACGCGACCCCGGCCGCAAACGCGGTGCACACCGGGAACCGCAACGCGGGCCAGGGGATCGTCGACCAGTACTTCGACGATCGCGAGCGCAGCGGCCTCGCCGTGCTGATGGGCGGCGGCCGCCGCTGGTTCCTGCCGCAGGGCACCTTCGGCTCGAGCCGGGGCACCGGCAACGACTACGCGGTCCTGCCGGTGGACCTGCAGCAGCGCTGGGGCGCCGCCGCGGGGACGATCGACCCCTCGCGCGACCTCATCTCCGAGTTCCAGGCCGCCGGGTTCTCCTACGCGGACTCCGCCTCGAGCCTGCAGGCGGCCCTGGCCAGCGCGACCCCGCCGCGGCTCCTGGGCCTGTTCGGCTACGGCAACATGAACGTCGCCCTCGACAAGGTCGCCAAGCGCCGCTCGCCTACGATCCACGGCGTGGTGGACGACTACCACGCCCCGGACCAGCCCATGCTCGACGAGATGACACAGGCGGCGCTGAGCGTGCTCGCCCGCCGGCGCGGGGGTTTCGTGCTGATGGTGGAGGGCGCGCACATCGACAAGCAGTCGCACCTCATGGATCCCGACCGCGTCATCGGCGAGACGATCGAGTTCGACAACGCGGTGGGAGTCGCTGGCGAGTTCGCACGGCACAACCCGGGCACCCTGGTGCTGGTGCTGGCGGACCACGAGTGCTCCGGCTTCAGCCTGATCGGCGCCCTCACCGGCGGCATCGCCGGCCTGCAGGCGCTGGCGCCCGACAACGGGGTCACCGACCCGGCGACGCAGCCGGGGCGGCAGAAGGTGGTCGGCACCTACGACGCCGCCGGCTTCCCCCGCTACCAGATCGAGCCCGACGGCTATCCGGCCAGCTTCGACGTCGACCAGAAGATCCTGGTCGGCTTCGGCGCCAACGCCGACCGTTACGAGGGCTGGCTCGGCAAGCCGCTGCCGGTCATCGACTCGCTGCTGAGCGGCGACATCAAGGCCGAGCTGGCCGGGGAGGGCTACGCCGCCCAGCCGTACCTGCGCGCGGAAAGCGCCTTCGGCTTCTTCATCCGGGGCCAGGCGGCCGGCCAGGACCAGGCCGTCCACACCGCCGCCGACATCCCGGTCTCCGCCTACAGCCGGGGCAATGCCTGGCGCTCCTTCGTCGGGGTGCAGACCAACACCGACGTGTTCTTCAAGATCGCCCGGCTGCTGTTGGGGCCGGCGGATCCCGGCCGGGGCGACGAGGACCGATAGCCCGACCGCGCCGGCAGGGTGGCCTGGCTATATCAACGAATAGTATAGCTCAGGCCACCCGGCCGGCTGCCAGCGCCGCCACGGTCAGGCCGAGCGGCCGGCCGAGCTCCAGGGCCAGAAGCCCGAGGTGGCGCAGGGCTCCTTCCTTCTCCAGCTCGGCGTCGCCGCGCACCTGGCAGCGCAGCGAGAGGCGGCGCGCTCGCTCGACCACCTCCACCGCCACCACCACCTGCCGGTGGCTGCGGTCGAGCGCCTCGGCCAGGCGCAGCAGCGCCGAGAGCAGCCGCACCGCGCGCCGCGCCTTCCCGGGCAGCTCGCGGTACCCGCGGTGGCGCCGGCGGGGCCGGCTGCCGCGGTGGTAGCGGGCCACCAGGGCGATCGTCTCGATCTCCTCCGGGGAAAAGCCTCGCAGGCCTCCGTTCTTCACCAGGTAGTAGCTGTGCTTGTGGTGACGCGGGTAGGAGAGGTGGCGCCCGATGTCGTGGAGCAGGGCCGCGCCCTCCAGCAGGCCCCGCGCCTCCGGCCCCAGCCGGTGCTCTCCGGCGAGGCCGTCGAACATCTGCAGGCTGAGGCTGGCGACGTGCCGCGCGTGCACGTCGTCGAACTGGCAGCGCTCGCCCAGGTGCTGCACGCTGCGACGGCGGACGTCGGGGCGCGGCTCGGTGGGGACCAGCGGGTGCGTGCGGCCGTGGATGTGGTCGAGCAGCACGCCCTCGCGCAGGGCCCACTCGCACAGGAGCAGCTCGGAGGCGCCGGTGTGCCCCAGGATCTCGTCGAGCACCACCGCGCCGGCCACCACCACGTCGGCGCGCTCCGGGTCGAGGCCTGGCAGATGGCGCCGCTCCCGCAGGTCGCTTTCGACCAACCGACGGCGGACCCGGTGCACGGCCTCCCGCGAGACGACCTGGTGGTGCAGCGCGCCCCGCGGTCGCCGCCCCATCTCGGCGAGAGCCAGCGCTCCGACCGCCAGCACGGTGCCGGAGGTCCCGACCAGGCGGTCGAACCCCCGGCGGCGCACGTCGGCCGCCGCCTCTCCCAGCGTCGCCGCCACCTGGGCCACCAGGTGCGCCTCGTCCGCGGGCGAGAGCGGGTCCGATCGCACGAAGCGCTGGGTCAGGCGCAGGCAACCGACCTTGCCTGAGACGACACGCTCGACGCGGCTGCCGGAGCCGAGAACCATCTCCACGCTGCCGCCTCCGATGTCGACCACCAGGGCGCGGTCGGGGAGGTGAACGCTGTGCAGGGCCGCCAGGTAGACCAGACGGCCCTCCTCCTCGCCCGAGATGACTCGCGGCCGGAAGCCGGTCTCCCGCGCCACGCGCTCCAGGAACTCCGCCCCGTTCGCCGCCTCGCGGATGGCGGAGGTGGCGACCGCCAGCGTCCGCTCCACCCGGTGATTGGCGACGATGCGCTGGTACTTGCGCAGAGCCCGCAGCCCGCGCCGGAACGCGGGGTCGGAGAGGCGCCCCGAGGCCAGCGACGAATCGCCGAGGCGGACCATGTCCTTCTCGCGGTCGATCACCTCGAAGCGTCCCGAAGGCTTCACCTCGACGATCACCGCGTGGAACGAGTTCGTGCCGAGGTCGATGGCCGCCAGCTTCATCCGTGCGTCCCTTAACATCGTCGATGCCGTCGATTACTTTCCTGTGACGCACCGAGGCGGGTAGAACGGATGGCGAATGGACAAGCGAGGACCGCTTCGTCTAGGCTGTTGCTGCCGTCGCTGGAAACCGCGTCGAGGTGACCTCATGCCGATCCGAGTTCTCTGGCACCCCCCCGTGGTGCCGGAGGAACGCAAGAAAGCCCAGTGGGAGCACATCATCCGGTTCGAGCTCGGTGAGTCGATCGAGGGGTTCGACGTGAGCCTCAAGTTCGCCGAGGACCGCCTGCGCTGGCAGCTCGAGACGACACCGCCCGACGCGGCCGAGGGTTACCGCGATCGCCTGGTGGACGCGCTGCGCGCGACCGGCAAACCGGTCGAATAACCACGCTCGCTCCGAACCCGCAGCTCAGTCGACGAGGTGCGCGCTGGAGAGCGTCTCCAGCGCGTGGGGACCGTAGTGGCGCGCGATCATGGCCGCCCATGACGGAGTTCGCCGCAGGCTCGCCAGGTAGTCGTCGAGCTCGCGCACCAGCGAGCCCTGGGCGCTGGGGACCGCGTAGACCCAGCTCCGCCGCGTCCCCAGCGACACCCCCATCTGGAGCTGCGCGTCGGTCCGCTGCTCGGCGAGGGCGTCCGTCAGCTCGAGCAGCAGCGAGGCGACCTCCGCCGAGCGCAGCGCGGCGGCTGCCGCCTGCGCGGTGCGGTACTCCACCAGCTCCGCGCCGCTGATCTTGGCGTCGTGGACGGCGGCCGCCGCCCTCGACCCGCGGACGACACCGACCCTGGACCAGCGCAGCGCCTCGATGGCGGCGATCCGCGGCTGCGGTGTGCGGGTGAGGGCGACCAGGCGGCTGGGGAAGACTTCTCGGGTGACGGTGAACGCTGGCCGGGCGACGGTGTCGGAGAAGGTCCCGGCGATGACGTCGGCGTCGGCGCCGGGGGGCACGGGCTGAAGCTGCCGCGCGTGCAGCTTGGCGAAGGTCGACAGCACCTCGAGGTCGAAGGGGCTGAGCCGGCCTTCCGCGGTGACCCTGAGCGGGGAACGGTCGGCGGCCGCGGCGATCGGCCGCAGGCAGGCCAGGGCCAGGATGATCGACACCGTCACGGTGGAGTGTTTCACGGAAGTCCTCACAGTCGGCGGATGGCGACGGCAGCGGCGTCATCGGGAGCCGGCGCAGACGCGGTCGCGCTCGCGGGCGCGACGACGACGGCGCGCGACAGCGGGTGCGGCAGCAGCGTCCGGGCGTTGCGGACGACGGCCGGCCCCGCCATTCTCTTGGCGCTGGCCTTCACCTCGGCTGCAATCTCGACCAGCCGCCGGTAGTCGATCTGTGGCTCGCCGTTCCAGGCCACCAGCCCGATCGAGACCGCCACCAGCCCGAAGCGGCGCCTCTCGCCCCGGCGGTCGACGCTGACGATGCCGCCGCGCTCGCGGTCCGCCGGGTCGTAGAGCGAGGCCACCTGCACGCTGAAGGCCTGCGCCACCCGGCGTGCCCGCTCCTCGGCGTCCTCGTTCGCGGCCAGGAAGGCGAAGTCGTCGCCGCCCGGGTGGGCGACCAGCGCGCGGGGGTCGCCGGAGAAGTGCTGACGCAGCAGCCCGGCCAGCAACAGCAGCACCTCGTCGCCGCGGGTGAACCCGTAGCGGTCGTTGAAGCTCTTGAAGTGGTCGACGTCCACCCAGCCCAGCGTGAACGGCCGCCCGGCGCCGAGTCGGCCCTGGGCGGCGCGGGCCAGCACCAGGCTGCCCGGAAGGCCGGTCAGCGGGTTGGATTGCAGGGCGTACTCGACCTTGAGCCGCGTCATCTCGGTGAGCAGCAGGTCGACCGGCAGCAGGCCGTGGTAGCGGCCCTCCTGCGTCTCGACCACCAGCGGGTCGAAGCGGCGCGAGGCGGGGCGGCGTCGCACCAGCTCGGCGGCCTCCTCCAGGCTCGCCGAAGCCGGCAGCCGGTCCGGCCCCCCGCCGTTCGCCGAGACGAAGGCCACGACCGGGCGGTCGTTCCACAGCGAGAAGCCGTAGCGGTGGCCGAGGTGGAAGAACAGGAGCTGGCGCGTCACCAGGCCCGTGGCCAGCCCGCCGCGCAGCACCGGCACCGCCACCGGCTCGGGTCGGGCGTCGAACAGGGCGACGATGCGGCCCACCGGGGTCTCCGGCGCCACGCCCTCCTGGGGCACGGCCAGCGCACCCGCCTGCTCCTCGTCGCGGATGTCGAAGGCCGGTTCCGGCGTGGCCAGGGGCGGGGCGAGGGGGCCGATGAAGTGATCGAGCGGAGCCGGCGGCGCCACGGCGAAGCCCTGCGCGAACGGCACCCCGCAGGCGCGCAGCTCGGCCAGGTCCTCGGCGGTCTCCACGCCCTCGCCGATCACGGCGCAGTTGATGCGCGGGGCGAGCACGGCGAGCGATTCCAGGAACACGCGCTTGCGTGGGTGCTCGGCCACGCCCGCCACCAGCGAGCGGTCGACTTTGACGTAGTCGGGCCCGAGCTCCACGAGGATGCGCAGGTTCGAAAAGCCGCAGCCGAAATCGTCGATCGCCAGGCGGAACCCGGCGGTGCGCAGCGGGGCCACCGCCTCCGCGAACACCACCGGGTCGGGCACCCGCACCAGCTCGGTGATCTCGACCACCACGCGCTGGGGCTCGAGGCCGACGGTGCGCAGCCGCCTCACCAGCTCGTCGCCCTGCAGCCGCGGGTGCAGCAGCGACTGCGCCGAGAGGTTGACGAACAACAGGCCCCTCGGCAGCCACCCGGCGAGGGCGCCGAGGTGGGTCTCGAGCGCGGCCAACTCCAGGTCGACCAGCAGCGGCGTGGCGGCGGCGGCGTCGAAGGCGTCGGCCGGAGAGGTGAACGGAGACTGCCCGGGCAGGCGCAGCAGGGCTTCGTAACCGAGCTGGCGGTCTCCACGCAGCGACACGATCGGCTGGACGACGCTGGTCAGCTCGTCGCGCCTGGCGATCAGCTCCCGTACCGCGGATTCCCGGCTGTCCCTCTCCATGGGTGTGCGCCCCCGGCGGACGCCGACGATGCCATCGGCCCGTGACGTCGCTGCGACACGGGCCAGGGGGCGAACTCGCGGTCGTCGTCCGGGGGCTCCAGCGGGGGCAGCGGCGCGTCAAAGGCCGCGGGTGTCGGCGGTGGGATCTCGGTCTGCCGCCGCCGCGAGGCGCGACGCAGCGCGAGGCGGGTCCAGGCCTTTCGGTTCATGCGGTGCTTTCCTCGGCTCCATGGTGGCGCACGACTCCGACCATCGAGGGACGACGGCCGGGCGCCGCGGTGACGAAAAACGTCCTCCCTCCGTACGGTCCCCCTGCAATTCCGGATTAACCGGGCGTTCACCTGAGCGTCATACCGGCGTCACCGCCGTTGCGTAGCGTGGCGCCTCGCGTGTCAGTGCGTCTTCGATCTATCAAGGAGGGAGCTTCGATGAGTCTCAAGGCGGTGTGCCGCGGCCTGCTGGCCGTGGTCGCGGTGGCGGCCCTGGCGGGCGGCGCCATCGCACAGACGATGTTCTACAACGAGGTCGCGAAGGACGGGCGCATCTACGTCTTCGCCAACGGGGTGAACTACGACCTCTGGTCGAAGAGCGGGGACGTCGGCAAGGCGATCACCCGCCCCGGCTACGGGCCGGGCGGGGAGACGGTCATCTTCGACTCCGAGGATGCCATCAACCTCTACAACTACAAGCATGGGATGCCCGGCGAGTACTTCCCGAAGCCGAAGGAGGCGCCGAAGCCGGCCGACAACTTCAAGATCGGGGTCGGCACGACCATCTTCGCCGACTACACCTACCAGGACGCCCCCAAGATCACGGACTCGGACAAGAACTCGGTCAACCTGAGCAGCTTCGAGGTGCGCCGGGCCTACATCAACGTGACCGGCAACATCTCGGACATCGTCGCCTTCCGCGTCACGCCTGACGTCGCCGCGCGCACCACTACGACCGCTTCCGCGACCACGAACGCGGTCGACAAGAACGGGCAGCCCGCGACCGCCACGGCCACCGCCTCCAACAGCGTGGACGGCAGCCTGGTCATCCGCCTCAAGTACGCCTTTGCCCAGTTCAACCTCGACAAGGTCGTCACCCACGGCTCCTGGATCCGCTTCGGCCAGCAGCAGACGCCGTACGTCGACTTCATGGAAGGGATCTATCGCTACCGCTTCCAGGGCACGATCTTCGTCGAGCGCGAGGGGTACCTGAGCTCGTCCGACGTCGGCCTCTCCGGCCGGCTCGCCTTGCCGAGCGACTACGGAGACATTCACCTCGGCTACTACAACGGCGACACCTACAGCAAGGCCGAGGTCAACGACCAGAAGGCCTTCCAGATCCGCGGCACGCTGCGGCCGTTCCCGAAGATGGCCGACCTCAAGGGCCTGAGGCTCACCGCCTTCTATGACGACGACCACCCGGTCAAGAACGCGGATCGCAAGCGCTTCATCGGGGCGCTCACCTTCGAGCACAAGTACCTGAATGCCGGATGGGAGTACATCGACGCCAAGGACAACTCCAGCTTCACCAAGCCCGTGGTGGAGGGGCAGGGGTGGACGCTCTGGGCGACACCCAAGACCACGTTCGGCCTCGAGGGCCTCTTCCGGTACGACGACCTAAAGCCCAACAAGAGCGTCGACGCCAAGAAGAACAGGACGCTGGTCGGTGGCTCCTACTGGTTCAAGACCACGAGGGCCGGCCTGGCCGCCGCTGTCATGGCCGACTACGAGGAGGTCAAGTACGACACGCCGCTCAACAAGCCGACCGAGAAGCGGTTCGAGATCAAGACTCTGTTCAACTACTAGGCGACGCGGCTTTACGCAGAATTAACCCAGGTGAAACACGCCCTCAACCTCGGCCGGGGAAACTCTCGAGGTCGGGGGCCTCGTCCAGGGAGGATCGCTTTCATGAGGCGTCTGCTGCTCGGTTTCGCGGTTCTGGCCCTGGTGGCGGGCAACGCTCGCGCCCAGGCCGTCCAGGTCGACCCGTCCATCTCGGCGTACGCCAAGACGTCCGGCGTTTCCGGCAACATCAACAGCGTCGGCTCCGACACCATGAACAACATGATGGCGCTGTGGGCCGAGACCTTCCGCAAGATGTACCCCAACGTCAAGATCCAGATCGAGGGCAAGGGCTCGGGCACCGCGCCGCCCGCCCTGATCGCCGGCACCTCGCAGTTCGGACCGATGTCCCGGCCGATGAAGTCCAGCGAGATCGACCAGTTCGAGGCGAAGTACGGCTACAAGCCGACGCAGATCCGCACCTCGTACGACGCGCTCGCCATCTGGGTGAACAAGGACAACCCGCTTCAGAAGCTGACTCTGGCCCAGGCGGACGCGGTCTTCTCCAAGACGCGCCGCCGTGGCGGCAAGACCGTCGCCAACTGGAGCGACCTCGGGCTCACCGGCGAGTGGGCCGGCAAGCCGGTCTCGATCTACGGCCGCAACTCCGCCTCGGGCACCTACGGCTTCTTCAAGGAGCACGTGCTGCAGAACGGCGATTACAAGGACCAGGTGAAGGAGCAGCCGGGCTCGGCCTCCGTCGTCCAGGGCGTCACCGAGGATCGCCTGGGCATCGGCTACTCGGGCGTCGGCTACCGCACCTCCGGCGTCAAGCCGGTGCTGCTGGCCGAGAAGGACGGAGGGCAGTTCTTCGACGGCAGCTACGAGAACGTGACCAGCGGCAAGTACCCGCTGTGGCGCTTCCTGTACATCTACGTCAACAAGGCGCCGGGCAAGCCGCTCGACCCGCTGGTGAAGGAGTTCGTCAAGCTGATCCTGAGCAAGGACGGCCAGGAGGTGGTGGTGAAGGACGGCTACCTGCCACTCTCCGCCGCGATCCTCCAAGAGGAGCTGAAGAAACTCGAGTAGGAGCAGACGGCCGGGGCGACGCGAAGGCGCCGCCCCGGCCCGGTTGTTCGCGACATCTCTCATGGCCAGCAACAGCATCGGCGTACGCGAGAGGATGGAGGCCGCCTCCAGGCGGATCGCCTGGGTGAAGCTCGTCGACCGCTCGGCGACGTGGGTGATCACCTTGGGGGGCGTCTTCATCATCGTCTCGGTGCTGTTCATCTTCGTCTTCATCTTCGCCGAGGCCCTGCCGCTGTTCCGGGGCGCGAGCGCCGAGAAGGTGCAGACGCTCGCGCTCGCCTCCGCGCCAGGCGCGGCCGTCGCGTCGCAGGAGCTGCCTCTCGTCCTCTCCATCGACGAGCGCCAGATGTACCTGTACGAGGTCACCCCAGCCGATAGGCTGGTGGTGTTCCGGCTGACCGACGGCAGCCGCCAGCGGGAGATCGAGATCCCCGGCCTGGCCGGAACCCGGCTGGTGAGCGCCGGCCGCACGCTGGCCGGCGACGCCATCGCCGCGGGCACCGCGGACGGCCGCGTGGCACTGCTGCGGATCCGGTTCCGGCCGGTGTTCGACGGCCAGGTGCTGAAGGACTTGGTGTTCGAGCTGCGCAGCAACGACGTGCTCACGGTCGACCCGGCAGGGCGACCGGTTCGGCAGGTCAGCGTCGAGGGCGCAGCCGAAGGGGACCGGCTGCTGGCTGCCCAGGTGGCCGACGCCGAGATCGTGCTGGCGCGGCTACCCGAGGCCACCGAGGGCCAGCCGCCGCCAGCCCCGGTCCTCACCACGCTGCGCACGCAGGGTGGTGAGGTGTTGACGCGGCTGCGGCTGGGGCAGGGCGGACTCGTGGCCGGGACACGGAACGGACGGCTCTACCACTGGCAGCTCGACGGCGGGGCGCCGCGGCTCACCGACGCGGCGAGCGCCGGAGACGCGCCGATCACGGCGCTGGCGTGGGCGGTGGGCGGCAACACGCTGCTGGTGGGGGACGAAAAAGGCGCCGTCTCCGCCTGGTTCCGCGCGCGGCCGAGTGCCGAGGCTGACCTCGCGCTGGTCAAGGCGCACGCCTTCGAGCCACAGCACACCGCCATCGTGTCGATCGGCGCTTCCTCGCGGGAGCGCAGCTTCCTCACCGGCGGGGCGGACGGGTCCATCGTGCTGCGGCACGTCACCTCGGAGCGAACGCTGCTCTCCTTCCGCGGCGATGGCAGGGCCGCGGAAATGGTGCTGGTGACCCCCCGGGCGGACGGAATGCTGGTTCGGCGGACGGACGGCAGCGTCGAGCGCTATGCGCTCCACAACCCGCACCCCGAGTTCTCCTGGCGCGCGCTGCTGGGCAAGGTCTGGTACGAGGGCTATCCCGGCCCGGCCTACGTCTGGCAATCGACCGGCGCGACCGAGGCGTTCGAGTCCAAGCTCAGCCTGGTGCCGCTCGTCTTCGGCACCATCAAGGCGACCCTCTACGCGCTGCTCTTCGCGATGCCGCTGGCGGTGATGGGCGCCCTCTACACCTCGCAGTTCGTCCACCCCTCGATCAAGGCCAAGGTCAAGCCGACGGTCGAGATCATGGCCGCGCTGCCCAGTGTCGTCATCGGCTTCATCGCCGGCCTGTGGCTGGCCTCCCGCGTCGAGGCGGCGCTCGTGCCCGTGCTGCTGTTGGTGCTGCTGCTGCCGGTGGCAGGGACCGCCGGGGTTCTCGCCTGGGACCGCCTGCCGTACGGCCTGCGCCGGCGGCTGCGGCCGGGCACCGAGCTGGCCCTGATCCTGCCGCTCCTGCTGGTGGGCGGCTGGGCGGCGCTGGCCGTCGGGCCCTGGATCGAGGCGGTCGCCTTCCACGGCGACGTCCGGGGCTGGCTCTCGTCGACGCTCGGCCTGGTCTACGACCAGCGCAACAGCGTGATCGTGGGCCTGGCCATGGGCTTCGCCGTGATCCCCATCATCTTCACCATCTCCGAGGACGCCTTCTCCAGCGTGCCGCAACACCTGACGGCCGCCTCGCTCGCCCTCGGGGCCAGCCGCTGGCAGACGGCGGTACGGGTAGTGCTGCCCACGGCGAGCCCGGGCGTCTTCTCGGCCATCATGGTCGGCTTCGGGCGCGCGGTGGGCGAGACCATGATCGTGCTGATGGCGACCGGCAACACGCCGCTGCTCGATTGGTCGCCGTTCAACGGCATGCGGACGCTCTCCGCGAACATCGCCGTGGAGGTGCCGGAGGCGCCGTACGGTGGCACTCTGTACCGCGTGCTGTTCCTCTCCGCCTGCGTGCTGTTCGTGATGACCTTCCTGGTGAACACCGTGGCCGAGCTGGTCCGCCAGCGCCTGCGCGAGAAGTACAGGGCGATCTGATGGCCCAGGGCCCCGTGCAGGACGAAGCGGGTCGGTTGCCGGCGACAGGTGGCAACGCGGCAACGATCGTGTCGGAGGCCGCCCACGCGGTTCTCCCGGACACTGCCTCGCCCACGGCCGCCGGGCCGAGCGGCGGGGCGGGAGAGAAGTTCCGACGCGGCGAGCACCTCATCTGGCTCACCGGCAGCGCGCTGGGCACCTGCCTCCTGATGATCTTCGGGCTGCTGGCGGTGATCCTGGCGAACGGCCTTGGCATCTTCTGGCCGTCTCGCCTGGAGCAGCTCACGCTGAAGGACGGCAGCCTGGTCGCCGGAGAGCCGATGCAGCGGCAGGCGATCCCGGGCAGCGGCGGCCCCGGCAAGCCGAAGGCGTACCGGGTCCAGCTCAAGGTCGGCAACCGCGACCTCTACGGCGCCGACTTCCGCTGGATCGACGAGTCCCAGATCCAGAGGCGCGAGTGGCCAGCCGACCTGTACCTCGTCGAGCGCACCGAGTACGGCGTCCTGATCGGCGTGCCGGCGAAGGTCCGCGAGGGCGAGCGGGAGACGACCGGCGCAGGGGTGGCGGCGGTCCTGCAGCAGCGGATCGCGGCGGCGCAGCGCGACCGCCGTTCGCTGCGCCGACTGGAGAAGGACGAGATCGGAAGCATCAACTACGACCTCGAGCGGGTACGCCTCGCCAACCGCAAGCTCGACTACCGGCTGTCGCGCGAGCCGTCGCTGGACGTCTCCGCCGAACGGCAGAGGCTGCAGGCGCGGGAGGCGGAACTGCGCGCCCGCTACGCGCAACTCGAGCAGAGGCTGGACAAGCTGCGGGAGGCCGCCATGACCGCGAGCGTCGGCTTCCGGACGGTGGACGGGCAGCAGAAGGAGATCGCCACCCTCGACCTCTACCGCGCCTACCCGGCCAACGCTCTCTCCTGGCCGTCGCGCGCGGGCATCTACGCCAGCCGCCTGTGGAGCTTCCTGAGCGACGAGCCGCGCGAGGCGAACACCGAGGGCGGCATCTTCCCCGCCATCTTCGGCACCGTCATGATGGTGTTCCTGATGAGCCTGGCGGTGGTGCCGCTGGGGGTGCTGGCGGCGCTGTACCTGCGCGAGTACGCGAAACAGGGGATGCTGGTGCGCTCGGTCCGCATCGCCGTCAACAACCTGGCCGGCGTGCCCTCGATCGTCTTCGGAGTCTTCGGGCTCGGCTTCTTCGTCTATTTCGTCGGCGGCACCATCGACCGCGTCTTCTTCCCCGAGGCCCTGCCCACCCCCACCTACGGTACCGGCGGCATCCTCTGGGCTTCGCTCACCCTCGCCCTGCTCACGGTGCCGGTGGTGATCGTGGCCGCGGAGGAAGCGCTGGCGGCGGTCCCGCGCTCCATGCGCGAGGCCTCGCTGGCCATGGGGGCGACTAAGCTGCAGACGATCGCCCGGGTGGTGCTGCCCGCCGCCGCCCCCGGCATCCTCACCGGCCTGATCCTGGCCATGGCCCGCGCCGCCGGCGAGGTGGCGCCGCTGATGATCACCGGGGTGGTGAAGCTGGCACCGGAGCTGCCGCTGGACGGCTTCTTCCCCTTCTTCCATCTGGACCGCAAGTTCATGCACCTCGGCTTCCACATCTACGACGTCGGCTTCCAGAGTCCGAACGTGGAGGCGGCCAAGCCGATGGTCTACACCACCACGGTGCTGCTGCTGGTGATCGTGGTGCTGATGAACGTCACCGCCATCGCCGTCCGCAACCACCTGCGCGAGAAGTACAGGACCTCCGCCTTCTGACCGGATGCCGATGACCACCGAAGGAACCCGCATGGCCGAACAGCCGTCCCGCACGACGCCGGGCGACGCCGGGCTGCGCATCCGCACCGAGCTGCCCACACGGCCGCCGGAAGCGGCGCCGGCGCCGGCAGGACCACCCGACATCGTCTGCAGCGGCGTGAACCTCGCCTACGGCGAGAACCACGTGCTGCACGACATCTCCCTGGAGATCGCTCCCCGCCGCGCCACCGCCTTCATCGGGCCCTCCGGCTGCGGCAAGTCCACGCTGCTGCGCTGCTTCAACCGGATGAACGACCTCATCGACAGCGTGCGGGTGTGGGGGGAGATCCGGGTGAAGGGCCTCGACATCAACGCCCACACCACGGACGTGATCGAGGTCCGCCGGCGGATCGGCATGGTGTTCCAGAAGTCGAACCCCTTCCCCAAGTCGATCTACGAGAACGTGGTCTACGGCCTGCGCATCGCCGGCGTCGACGATCGCGCCACCCTGGACGAGGCCGCCGAGCGCAGCCTGCGCGGCGCCGCCCTGTGGGACGAGGTGAAGGACCGCCTGCAGGAAAGCGGGCTGGGGCTGTCGGGCGGCCAGATGCAGCGGCTGTGCATCGCCCGGGCGATCGCGGTGGAGCCGGAGATCATCCTGATGGACGAGCCCTGCTCCGCGCTCGACCCCATCGCCACCCTCAAGATCGAGGAGCTGATCTACGAGCTGAAGGAGCGCTACACGATCGTCACCGTGACCCACAACCTGCAGCAGGCGGCGCGGGTCTCCGACTACACCGCCTTCTTCTGGCTGGGAAAGCTGGTCGAGTTCGGCAGCACCGCCGACCTCTTCACTGCGCCGCGGGAGAAGCTGACGGAGGACTACATCACCGGGCGTTTCGGCTAGACAGCCGTCCGGACCCGCCTGGCGGGCACCCGCGACGCGAGGACGCGAGAGGACGATGGAAAGGCATCACTTCGAGGCCGAGCTGCAGACGCTGCGCAACCAGCTGCTCATCATGGGCGGACTGGTGGAGGAGCGCGTGCACAGCGCGGTGCAGGCCCTGGTGCACCGGCGCGAGGAGGACGCGGCGCGCGTCATCGCCGGCGACGCCGAGATCAACGAGCTGCAGATGGCGATCGACGAGCGCAGCCTGCGCCTGCTGGCCACCCAGACCCCGTTGGCCTCCGACTTGAGGCTGATCACCTCCGCCATGAAGATCAACGCCGACCTGGAGCGGATCGGGGACCAGGCGGTCAACATCGCCGAGGGCGCGCTCACCCTCATCCCGCAGCCGCCGCTCAAGCCGCTGATCGACATCCCGCGCATGGCGGCGCTGGCGGAGAAGATGATCCGCGACGCCCTGGACGCTTT
>Ga0335071_10002542_pt1 | contig 19489 bp, 15 predicted proteins | sample Lox_Sample_15_FD_206724 | JGI IMG/M metagenome (GOLD analysis project Ga0335071, IMG submission 206724) | Soil microbial communities from Loxahatchee National Wildlife Refuge, Florida, United States - Lox_Sample_1.5 | ecosystem: Environmental > Terrestrial > Soil > Wetlands | place: USA...
TATCCAATTTTTCCCACTCCGGAAGCAGTATGCCGAGTGATGCCAGGTATTCGAACCATGACTTTTCAAACAGTTTGAGATAGTTGGCAAAATAGACGACCCCGCCGGCATCGGTGTCCTGGTAATAGATCCTTGTCCGAAACATGGCTCAGTAATACCATGATTGCACATTGAGGGTCAACCCAGTGCAACACTACAATGTGAGCAGTGAGCAAAAAGCAAACAAGCGACGAGAAGTAACTTCATTGCGGGTAGTGGCGGCAGGCAGTCTATTTTTCCTGCTGCATCGCAGCGGTTTTTTGTTGTATAGTGTTTCTGTTACCTTCCGGCTGTTTACTGCTCACTTTGTGCAGGGCTTACCGATGGAGATTGATCCGAAGCTTATCGAGTTTCTGCTTAATCCGGAGAGCTATCCCGAGAAGCCGAATACCATTACCCATCACGAGACCCACATTTCCCATGTCTTTGTGGGCGATAGCCATGTATACAAGATCAAGAAGCCGGTAAAACTCGACTTTCTCGATTTCACATCGCTTGAGAGGAGGCGGTTCTTCTGCCGCGAGGAAGTGAGACTCAATTCTCGGCTTGCTCCCGATTTTTACCTGGGCGTGAGCACGATCTACGCTACGAAGAACACGTATTCTTTGCTGAAAGGAGCTGGTGCAGAAACAGCCGAATACGCGGTGAAGATGAGGAAGGTTCCCGAGGAGAAGCTGCTTCATAATCTCATAATTGAAGGACGGTTGATTTACAGGGAGCTTGAGCCTGTCGGGCTGAGACTGGCTCGTTTTCATGCTGAGGTGCCGGAATTCCGCGGGGGGCAACATGGAGGATTGGGATCAGTGATTGCCACCACGGAGGAGAACCACGAGGAGATCAGGTCTTTTGTCGGCAAGACGCTCGACCAGCGATTGTACGATGATCTTGTAGAATACACGAGAGGATTCATTAAACAGTGGAAGGACCTTTTTGCCAAGCGGGTAAGGGACGGCCTCGTTCGTGAGGGCCATGGAGACCTGCATTCCCAGCACGTTTGTTTGACCAACCCACCGGTTATTTTTGACTGTATCGAATTCAACAAACGCTTCAGGATCAGTGATATTCTGGAAGATATAGCCTTTCTCCTTATGGATCTGGAGTTTCGCGGCAGGTTCGATCTTTCCCGGAATCTTTTCAAGTCGTACTTCTCTGTGCAGCGCTACGCGCTGGTGAGTCAGCTCCTCCGTTTCTACAAAATCTATCGGGCAGTGGTGCGGGGAAAGATAGAGGGCATCATGGCCCGAAGCCTGCCGGACGAGAAGGAGCAGGGCAGAGCGCTCGGCAGGGCAAGGGAATACTTCGCACTGGCGGATCATTATATGAGGAGCGACGGCACTCACTTTAACCCTGTTGTTTTTATGGGCGTGTCGGGCTCTGGAAAGTCGGCGATAGCGAATGGACTTATCCCGGATGCCGTACTGCTTCGCTCGGATGTTGTGCGGAAGGAATCGCTGGGACAAAAGCCAGACAGGCACTCGTACGTGGAATACGGCACAGGTATGTACGATGAAGAGATTACGCGCCGGACCTACCATCTGCTCCTACAGCGCGCCGTGGAAGAGGCGAGAGGCGGCAGGAGGGTTATCGTAGATGCAACGTACTTGAAAGAGGAGCAGCGGCTTGCCTTCTTCGGCGCCTGCTGCGCAGCCGGGTTGAACCCATTTTTTGTGCATTGTTTTGCGCCCGAAAGAGTGTTGAGAGAGAGGATACAGAAGCGTCTGGCCGAGAGCACAGACGTGTCGGACGGACACCCGTCGATTCTGGAGAAACAACTCTCAATCGAGGAGGAGCCGAAGGAGCTGCCCTGTTTCAGAGTGTTTGCGCTGAATACAGACGAGGACCTGGGGACAATTCAGAGAGCATTGCGCGAACTGTTCCTGTAGCTGCCACCGCACTGATGTCATGAAACAAAGGGTTTCATGGTAATGAGATAAAGTGTGTCAGTTTCTGTCACCTGTTTCAACAGCTACCGTGCCTTACTTTTCCGTCATTGCTGATACCACACCACATCTGCTACACTATTGCGTTACTTGATTTCACTGGCCACTGGCCACTCTGCACTCTGTTATGGCCTTTCTCCCTATTTCCAGAGAGGATCTCTCAGCAAGGGGCTGGGATTACCTTGACGTAATCCTGGTAAGCGGCGATGCGTACGTGGACCACCCGTCGTATGGAGCGGCAGTCATCGGGAGAAGACTGGAGGCGGCAGGTTTCAGAACGGGCATCATAGCCCAGCCGGACTGGCGTTCGACTGAAGCATTTGAGCAGCTCGGGGAACCGCGTCTCTTCTTCGGGGTTACTTCGGGAAACCTCGACTCCATGGTGGCCAACTATACGTCCACTAAGCGGCGGCGCAGCGTGGACGACTATTCACCCGGAGGCAACACAGGACTTCGTCCGGACAGGGCTGTGACCGTCTATGCCAACCGCATCAGGGAGGCCTTCGGAGATGCGTGCATAGTGCTTGGAGGAATCGAGGCCAGCCTCAGGCGTTTCGCTCACTACGATTGGTGGGACGACAGCGTCCGCCGCTCCATTCTGATTGATTCGCGGGCCGATCTTTTGGTGTACGGCATGGGAGAGGAGCAGGTTGTAGAGGTTGCGCGGCGCCTGCGCGAGGGCAGGGATCTCTACGGCATCCGGGGTACGGCCCTTGTGGCAAAAGAAATCGAGCCTGACCGCGGGATTGTCGAAATACCTTCCTATGAGGAGGTGCTGCGGGACAAGGAACAATTTAACCGTGCCTTTGCGACGATCGCCGAACATCAGGACCCGGTGAGGGGAGGTACTATTCTCCAGAAGCATGCTGCGCGCTATGTCATTCAGTTTCCACCGGCAAGACCACTTGCGCCGGAAAAGCTCGATCAAATCTACGAGATGCCGTACGAGCGTGCCTGGCATCCGCGTTACAGCCCATACGGCGGTGTACCTGGTTTTGAAACCGTGAAATTTTCAATCACGTCTCACCGCGGCTGCGCGGGCGGCTGCGCCTTCTGCTCGCTCGGTATGCATCAGGGGAGGATCATCCAGTCGCGTACATCTGCCTCTCTTCTCAGGGAAGCGAGACTTCTTTCTGAGAGGACCGACTTCAAAGGAACGATCACTGATGTGGGTGGCCCGACTGCGAACTTGTTCATGGCGCGCTGCGCCCGCTGGGAGCGCAAAGGCGCCTGCGCAGAAAAAAACTGCTTCGTGCCGCGAAGATGCGGAAATCTCAAGCTGGGGTATGAGGAGAGTATGAGTCTCTACCGAAAGATCCTCGAGTTGCCCGGGGTGAAGCATCTCTTTATAGAAAGCGGGTTGCGCTACGACCTGCTGACAGGAGACGGTGAGGAGCGCCTCTTCCTAGATGAGCTTTGCGAGCATCATGTGAGCGGGCAGCTCAAAGTGGCCCCGGAGCACACGAAAGACAAGGTGCTGAGGCTGATGAACAAACCGGGTTTTGCGGTCTACGAGCAGTTTGTGAAGAGGTTCAAGGAAACGAACCTGCGCTTGAAGAAGAAGCAGTTTCTCGTAAATTATTTCATCAGCGCCCATCCGGGTTCTTCCCTTCAGGATGCTCTGGATCTTTCGCTCTACCTCGTGAAGCGGGGCATCAGCCCTGAACAGATCCAGGATTTCATGCCTCTTCCCCTTACTGCATCCGGCTGCATGTTCTATACAGGAAAAGACCCATCTACGGGCCGCGACGTTTACGTGCCGAGCAGCGCGCACGAACGCAAGATGCAAAGGGCACTCATCCAGTGGCGCAACCCGAAAAACAGGCCTCTCATCCGGGAGGCTCTGAAGATGCTCCACAGGGAAGAGCTCTGGCAAGAGTACCAGAGAGCATGGAACAGGTATGGCACGAATAAAACGAGGGTCACGGCGCACGGGTCACGGGGCAAGGAAGACCACATGGGGCGGAACAACCGATGAAACAGTATTCTGAGGAGATGCGCTCCCTTGAGATTATTGATATAGCTTTCCCGGATGGTTTTGGTGTGGCGAAGCAGGGTGAGCTTGTCTGGTTCGTTCCTGGTGCTCTGCCGGGAGACGTTGTGCAGGCAAAGATGGTGAGGCGGAGTAAACGTTTCGGCTTTGCCCAGTTACTCTCCATAGAACGGGAATCTCCATTCAGAATTGAGCCTATCTGTGCCCACACGCAGCATTGCGGCGGCTGTGTGTTTCAGGACCTGCAGTATGAAAAACAGCTCGAGCTGAAGCAAAATTATCTTGTACAGACATTACGCAGAATAGGTAATGTAGCGCTTGATCGCATCGAAGTGCCTCCAATCCTGCCGTCTGTTGAGCAGTATTATTACAGAAGCAAGGTAGAGCTTTTCTTCGGTGACAGCCCGGCGGGCGCTGTAGGGTTCAGAGAAAGAATCTCCCCATTCGAGCCTTATGTGGGAAGGCTGGTTGAGATCAGGCAGTGCCCTATATTCAGCACAGTCCTGGAGCGACTCTTGCCGCTCATGGCGGAGTATGCCTCAAGGATTCACGCGAATGCTTGCGGAAGGAAAGAAAATGTCGCAATACCTAGAAAGCTCGTCATTCGGGAGGCAAAATGGAATAAGAGACTGATGGTTAGCCTCGTCTATCAAGGAAACAGCATTTTGGAGCTTCCATGGCTTCTTACCAGCCTGCAGAGAGAGGTCCCTGAAATCGCCAGCCTCTGGACCGTAGCGAACCGCAAGAGAGAGATTCTCTTTGGATCGCCTTTCCTGGAGGAAATGATCGCCGGGTTCAAGTTCAGGATGGATCCGGAAACGTTTTTTCAGCCTAACGCAGCCATGGCAGGAAGGCTCTACGAATCGATCGGAGGCCTGTGCAGGGCAACAGGCAGTCAAAAGGTACTAGGGCTCTACTGTGGAACGGGCCCCATCGAGATCTCCCTTTCTCCTTTTGTCCGGGAGGTTGTGGGTATTGATTCGAATCAAGAGAATATTGCGGCAGCTCTGGAGAACTGCAGGAGTAACCAAGTGCGTAACTGCCGATTTTACAGGCAAAAGGCTGAACAGGCCGACAGGCTGGGCATCGCAGACTCCTTCGACCTCGTGATAGTCGATCCGCCAAGAGCCGGCTTGACCGGCGAGGCCTTAAGGTTCATCACCGGTGCTGCTGCCCCTCGACTCATCTACGTCTCCTGCAATCCCTCCACACTCGCGCGGGATTTGAAACATCTGGCAGACAGGAACTTCATTCCCATCAAAATCCTGCCATTCGATTTTTTCCCCCATACGGCTCATCTGGAGACGCTGGTGCTGCTCGAGAAGCGCGAAAGACAGAAGGGATACTAGCAGGTCGGGGCCCAGGAACAAATCTTTCGACTGAGGAGATCGCAATCTCTCGTGACCACCGACTGAGGTGATGAGATTGCCAGGACTTGCTGCCTGACTATGGACCTGGGGACCGCCTGATCGCCGGTTATACAGCCGAGGTATTCCAAAGGAAAACCGAGAAACTTCCTACACGTTGCATCGATCTGAGAAAAAATCTTCACTCCCTCTTTTTCGTTTGCCGTTGAGTTCACGATTACGCTGAAACAATCTCTGGCAAAGATCTGATACAGTACTTTGATCATCGCATAGGCGTCGGTCAAGCTGGTCAGCTCGCGATTGAGCACGATGATGTTGCGGTAGGCCATGAGATTGAACTGAAGGACCATCTCTGAAATGCCTGCACCGGTATCGAGGAGCACGTAGTCGTACGAAGGAAAAAGAGGCCTGAGCGCATCTTTGACAAGCTGAATCTTTTCGTAGAGCGGCTGGGCCATTTCCTTCACGCCGGAACTGCCTGCAATCAGATCGAAGCCTGCGCCTGTCGCAGTGACAGCCTCACGTACGTTGCTGTTTCCGAAAATCACATCTTTAAGGGTGAGGGCAGGATTGAGGCCCAACATGATGTCCATGTTGGCAAGGCCCAGATCGCAATCCACGGCGAGAACTTTCTTTCCTTTTTTTGCCAGCAAAGCAGCCAGGTTGATGGTAACGAAGGTCTTGCCGACGCCCCCCTTACCGCTGGCCACGGATGCGATCACCGGAATGTGTTCGTCCATGATTAGCTCCTTTTTTTGAGGGCTGCTCTTCCTGAGTTCCCTGTTCCGTTATGCGGTTCGATTCCCCCGAAGAATTGCTCTGTCCGCCACTTCGAGGCGCGTGCCAGACTCCACTTCTCTTCCTGGGTAACCGAGTCAAGCTCTACGGTTTTTTCCGGTTTGCCCGCGTAGAAGACCTGGTTCTTTCCATTCTTCTTTGCCTTGTAGAGAGCCATGTCTGCCTGGTGCACAAACTCTTCGCTACCCCCTTTAGACGCTGCTGAATACTCAGCCACGCCGATGCTGGCGGAAACCGGAAGTAATTTCTTCAAGGGGATCGACGCTATTGCCTGCTGTAACCTTGTTGCGATACGGGCCGCATCATAAATGTCCGTCGCCGGCATTATAACAGCGAATTCATCTCCTCCGTAGCGACAGACAATATCGGTAGGGCGCAGCTGCTCGCGCAGGGTGCTTGCTGTCTTCAGAAGAAAGCGGTTCCCGTGTACGTGCCCCATCGTATCGTTCAAGAGCTTGAAGTTGTCCAGATCGATCATCATCATGGAGCTGGGTTGGCCTGTACGGCGTGTTCGCGCGATTTCTATCTCGAGCTGCATAGTGAAGAAGCGCGTGTTGTAAAGACCGGTGAGGGCATCTGTCAGGGTGAGGGATCGCAGGTGATTGTTTTCTTTCTTGAGCTTGGCGACCTGGTCAAGCAGGTCGTTATCAGGCTCCATGACCAGATGTGCTTTAGAGGCCAGAGCATCTCTGTCGGCTTCTGATAGTTCCTCGATAAACGTGATGACCACGTCTGACTTTTGTCCGTTTCTATGAGAGACCCAGACCGAGAATGCATCGCTATCCTGCAGGATCTGCGCGAGTGTTTTCGGCGGGTTCAGACCCTTGGCTGATCGCCTTTCTATGATAGGCTGACCCGAGGACGGGTCTTTAGCTACCGGTTTTACGGCTCAATCTCCTTTCATCATCGCAGATAGACAGTCCGACACTCTCCTGCCATAGATATTATCGTCAGAAGATTGTTTTAGGTAAGGGGTTCCGTCCCAAAAGTGCGGCGTTGGGGACAAATTGCGGGGGGTATTGACGGATCAAGCCCGTCGTGATAATAGATTGATCACCGCAGGGAAGAGGAGGTCGGCACCATGGATGATGCGTTAAAGAAAAGAACTCAGGCGACAGCCGCGAAACTTTTTGGCAAGGGTATTAAGATGGACCCTCCGTATCTGATGTGGAAAGAATTTGACCGGGACCTTGCGAACGACTTTTCAGGGTTCATCACCGGAAACCTTTATTCCAGGACCGTGCTGACACTGCCGGAGCGACAGATGGCCGCATGCGCCATGCTGGCCGCACTGAAGGCGACAGAGGAATTGAGACTCCATGTCAACGCAGCCCTCAATGTGGGGTGCGATCCCAGGAAGCTTACCGAGGTTTTTTTCCAACTTGCCACCTATGCCGGCATGCCAACGGTGAATGAAGCCTTGAAAGTTTTTCGAGAAGTGCTGAAGGAAAGAGGGGAATGGCCCATTGCATAAAGGCCAGGGTAGCGGGGCATGGATCGAGAGTGAAGTGCAGCTTGACAAAAATCTGCCGCTCCTGTAGAAACTTGAATCCTTAGTGGTTACCTTCTTCACCACTATTCTAGCGCTGACGGACGGAGGATACGAGGTATGTTGATCGTCGGGGAAAGAATCAATACAAGCCGCAAGGCTGTCAATGAGGCGGTAGGAAACCGTGATGTAGCCTATATCCAGGCAGACGTGAAAGCACAGGTGGAAGCGGGCGCCGATATCATCGATGTGAACGCCGGTTCCCGTTCAGCGTCAGAGCTTGACGACCTCCGGTGGCTTATCGATGTCATAGAAGAAGCAGTACCTGCGAGACTTTCCCTGGACAGTTCCAGCCCTGAGGTCCTTGCGGCTGTTGTGAATAAAGTGCGCGATGTGCCGATGCTTAATTCGACTACCGCAGAAAAGGCTCGTTTCGAAAAGATGGCACCTGTTATCAAAGAACGGGAGTGCGATGTGGTAGCCCTCTGCATAGGCGAACGCGGTATTCCCAAAACCGCAGATCAGGTTCTCGAGAATGCGACGAAGCTCGTGCACGACCTCGAAGCCATCGGCGTGAAGAGGGAAAGGATTCATCTTGATCCGCTGGTCCAGGCGGTCAGTGTTGACAGTAAAGCCGCTCTCATCTTTCTTGACGCGATTGAAAGAATTAACCGGGAACTTCCCGGAGTGAAGACCGTCTGCGGCCTTTCAAATGTTTCCTTCTCGCTCCCGAAAAGACCCCTGATTAATCGCACCTTTCTTACCCTCGCGATGAAAGCGGGGCTGCAAGGCGCGCTGATCGATCCGCTTGACAAGAAGCTCATGGCCACGTTGCGCGCAACCGTGGTGCTCATAGGCCAGGACCCCTTCTGCAGAAACTATCTGAAGGCTTTCAGGGCCGGCAAGCTCGAGGATTGAGAAGGCAGCACTAATAAACGCTTGACACTGCTCGCCGCTGCTTGTATATAGTAGTGTATGCGTCTATGTACCGGTCGGTACAGTTTTATTCCTGGTGCTCTGTTTAGCGTCGTTACCAACACAGTATCGGAGGTATCAGCATGAAATCCCCATCCCGGGCCACGCGCATTATCGACCTCAGTCAGGCCATTACGCAGACTCCTCCCGGCTCCATGCTCAAAGTGGATATCCAGTACCTGTCGCACGAAGACGGAACGAGGCTGCACGGGACGTTTTTCGGGCTTACTCCGGAGGATCTTCCGGATGGCAAATTTGCAGCGGTTGAGAATGTGACGCTTACGACACATAGCGGAACGCACCTCGATGCACCATGGCACTACGGGCCCAAGTCTGGAGGAAGGCCTGCAAAGACCATTGACAAGATTCCGCTGGAGTGGTGCTACGGCAATGGCGTGGTCCTCGATTTCCGACACAAGAAAGCCGGGGATGCCATAGAGGTGGATGATCTCGAAAAGGCGCTCAAGAAAATCCGATACACCTTGAAGCCTTTTGACATCGTGCTGCTGATGACGGGTGCTTACAAACGTTATGGTAAACCCGATTACATGAATGCTCATCCTGGAGCAACGCGCGAGTCAACGCTCTGGCTTATCACTAAAGGCATTAAGGTGATGGGCATTGATGCGTGGGGATGGGACAGGCCCTTCAATGTCATGGTGGATGAAGTGAAACGGGGCATCAAGGGAAGGGTGTGGGCTGCACATTATGCAGGCAAAGAGAAAGAGTATTGTCATCTAGAGAACCTTGCCAACCTGGATAAGATAGGCAAACCCCACGGATTCAAGGTGGCGGTCTTCCCGATCAAGATAGAGCGCGCCGGCGGTGCATGGGTGAGAGCTGTCGCCATTCTCTAATGGCATAATTCTAAAAAGGAGTGGAGATATGACAATCAGGAAAGTTCTCGTAATCTGCTCTGCGCTGTTTGTTTCAATGATGCTCGTCAGTAGTTCCAGCTTCGGTCAGGCAGCGAAGCCGTCCGCTCCGACAGGCAATCCCCTGAGAATCGGCGGGTCCTTACCACTCACCGGCATATACTCGGAGACGGCGAAGTGGATCAAAGAGGGATACGAGTTCTGGGTTGAGGATGTGAATAAAAGGGGAGGCCTCCTGGGTCGACCGGTTAGGCTGACCATCTACGACGATGAAAGCACTGCTGAGAAGGCGGTGACCTACTATGAGCGTGCTATTACCATCGATAAGGTGGACCTCGTTTTCGGGGGCTATCCCGCGACGTCTAATGTGGCGCTGATGCCCATGATGGAGAAATACAACAGGATCTTTGTCGGCATGGGAGGACAGTTGCCGTCATTCGAGCAGGGCTACACGTACAGTTTTGCGAGTCCGCCCCTTATCAGTGACTGGACGTACATCGCCTTTGCAGGAGTCTATGAGGATCTCATACCCAAAGCCGAGTGGCCCAAATCGGTTGCCATACTCAGCATGAATAACGTGATCGGCCTTTCCACCAAGCCAATGCTCGTAAAATGGCTCGAGAAAAACAACATCAAAATCGTTACAGAGGAGACGTATAATCTTCCGCTGAGTGACGCGACCCCGATGGTGAGCAAGGCGAAGGGCAGGGGGGCAGAGGTGCTGATATGCCTGAGCATGTTTGATGACGGCGTAATGATCGCCCGTGCCGCCAAGGCGATGAATTACAATCCCAAGATGATCTGGCAACTTCTTGCGTCGACTATACCCGCATGGATGAAGGAGATGGGGCCTGACGGGAACAGCGTCATTGCCGAGATGTGGTGGAATGCACGGCTGCCTTACGCTTACAATGACTTGATCAATGCAGGCGCCAAGGCAAAATTCAATATTCCGACGGCTCCTACGTACTTCGGGCTTGGCTTTTCATGGATGAAGACGCTGGAATTGGCTGTGGTTGGTGCAGGAACCCTGGACAGTACAAGGATACGCGACTACCTGAGGGCAAACAAGTTTGATCTCCCGTATGGCAACGCGATAACCTTCGATAAGCGGGGCCTTCCTCCGCCGTTCGCGTTTGCAGTCCAAACAACCAACGGAATCGTCGAGCCGATCTGGCCCAAGAACGTGTCGAAAGCAAAGCTGGTATATCCCAGGCCCGCCTGGAGCAAATAAGGCAGGCTCAAGGCACAAGGCTAAAGGAGCAAGGTAGACCGGAGCGGGTAAGGCTCTTCCGTGACCTTGACTTGAACCTCGTTCCCTGAGCCTTGGGCCTGATCTTTAGACCTTCCTGTCTTTTCCTGCCCAGTACTTCTCCCGTAATTCACGCTTGAGTATCTTACCGGATGGGTTCTTGGGCAGGGCATCGAGGAACTCAACGGACTTCGGAGCCTTGTAGCGCGCGAGGCGCGTTTTGCAGAACTCAGTTATGTCGTTTGTGGTGGCTTGCATGCCGGCCTTCAACACAACAGCAGCGTGCACCCGCTCGACCCAGTAGTCATCGGGTATGCCGAAGACTGCCGCTTCGTGCACACCAGGGTGCTGGTAAAGAACCTCCTCCACTTCGCGGGGATAGACATTCTCCCCGCCAGAGCAGATCATGTCTCTTTTCCTGTCGACGATGTAGATGTAGCCTTGCTCATCGTAGCGCCCCATGTCTCCCGTGTGAACCCAGCCGTCGGTAATCGTCTCCTTCGTTTCAACTGGCTTGTGCCACCATTCCTGAAGCACGGCTTTGCTGTAAACAATAATCTCTCCCACTTCTCCGGGCTCGAGGTCTTCCATGTTATCGTTGACGATCCGCACGTGCACGCCTATATGGGGAAAACCGGCTGAGGTGAGAATGTGCTGTTTTTCCGTATTTTCGATTCCCATCCGATGCTGCTTGACCGAGAGCATGGTGACATTGGGACCATCTTCTGTCCCGCCGTAGAACTCCAGAAATATGGGTCCCCATTTTTCCAGACCCCGCTTCAAAAGTTCGAGCGGCATGGGCGAGGCAGCGTAAAACATACGCTTGAGCGAACTGAGATCGTAGTTGTCCACGTCAGGCATTGCGAGAAATGCCGCAAGATGCGTTGCAACGATATGGATGTCTGTTGCTTTCTCGTCCTGAACTGCCTGCAACGCGGCAGCTGGATCGAAGGATATCTGCGGCATGATGACGTTGCTGCCGCCTACGAAGAAGTAACCCCAGAAGTTAGAGGTTCCTCCCACGTGGAAAAGGGGCATGATCTGGATATGCTTGTCGCCCTGTTCCAGGCTCAACGCGACTGCGAATCTGCGGGTGTTGTCCATAGAACGCTTCTGTGTGTAAAGCGCGGCACGAGGCACCCCGGTCGTACCGCTGGTATAAAAGAGAAAAACCGGATCGTCTTCCCGTAGGTCGACGTCAGGCTCGTCTTTAGGGAAAGTGGCCAGGAGCTCGCGATGGGATATCATGCCTGGCACCGGTTTCTCAAAGGAGATAAAATGCTTTACCTTTGGTATCCGTGGCTTCAATTTCTCCACAAGATCAACGAGCTGGGGCCCCACAAAGAGCGTATTTGTCTCCGAGTAGTTTATCAGATAGTCGAGCTCGTCCAGTTGCAGCCTCGGATTGAACGGAGATGAGATGTAGCCGAACTTCATTGCGGCCCCATACACGTCCGCATAATCGAGGCAGTTCCATGAGAGCATGCCCAGGACATCGCCCTTCTTCACGCCCATAGAGGAAAGTGCGTGGATCAGGCTGTTTACCCTCTCATTGACCTGCTTGAAAGTGATTGACTCAGAGCCGCACTTCATGGCCATTTCATCAGCGTAGAGGATGGCATTCCTGTAGATGATATCGGCGTAGGTGCCGGTGTCATACCGTGAGAGCTCCTTAAGAACCAGTCTCTTCGACATAGCCTCTCCTGTTTCGTGGGTTATCGGTTACGTGTTACGAGTTGCGACGCCCGGGGCGTTGTTACGGGTTAAGAAACGCTTGTTTTGCCCAATCCGAAACTCGTAACACGTAACTCGCGACGTCGTGGTATGTCACTTTCCTTTCCACTGGGGTTTGCGCTTCTCTGCGAATGCTGCAAACCCTTCTTTGCAATCCTCTGTGCCCAGTATGTAGGTCTGGATGTCATCTTCCAACCTGAGCGCCTCATCAAGGCTCACGTCCATGCCTCTCTGGAGGAGTTCTTTCGCGCATCTCACCCCGAGAGGCGCTGCCTCGCAAATGGTCGCAGCCATGTTCTTTGCTTCTGCCATCAGCTCAAGCAGAGGGACGACTTTATTGACCAGACCTATACGATAGGCTTCCTGGGCGCTTATGGTCTTGCCGGTGAAGAGCATTTCCGCAGCTAATCTTCGTGGAATGGTGCGCGGCAATCTCGCAGTGCCGCCACCACCGGGACAAATGCCAACCCTCACTTCAGGTAGGCCAAAGCTTGCATTCTCCGCTGCGATCATAATGTCGCAGGCGAGCGCCATCTCGAGGCCTCCGCCGATCGTAAGTCCGTTGCATGCGGCGATCATGGGCTTCCAGAGATCCATGCCGCGCATGATTGCGGTGGGTCTCTGCCATTTTTTGTCGGGCGTACTTCTCACCATTGGCAGAAAATCCTTGATGTCCACACCTGCGCTGAACACCTTCTCTCCCGTGCCCGTTAGAATACCTACCCAGACGTTATCGTCATCACGAAAGTCTTTGAGGAGTTCTGTGAACCGTCGCATGGCTTCGAGATTGAGGACATTCATCTTGTCAGGACGATTAATGGTGAAGATGGCAATCTTGCCTTCTTTTGTATATTCGATCACTGCCATAGTGCCCCCTCTAAAATAGTATGTGCAGCCCGCAATGAATTGGAATGGTCTGTCCCGTGACAGAGCGCGCCTCGTCCGAGGCTAGAAAAACAGCCATGGCGGCCACGTCGGACTCTTCGGTGATTCTTCCAAGAGAAGAGGTGTCCGCGATCTTACTCATGAGATCGTCAAAGGATGCGCCAAGCGCCTGGGCCCTGCCTTTTACCACGTTAATGAGGCGTTCGCCTTTTACCGCAGCCGGGCTGATCGCATTGACGCGGATACCATATTTGCCAACCTCCACCGACACGCTTTCGGTGAGGCCGATCATGCCCATCTTTGAACAGCAGTAAGGAGTTCTCATGGGGTAGCCCGACCGACCATCTCCGGCGCGACCCCCTTCTGCGGCAATATTGATGATGACACCGCTTTTCCGCGGGATCATCTGTTTGAGCGCATGCTTGGTGCACAGCATGCTGCCGGTGAGGTCGACCTGGATAACTTCCATCCAATCCTCCAGCTTGAGGTCGACGACCGGGCAGGTCACACCGCCAATGCCGCTATTGTTGACCAGTATGTCCAGTCTGCCGAATTCCCGCACGGTATCAGCTACCATCCTTTCAATCTGTGATTCGATGGTGACGTCTGTCTGGATGGCTTTAGCCTTGCCTCCCTTCAAAGTAATTTCAGCAACAGTCTTCTCGAGATTTGCAAGGTTACGCGCGGCCAATGCCACAGCGGCACCTTCCGCGGCAAGGGCGAGGGCTATAGCCCGGCCTATGCCCTGTCCACCACCTGTTACGATTGCGACCCTGTCCTTGAGTCTCATCTTTTCCTCCAAACCGAAAGAACTTGTTGCGGGTTACGAGTTCCGAGTTCAGAGAACCGTCCCTTTCAACCCGTAACCCGAAACTCGCAACGGGTTTATTTCATCCACTTCCCTGCATCTTTGAGGGCCTTGACTATCTTTTCCGGTGTTACAGGCTGCTCCTTGAACCAGATGCCGGTCGCATCGTGGATTGCACTGAGCACTGATGGCGGCGCACTGACGTGCGAGCCTTCGGAAGCCTCTTTTGAACCATACGGGCCGTCAGGATCATCCGTGATAATGTCGATTATTCTGATGTCCGGGACGTCCATGGACCGCGGCATCTTGTAATCGAGAAATGTCGGGTTCTGGGTCTTGCCGTTTTCGATAATAAACTCTTCGTAGATGGCCTGACCGAGCCCCTGCACAGCACCTCCTTCATTTTGCGTCTCTGCTCCGACAGGATTTAAGGGTCTGCCGCAGTCGTGTGCGATGAGGAAATCGGTCACTGTCGTGTGGCCCGTCTCCAGGTCAACCCCCAGTCGCGTTGCCTGCGCCGTGAAACTATAAGAGGTGCCGCCATTACCCGCACCCGTTTTGAAATCGAGCGGCTCGAGGCCGTAGCTCGAATAACCTTTGCCCATGATGACTGCACCGGAACCCGAGTACGATGCAATCTTCGCGAGATTCTCGAATGTCATGCTCTTATCCGGATTTCCCTTGAGCGATACTATCGAGTTGCGTATCTGGATCTCTTCCGGTTTTACACTCCAGGTTTTTGCCGCAGTGTCGAGTAACTGCTTCTTTACCTCGGCTGCAGCGATCTGCGTGGCCTGGCCTGCCAGCACTGTTACGCGACTGCCGTAGCTCCCCGGATCGCAGGGCGTGTACGCGGTATCGACCCGCTTGATCACCACGTCGTCCAATTTCAGTCCCAATTCCTCGGCAGCGATCATGCACAGCACCGTGTCGGAACCCTGGCCGCAGTCGGTTGCGCCGGTCAGGAGATTCACCGTTCCGTCTTCGCACAGGCGAATTACTGCTCCACAGGCCTGATGGCCAAGCTGACGCGCTCCGCCTACATATGCCGTGCCTGATATACCGACACCAAACGAGGTGGAGCCGACCTTCTTGGGCGTGTGATCCTTATTGGCCCAGATAGGATCCTGCTTGATGGCGTTGAGTGCCTCTTTCATACCGCAGGTTTTAAGCGTCACGTCATTGATCGTCCTGTAAACTGTGCCTGGTTTGGGATTATCAATTGCGTTGCGGAGCCTCATTTCCATGAAATCTATCCCCAGCTCTTCTGCAATCATCTCCATCTGAAGATCGTGTGCAAACCTGGTGTGGGTGATGCCGTGGCCTCGCATTGCTGCGCAGACGGGGTTGTTCGTGAACACACGGTAACCGTCGTATTTGAAATGGTTGAGCTTATAAGGAATCGCTATCGAAGCCCCGGCGAGATACATCGAAAGAGGCCCGATCGCCGTGTAGCCACCGCCTTCTGCAATGACTTTGACCTGGACAGCCGTGAGAAGACCATCCTTTGTGGCTCCCATCTTGCTGTACGTAATCATCGAGTGGCGCCTTTTCGATGTAGAAAGCTCCTCTTCCTGTGAGTAGACGAACTTGACGGGCTTCCCCGTTTTCTTGGAAGCCATGACTGCACAGAAATCAGCGGCAACCGAATCGTTCTTTGTGCCGCCAAAGCCCCCGCCGATGAAGGGCTGCACCACGCGTACTTTTGAGAGCGGCAGCCGGAAACAAGCCGCCAGATGGCGATAGTGAAAATAGGGGCTCTGCTTGGCGGGCCATACAGTGATGGAGCCGCTGGGGTCGTAGTACGCAAGCGATGCGGGCGGTTCCAAATAGCCCTTGGTGACTCTGCCGGTTCTGAACCTGTCCTCGCGCACTATGTAGCTTTCCGCGAATGCTTTCTCCACGTCCCCATAGTTCCAGTGGTACTCGACACTGACGTTGTTCGGCCTGTATGCGTGTATTACCGGAGCCCCCGGCTTCATGGCCTCTTCAGGATCGAAGACACCGGGAAGTTCTTCGTACTCGACCTTGATCAGCTCGGTTGCCTCTTCCGCGATCTCCTCATCGATAGCGGCAACACCAGCTACAGCCTCATGGAGGTACCTCACCTTGTCCATGGCAAGCGGCGGCTCATCGCGCGTGGTGGCCATGAAGCCCCACGTCCATCCGCCGAAGTCCTTCGCAGTAATTATTGCTTTGACGCCGGGCAGCCTCTCCGCCCTGCTTGTATCGATATTGAGAATTTTCGCATGTGCCACAGGACTGCGCAGCACCTTGCACCAGAGCATGCCAGGCAGTGAATAATCGGCAGCATACTTCGCAGCCCCAGTAACTTTTTCTCTTGCATCTACCCTCGGGACTCTCTGTCCGATGACTGCGTAATCCATGCTTACCTCCTAATTTTCCGGGAAGCTTCCCTGACTGAATCAAATACCTTTGTATAACCGGTGCAGCGGCAGAAGTTTCCTTCCAGGCCCTTGCGAATCTGCTGATCTGTTGGCTCTGGCGTTTCTGCAAGCAGGGCCTTTGTCGACATGATCATACCGGGGGTGCAGAAGCCGCACTGAAGTCCGCCTATCTCAAAAAAGGCCTCCTGGATCGGATCGAGCCTATCGCCTTGCGCGAGCCCCTCTATGGTGGTAATTTCTTTGCCGTTCGCTTCAGGAGCAAGGACAAGGCAAGCATTGACTGTCTTGCCATCCATGATGACGGTACAGGCACCGCACTCTCCCACGCCGCATCCCTCTTTTGTGCCGGTAAGTCCCAGCTCTTCCCTTATCACTTCAAGAAGCGTGGCGTGAGGCCTCACCGAAAGCTCATAGGCAGTTCCGTTGACCGTGATCCGAATATCTTTCATAAGGCCTCCTCTTTAATCTGGGCCAGGGCCCTTCTCGTAAGTACATACACCATGTCGCACCGGTACTCGCGCGCGGCCCTGTGGTCGTCTATAGGTCTGCACTCGCTGGACGCCGCACGTGCAGCCTCCTCGATCGCCTCATCGGTCATTTTTTTGCCTTGCAGCGCTGACTCGGCCCTTGGCTCGCGGATTGGTGTCGGTGCCACAGCGCCGAGGGCTATGCGCACATCCTTGCACATATCACCCTCCTTCACGACAAAAGCAGCCACACCGACCACCGCAAGGTCCATTGACTTGCGTGGCGAAAGCTTGAGATAGACACCTCGCGATCGAGCAGGTGGCGCCGGGATTCTGATTTCGGTAATCAGTTCGTCGTTGGCAAGGACCGTCTGGCGCGGTCCCATGAAGAACTGCGTGACGGGGATGAGTCTTTCTCCCTTCCGGCTCACCGCCTTGACTTGTGCCTCCATGGCAAGCAATGTCGGCGCCGAATCTGCTGAAGGCACAGCGCTGCAGATGTTGCCGGTGATGGTGGCGCGATTTCGCACCTGAGGAGAAGCCAGCGTGGTGAGAGCCTGTGCGAGCATCGGATAGTGCTCCATCACAACGGGGGAGCGCTCCACGCTCGTAATTGTTGCCAGTGCGCCAATGGCCATCCCTTTAGCCGGATCGTAGCTGATGCCGTTCAGCCCGGGAATGGCTTTCAGGTCAACGACTACACGCGGCGTGGCCACTTCTCTGCCCTTGAGCTGCGGGATAAGGTCCGTACCACCCGCCATCGGTTTCGCATCTTTTTGGTACTGTGCGAACAGAGAGAGGGCCTCGTCGAGGGAGGCGGGTTGCACATAGTCAAATCGCGGTAACCGCCGATAGAAAGTTGTCATGATATGCACCTCGATTAAAGTGATTTGAAGAAGGTAAGTAGCTTACTCCAGTAACCTATACCGACCGGTACATATAAGCACTGCGGTTGAGGAAAGTCAAGGATTTTTTGGCACTGATTCGGGGCCTTCTCCGCGGGCTTCGCGCAACAGAAAACCGCAGTCGCACTGTCGATCCCGTCACTTTGCCAGATCGACCAGACGGGCAAGGAGAGCGTCCTGCAGCTGCCTCACGGACTCGGCGGATCCGCTGAAGTTGTTCACAAGAAAGGAGAATAGATACATCTCGCCTTGGCCACCCTTCAGGTAACCGGAGAGGTTCTGGACATGGGTCATGCTGCCTGTTTTGGCAAAGATCCTGCCGCCGGCCGGGGTGTGCCGCATCCGTTTGCTGAGTGTTCCGTCGACGCCCGAAACCGGAAGGGAGGCGAGAAAATAAGAGAAATGCTCGTGGCGGTACATGTATTCAAGGAGGGCGGTAAGAGCCGAAGGCGTAACCAGGTTCATGCGGGAGAGGCCCGATCCATCATACACCACAATGGAGTCGGCCGGGACTGACATGTTAGTGAGTATCTCTCTCAGAGCCTCGACAGCTGTCTTTGCCGAGCCGTTTCCTCTAAAACGTTCTCCCAGTGTCCTGAAGAGCAGTTCTGCATAAAGGTTTGAGCTGGACTTATTGATGTGAGTGATAATTTCCCGAAGAGGAGGAGAGGTGTATGAGGCAACCAGCTTTGTTGACTCGTACGAAAAGGATTCCCGAAGGGACTGCTGATCGGTTGCGGTTCCTGAAACGCGTATCCCTTTTGATTCCAATGCCCGTTGGAGATGCGCTGCGGCAAAGAGCGCGGGCCTGTGAATACTGACAAAGAACTCCATGCCCGCAGCATCTGCTGCTATGGAACCTGCGACGGTCAGGATATTGCTTCCGGGCTCCCGGGAGACGTGCAGACTCGGCTCCTCGCCTTGGGCCGCAGTAACTGCCTGAGTGCGTAGCAGCAGCAGGCCTGTCAGATCGTCGACAGAGACCAGAGCAGGTTCGCCGGCATTAGTGCCCGGGCGAATGGAAACGGCAACGCAATTGTCATTGACCGACAGCGCACTGATTTCTGCTGAGTAACAGTAGACCTCATCGTCCCAGGCCCAGCCTGCTCCCAGGTAGTCGCCGCCAAAGAGACTCCCGTCTCCTACAATGTTCCCTCTGACTTCCCTGACCCCCATGTTCAGGAGGGTCTCCGCCCACTGGGTGAAAATCTCATCCGCGCCCCGGGCATGGAATCTTCCTGAAAGTGTCGGATCGCCGACACCCCTGATGACCAGATTGCCATACATGACCCCGTCAATGGGTTCTCCATCCACATAGAGATTTGTAGCGTAACGGAATTCAGGGCCCAGGAGCACCAGGGCTGCGGCCGTGGTAAAAAGTTTCATGTTGGAAGCCGGTATAAAGAATCGGTCGGCATGTGATTGGACAATAAAAGCCCCGTCCGACAGGGATTTTACGACAAGAGCGGATTGAGCGCCGATGAGGGCCGGGTCTTCCCTGGTAGTCTTAAGAGTTCTCTCAAACGGTGTGGCGCAGGCCACCAGGAGCATGAA
>Ga0335071_10002543_pt1 | contig 19484 bp, 14 predicted proteins | sample Lox_Sample_15_FD_206724 | JGI IMG/M metagenome (GOLD analysis project Ga0335071, IMG submission 206724) | Soil microbial communities from Loxahatchee National Wildlife Refuge, Florida, United States - Lox_Sample_1.5 | ecosystem: Environmental > Terrestrial > Soil > Wetlands | place: USA...
TACTGCGGCGCTCGCGGCGTTCGGTGAATGTTCTGCTCAATTTCTTGGCCCACTGCTCGGGGACTTACCCAACTCCTTTGTTGCGCGCGCAGGGGCCGTTTGTCGGACTTGAGAAGTAATCTATGTCCAGCCTGTTCGGCACTATTTCGGTAGCCCTGCAATCCCTGCTGGCTCAGCAAGCGGCCACCGGGGTGGTTGCCAACAACGTCGCGAACGTCAACACGCCGGGGTACTCGCGGGAAATCCCGGTGATGGAAGAGAGCCCCCCGGTATTGATGGGTAGCACGCTGGTGGGTACGGGAGTGACGTTGAAGACGGTAGAAAGCGTTCGCGACAACATTCTTAGCCTGCGCATTCAGCAGGAGACCTCGCAACAGTCCGGGCTGGAATCGTACGTGAATTCCATGAACCAGGTCCAGTCGTTGTTCAATGAGACCCAAGGCACGGGGTTGCAGACGGACTTGAGTAAGTTCTTCAACAGCTTCTCGGCGCTTGCCACCGACCCAACGAGTTCCTCGCTGCGGCAGTCGTCGCTGATCGCGGGACAGAACCTAGCCAACGATTTTCGCCAAACCAGCGCGCAGTTGACCACCATCAAGCAGGGGATCGATCAGTCGGTAGTGCAAACCGTAAAACAGATTAACGATCTCACCACGCAGATTGCGAACCTGAATGGGCAAATCCAGCAAGTAGCCCTTACCGAGCAAAATCCGGGACCACTCGAAGACCAACGGGACGCGGCGCTGCAAAGCCTCGCGCAGTTGGTTGACACGGCCGTGGTTTACGCCGACGACGGCACCGTTACGGTCTCGACTACCAACGGCACGACGCTGGTTACCGGCAACGAGAGCAACGCGCTCGACACCGAGCGCGACACCGGTACCGGGATGCACGAGGTTACGGCCAACGGCAGCAACATTACTTCCTCTATTGCGGGCGGCCAACTACAAGGCCTGATCAATGCTCGAGACAACAGCATACCTGCCACCCAGACATCATTAGACAACTTGGCTGCGGCGCTGATTTCCGCGGTGAACCAGCAGCAGAGTACCGGCTACGATCAAAACGGCGCCCACGGGGCCGCGTTCTTCACGCCGTTTACTCCTACCGCGGCGGGCACCAACGCCGGTGCCGCTGCCACCATGGCCGTGGCGCTCACGCTCCCCAGCCAGCTTGCGGCAAGTTCCGACGGCACGGCAGGGGACAACGGCAACGCCACCGCTCTTGCCAACCTGCAGAACCAACCGATCGTCTCGGGCCAAACCGCTGGCGATTACTACGCCAGTATGGTGGATGACGTGGGCAACGACGTCTCGAACGCCACCGCCGAGCAGCAGGCGATAGGCCTGGCCTTGAAGCAACTTTCTAATCAGCAGTCATCGATCTCCGGCGTCTCCCTGGATGAGGAGGCAGCCAATCTGGTGCTTTACCAACGCGCCTATGAAGCTGCCGCCCGCGTGATTTCTGTGGTGGATGAATTGACGTCGGTAACCATCAATATGTTCAACGCGAGCTGATATGGGCATGCGCGTCAATCCCGATTTCTACGGCACCGTCCTGACCGGTCTGCAGCAAAACGAACGGCAGATGAACCAAGCCTTGCAGCAGATTGCGTCGGGACAGAAACTGAACAATATCTCTGACGATCCGGCGGCGGCGGCCACCTTGGTGAATCTGCGGATGAACGCGGACTCGAACAACCAGTACCTGGAGAACGTCACCTCGCTAACCGGATCCTTGCAGGTGGCCGACACCGCGCTCAATTCAGTGGTGGAGGCCTTGACCAGCGCCCAGTCTGTGGGCATCCAGGGTACCGACATCACCATGAATGCCGAAAACCAGCAGGCGTTGGCGCAGCAGATCAAAGGCATCCAGCAACAGGTGATGGGGCTCGCGAATACCGCCTACAACGGCCAGTACCTTTTTTCCGGTACGGACACCACGACGCAGCCGTACGTTACCGATTCCGCGTCCACGGCCGGCGTCAGCTACCAAGGAAACGATAAGATCAACAGCGTGGAGGTTTCCGAAGGCCAGGCGATGCCCACCAACCTGCCCGGCACCCAGGTCTTCAGCAGCCAGGGCAATGACGTGTTCCAATCATTGCAGGACCTGTACAACGCACTGGAATCCAATGGAGACATCAACACCGCCGTCAGCGAAGTCAAGAACGCCTTAAACTACGTCAGCACGCAACAGACGTTCTACGGAAACTCGCTGGATCGCCTGAACAGCGTCAAGACGTTTCTCACCCAGGAACAAACTCAGTTTACGGAAAGCGAAAGCAGCGTGGTGAGCGTCGATATGGCCAAAGCGGTAACCGATCTGGCCCAGACGGAGACCACGCGGCAGGCCCTGGTACAGGCCGGCGGCAAGATCGCGCAGCTCAACTTGTTCTCCTACTTGCCGTCGTCGTAAAGTACACTCTGACTCGTGCTCCCGTGTCGGCGCCGCCCGCCATTACGTTTCTCGCAGCGAGACGTGCCCTCCCGCATCCACGAAGAACAACTCCGACAAGCCGCCAGCCTTGCCTCTAGCGCAGCGCGCGCCATTGCCGCTCGGGGAACCCTCGTGAGCGTCGACACGCTTTCCAGGAGTCGTCCGCCCTTCCCAAGTACCCACCGAATCAGATTCGCGTTACACTGTTTTCAATGTCCGGCTCCCTCAAGTCCTTCCTGATCCAATCGATTCGTCGCGACGGCCGCATGACCTTTGCGCGTTACATGGGGTTCTGCCTGTACCATCCTGAGTTTGGCTATTACATCCAGGAGCGTGAGCGCACGGGGGTGAAGGGGGATTACTTCACCAGCGCGGACTTGCATCCACTGTTTGCCCGTCTCGTGGCGCGACAGGCGGCCCGAATATGGGATGTCATGGGGAGGCCGGTGCCATTCGCATGGGTCGAAATGGGAGCGGGCAGGGGACTGTTCGCCGTGGATTTCCTGCAGTGGTCGGCGGTGGCGCTGCCGGAGTTCTTTACGGCTCTCGACTACGTGGCGATTGAACCGGGTGCGGCGCAGCGCCGTCGCATCGCCGAGCGGCTGACGGAGGTGGGCTGCGCGGGCAAAGGCCGACTGCTCGCGGACCTGGGGGAATTGGCGCCGCTGACCGGTTGCTTCTTCTCGAACGAGCTGGTGGATGCCTTTCCCGTGCACGTCGTTACGCGGTCCAGGGGCTGCCTAAAGGAGATTTATGTCACCGTACAAGCTGATGAATTGGCGGAAGAAATGGGACCGATCAGCGACCCGGCGGTGGCAGCCTACGTTGCCCGCTACGCGCCCGGAGTTGAAGAAGGGCAGAGGATTGAAGTCAACCTGAATGCAGAGAGCTGGATGCGGGCGGTGGCCGCCAAGCTCCGGCGCGGTTTTGTCCTTACCATCGACTATGGCGACGTCGCCAGCCGGCTCTTTACTCCCGAGCGGCCGCGGGGAACGCTGCTCGGCTATATACAGCACCGAACGACGGAGGATTTCTTGCGGACGCCGGGAGAAATGGACCTGACGGCGCACGTGAATTTCAGCGCCTTGATGGACGCGGGCCGGGCTGCCGGTTTGGACGTCGAGGCGCTCACCAGCCAGGAGGAATTTCTCCTGCGCCTGGGCGAAGCCAATCAGTTTGCCGATATTTACGATCCGGGCCAGACGGAGATGCAGCGGTTACAGGCAAGACTGAAGCTGAAAACTCTGATTTCTCCCGCAGGCGTGGGCAGAATCTTCAAGGTGCTAGTGCAAAAAAACAATAGGATCGGCCCCGACCATGATTGGCGGCCGCCAGCAGGGGATTAGCTGCTTTGCACCGGGTTCTTGTAGGGCTTCTGGACGTAGCGATTGGCTTCGTCCAGCGCGCCTTGGGTGTTGTCATTCGTTTGCAGAGCGCGCTGATACTCGTTTAGGGCACGATCGCGCTGCCCGGTCACATCGAAGATCTTGCCCAACTGCAAGTGTGACCACACGGCTACCCATTTAGGATCCAAATCGCCATCCAGCGTGCGGCGGAATTCCTCCATCGCGGCGTTGTAATTGCGCAGCTTGAAATGGATCTCGCCCAAGCGGTAATGGGCCAGCGAGCTGTTATTGTTGAGCTGTAGCACCGCCTGATATTGCTTGATGGCTTCGAGGTAGGCCTGTTCCTGCACCAACTGGTCGGCGCGCGCCATTTCCACTTGAAACTTGGTTTGCTCGTCGTACTTGAGGATGCGGCTGCCCGGATCCACCAGCACGCGAGTGGGTTTGGTGCGGGTGTCGATGGTGAAGTCGGCCGTGGTCCCGACCATCTCGATGCGCTGCGTGACGGGTTTGGAGCCCTGGCAGATGACGCGCACCTCCACCGGCATGCGGAAGATATCCAAATCCTGTTCCATTTTGCCGACGACCTGATAGCCCTTTTGTTGCCGATAGACGCTCCATTTGCGTTTGAACTGGGGCACGCCGGTGGAGTTCACCCATTGGGCAAAGAAATAGGTGAGCTCCTGCTTGGAGGTTTGTTCGGCCAGCCTTTGAAACTGGTCGAGGCTGATGGACTTCCAGGCATATTGCTGGGCCATGGTGCGCAGAGTCTGGCGGAAAGCCTGCTCGCCAATAACCCAGCGAAGCATATGAAACACCATCGCGCCCTTGTCGAAAACGATGGATTGGTACTCCGGCGTGAACTCATGCAGTTGCCCGGCCTGGGCGATGGGCGCCGCGTCCTCATGGGTCAGCGCGCCCACTTCGGTTTCGTGCATCAAATCCTCGAACGCCCCATCTCCTGCCGCTTCCTGCACGTACATGGCTCGGGAATACTGGGCCAAACCTTCGTCGAGAAACGCGTCGTTGGGGGTGGCGGGGCTCACCAAGCAACGCCACCAAAGGTGCGAGATCTCGTGCGCCAGCAGGCGGTAATTCACTGAGCTGGTGAAGGCTCGCGACGCCAAGGAAACCAAGCCCGGCGTGGTGTATCCACCGACGGTGTCATCGCCGATTTCCGCAATGGCCAGGTGGCCGCTGGGCAACGGTCCGAAAACGTCGCTGTAGAAAGCCAGAATTCGCGCCGCGGTCTCGCCGTAAGGGCCGGAAAGATTCTCATGTCCTGGCTTCAGGTAAAGGGTGATGTCCGCTCCCGCCATGGTGGCGGGCTGCACCACATATCGGCCGGCGACCACGGTGCCGGGAAATGAGTCCTGGTCGTACTTGAAGTGGTAAGTAACTTTGCCCGTTTGGCGTTCCGGAGCAGCGGCCGTGCCGGAGGCCACCACCGTTTCATCCGAGGGAACGGTGATGTTCATGGTGGCGGAGAAGCGGTTCACACCGTAGGCGCTGACCGGGAACCACCGTCCGGGGTAAAGCAGGTAGGAGCCGTCGGAACCAACGTAGGCGACCTTCAAGCCTTCCACCGGACTGCCGTCGGCGGAGTTGAGCATTCCCCCATAGGTCACGGTGATCGAGGCTAGTTTGCCCGTCGGCAGCGGATTGAGCAGCGACAAAGTCAGGGTTTGCCCCTCCTGCCGGGGCGTGACTTCCTGGCCGCTGCTGTCCACCACTTTCTGCACGCGCAGGTTGCTGTGGAGCTCGAACGCCAGCGTGGTGAGGTCGGAGGCGGGGATGAGGTCGACACGGGCCTTGGCAGAAAGGAGGTGTTGCGATGGCAACAATTCCGCGTCAATGACGTAGTTTTTCACCTCGAAGCGCGGCGCCGTAGTTTGGGCCCAAAGTCCTGCGGGGATCATTCCCAACACGATTGCAGTCAACAACATGCAGGCCACGCGCGGACCTTGGCGCCGGTCCGGCGAGGAGTTTCCCCACTTCACGGTCCTGGATCGAGTCATTCTTAGCTCCATGGGCATTACCGGAAGCCACACACGCTCCGGCGAGCGCATCCACTAATATGATTATGGCCTGGACCGCCGCGTTGCATCCGGCCAGCATGTATTTCGCCAAACCCCGAGGTCAGTTCACCGTGGCGAACGGCCCGGCGTGGGAGCCACGGCCAGAATGGCGCCGGCGGCCCGTTCGATGGCGCCGCCCCTTCCCAACCGCCGTCTAATGTCGCGAAAGCCCCGAACCATCTCCTCCTGCGCCTCGGGATGGTCCAACAGATATCCTACGCGATCGACGACGTTGGCGACGGTAAAATCCTGCTGCATCAGTTCCGGCACCAGTTCCCGCTGTGCCAGGATGTTGACGATGCTGTAATAAGGGACCTTCACCAGCGCCTTGCCGACTAGCCAGGTCAGACCCGATACGCGGTACACCACCACCATGGGACGTTCGTGGATTGCCGCTTCGAGCGTCGCCGTCCCACTCGTCACCACGGCCACATCCGTGTACTCGAGGACGTCGTAGGTGGCGTTCACGGCGGTGCGCACCTGGACGTTGCCCGCACCGGCATTCACCATCTCGCCTTGCAGCCAATGGGAGTCGATGGTAGGCGCGGCCGCCACCACGAACTGCAGTTGCCGCTTCTCCGCCAAGCGCACGGCGGCGCCCAGCATCAACGGGAGGTTCGCGGTCACCTCTTTCATGCGGCTTCCGGGTAGCAAGGCAATGGTGGGAACGGCTGGATCCAGCCACAGGCCTGAGAAGAATTCCGCGCGTATCTGCCGCGCTCGCGCCATGTCCACCAAAGGATGCCCCAGGTATTCCACCGGCACCCCGGCGCTGCGGTAGATCTCCTCCTCGAAATCGAAAATGACAATCATCTTGGCGACGCATCGCTTCAACTGCTGAACGCGTCCTTGGCGCCACGCCCATACTTGGGGACTTACGAAGTAGACAACGGGTATGCCACGTTGCTTGAGTTTTTTCGCCAGGCGCAGGTTGAAATCGGGAAAATCGATGAGGACTGCGACCGCCGGCCGGCGGCGGTCCGCTTCCTCCAGCAAGCGATGAAAGGCGCGATAGACGCGAGTCATGCCGCCGATCACCTCGGTAATGCCGGCCACCGCGATCCGGTGGGCGTCGACCAAAGTGTCCACGTCGGCGTCGCGCATAGCGTCGCCGCCGCAACCGAAGATTTCGACGTCGGGCGCCCGCGCGGCCAGGGTTCGCGCCAACGCCGCCCCGTATATATCGCCGGAGCGCTCACCTGCCACCATCATGATGCGCAGGCCCGGCCCCGGGGGTGGGGCTTCAAGTGTAGCAGCCTGAGTCAGAGGGTTCTCGACTTGGGGCAAGCTATCCATGATTGGGGTGACTGCCACTTTGCCGGTGATACGCCGCTCCCCACGCGTCACCCTTCTTCGGGCGAGGCCGGGAGCCTCTGGTTGTCATCGGCGGACGAACTGCTTATCTGCAGAACCGGCTCGTGCTGCGGTATCCCTGCCGGGAGTAGTTCCGACCAAAGCTAGATTCTCTCACAGGAAGCCGTACCTGCGCGAGTACCGCCGGAGGGACCCACCTCCGCGAACGCGCCGCATCGGCCTCGCCGCGCCGACCGCCACACCGCGTCTTTGCCAGACCGGGCGGGGCCGGCTGAGGTTGACCGATTTCGAAAAGCCCAATCCCATCCTCGAACACTCAGGCCAGACTCCGCGGGCCCGGTCCTGTCCCAAGTGCCCTTGAATCGCCAAGTTAAATATTTGGAACCATGGGCGTTCGTTTGCGTATTAAGCAGCAGGACTCTTCGGCGTCCCATCGGCCTCCCCTCAACCCGGAGCAGCCCGAGGCCGCTGAAATTTAACGGAGGCAACCATGTACGCATCTCGCGAGCCAGAACAGCAAGTAGGAACTGCCACCCTCGATGAGGAGCAGCCAACCGTCCAGGTCGTGATCCGGCTGGAGGGCACCACCAAGGTGTTCTTTACGGAAGAGGTGGAGACGCACGCGCTTTCAGGAATTCACCTGGAAATCGGCCGGGGAGAGTTCGTATCTATTTCCGGTCCGTCGGGCTGCGGCAAGTCGACCTTGCTTTCCATTCTGGGGTTGCTGGACTCCCCCTCGGACGGCAAGTACATATTGAACGGAGCGCCCGTCGAGGATCTAACCCTGTCGGAACGTACGCGCATCCGCAACCGGGAAATAGGATTCATCTTTCAGGCATTCAACTTGATCGGTGACCTGACCGTTTACGAGAACGTGGAACTGCCGCTCACCTACCGGGGCCTGGGCTCCGCGGAACGCAAGCAGCGCGTGCTGGAGGCGCTCGAACGCGTGGGCATGTCACACCGCATGAAGCACTATCCGGCGCAGCTTTCCGGCGGCCAACAGCAGCGGGTAGCGGTAGCGCGGGCGCTGGTGGGGAGGCCATCCATCCTGCTCGCGGACGAACCCACCGGCAACCTGGACTCGAAAAACAGCGAAGCAGTCATGGATTTGCTGCGAGATCTGCATCGGGAAGGAGCAACCATCTGCATGGTCACCCACGATCCCCGTTACAGCCAGTTTGCGGATCGAACCATCCATCTCTTCGACGGCCAGATCGTGGACGAAACCAAGACGCCTACGGCCAGCGCATCCCCTGAGATCAGTTGGGTCTAGCTGGCACGAGGCCTGCCACCGCAGTCCCGCAGCCACGCGAGCGTGCGGCTACTCTCCGGCGAATCGGCCAGTCGGAGGTAATTAATGAGCACTCTGTGACCGGATTCTGGATGGCGTAAAGACCCCTCAGGAGTCCAGGCGGCGTCGATCTCCGCGGCCTTCCCGCTCGAGCAGGTCATGAACGGCACATCAAGATGCCGGGTCAGGATAATCCGGCGCCTAACCCGACTGTTGTGCCGAACTCAGCAGTTGATCAGAAAACATCATTCATAACGCAGTGCTGTGGTGGGCGCGACGTGCGCCGCGCGATAGGCTGGAATGATGCTCGCCACCAGCGCCGCCAGCAACAGAACCCCGGTCACCGCCGCCAGTGTTAGGCGGTCGGTGCCGCTGATGCCATACAAGAGACTGGCGGTAAAACGCCCCAGAGCCAGGGCGATGGCGAGGCCGATGGCCAATCCCATGGCGGTCAAGGTCATGCCCTGGCGCAGGACCAGGGCCAGTACGCTGTGGGGTTTGGCGCCCAGGGCCATGCGGATGCCGATCTCCCGCGTGCGGCGCCGCACTGTGTAGTTAATCACTCCGTAGAGGCCGATGGCGGCCAGCGTGAGGCCCACGAGCCCGAACACCCCCAACAGCGTGGCCGAAATCCGCGGCAGCAACATTGATTTATCAACATGCTCCCGCATGGTTTCGGTGTTGAAGACGGCCAGGTTCGAATCGAGCGCGGCGATCTGCGCCCGCACCGGCAGGATGAGGCTTCGAGGATTCACCTCGGTCTTCACGGCGATCGATATTCCGAAGAAGCTGAAGACTTTCTCGGGGGCCGCTTCCAGAAACAAGTAGGCACAGTTCTTGGGATCCTCGCCGAGGGTGCGCGATTTCGTGTCGCGCGCCAAACCGATGACCGTGTAGGGCACCTTTTCGCCAAGCAGTTCGCGGCCCAGGGGGTTCTCGTCGCCGAACAGATGCCGGGCCATGGTTTCGTTGAGGATGACAACGTGCTGGTCGTCCGCTTGCCGATTGAAATCGCGGCCACGCAGGAGTGGAATTCCCATCGTTTCAAAGTAGCCGCTGCCGACGCTGTAAACGTCGGCATTGGCCTCCTGCTCCTTGCCACTCTTCCCGCCAGCCGTCTTGAAGTCGAAGCTGGATCCGCCGATGCTGAGCGGAAGGGTATCGACGAAGCTGACGGAGCGGACTCCCGGCAGCGCCGACACGTGTTCGCGAAGCTCGGAGAGAAACTGCCGCGTCTTCTCTGGCGAGTAGTTGTGCAACTTCGGGTCGACGGCCATCAGCAGGATGTTTGCGGGTTTCATGCCAATGTCAATGGAAGAGGCGTGCTGAAGGCTGCGGAGGAAAAGGCCCGCGCTCCCTAGCAGCACCAGGCAGAGGGCCACCTGCACGACCACCAGCGCGTTCCGCAACCCGAATCCCCGGAGCCGGCCGAGGACGGACGCCTCATTCTTGAGCGCCGCCACCAGGTCCGGCCGCGTGGCGCGCAAGGCGGGAGCCAGTCCGAACAGCACTCCGGTCAGGACGGAGAGGCCCGCCGTAAAAGCGAGGACACGCCCGTCAACATTGAAGTCGAACACCATCGGAAACGGCATCGGCAACTCGAAGCGGGAAATCGCGCGCGCCGCGACGGCGGCTAGACCGAACCCCACCATCGCGCCACTAAGCGAAAGCAGGACGGCTTCGGTGAGTAACTGCCGCACCAGTCGCCCGCGGCCGGCGCCCACCGCCAAGCGGATGGCAATCTCGCGCTGGCGCCCCGTAGCGCGCGCCAGCAGCAGGTTTGCCACGTTCGCACAGGCCACCAGCAACACCAGGCCCACCACCACCAGCAAGACTGCCATCAAACTGACCGCCGGGGTCTCGGAACCGCCCAGCAACCCGCCCGCGGGATCGAGGGTGATGGGGCGCGGACGCTCCTTCTGGTCCTTGCGATAGGTGTCGTCAATCCGTTTCTTGACGACGTTCACCGCCGCCACCGCCTGCGCATGGCTGACGCCCGCCTTCAGCCGGGCGTTCAGGATCAACCAGGAATTGTTGCGGGCGGTTCTTATGGCGTCCTTCTTCTCATCGCCGGGCATGTTCGCCAGGTCCGGCATAATGTCTTCGGCCATCGCCAACGGCACCCAGAACTCCGTGACCATGCCGCGGTCCGTGCCATAGAAGCCGGGCGAGGTGACACCCACCACGGTGTATCGCTGTCCGTTCAGTGCCACAGCACGGCCGAGTATCCCTGGGTCCGAGCCCAAGCGCCGTTGCCAAAGTGCGTGGCTGACCACGACAACAGCGTCACGGCTTCGGACCATGTCCTCCGCGGGCAGGATGCCGCGGCCCAGCGCGAGATTCGCGCCCACCACGGAAAAATAGTTGCCGCTGACGGCTTGGCCCCAGACGCGTTCAGGCTCACCTTTCCCGCCCAGGCTGGCGGGAACCAAGGGAAAGTGGGCACATACACCACCCTCAAATACCTGCGTGGTCTGATCCCGATAGTCAACAAAGTCGGGATAGGAAAGGGACTCGCCCTCCGCGAAGGCCACCAGCCGCCCCGGGTCTTTCACCGGCAACACGCCCCACAGAAGTCCGTTCGCGATGCTGAAGACGGTGGCATTGGCGCCAATCCCCAGCGCAATCGAGAGGATAATGACCAGGGCGAAGCCGGGGCTCTTTGATAAAGTCCGCACAGCATAGCGCACGTCCTGCAACAATGTCCCCATGGGAAACCTCCTCAGTGTGGCCGACGCGATGACCTTCGAAGGGATAAACGATGGAAGGGGCTAAGAAGTTCAAAGAGAAAGTGGGGTCAGCCCCAAACCCGAAGCCGAAACCGGGGTGGGGACCACGGGACGGATGAGGCGGCGCCCTATTTATTGACCTGCTGCCTTGTGCTTATTGCCTACTGTCTTCACGCCCCGTCGCCGGAGCGCTCTGGCGCGCTTCCGGGACGGTCCGTGCCCGCGGCCACCTGGGGCACAGGAATCTCCTGATCCTTGTACTGAAGCTGATAGAGCTTGAAGTAAATGCCGCGCTTCTCGAGCAGTTCTTGATGGGAACCGACTTCGCGCACGTGCCCTTTGTGCATGACGATAATCTTGCTGGCATTCTGAATGGTGGAGAGGCGGTGGGCAATGACCAGCGACGTCCGATTCTCGACGAGACGCCGCAAGCCTTCGCGCAGCAGGTGCTCGGTTTCGGGATCGACGCTTGACGTAGCCTCGTCCAACACCAGGACTAGCGGATTGTGGGCCAGCGCGCGGGCGAAGGAAAGCAACTGCTTCTGGCCCACCGACAGCGTCGACCCACGTTCCCGCACCGGTTCTTCAAAACCGCCGGGAAGGCTGGCGATGAACTCGTCCAGTTTCACCTGCTCGGCCGCCGCGCGCACCTGGGCGTCCGTGATCCCCTCGCTGCCCAGGCGGATGTTGCTCTCGACGGTGCCGGAGAACAGGAACGGATCTTGCAGCACGATGCCGAAGTTGCGGCGCAGGTCCTGAAGCCGCAGGTGCCGGATGTCGACGCCGTCGAACGTGATGCTGCCTTCCTGAATATCGTAGAAACGCAGCAGGAGGTTGGTGAGCGTGGTTTTCCCCGCGCCGGTGTGGCCTACCACTGCCACCGTCTCCCCGGGTTCGATCGAGAAGCTGACATCATGCAGCACTTGATGATCGTCCTTGTAGGCGAACCCGACCTTGTGGAACTCCACTTGCCCGCGCGGATTCGGCAGCGGCTGGGGTTGTGGCGGATCGACGATAGCCACCGGCGTATCCAGCAGCTTGAAGATGCGCTCCGAGCTGGCCATGGCCGCCTGCATCAAATTGTATTTGTCGCTCAAATCCTGGATGGGCCGGAAGAACCGCTGCGAGTATTGAATGAACGCGATGGCCGTGCCCGCGGTCACTGCTCCACGCAACGCCATGCCACCACCCGCATAAAGAATGATGGCCACCGCGATCACACCCACGAGCTCGACGGCAGGATAGAACAGGCCGTAGGCGAGGATGGAATCCTTGTAGGCTTCCATATGCGCGCGGTTGGTGATTTCAAACTCTCCAAAGCTACGGTCCTCGCGATTGAAGAGCTGGAGCACCGCCATGCCCGTCAGATGTTCCTGCAGGTAGGCATTGATGCGCGCAATCGCCGTGCGAATCTTCCGGTACGACTCGCGCACCGCGCGCCGGAAAGAGCCGGTAATCACCGCGATCACCGGGAGAACGGCAAACGTCAGCAACGCCAGCTTCCAGTTGATCTTCAGCATCACCACCATGATGCTGAGCAGGGTAAAGAAATCTCCCAGTATGGCCACCACGCCGGAAGCAAAGAGGTCATTCAGAACGTCGATGTCGGTAGTGACGCGGGTTACCAGACGGCCCACAGGGTTGCGATCGAAGAAGCTCATCTCGAGACGCTGCAAGTGCGCGAAGAGCTCCTTGCGCAAATCGTACATCACCTTCTGTCCCACCAACTGCATGGCGAAGGATTGCGAGAATTCGAGAAAGAAGCTGAGCAGAATCGATGGGAGGAAAAACAGAAAAGCGATCTGCGCGATCCCCACCATCGGATTGGCGCTTAGGTACGGCGCGAGCCAGCGAGGGAGTTGCTGGCCGTGGGCAGGATCAAGGTAACGATCCACCTCCACCTTCATCAGGTACGCCGGGATGGCTTGCAGCACGCCATACAGAAGCGTGGTGACCAGCGCGAACAGCGTCATGCGCCAGTACGGGCGGAGGTACTGAAGCAAGCGCCGCATCAGCCGCGAGTCGTACGCTTTGCCGAGAATTTCTTCGTCTTGATGAGTCGCTGCCACAGTGGTTCTCTTTGGCGGTTCCTTTCGGTTAACCTTACGCTTCTCTCTCCAGCGCTTCTTCAATCAACTGCTTGTTGTACAGCTCGGTGTAATGGCCGCCCAGCGCCAACAATTCGGCGTGCGTGCCACGTTCCGCGATTGCCCCATCGTGCAGCACGATAATTTCATCCGCGTTCTGCACGGTGGAAACGCGATGCGAGATCAGGATGGTGGTGCGGTTCGCCATAACGCCGGTGAGTTGGCGCAGTATCGTTTCCTCCGTGTACGTGTCCACGCTGGAAAGCGCATCGTCCAGAATCAGTATGCGCGGGTCACGGATGACCGCGCGCGAGATGGCGGTGCGCTGCTTCTGGCCGCCTGAGAGCGTAAGCCCACGCTCGCCCACCATGGTGTCAAGTCCCTTCGGGAAACCTTGAATCTCGGGAAGAATGTGAGATATTTCCGCCGCCCGCTCCACGTCCGCCTCATCGGCTTGCGCCGCGCCCAGACGGATGTTCTCGCGGATCGTCTCACTGAAGAGAAATGTCTCCTGTGGGACAAATCCGATGTCGCGGCGCAGCGTGGCCAGAGGAATTTGCCGGATGGGAACCCCGTCGATGAACAGCGTGTCCGGAGGCGCATCGTAGAGGCGCGGAATCAGGCTGACCAAAGTGGACTTTCCCGAGCCGGTTGCTCCCACCACCGCTACCGTCTTACCGGCAGGAATGCGGAAGCTGATGTCCTTCAGCACCGGCCGCCCGTTGTAACTGAAGTTCAAGTTGCGAAACTCGATTTCTCCTCGTAGCGCAGCGACAGGGTAACTGGAAACCTCGGCGTCGTTAATGTCTGGCTGGGCCGCGAAGATGCTCATCAGCCGTCCCTGCGACGCCAAACCGCGCTGCACGATATTGGTGACCCATCCCAAAGCGATGATGGGCCAAATCAGGTTCGCCAGGTAAACGTTGAAAGCAGCGAACGTTCCGATCGTGATGATTCCCTGGACGACGTGCCGTCCTCCCACCACCAGCACGAGCATGAGAGAAACCGAGAACATGAACGCCATGCCCGGCCAGAGGAAACTGGAAATCCAAATCAAGCCGCGGTTGCGATCCACAAAATCGCGGTTCATCACGTCGAACGTGGCCATTTCCGCATCTTCCTGGCAGAAGGCGCGCACCACCCTCACACCGGAAATGTTTTCCCGCACGCGCTCGGTGAGTTCGGAGTAGAGCGCCTGGATCTTTTCGAACCTGTCGTGGATCTTGGCTCCGAAAAACTTGACCGCCACGGAGACCAAGGGCATCGGGGTCAGCGCCATCAACGTCAGCCGCCAATCCAGTCGGAGCATCAGAGAAATCGTGGTGATGCCCACCACCACAGTACTGGCCGAGTACATGATTCCCGGGCCGATCATGTTGCGCACCGAGTTGAGATCGTTGGTGAGCTTGGCCATCAGATCGCCGGTGCGGTTCTCCGTGTAGTAGCGCGGCGAGAGGCGTAAGAGGTGGCGAAACAGGTCGTTGCGCAGGTCGTATTCAGCGTCGCGGGAGATACCGATAAGAATCCACCGCATCCAGAATTGGAAGAACGCCTTGATTAGCGACAACCCAACCAGTACGCCGGCTGCTGCCGCCAAACGCCGCAACAGAACGCCGTGCGTGAGGCCGTCAATGCCCGCCTTGATGGCCAAGGGCACCAGGGCGCCCACGGACTGGCTGATGATCAGGCACACAAACCCCACCACGAAGCGCGATTTGTAGCGCGCCAGGTACGGTTTGAGCGGGCGGAAGCGTTCGAACATACGAAAACTCTGGCTCGGCGACCTGGACCCCTCTGTTTTGGATTGCGTTTCCCAAAGGACGGGGTCAATAAGATTAGATTATAGCGGAGGTGGGGAGGGTACTGTAAGGCCGCAAGTTGGTAGAAGCGGTCTGTCCTTGGGTGTACTATGGGCCGAGCTATGACGTTTCGCCTGCGTAGCTTCCCAGCGCTCGTCGTGCCGGAAGCTTGCTTGCGACAATCCGGGAAGGGGAGACGATGACAGAGGATGTATCCGACGAGGCCAGGAAGAAGCGAATCGAGGAGCTGAAACGCCGCGCCAACGACTTGACCGGGGGGGCAATAACCACCGGCGGAAATAGCTCTTTATCGGACGGCGACCTGGTGGATGCCAAGGAACACCGTGGGAAGATTATCCTTACTCCCAAAAACGTGGTGGACCGAGAGTACACGCCCGCCCAGCGGCGGAGCATCGATGCTCGGCTGGATGAAGCGATGAGGGAAGTGGAGAGAGGCGAACTATACGGGCCTTTCGAAACTCACCAAGAGCTAGTTTCGTTCCTGCACCGTGAGAGCCGAAAACGGCAGCCAAACAATACCAAACCGCCTAAGCGCCAAATCCAATGAATTTCGAGCTCACCCCTGCTGCTTTAAGAGACTACTCAAACGCGCAACCGGCCGTTCCGACAGCGTTCGAGAAGCAGCTTCGGTTGTTGGTCGAGAACTTACGCCATCCCTCTCTGCGAGCGAAGAAATACGATGAGTCGCGAGGTTTGGCAAGCTCGGGTAAATCGCAGTTGGCGATTCTATTTCCTCGTAAAAGGCGAGACTTAGGTCGTCTTGAATTTAATTCCCCACCCGAAGTGAACGCCTACATCTCGCGCCGGCCTTCGAGGGATTTGAGCATCGTGACCTCGTCGGCATATTCGAGTTCGGAGCCCACGGGAATGCCCATGGCGATGCGGCTGACCTTCACGCCGAGGGGTTTGATGAGGCGGGAGATATAGACCGCGGTGGCTTCGCCCTCCACCGTGGGGCTGGTGGCCATGATCAACTCTTTCACCTTGCCGGGGCGCAGCCGTTCCAGCAGATTCTTTAGCTTCAGTTGGTCCGGCCCGATGCCTTGTAAGGGAGAGAGCGCGCCGTGCAGCACGTGGTATTGCCCGCGAAACTCGCGGGTTTTTTCCACCGCGATCACGTTGTAGGGCGTCTCGACCACGCAGATTACTTCGGCGTCGCGCCGCGCATCGGTGCAGTATTCACACGGATCGGCTTCGGTCAGGTTGTTGCAAACGCTGCAGAGGCGAATCTTATCCTTGGCGTCGATAATCGCTGCGGCCAGGCGCTCGGAATCTTCCCGCGTTCCCCGTTCCAGATGAAAGGCAATGCGCTGTGCCGATTTTTGCCCGATCCCGGGCAAACGTTTGAATTCATCGATCAGACGAGCCAGCGGCTCCGCGTAATCTTTCATGGGAGTACTCTCAAGGGTCTACTTTCATGATCAGTGCATGGTAGGAGTTGAGATAATGAACTATTCAGTTATGCTATCGTGACTAAGGTGAATCTCAGGTGAGCCCGGGAATGCTAAGGCCGCCCGCCAAGTTGCCCATGCGATTCGTCATCTGCTCGTCGACCTTGCGTGAGGCTTCGTTGACCGCCACCAGAATCAAATCCTGCAGCATCTCCAAATCCTGCGACGCGAAAACTTCCGGATCGATGCGCACTTGGTGCAGTTGTTTCTGCCCATTCATTTTGACGGACACCATGCCTGCGCCCGCCGTGGCGTCGACCACCAGTTCGTCCAATTGCTTTTGCAGTTGCTCCTGGAATTGCTGGACTTGTTTCAGGATCTGTTGCATTTGCTGCATGTTTTTCATCGCTCACTCCCGGCTCAGGTCCCTAACGTCCAAGACTGTAGCGTCGAACTTCTTGCGGAACGCCTCCACCGCCTCGTCACGCGCCGCGCGTTCCCGCGCACCCAACTTTTCTGGTCGAACCTCACTCTCTAAATCACCAAGTTTAACACAAATCTTGACGGCTTGGCCGAGCACTTCGGTGCAGACGGTGCGCAGAATCTCCTGTTGTTCGCGACTCTTGGCCATGTCGGCATAAAACGATCCCTTGGCGGGGAACGTGAAGGTCACTTCGCCAGCGGCGTAGTTCCAACTCGCCAGTTGATCGAGACAGCCGGCCAGGAGTTTCTGCCGATCGAAGACTTTCTGTTTAATGGAAGCCAGGAGCGCGTCGTCGGGAGCCGGTGGCGTGCGTGGCGCGGACGCCGAACCTGGGGAGGATGCGGGTGCGAGGCGCGCGGGAGCGTCACTCGACTCCGGCCGTGCGTTCGACCTTCCGGCGTTAACGTCGCGCGCCGGTTCGGCCACTCGTGTCGTGGCAGTGGCCGTGGCACGCGAGCTCGCCGGAATGGGCGCGGGGGGCGCCATGCTCGGCCCTGCTTTTCCGAGCCCGCTGAGCAGCGTCTCCAGCGATACCAGCCGGCGCGCGTGCACCATCTTCATCAAGGCCAGCTCCAGGTGGAAGCGCGGCGCCAGGGCATAGCGCATTTCGCTTTCCGCTCGCAGCAGAATGTTGAAGAAGCGCGAAAGGTCCTCTTCGCTGAAGCGGTTGGCAATTTCACTGATCTCGCGCCGCTGATCGCTGGGGATTTGCAGGAGCTTGGTGTCGCCGCCACAGGTGCGGGCAATCATGAGGTCGCGAACAAAGCGGGTGAGTTCGCCACAAAAGTGCGCGAGTTCATAACCTTCTGCCGCCAACTGCCCGACTCGCTCCAGCACCTGGCGAGAATCGGCGGCATCGATGGCCCTCACAATCTGCGCCAGGATTTCCGCGGGCACGACACCCAACACCTGCTGCACCCGCTTCTCATCGAGGTGTCCAGCGCACGCGGCGATCACCTGGTCGAGCAGCGAGAGGCCGTCGCGCATGCTGCCTTCCGCCGCTTGCGCCAAGGTGGAGATAGCGCCTTCGTCGGCGTCCACTTTCTCCTGCTCCACCACATTGCGGAGCCGGGTGTAGATCTCGTTGTAATCGAGCAGGCGAAAGGCAAAGTGCTGGCAGCGGGACTGAATGGTAGCGGGCAGCTTGTGCGGTTCCGTGGTCGCCAGCATGAACAGGGAACGCGGCGGCGGCTCTTCCAGCGTCTTCAGCAGCGCATTGAAGGCCTCGGTGGTGAGCATGTGCGCTTCATCGATGATGAAAATCCTGTAGCGATCGCGCGCGGGCAGGTAACGCACCGCTTCACGCAGTTCGCGAATCTCATCGATGCCGCGGTTGGATGCCGCGTCGATTTCCTGCACGTCTACCGAGTTACCCGCCGCGATTTCCACGCAGGAGGGACAGGTGCCGTCCGGCGTGACCGTGGGCCCGGCGACGCAGTTCAGCGCTTTGGCGAGGATGCGCGCCGTGGTGGTCTTTCCCACGCCACGCGCCCCGGAGAAGATATAACCGTGGGCGACGCGATCCGTCAGGATGGCATTCTTAAGCGTGCCGGTCGCCAGTTGCTGGCCCACTACGTCATCGAACGTCTGCGGGCGATATTTACGGGCGATGACTTGATAGGACATGGCGCTATTGTGGATTTTCGATTTGTGGTTTTCGATTAGTCCAGTCGTCCTCGGGATTCGCGACTGCGGCTAAACGCTCCGTGACACCCGACTCAGCGGGACGAGGAGGAAGGACCAACGGCGTCTTTCGGACAAAGTTCATTCTGACCAGACTTCGGGTTATCTGCGGCACACGGAGAGGCTCGTTACCGTTGCTTCCTTCCGGACCTGGCGGGGTTCGCGAACATCCGTCGCACAGAGCCCGAAGTCTGATATCGGCAAAACTCAACGCCACATGATGGTATCACGCACGGCAACTCTGCGTCGATATGTTCGGCTCGCACCTACTTTGCTTTGGTGCCGCTGTGGTGGCTGGGCGGCCCACGCCCTGCGGCTCCGATCTCGCGGCCAATCTTCCCGCGCACAAAAGCGGGTGGTTGGGGGTACAATTGGGGTCGCAATTTTTGGGGAGCAAATACGATAACTCATTCTGAGGTGAAGGTGATGGGACCACAAAAACGGTTGCGGGGAAGTCTGCCAAAGATTGGCATTCGGCCGGCGATTGATGGCCGGCGCAAGGGAGTGCGTGAGTCGCTCGAGAATCAGACCATGGGCATGGCGAAGACGGCCGCCCAGTTCCTGGAAAAGAATCTGCGTCACCCCAACGGCTTGCCAGTGGAATGCGTGATTGCCGATACCTGCATCGGCGGCGTGGCGGAAGCGGCGGATTGTGCGGACAAGTTTGCCCACGCAGGTGTGGGCGTGTCGCTGACGGTTTCGCCTTGTTGGTGCTACGGTTCGGAGACGATGGATATGGACCCGCTAGTCCCCAAAGCGGTGTGGGGATTTAACGGCACGGAGCGGCCTGGTGCGGTGTATCTGGCGGCAGTACTGGCC